>JAABUO010004735.1_pt1 | contig 16001 bp, 20 predicted proteins | sample 5559291 | NCBI WGS metagenome assembly JAABUO01 (sample SAMN10711878, study PRJNA513372) | rock metagenome | isolation source: Antarctica rocks | place: Antarctica: Victoria Land, Finger Mt sud
GCGGCTGGGGCTCAGGCGCTCGCGGCGTCTGCATCGTCGCGGCCGCCGATCCTGCGTAGGTTCCCGAGCCCTTCGAGCGCGCGCGGCGCGAGCGCGAGCTCCGGCGGCGCCCCTGGCGGCGGCGCCTTGCCCGAGAGCTTGGCGATCTTCGCCGCCGAGACGACGACCCGGCGATCGAAGGAGCCGACCGCTTCATTGAACGCCTCGACCCCACGGCCGAGCGACTTACCGACGTCGGCGAAACGCTCGCCGAAGACTCCGAGCCGCTCGATGAGTTCGTGCGCGAGCTTGACGATCTCGTCGGCGTTGCGCTCCTGCCGGTGCTGCGCCCATGCGTGCGCGAAACAGCGCAGGTAGACGAGCAGCGTGAGCGGCGTCGCGATGAAGATCCCCGCTTCGAGCCCCTCGTCGAAGAGCTTCGGCTCGACGGCGAGCGCCGCGGCCATGACGCTTTCGATCGGCACGAAGAGGATCGTGAAGCCCGCGCCGTCGACGTCGTACTTCCGGCGAACGAGCTCTCGGACGTGCGTCCGGAGCGCAGCGGCGCTCTCGCGGAGCAGGCGCTGCTGCTCGACCGGATCGGTCGCCTCCGTCGCCTCGAGGTAACGATCGAGCGGGACCTTTGCGTCGACGGCGACGCTCTTGGCACCGGGCAGGCGCACCACGAGATCGGGCCGCAGGCCCGCCTCGTTGCCGCGCTGCTCGTGGAAATCGACGTGCTCGACGAGTCCGGCGAGCTCGACGAGCCGCCGCAACTGCACTTCGCCCCAGCGGCCGCGCACCCGCGTGTCCCGCAGCGCCGCGGCGAGGGTCTGTGTCGAGGCGCGCGTCTCGTCGATCGCCCCGCGGAGCTCGTGCGTTCGCGCGGTCAGGCCGGCGAGTGTGGTCTCGAGGACCTTGGCCTGCTCGAGGCGACCGCGGTCGAGCTGCGAGACGAGCGCGGCGAGCGCGCCAACGTCGCTGCCGAGCTTCTTCGTGATCGACTCGACGCCACCGAGCGTCGCCGAGCGCGCGAGCTCGTCCCGCGATGCGGCGCCGGCGAGCAGCGTGCCGTTGGCGGTCGTGAACGCGGCCGCGGCGGCGGCCTCGATCTTCTGCCCGACCTGCTCGAGCAGGTTCGCCCGCTCGGCCGAAAACTGATCGCGGGTCGCCGCGAGCTCCGCGCGGGCGTCGGCGAGCCGCGCGCCTTCCGCGGCGAGCGCGCCCTGCGCCTCCGCGCGCGCCGCTACCGCGCGGTCGCGTTCGATGTCGGCCGCGTCGCGACGAGCGCGCAACTCGCCGACGAGCGCCTCGCCCGCCGCGCGCGTCTCATCGAGCGCCCGCTCGCGATCGCTCGCGGCGCGGTCGGCTTCGGCGGCGAGGCGGCCACGGCCGAGCGCCGCGGCGAACGCAAATCCCGCGGCGGCGGCGACGAAGGCGACGAGGACGCAGACGAGCGAGGGCGCGGCGGCGGTCATGATGCCAGCTTGACCGCAGGCTGTGCCAGCATCGTGGCACGATGCTCGGTGCGCCGGCCGTCGGCGAGCGAAAGGAGATGGATCGTCCCGGGCGCGAGCGTCCCGTGGCCGAGCTTCGCGAACTCGGCGCCGAGGACGCCGGCGCGTTCGGCGAGCGCGAGGGGGTCGCGCAGGCGAACGATCGAGACGAGATGCAGCCGGCCCGCCGCATCGCGCACGATCGGATCGGGATGCCGCGCGTTCGGCACGCGCACGAAGCGCTCCGGCGCGAGCGCGAGCAGGCGTCGGCCGAGCCGGCTCTCGGCGACCCGGCGTATCGCACGCGCCGTGCCGCGCAAGAGCCGCATGCGCGAGGCGGCATCGAGCCGGTACCACGCGGGCTCGTCCTTGACGGCGGCAAGCGCGACGGCCACGAGCGCGCCGAGTTCCGGCCGCGCGCCGCCGCCGCAGCGCCAGCGCAACGCCTCTGCGAAGGACGCACGAACCGCGCGCTCGACGAGGGCGGGGGCTTCACAGGCGAAGGCGAGACGCTGGTCCGAGGTGGTCACTCACCGACGATATCGGGCGACGGTGACAGGAGCCTGGCGCACCCGTGCCGACCAGCGGGCGATGGAGTCGGCGCCGCGGCTGGTCCGGGGAATCGGGGCGCGCGGCGCGGTCGCGCTCAACACGATCTCAATGATCGGCATCGGGCCGCTCATCACGATTCCGCTGGTGCTCGGGGCGCTCCATGGGCCGCTCTCCCTCGTCGGCTGGCTCGCAGGCGCGCTCCTTGCGGCCTGCGACGGGCTCGTCTGGGCGGAGCTCGGCTCGGCGTACCCCGTCTCGGGCGGCACGTACGCCTACCTGCGCGGCAGCTTCGGCGCACGCGGCATCGGCGGGATGCTCGGCTTCCTCTTCGTCTGGCAGACGATCTTCGTCGCGCCGCTCAACCTCGCGACGGGCTACGTCGGATTCGCGAACTACGCGGCCTTCCTCGTGCCCGGGCTCGACGCCAACGCCTGGACGATCCGGGCCGTCGCGATCGCCGTCGGTGCGCTCACGCTCGTCGCGCTCTATCGCGGCACGCCGGCGGTCGCGCGACTCGGCATCGTGCTCGCCGTAGGCTCGATCGTCACGCTCGCGGTCGTCATCGTCGCCGGCGCAGCGCATTTCTCGGCCGCGCGCGCGTTCGCGATCCCGCCGCACGACTCGCTCTGGGGCGGCCTGCGCGCCGGGCTCGGTCAGGCGCTCATCGTCGCGATGTACGACTATCTCGGCTACAACCAGGTGAACTGCGTCGGCGACGAGGTCCGCGACCCCGCCCGAACGATTCCCCGCTCGATCCTGATCTCGATCGGACTCGTGGCCGCGCTCTACGTCGCCCTGCAGGTCGGCGTGCTCGGCTCACTCGATTGGCGAGCGCTCGTCCCGCTCCCCGACGGCACGCTCCCGCCACTCGGCCGCCACGTGGGCTCGAGCCTCGTCGCCGCCGCGTTCGGCGCGCCGGCGGCGATCGTCGTGACGGTGCTGATCCTCGTCACGGCCTTTGCGTCGGTCTACGGCAACCTGCTCGGCTACTCGCGCATCCCCTACGCCGCGGCACGCGAGGGCGGTTTCTTGCGCATGTTTGCGCACCTCCATCCGACGGGCGGCTTCCCGAGCGTCTCGCTCGCGTTCGTCGGGCTCGCGGCGCTACCGGCCTGCCTCTTTCCGCTCGATGCGATCATCTCGGCGCTCACGGCAGGCAGCGTCCTCATCGGCTCGCTCGCGCAGATCGCCGCGCTCGTCGTCCGGCGCTCGCGCGGCGGCCGCGCGCCCTATCGAATGTGGGGCTATCCCGTCCCGGCGATCGTCGCCGCGATCGGCTGGGTCTATCTCTTCTGCTCGTCGGGGACGGGCGCGATCGTCTTCGGCGTCGGCAGTCTCGGGCTCGGAGCCGTCGTCTACGCGGTCGCGATGCGCCGCGCGCGCGGCTAAGGGGTTCGCGGCGCGATAGGCGGCGAGCTCGGCCGCCGTGGGCGAATCGGCACCCGCCCGCGTGCAGACGAGCGCGGCGGCGAACGTTGCGTCGTCGAGGGCGCGGTCGAGCCGGTCGTCGTCGTACGCCTCGAGCGCCGCGCGCCCGCCGACGCCGTCGCGGTCGAGCGCCGCGAGGAACGCACCGCAGAACGTATCGCCCGCGCCGACGGTATCGATGACGCGCACCGCCGGCGCGCGCCGCTCGCGGACGCCGGCTCGCCGGTACGCCCGCACGCCCTCGCCGCCGAGCGTGATCGCGACGAGGCCGGCGCCGCGCGCGAGCCACGCCGCCGCGAGCGACTCGAAGCTCGCGCCCGGCGCGAGCCACTCGAGATCGCTCGCGCTGACCTTCACGATGTCGCAGCCGGCAACGAGCCGCTCGAGCCGCGCGCGATAACGCGGCTCGTCGTCGACGAATGACGGCCGGATGTTGGGATCGAGCGACAGCAGCCGCCGCCCGCGCTCGGCGAGGACGAACGTCGCGAGCGACTCGCCCGCGGGCTCGACGGCGAGCGCGAGCGAGCCGGCGTGCACGATCGAGGTCTCGGGCGGCAGCGCGATGCGGCCGGCGCGGCGGTACGTCGCGCCGCGATCGAAGAACGCGTACGTCGCCTCGCCATCCGCGAGCGCGACGAATGCCAGCGGCGTCGGATCGCCGACGCGCTCCACGAGTTCTCTGCCGACGCCGCTGCCCGCGAGCGCGTCGTCCAGGAGCGTTCCGAAGAGATCGTTCGACACGGCACCGGAGAACGCAACACGCGCCCCGAGCCGTGCGGCGGCGATCGCGACGTTGAACGGCGAGCCGCCGGGCAACGGCACAAAGGCCGGGCGGCCGAGCGCGTCGCGCGCCGGAACGAAATCGACGAGTGCTTCGCCGCACGACACGATCATCGACGCGCGAGTTCGAGTTATGAAGCCCGAGTCATGCGCGCGAACGCGCGACGATGAGTTATCCTAGACGTTGCCGAAGCGCAAACGACGTGCCGAACCGTCGACTTTTCCGTAACGCTGCGCCTTTGGCGTCCTTTGTTTTGATGAGAACTCACCAATGATCGTTCCCGACAGCCGACTGGCCCGCATCGCCGTCTTCTACGACGGCAATTATTTCTCGCACGTCAGCAACTACTACAATTACCAGCATCCGCGGCACGCACGCATCGATTTCAATGGTTTGCACGAGTTCGTTCGAAATCAGATCGCGCGGTTCGAGGACGTCGACGTTCGCTATTGCCAGATCGTCGATGCTCATTACTTTCGGGGACGGAAGTCGGCGCGCGACGCGAACCTCGTCGCCGAGCGGCAGTTCGACGAGGTGCTGATGCGGGCGAACATCACGACGCACTACACGCCGCTCACGCGTTTCGGCGAGAAGGGAATCGACGTCTGGCTCGCGCTCGAGGCCTTCGAGCTCGTGATCCTCAAACAGTATAACGTCGTCGTGCTCATCGCGGGCGATTCCGATTACCTGCCGCTCATCCGCAAGCTCGCGACGTTCGGGGCGCGTGTGCTCCTCCTCGGCTGGCAGTTCAAGTACGTCGGATCCGACGGCGTCGAACGGGAGACGCGCACGGCGCAGAGTCTGCTCGACGAGGCCACGTATCCGCTGCTCATGAACGAGCTCATCGACGATCCGGCGAACGACCGCAACGCGCTCGTCGACGATCTTTTTGTCAAGCGCTTTACCTTCACGAGCCAGATCCTCGACGATCGCCCGGCCGAGGCCGACGGCGAGTTCGCAGCGGACACGCGACCGCCGGCGCTCGGTGGCTCGACGTTCGAGGAGAACGACGGCGTGGGCCGTACGGGCTTCATCAAGTTCGTCAAGAGCGGCTGGGGTTTCATCGTCGACAGCGAGACGCAGGCCGACGTGTTCTTCCACTGGACGGACGTCGAGGGCGGCGATTTCAACGAGTTGCGCGAGGGACTCTTCGTCACGTACATTCCCGGCCACAACGACCGTGGCGCCTGCGCGCGGCACGTGCTCCCGGTCGCGACGGGCGCCTAGCGCTTCGGGCGCGCGAGCTCCTCGCCGAGGCTCGCGAACCCGGTCGAGCTCGGCCGGACCGCGATCGCGTGCGGCAGGCTCAGGTTGATCTTCCGCGTGCGCCGGTCGGCCGAGCGGACGACGACCTCGATTGCCTCGCCGAGCGCGTACTCGGCGGGATCGGCATCCGCCTCGCGGACCATGCCGACGACGCCCGCTGCGAGCTCGACCTGCAGCCGGGGCTCCTTACCGACGACGTGGCCCGTGACGGTCCCGCCGACGCGCACGACGTCGAGCGCGTCGCGCCAGGGATCGGGGAGTGCCGCCTTGCGCGAGAGCGCGATCTTCTTCCCGCGATCCTCGACGCGGATGATCTCGGCATCGAAGATGTCGCCGACCTTCGCCGCATCCTCGATGCGCTCGACGCGCTCGAGGGCGAGCTCGCCGATCGGCACGAGCCCGTCGAGCCCGGGACCGATCTCGACGAAGACGCCGAACGGCGCCAGCCGCACGACCTTCACGCTGCGCACGACGCCGACGCGGACCTGGGCGAGCAGCTCGGCGCGTTCCTCGCGTTGCCGCGCGTCGACGGCGCGGCGCTGCGACACCACGGCCCGCCGCCGCTTCTCGTCGACGTCGAGCACGACGAGGGGCTGCTGCGAGCCTACGAGCGACGCGGCGTCCACGCCGATCGGCACGCGAATCTGCGAGGCGGGCACGAACCCCGTGACGCCGTCGATCTCGACGGCGAGCCCGCCCGGGATCGCGCGCTTCACGATTCCTTCGAGCCGCGCACCCGATGCCTGCGCGTCGACCACGCGTTGCCACGCCTCGGCGGCGACGCGCTTGCGCTCGACGACCACGGGATCCATACCGAGGATGCGTGGGCCCGCGACGGGCTCGCGAAGGGCGCCGGGCAGGGCCTCCAAGGGGCCCGGTTCCGTCAACTCGGCATCACGGACGTCGGGAGCGGCTGCGATGTCTTCGAAGGGCACGGCGGCGTCGGACACGTCCGTTCCGCTACGCCGCTGTCGCCGAACTCCCTACGCGGCTCCAGCCGTTCCGAACGCGAAGGAATGGCGATGAACTCGCCCCGGCTGGACGTCTCCCTCCGCCTGCGCGTGCCGGGCGGCCGCGATCTCGGGCCGGGGAAGATTCGGCTCCTCGAGCTCATCGGCGAGACAGGCTCGATCGCCGCCGCCGGACGCGCCATGCGGATGTCGTACGCGCGGGCGTGGGCGCTCGTGCGCGAGCTCGACGCGATGTTCGCCGTGCCGCTCGTGGCCCGCCAGACGGGCGGAACCGCCGGCGGCGGTGCGACGCTCACGCCGGACGGCACGGCCGTCGTCGCGCGCTATCGCGCGCTCGAGCGGACGCTCCGCTCGGACGCGCGAGCCGATCTCGCGACGCTCGCCGCCCTGATGCGGCCGGTCGCCGCGGACGGCCCCGCGGACGGGGTACACGCATCGCCATGAGTCATCGCGAGCGACCGAAGATCGACCGGCGAACCTTCGTGGCGGGCGCCGCCGCCGTCGTGGTGAGCGCGGACTCGCTGCGCGCGGCGGCCCGAGCCGCGGGCGACATTCCGACCCGCGAGCTCGGTTCGACGGGCGTGCGCGTCTCGTGCGTCGGCATGGGCGGGTTCCACGTCGGGAAGATCGAGAGCGAGAGCGAGGCGATCTCGCTCGTGCACCGCGCAGTCGATCGCGGTATCACGTTCATGGACAACTCATGGGATTACAATGACGGCCGCAGCGAGGAACGCATGGGCCGCGCCCTGCAGGGCGGCTATCGCGACAAGGTCTTCCTCATGACGAAGGTCGACGGCCGCGACGGCGCGACGGCGCGACGGCGACGAAGCAGCTCGACGAGTCGCTCCGGCGCCTGCGCACCGATCACCTCGACCTCTGGCAATTTCACGAGATCCTGCGCACGAACGACCCGACGCGCATCTTCGCGCCCGGCGGCGCATACGAGGCCGCGGTCGCCGCCAAGGCGGCAGGCAAAATCCGCCATCTCGGCTTCACCGGCCACAAGGCGCCCGGGATTCATCTCGAGATGCTCGCGCTCGCGAGGGCGCACGGCTGGACGCCCGAGACCGTGCAGATGCCCGTCAACGTGCTCGATCCGCACTACGACAGCTTCGTGCGGCAGGTGTTGCCCGTACTCGTCGAACGGCGCATCGGCGTTCTCGCCATGAAGACGTTCGGCGATCCGTTCATCCTCGAAGCCGTGACGGGCGCGAAGGCCGCAACGCCGCTCGAGATGCTGTCCTACTCGCTCTCGCTGCCGACGAGCGTCGTGATCACGGGCATCGACTCGCCGGCGATCCTCGATCAGGCGGTCGTGGCCGCGACGGCGCCCGCGATGACGCCCGAGGCGATGACCGCGCTCATCGCGCGGACTGAGCCGATCGGCCTCACGGGCGTCAATCAGAAGTTCAAGACGTCGTATCACTTCGATTCGACGCACGCGCACCCGCAGTGGCTCGGGCCAGGCGGCCAGCTAGGCTTCGAACCGGGGCAATAATGCTCAGCGGCCGCCGCCACGCGCCCACGCGACGATCCGCTCGAGCTCGCCCGGCGTGAACGCGCCGCTGATGTAGAGCCGCTCGTCGTCGCGTAGAGCGCGGGGAGCGGGCGCCGCGAACCGGGCGCCAGCGAAGCGCTCGGGCGTGATCGCCGCGGCGATCGGTTCGTCGTCGACGATTCGGCGCGTGGGATGGACGCAAAAGCTCGGTCGGGTCACGAGGGCTTTTTCTCGCTCGGCGGGCGGACCGCCCGTATCGGCGAACGGCCCGCTCCAAACGCGCCAGTTAATCATTCCGACGAAGGGACGAGTAACGTAACGTTCTTTCCCAATCAATCGAGCAAGGTGAAAGCTACCTTCACGGCTTATGCCTGCTAGGCAACTCATGATGAAGGCCTGCCTTCGAAAGTGATGGCCCGAGATGGCGAACCTGCTGTGGCTCCAAGGCGGCGCGTGCTCCGGAAACACGATGTCGTTCCTCAACGCCGAGGAACCGAGCGCGTGCGATCTCGTCACCGATTTCGGAATCAACATCCTATGGCATCCGTCGCTCGGCATGGAGCTCGGCGATCAGCTCAAGCGACTGCTCAACGATTGCGTCTCCGGCGCCAAACCGCTCGACATCTTCGTTTTCGAGGGCACGGTCATCAACGCACCGGACGGCACGGGCGAGTGGAATCGCTTCGCCGGTAAACCGATGAAGGAATGGGTCGCCGCGCTCTCGGCGGCGGCGCAGTTTGTCGTGGCCATCGGCGACTGCGCGACGTGGGGCGGGATCCCCGCGATGGCGCCCAACCCGTCGGACTCGACGGGCATGCAGTTCCTCAAGAAAAAGCACGGCGGCTATCTCGGCCAGACGTTCGTGTCGAAGTCGGGGCTCCCGGTCATCAACATCCCGGGTTGCCCCGCGCATCCGGATTGGGTGACGCAGATCCTCGTCGCGGTCGCCTCCGGCCGCGCGGGCGACATCGGTCTCGACGACTTGCAGCGGCCCAAGACCTTCTTCACGAGCTTCACGCAGACCGGCTGCACGCGCAACATTCAATACGCTTATAAAGTTTCGGCGACCGAATTCGGCCAGCGCAAGGGTTGCCTCTTCTACGATCTCGGTTGCCGCGGTCCGATGACGCATTCGCCGTGCAACCGCATCCTCTGGAACCGGCAATCCTCGAAGACGCGTTCGGGCATGCCGTGCCTCGGTTGCACCGAACCCGAATTCCCGTTTTACGATCTCGCTCCCGGTACCGTCTTCAAGACGCAAACCGTCATGGGCGTCCCCAAAGACCTGCCCGCGGGCACGGCCAAGCCCGGTTACATCCGGCTCACCGCGACCGCGAAGGCGACCGCGCCGCAGTGGGTCGAGGAAGACATGTTCGTCGTCTAGCGCCTCGGCGCTATGTTCTTCAGCACTTCAGCTTAGAGGACGTTCGCATGGCAATCGCTCCCGAAGCACCAACCACGAAGGGGCAGATCCTCGACATCTCGCCCGTCGGCCGCGTCGAGGGCGATCTCGACGTGCGCGTCGACATCCGCGACGGCGTCGTCGTCGACGCCTGGACGCAAGCGGAGCTCTTCCGCGGCTTCGAGGTCATCCTGCGCGGCAAGGATCCGCAGGCCGGACTCGTCGTGACGCCGCGCGCGTGCGGCATCTGCGGCGCCTCGCACCTCACGTGCGCAGCCTGGGCGCTCGACACGGCGTGGGAGACGACCGTCCCGCGCAACGCGATCCTCGCGCGGAACCTCGGCCAGATCGTCGAGAGCCTGCAGAGCATACCGCGCCATCACTACGGCCTCTTCATGATCGACGTCACGAATAAGATCTACGACAAGAGCCCGTTCTACGCCGAGGCGCTGCGCCGCTATGCGCCGTTCACGGGGATCCACTACGAGAAGGGCGTCTCGATCTCGGGACGGCCGGTCGAGATCTACGCGCTTCTGGGCGGTCAGTGGCCGCATTCGAGCTTCATGGTCCCGGGCGGCGTCATGTGCGCGCCGACCCTCTCGGATATGACGCGCGCGACCGCGATTCTGGATCACTACCGGAAGAACTGGATCGAGTCACTCTGGCTCGGGTGCTCGATGGAGCGCTACGAGCAGATCAAGTCGTACGACGACTTCATGGCGTGGCTCGACGAGAGCCCCGAGCATCGCAATTCGGACCTCGGCTTCTACTGGCAGATGGGCAAGGACATCGGCCTCGACACGTACGGTCGCGGCCACGGCAAGTTCATCAGCTGGGGTTATCTGCCGCACGAAGATAAATATCAGCACCCGACGATCGACGGTCGCAACGCCGCGCTGATCATGAAATCCGGCGTCTACAACGGCGCATCGGATACGTTCGAGCTTATGGATCAGGCGTTCACGCGCGAGGACATGCTGCACGCGTGGTACGACGAGGGCAAGATCGTCCATCCGTTCGACCGCACGACCGTGCCGACGCATAAAAACAAAATCTCCTTCGACGAGAAATACTCGTGGTCGACGGCGGTCCTGCACGAGCAGGACGGTCGGCTCGAAGCGGGTCCGCTCGCACGGCAGCTCGTGGCCGGCGGCAAGCACGGCCAACCGTGGCAGCACTACGATCCACTCGTGCTCGACATGTATCGCACCATGGGCGGGCCGAGCGTGCTGCTGCGACACTTCGCCCGCATGCACGAGACGGTGAAGCTCTACCGCCAGGCGGAGCGCTGCGTCAAGGAGTTCCGGCTCGAGGACGAGTGGTACATCAAGCCCGTCGAAAAGGACGGCCGCGGCTGGGGCGCGACGGAAGCCATCCGCGGCGCGCTGTGCCATTGGATCGACGTCGAGGGCGGCAAGATCAAGAACTATCAGATCATCTCGCCGACGACGTGGAACGTCGGGCCGCGCTCGGCGAACGGCCAACGCGGGCCGATGGAAGAGGCGTTGATCGGGACGCCGATCGTCGACGCGAGCGATCCCGTCGAGGTCGGTCACGTCTGCCGCTCCTACGATTCGTGCCTGGTCTGCACGGTGCACGTCCACGACGCGTCGACGGGCGAAGAGCTCGCGCGCTTCCGGACCGCGTAACGGCCGATGCTCACGATCGTGGGCTGCGGCAATCTCACGCGCGGCGACGACGGCCTCGGCCCCGTCGTCGCGCGCCGGATGCTCGCGCACCTCGTGACGCTCGGTCGCGACGACGTGCGCGCGTACGATGCCGGGACCGACGGGATGGCCGTGATGTTCGCCGCGCGTGGCTCGAACGCGCTCGTCGTCGTCGACGCGGCGCGCACGGGCGTCGCGCCGGGTGCCATCTACGAGGTACCGGGCGACGTGCTGGCGCGCGATTACGCGCCGTCGCTCAACCTCCATGACTTCCGCTGGAATCACGCGCTTGCCGCGGGCCGGCGGATCTACGGCGACGCGTTCCCGACCGACGTGACGGTGCTGCTCGTCGAAGTCGAGACGACCGCGTTCGGTCTCGAGCTCAGCCCCGTCGTCGCGGCCGCGGCGGAGACCGTGGTCGCGCGACTCGAGGCGATCGTCGCCGCGTATCGTCCCAAGGCGGTGGCCGCGTGAGCGCGACGGTCGCGCTCCGCGACGGGAGCGTCTATCTCGACGTCGCGACGTTCGAGCGCTTCCTCGGAACCCGCGACGCCGTGACGCTGTTGCGGCAGGGCGGCGACCTCTACATCGTGCCGCTCCTGGACTCGACCCTCGGCGGCTATCTCTGCAAGCGCCGCACCGCGGCGGGCGACCGCGTGGTGCACGCGACGGAGTTCTTTCGCGAGCACGGGCTCGAGGTCCCGATCACTCGACAGTACCCGGCGGCGTGGCGCGACGACATCGCGGCGCTCGTCGTGCCGGGCGTCTTCCCGGCGGCGGGCTGACGTGGCGAGCACGAGCGTCGAGGAGCTCATCGCCGCGGCGGTCGCGACGGCGGATGCCGAATCGATCGCGCCGCACGAGCGCGCCGACATGCTGATCGAGATCGCGATGGGGCTCCAGCAACGACCCAAAAATTCGGAGCAGCTCGAGGGCGCGGTGGCCCTCTACGAGCGGGCGATCGCGCTCTGCGCGCCCGACGATTACGTGACGGTCGCCCGGATACGAGCGCGCATGGGCACGGCGCTGCAGGCGATCCCAGGTGAGGGGTTCTGCGATCTCGAGCGCGCGCGCGATTGCTACGAGCACGCCTCGAGCGTCCTGCGCGTCGCGGGCGAGGCACCCGAACGCGCCGAGATCGATCTCAATCTCGGGCTCGTGCTGCAGACGCTCGCGGGCATCGGCCGCGCGAAGATCACGGACGCGATCGCCGCGTACCAGCGCGCGCTGCTGACGTTCGACAAGGCAGCCTTTCCGCAAGAATACGCGATCCTCCAAAATAATTTGGCGGCCGCCTTTCTCTCGATTCCATTCTCCGACGAACGGTCGAAATTGCGCGAGGCGCTCGCGGTGCAATCCTTCGAAGAAGGCCTCCGCGTCGTCACGATGATCGACCATCCCGTCGAGTACGCGATGCTGCAAAATAATCTCGGAAACGCGCTGCAATATAGTTCGACGAGTCACCGCGTCGAGAATACGCTGCGCGCGCTCGACGCTTACGACGAAGCGCTCAAAGTGCGGACACGTTCGGCCGCACCACTCGAATACGCGAACACGATCTCCAACCGCGCGAACGCGCTCGCGAACCTTCCCGACGACGTCGCCGATCCCGGCGCCGGGAACCGCGCCAACCTCGCACGCGCGGTCGAGGGCTATGCCGAGGCGCGCGAACTCTTCGCCACCCACGGCGAAGACGAAAAAGTCCGGCTCGTCACCGCCGCGATCGACGAGATCGCAGCCGAACTCGAATCCACGCTCGCGATCTCCGCGCTCTTCGCTCGCACCCATGAGGATACGCTGTCATGAACGTCTCGGCACTCGAAGTCGCAGCTGCGATCGTCGTCGGCACGGCCGCGTCGGTCGCGGGCGGCTACCTCGGCGGCGTCACCCTCGGCGCGAAGAACCTCGGTCCCAAGCTCTCGGGCTTCCTCGGCGTGCTGTACGGTCCGGCGGGCGGCGGTCTCGGCGTCGTCATCGGCGTCGTCGCCGTCTCCGTGCTCGCGACGAAGGCGTAACGCAATGCTGATGCTGGCCTCGGACTCAGTCAAACTCGTCCTCGAAAATAAGCTCTTCAAAAATCAGGGCGAGGTCTTCGGACTCGCCGGCGTCGGCGCTGGCGCGACCGCCGCGATCTTCCTGTGGCTGACGTCGCGCGAGACGCCCATGTGGATGGCCGCGGGCGCGGCCGGGCTCGCCGGCGGCTTCGCAATGCCGTACCTGCTCAAAGACATCAGGTACCGCTGACCCGTGACGACCGCCGCGCAGCTCGAACGAGCCCCGGACGCGACGGCCCTCGCCCGCGATCTCGACGCGCTCGAAGCGATCGTCGCCGCGTGGGAGGCGCCGTACGCCGCGACGGCGCTCGCCTATCGTGAAGCCATCGACGCGCTCAACGCGGAGGCATTCCGGCGGCTCATCGCCACGCTCCGCGCCGAACCGCAGGCGCTCGCGGCGCTCAAGGCGGCCGTCACGGACGAGCTCGTCTACGCGGTGCTGCGCCACCATGAACTGATTCGGCCGAGCCTCCAGGAGCGCGTCGAAGCAGCGCTCGACGGCGTGCGGCCGATGCTCGCCTCGCACGGCGGCGACGTCGCGCTCGTGCGCGTCCTGCCGCCGGCGGCAATTGAGGTGCGCTTCACGGGCGCCTGCGAGACGTGCCCGGCGTCGATCACGACGTTCACGCTCGGCGTCAAGCGCGCGCTCGAAGCCGAGTGCCCCGAGATCACGGACGTCCGTCAGGTCAAAGGACTCTCGTCGGCCCCGGCCGCGGGCGGCGTGCGCTACGTGAGTCCCTTTGCATCGGCGGATTCCGACGGCTGGGTTCGCGCAGGAACGCTCGTCGGCATTCCCGAGCACGGTGTGCGGTTCGCGACCGTCGACGGCGAGCAGCTCATTTCTCCCGCAGCGCGAGCGCCGTCGCGTGCGTGCAGAACGCATGCGCGCATCTCGGTCTCGCCCTCGACGGCGCCCTGATTGCGGACGGGCTCATCACGTGTCCGCATCACGGCTTTACCTACGAGCTCGCCTCGGGCGAATGTCTGACCGCACCCGGCGTGTCGCTGCGCGTGCACGCCGTGCGCGTCCAAGATGACGACGTGTTCGTCCGGCTCTCGCGCTGATGCGCGTCTCGCTCGCGCAGCCGCACCATCGGGATGACGGCGCGCGCGCTCGCGGCGCCCACGCCGAGCCCCTCCTCGCGGCGAGCGGGCCCCGCGTCGTTCTCGGGGGCGAGACGGGTCCGGACGGCGCGTTCGCGCGGCCGATCGTGCCAGCGGCGCACACGCTCTTCGGAGCGCGCGGCGCAGCGCTCGCGAGCCCGGACGGGCCGCTCGTCGTCGCCGACACGGGCCATCACCGCATCCTCGTCTGGCACCGCGCCCCGACCGCGGACGGCGCGCCCGCCGATGCGGTGTTCGGTCAGCCCGATTTCGGCAGCGAGGGCCGCAACGCGCGCGGCGAGGTCTCGGCGACGACGTGCAACGTGCCGGTCGGCGTGGCGACGCACGGCGGCATGCTCGCCGTCGCCGACTCGTGGAATCATCGCGTGCTGCTCTGGCACGCGCTCCCGCGCGACTCGAACGTCCCGCCCGACGTCGTGCTCGGCCAGCGAACGCGCGATGCCGGCACGCTCAACGGCGGCGGCGCGGTCGACGCGTCGACGATGTATTGGTGCTCGGGCGTCGCGTTCACGGCACGCGGACTGCTCGTCGCCGATACGGGGAACCGGCGCGTGCTCGTCTGGGACGCGCTGCCCGAGCGCGACGGTGCGCCCGCGGACCGCGTCCTCGGCCAGCGCGACTTCACGACCCGCGACGAGAACGCGGGCGCCGCATGCGGCGACGCAGGCATGCGCTGGCCGCACGGCGTGCTCGTTGCGGGCGAACGGCTCGTCGTCGCGGACGCCGGCAACAATCGCCTCATGTTTTGGGAGCGCATGCCCGAGCGCAACGGGGCGCCGTGCGATGCAATCGTCGGCCAGCGCGACGCGGCCGGCAGCGACCACAACGGCGGCACGTATTGGCCGACCGCGACGACGCTCAACATGCCGTACGCCTGCGCCGTCGCGCGCGATCGCCTCGTCGTCGCGGACACGGCGAACTCGCGACTCCTGGGCTGGCGGCTCGCGGAACTGCGCGCGAATGCGCCCGCGACGGCGCTCGCGGCGCAGCCCGACTTCCTTACGAAAGGCGATAATCGCTGGGCGGTCGCGCTGCGTGACTCGCTGTGCTGGCCCTACGGCGTCACGGCCTGCGACGACACGCTCGTGATCGCGGACTCCGGGAACAGCCGCGTCGTGCTGTGGGACCTCGCATGATCGCGGCGCGCGTTGCCATGACCGTTCGCGTGCGCGGCACCGTGCAGGGCGTGGGCTTCCGGCCGAACGTCTATCGGCTGGCGCACGCCTGCGGCGTCACGGGCGACGTGCGCAACGATGCGGACGGCGTGCTGATCAACGCCGCGGGCGAACGCGAGGCGATCGATCGCTTCGTCGCGCGGATCCGCGACGAAGCACCGCCACTCGCGCGCATCACGACGATCGACGTCGCGCCCGCAGCCGCGCCCGTTGCGAGCGACGAGTTTCGCATCGTCGCGAGCGTCGGCGGCCCGGCACGCACGCGGGTCGCGGCGGACGCGGCGATCTGCGACGCATGTCGCGACGAGATCCTCGATCCGTTCGAGCGACGGTATCGCTATCCGTTCGCAAACTGCACGCACTGCGGCCCGCGGCTCTCGATCCTCGAGCGCGTCCCCTACGACCGGCCCCGCACGACGATGGCTCCCTTCGCGCTCTGCGCCGAGTGCGCGGCGGAATACGGCGATCCGACCGACCGCCGCTTTCACGCCCAACCGATCGCGTGTCATCGCTGCGGTCCGCGCGCGCGCCTCGAACGCATGGACGGCCGCGTCGTGACGTTCGACATGCACTCGATGCTCGACGACGTCGACGCGGCGCGCAGCCT
>JAABUO010004737.1_pt1 | contig 15998 bp, 12 predicted proteins | sample 5559291 | NCBI WGS metagenome assembly JAABUO01 (sample SAMN10711878, study PRJNA513372) | rock metagenome | isolation source: Antarctica rocks | place: Antarctica: Victoria Land, Finger Mt sud
GCCCGTGGCGCTCCGACGCCGCACGAGTGCATCAGCGATCACGGCGACGAGCAGGACGCCACCCTCCACCATCTGCTCGATGTCCGTGCCTTGCCCTGTGAGCGCCAATCCGTTGAGCAGGCTCCCAACGATCAGCGACCCCAAGATGACGGCCCAGACCGAGCCACGACCGCCGAAGAGGCTGACGCCGCCGATCACCGGCGCCGCAATCGCGTTCAGCACGAGTGTCGGGTCAATCGCCGATGTCGCCGAGATCTGCCGCGACGCTTGAAAGATGCCGCCCAACGCCGCAAGCGTGGACGCGAGCACGAAAACGATGATCCGTAGCCGGACGACGTCCACACCCGCCCGTCGTGCCGTCTCCGGATTGCCGCCAACGGCATAGACATGCAAGCCGAACGCGGTCCGTCGCATCACGAGGTAAAAGAGTAGAATCAAGCCGATCAGAAGGATCGCCGTGAGCGGAACACCACGGTACGACTGAAACAGCAGGGCCGTGCCGATCGTCATGACGCCGATCACACCGATCCGCAACCCGAGTTCCGCAGTGGAAATAATCGGCAAGTCACTCTGTTGGCGCCGCGCGCGTTCCCGCATCAGGGTGAATGCATAGACCACAACACCGATCACCGGCAGGCCGATACCGACATATGCAGGCACATAGGTTGTCGCAATCGCGAGCAGTTTCGGATCCCGGAGAGGGAGCGTCGTCGTGGGCAGCATGATGTGCAGAAGCAAGCCCTGATAGCCGATCAACGCCGCCAGCGTGACGATGAACGCCGGCACGCGCACGACCGAAATGAAGAAGCCATTGATTGCGCCAACGAGCGCACCGACGAGGAGCCCTGCCAGGATCGCCAGCGGCCACGGCCACCCGTGCCCGAACGAGAGTACCGCCATCGCTCCGGCCCCAAGCCCGCTCACGCTGCCGAGCGAAAGATCAATCTCACGGATCAGCAGGACGAGCACCGAGCCGAGCGCCAATGTGCCAATCGTGATGATCTCCTGAATCATCTCGGTCAGATTACGCGCGCGCAAGAAGTTGCCACTGGTCGCGATCTGAAAGTAGACCGCGATAATCACGAGCGCGAGAACGACGGGGATCTGCCCAAGGTCACCGCGTAACCGCCGCCCAAATGCATCGGGGAGGCGGGGCCTCCTGCTGGGCGGCGGCGGCACCAGTTCTTGCGAATCGAGCGTTTCGGTGCTCACTGCGCCACCTCCGATCCCGCATACGGAGCGTCCGCTGCGTTCGCCCCGCGCATAATGCCACCGAACTCCGCGCCGGTAATTGCCGCGATGATCTGCTCCGAGGAGGTCGCCCCGATGTCAAACGACCCGACGCGCCGCCCGAGCCGTAGCACGACGACGCGGTCCGCGACCTCGAAGACATCCGCCAAATTGTGCGAGATCATCACGACCGCAAGCCCCTGCTCGCGGAGGCGACCGATCAGATTGAGCACTTGACGCGTCTGGACGACGCCGAGCGCCGCAGTCGGTTCATCGAGGAGGAGGACGGCGGGGTTGCGCAGGACCGTCTTTGCTACGGCGATGGATTGCCGCTGACCACCGGAGAGCGACGCAACAATCGTGCGCACCGAGGGTATCTTGACATCGAGCTGGCGCAGGATCTGATTGGTGCGCGCTTCCATCTGCGTCTCATCCAGCTGCTTTACCAGCCCCGGAATGACCGTCTGCTGCGCCTCACGGCCGAGGTAGAGGTTCGCGACGACGTCCAGATTGTCACACAGCGCGAGGTCCTGATAGACAGTCTCGATACCCATTCGTGTCGCCTCGTTCGGGCTAGCGATATGCACCTCCCGGCCATCCCGAAAGACCGTGCCGGAATCGGCCTGAATCACCCCCGCGAGTGTCTTGACGAGGGTAGACTTCCCGGCGCCATTATCGCCGACAAGCCCAACGACCTCGCCCGCGTACACCTCAAAATCAACCTCCCTGAGCGCCTCTACCGCGCCATATGACTTGTTGATACCAGTCACGCGCAAGCGCGGCTCCCCGCGCGCGACCTGCCTGCTGACGGGCTGTATCGGCGCGCGCGGGGCGCCCGTATCACTCTCTACCACGATGATCCTCCACGGACGTAGGCGAACTCGGCGAACGAACAGGGACGTGCAGACGCACACAGACTCTTCATCCGCACAGAAGAGGGGTGGGGTACGCAGAGCGCGCACCCCACCCATGCGTCCGCATGCGCGGCAGCATCACTCAGCAGAGTCCGCCGGTGCCCGCAGGCAAATCCTTACACAGGTCTGCCTTCGTGAGGAACCCGTCCGCGACCACCGTCGTCGCGACATTACTCTTGTCAACGGCGATCACTTGATTGAATATGGATGGAACCATCGCGCCGCCGGTCGTCTTGCTCTGCCCGGTCGCGATCTCTGACGTGCTGGTGCCGTTGCTCATCGCAGCAACGAGTTTACCGACCGAATCCGCCAACTTCTTGATCGGCTTATAGACCGTCATACTCTGATCGCCGGTCAGGATATCGCGGACTGCCGCGAGCTCCGCGTCCTGCCCGGTCACGAGCACTTTGCCATTGAGGCTCTGCGCCTTGAGCGCGGCGACCGCCGCATCGGCCATCCCATCATTCGCGACATAGGCGACCTGGATATTGTTGTTGTTCGCGGTGAGCGCTGCGGCCATCTCCGTTTGCGCGGTGGCGGCTACCCACATCGGCGTGTACTGCTCATAGACCTTGTGCAACTCGCCGCTGGCAAAGAGCGGATCGAGGATGTTATGCGCGCCCTGCGCGAAGAGCGACGCGTTGTTGTCAGTCTGCGACCCATTGATCATCGCGACATTGTCGCCCTTCTTGTGATGATCCTTGATGTACTGCGCCTGCGTCTCACCGACCTTCACATTATCGAACGTGGCATAGTACGCGAGGTCATTGTCCTGGATCAGGCGGTCATACGCGATGACCGGCACCTTGCTCGCTTTCGCTTTCTGGACAATGGCTGCCGCTGACGTGCTGTCCACCGCGACGACGATCAGCATGCAAGCGCCCTTTGTCAGCTCGCTGGACGCCTGGGTCAGCTGCGTTTCGGTGCTATTCTGTGCGTTCACTGAATCGAAGGTAACACCGGGCAACGCCGCCCTGACCGATGCCTCGGTCAGCGGGTGATCGTATGCCTCCCAGCGGCTGCCCGCAGTCGTATCAGGCGAGAGGAAGGCGATATGCTTGCACCCTTTCGCGGCGCTGAACGTACTCGCGCTGGCGCCCCCGCCACTCGCGACCGGGCTTCCCCCTGTTGCGCCGCTCGTCGCGGGGGTGTTCGTCGCAGAACTTCCTCCGCACCCCGCGAGCAGAAGCACGAATACCACACCGGCGACGAGCGGGGCAAAATGGGACCGATGAGCTGGTGAAGCAAATACCATGATGTACTCCTGTTCAACGCGTCAAGTCTCCGCAGACGTTTGTGCAGGTCACTCCCCCGTCTTAAACTCCCTTCTCGGACCGCACCGATGGACGAGGAAATCGCACCAACGGCCACATCCGAAAACGATACCGGCCAAAGCCTCGCCCACTGACGCGGGCGAGGCCTCGTTACGTCGCACCGTGCCGGGGATAGTGTCCCGGTAAACAAACCATAGGGGAGCCATCAATATACGGCGACGATAGCACCCGCAGGTATCTACGTCAATCAGTGTGTCTCACATCCATCGCGATGAATTCCTGCGTCAGCGTGTCCACGACGCCGCGATCAGTAATGCGGACGAAGGGTGCGACGGGCAGGGCGAGACTGGAAATGGCAAGCACCGGCGATGCCCCACCGAGACCGAGCGCCCGCGCCTGCTTATTGAAGGCACGTACTTCCGCCGCGATCTCCTCCACGGATACATCTGACATAAGCCCGGCAACGGGCAACCGCACCGTGGCGGCGATCTTCCCCGCGACCGCGAGGGCGACACCGCCACCGAGTCGGGCGACTTCCCACACGGCAGCGGCCATATCCGCCGGGTTGCGCCCCGCGACGATCAGGTTGTGGCTGTCGTGTGCGACCGTTGTTGCGAGCGCGCCATCGCGCAGCGGCAGGCCGCGCAGGAGGGCGAGCGTCGGCGGATGCACTTGGCCGTGGCGCGGTACGACGCTGAGGATTGTTACGTCATCGGGCAACGGGTAGACGCATTCGCCGCCCGCGAATGGGAGCGTGATGTCGCCGAGCCGCGTCGTGCGGACGGGGTCAATGTCAATGCACTTCAACGCCACGTCACCCTCCGCGTTGGGAACGCGCACGCGGAAGGTGTCGGCGGATACCGGCTGGATACGTACCGTATTGTCGAGCGGTGGCGGAGCCGGATCAGCGAACGCGGTCACCATCTGCCCATCCTGCGCGACGACTCGCCCATCCGCGAGCACAATCTTCGCCCGGAAATCGGTGAACGATTCCACCAACACGATGTCTGCCCGTTTACCCGGCGCGATGGCGCCGAGATCATTGAGGCCGTAGCGCATCGCGCCGTTCAGCGTCGCGATGCGAACGACCATCGCCGGGTCCACGCCTGCGTCGAGCAGGACGCGCATACCGCGATCCATATGCCCATTGAGGAGCAGATCGGCGGGGTCAATGTCGTCGGTGCAGAGCGCGACATTCCACGGCTGCGGGATCGTCTTCACGGCATCGGCGAGGTATGCGGCGGTACGGCGGAAGGTGTTTTCGCGCCCGTAGACCCACATGCCGAGGCGCATCTTCTCGACCATCTCCGCCGCCGTGCGCGACTCGTGCTCCGAGTCCACCCCGGCGGCGAGGTAGGCCGCCAGTTCCCGCCCTGTGAGCAGCGGTGCGTGCCCTTCGAGGTTCTTCCCCGCCGCCAGTCCCGCCTCGGCAATCGCGGCGGTGCGCGGTTCCTGCCGGACGATGCCGGGGTAATCCATCAGTTCCGCCACACCGACGACGCGCGGCCACGTCAGCATTTCCGCGACATCGGCAGCATCGAATGCCGCGCCCGCCGTCTCGATGCGCGGCACCGCCGGGACAGAGGACGGCACAGTGACAAAGACCCGCAGCGGCAACCCCTCGCTGGCGCGCAGCATGTACTCGACGCCTGCACGCCCCGTGACATTGCCGATCTCGTGCGGATCAATGACGACGGTCGTCGTGCCGAAGGGAAGGACGGCGCGCGCGAAGTTCGGCGGCGTAACCATTGTGGATTCGATGTGGACGTGCGTGTCCACGAAACCGGGTACGGCGATCAGGCCGCGCGCGTCCAATTCCTCCCGCGCCGTCAGCCCCAACGCGCCGCCGAAATCCACAACGGCGATCCGATCCCCATAGATGCCGATGTCCGCCCGCGCGATTTCGCCGGTATAGACATTGACCATCCGTCCGCCGCGAATGATCAAATCGAGCGGCCTGTCTCCCCGCGCCGCCTCAACAAGCGCTTGTCGTGTCATCTATTGCTCCTCTTCGTGTCTCTTCCGCCAAAACGTAGTACTATAAGGATTATCGTAGTACATATTGCCATGAGGTACAACGCGAAGGAGAGAGACAATGGAGGAACGTTTGACGGTGATGACACGGAAGGGACAGATCACCATCCCAGCGGAAATCAGGCGGGCATTGGGATTAAAAGAAGGAGATAAAGTGGCGATCTCGCTGCCCGATCCCGGAATGCAGGAAGTACATCTGCACCCGGTTCGCTCGGTGGCGGAACTGACATTCGGGGCGTTCTCGCCGCGCAAACGTCCCGAAGATTTCCGCGAACTGCGGGAAGCATTCAAAGAAGAGATTGTCGAAGATGAGATGCGGAACGTAAAGTCGGCGACTGGCGAATGAGTGTGCCGTTCCTCGATACAAATATCCTGCTGCGCCACATTCTCAATGACGATCCGCACAAGTCCGCCGCCTGTTTCGTCCTTATCCAAGCGATTGAGCGGGGTGAAACGACCGTATGGACCTCGGAGTTGGCAATCGCGGAAGTCGTTTTCGTCCTCGAAAGCAAGCGCACATACAATCTCCCACGCGAGGCGATCCGCGATGTGCTCCTGCCACTCCTCGGCTTATCCGGCATCAAACTGACGCACAAGCGGCTGTACCCGCGTATCTTCGATCTGTACACGCGTCTGCCGATTGATTTCATTGACTGTTACCATGTCGCGCTGATGGAACAACGGGATGACCGGACGCTCTTTAGCTACGACACCGACTTCGACAAAGTCGGTGGTGTAACACGGCAAGAGCCAAAGCAGCAATGAGCAATGAGTGGGAACGCAGCGGCACATCTCTTCATTGCTCGTTGCTCGTTGCTTATTTCTTGATCTGCCAGTAGGCGATGTTCCACGTCGTCGCGTCCCACGGCGAGGGGTTCGTGTTAATCAGGTCGGCGCGGCGACCGCTGACGGCGGCGCGATCGACGATCGGGATATTCACGTCGTGGCTGACGATGTAGTCGTTGCACTGGATCAGGAGCGCATTGCGCTTGTCCTGGTTGAGTTCCTTTTTCAGTTGCGCCACGAGCGCGTCGAACTGTGGGTCGCTGAAGCGCTCGACATTCGCGCCGCCCCAGCCATTCGCTTTCTGGGCGATTTGCGCCGTCGTCCAGCTGTCGAAATAGGCCTGTGAGTCCGGGTAGCCGGGCGAGCCGCTGAATATTTGCAGATCCCGCTCGAAGCGCGTGAAGGCATCGGGATTGTCCGACTTGCCGAAAAAGACGCCCGCATCCACGTTTTTGATCTCCATCTCGATCCCGGCCTGCTGGAAAGCGAGCTTCATCACTTGCTCTTCCTTCTCGCGCACCGCATTGACCGTTGTGCTGATTACCACATGCATCCGCACGCCGTTTTTGGCGCGGACGCCATCCGACCCCTTCTTCCAACCCGCGTCATCGAACAGTTGGTTCGCCTTCGCGATGTCGAAGCCGCAGGTCGTGTTCTTCGAGATCGTCTGCGGCGGGACGCTCGGCAGGACGTTGCAGGTCGGCACGGCGGCCTCGCCGTAGAGGTTCTTCGCGATGCTGGCGCGATCAATCAGCCACGAATACGCCTCGCGCACCTTCGGATCGGACTGGAAGGGGTGTGGCGCCTGCAACGAGGATTTCTCGCCATTCACCTCCTTGTTCGGATCGGTGAAGTTGACGGACATGCGCTCGACACCGTTGCCGGTCGTGATGTTCAACTGCTTCCCGGCGCTCGTCACTTGCTTGAGAATATCTGGCGCCACTTGCAAGTTCCATGCGTAGTCCGCGTCGCCCGCAATCACCGCCTTCGCCGCCGTGCCCGCGTCGCCGCCGCCCTTGTAATCAATCGCGTCGTAGTACGGGGCGTTCGCGTCGCGGTAATTCTCGTTCATCACGAACTGCACATTGTCGCCAGGCGTAAAGGACTTCACCTTGTACGGCCCGGTGCCGATGGGGTTGCTGTTCGCGGGGCACTCCTTCGGCGAGGTGCATGTGGCCAGTTGCGCCTTTTGCAGCACGACGCCGGTGTAGTTCGTGAAGGGCAGCCACCAGAGGGCGGTCGGTTGCTTGAAGGTGATCGTCACCGTCGTCGCGTCCGGCGTCGCCAGTTGCGCGATGTTGGAGTAGGAGGTGATGTCCGCCGAGGCGCTGGTGGGATTGCTCACGTAGTCATACGTCGCCTTGACATCGGCTGAGGTGAACGGCGTGCCGTCGGACCACTTGACGCTGTCCTTCAGTTTCCAAGTCACGCTCGTGCCGTCCGCCGCCAGTTCGCCGTTCTGTGTGGAGGGAATTTCCTTGACGAGCACGGGGACATCCGGCGTCAGCGCATTCGCGGAGGTTACGGCTAATGGCTCTGTGACAATGCGCGCTGCCTGCTGATCCTTGCCGTTGCCCGATGACGCTTGATGAACATTAAGGACGCTCGGCGCCTGCCAGTAGAGCAGGTGCAATGTGCCGCCTCCCCCGCGCTTGGCGGGCGCCGCGCCACGCGGATCGGCGCCCGTGCTCGCTGTCGTTGTCGTGGACACTGCGGACGCACCCGCAACACTCGATGCCGTCGGAGCGGTCGCGGCGGGAGCGGCTGCGGTCGCGCTCGATGCGCTGGCGGCCGTCGGGGCCGCCATGTTCGCCGCGCTTGGGCTTACGGCGCTCGTGGCTGCGGTCGTCGGCCTGGCGGCTGTCGGCGTACTCGCCGTGCTCGATCCACCGCAGGCCACCAGAAGCAATGGCATAACAAAGAGGAGTGCGATCCCGATGCGAGATGCATGCATACGCGAAGCCGTCAATCGTGTTCTCACTCCCTCAACCCTTCCGAATACGTGGCGCGTGTCGCTCAGTTGACGCTCTTCCCATACCAAACGGGACACGCCAGTCGTAAGGATCATAGGGGGAAGAGACGGGTGCGTCCAGATGTCGCGGCAATTGGGCGAAGGGCGGCGCGATCTGCGATAAAATGCCGCGATCAGCGATCGAGAGTTCACGAGCAAGGGAGGGACGAACACATGGTGATCCGTGCGGTGCACTGTTTTCAGGTCTCCGGACATGACGAGGACGCGCTTTCTCCTGAAGAACGTCAGGCGCAGATGCTTGATATTTACCCCGAGTTCGCCACCCATGGGCCAGCCAAAACGAGCGACCGGACTGAGGCGATCTATGTTGAGATCGAAACGGACGAAGGCGCGCGGGGCATCTTCGGGCCGATCTTCGCGGAGAGCGCCGCGATCATCCGCGCCAAACTCGCGCCGCACCTGATCGGCCGCGATCCACTGGCGGGCGAACACCTCTGGGACATCCTCTACCGGCAGGATCGGCACGCCCGCACGGGCAACCAGATGCTGGCGATCAGCGCGTTGGACAACGCCCTCTGGGATCTGCGCGGCAAACTGCTCGGCCAGCCCGTCTATCGCCTGCTCGGTGGCCCGACGCGCGAGCACGTTGCCTGCTACGCCTCGATGCTCGGCCACTCGCACGATCCCAGCCTGATCCGCGAGCGGGCACAGGCGATGGTCGAGGCAGGGTACACGGCGCAAAAGTGGTTCTTTCGCTATGGCCCGATCGACGGGCTGCCCGGTATGGAGCGCAATGTCGCGATGGTGCGTGCGGTGCGCGAGGCCGTCGGGCCGAATATCGAGATCATGCTGGACGCCTTCATGGGCTGGGACGCGACCTACACGATCCGCATGCTCGAACGGATCGCCGAATACCGCCCACGCTGGATGGAGGAACCCGTGCCGCCGGATCGCCTGGGTGACTTCGCGATGATCCGCCGCGCGACAACGATTCCGATCGCGACAGGCGAGCACGAATATACCCGCTGGGGTTTCCTACGCCTCCTGCAAGCAGATGCGGTAGATGTCCTGCAGGCTGACCCGGACTGGTGCGGCGGCATCAGCGAGTTGGTGAAGATCGGCACGCTCGCCTCCGCATTCGGACGGCAGGTCGTTCCGCACGGCCATTCGATCCACGCCGCCGTGCAGGTGATCGCGTCGCAATCCCCGGCGACCTTTCCAATGGCGGAATACCTGCTGCGCTATCAGCCGGGCAAGCAATACTTCCACACCGAGACGATGCACCCCAAACGCGGCGTCATCACTCTCCCAACCACGCCCGGCCTCGGCTTCACGATTGACAATACGAAAGTCGAGGCGCGCATCGAACTATGACATTGATAGCGCAGGCTTTCTCGCATGCGCTATCGGGTGGTCTTATGGGAACGCGTCGCTCTCATGGCGAGCCGTTTCTACTCGGCGGCGGCCTGTGCATCCTGTTGGTCGGCGGTCGGAACGACGATGCCATACGCAACCGCCCCCGCTGCCGCGAGGATCGCCGCGATCACCAGCGGGCGTGGCAATTTGATGCCGAACATCTGATCGAGTGAGTATTTTCCCGGCCCCGTCAGCATCAACGCGAGCGACGCCGCGATATTCGTCACGGCAAGTTCCGCGCCGCCTGCTGTCGCCCAGATCGGCTTGCCCCAATGCGCCTTCGCCGTCGCCATCGTCATGGCCGCTGTCGTGCCGAGCGGACCGAGGGGATGGAGCAGCCCCAGAGCGGTGAGAATCCCGCTCGTCTCGGAAAGCGCCGCAGCCGTTCCCCAGTACTTTCCGGGCCGCAACCCCAATGATTCCATGAAACCCGCTGTGCCTTCCAAACCTGGCCCGCCGAATGCGCCGAGAAGCTTCTGCGAGCCATGTCCGGCGATCAAACCACCCGTTGTCGCCCGAAGCACCAACAATCCTAAATCTTTCATCTACTGCCCCTAACTGTGATTGAATGATACATGTCAAACCCGCCGCGTCGTCCATACTCGCAAGAATAGTGCTACAAATCAGAATTAAGGCGAGAACGCGGAAATATGGCTATGATGCATGCACTTCATTCGGCATGACTGAGCAAAAAGGGGAAACACGATGAGTATGACCGAGAGTTTGCTGGCATCGCTCGAATGGCGGTGCATCGGGCCGCATCGAGGCGGGCGGGTGGTCGCGGTGGCGGGAGATGTCTCGGACCCGATGACCTTCTACCACGGCGCGTGCGCGGGCGGCGTCTGGAAGACGAACGACGGCGGCACGACGTGGCGGAATGTTTCGGACGGCTTCTTCGATACGGCGGCGGTCGGCGCGATTGCTGTCTCCGAGTCCGATCCGAATGTCATCTATGCCGGCACGGGCGAAGCGACGATCCGAGGCAATGTCTCGCACGGTGATGGCGTCTACAAATCCACGGATGGCGGCAAGACGTGGCGGAATATGGGCCTCGCGGCGACGCGCCATATCGGCAAGATTCGCATCCATCCGAAGAACCCGGAGATCGTCTACGTCGCGGCGTTCGGCCATGCGTGGGGGCCAAGCGCGGAGCGCGGTGTCTATCGCTCCAAAGATGGTGGCGAGACGTGGCAATTGGTACTCCATACGAGCGACCGCGCCGGTTCGCACGATATCGCGATGGACCCAAACAATCCGCGCATCCTCTACGCCGCAATCTGGCAGGCGCAACGCTACCCGCACCAACTGATCAGCGGCGGCGCGGATTCCGGCCTCTGGAAGACGACGGATGGCGGCGACACCTGGACGGAACTGACGCGCAAGCCCGGCCTGCCAGGCGGCGTGCTCGGCAAGATCGGGATCGCCTGCGCCGCGATGGGCGACCGCATCTGGGCAATCGTCGAGGCGGAAGATGGCGGCCTCTTCCGCACCGATGACGGCGGCGAGCAGTGGGAGCGCGTCAATGATGCGCCCTTCCTCCGCACCCGCGCCTGGTACTACTGCCACCTGATCGCCGATCCCCAGGACGCGGAGACGGTCTGGGGTCTCGATTACGCCGTCTGGAAATCCACCGACGGCGGACGGAACTTCGCGCAGTACCCGTCGCAGCACGGCGATGAACACGCCCTCTGGATCAACCCGCACGATACCCGGATCATGATTAAGGGGGACGACGGCGGCGCGTGCGTCACCTACACCGGCGGCGCGTCGTGGTCCACACTCTACAACCAGCCGACCGCGCAGATGTACCACGCGACGACAGACGACCGCTTCCCCTACCGCGTCTACGGCTCGCAGCAGGACAACACGGCGATCTCCGTGCCGAGCATGTCCGTCGAGGGCGCGATCCACGAGCGCGATTGGTTCGAGCCGGGTGGCGGCGAGAGCGGCTACATCGGCGTCAAGCACGACGACCCGGATCTAGTCGTCGCCTCCGGCCCGGTTGGTCCGCGCGCCTTCAACGACCGGATGCACCTCTACAACCATCGCACCGGGCAGCGGCGCAACATCACCGTCTGGCCGGAACTGTACGGCTGGGCGCTCGGCGCGGTGGATTTGAAGTATCGCTTCCAGTGGACCTTCCCGATCTTCTTCTCGCGCCACGACCCGAACACGCTCTACGTTGCGGGCAACCGCGTCTTCCGCTCCACCGATCTCGGCACGACATGGGAAGCAATCAGCCCCGACCTGACGCGCAACGATCCCTCGCGCCTCCAATCCTCCGGTGGCCCGATCACGCGAGACAACACGGGCGCGGAGGTCTATTGCACCGTCTTCGCGCTCGTCGAATCGCCACAAAAAGCGGGCGTCTTCTGGGCAGGCAGCGACGACGGCCTCGTCCACATCTCGGAAGACAATGGCACGACGTGGAGAAAAATCACGCCGCCCGATCTCCCGGAATGGGCGCTGATCTCGATCATCGAGCCTTCACTCCACGATGCCGCGACTGCCTACGTCGCCGCCACGCGCTACAAGAGCGACGACACGGCGCCGTACCTGTACAAGACCACCGACGCCGGCAAGACGTGGACGACGATCACGCATGGCATCCCCGATGGCGAGTTTACGCGCGTCATCCGCGAGGACCCGGAGCAGCGCGGCCTGCTCTACGCGGGCACGGAGACCGGCATGTACGTCTCCTTCGATGACGGCGGCAACTGGCAGCGTGTCGGCGGCGGGCGCCCATTGGGCAGCCTGCCCATCGTGCCGATCCATGACCTCATCATCAAGGGGTCAGACATGGTCGTCGCGACGCATGGCCGCGCCTTCTGGATTCTGGACGACGTGACGCCCCTCCGACAGATCGCGGCGGGCGCAACAAAGGGCAATGGCATCCATCTCTTCGCACCGCGCCCGACGGTACGCGTGCGCATCCACCAGGGATTTGGCGGCGAGCCAATCGTGGGGATGGTCAATCACGGCCACGCGGCGACCAGCGTCGTCTCGTATGTCACCACGAAGCGGCCGGATGGGACGATACGCAAGGAATACGTCAACGCCGGAGCAAATCCGCCCGATGGCGTCATCATCCAATATTACCTCGCGGAGCCACCTGCGGACGGCGTTATCGTGACCATCCAAGACAAGAAGGGCGCCATCATTCGCTCCTATTCGAGCGCCGGGAAACACGATACTGCACCAGACAGCGCGGGCATCAATCGTCTCATCTGGGATATGCGCTATGCAGGTGTGCCGAACATCAATGCGCCCGACCTCAATCTCTGGGAACGCTCTGTCGGCCCGATGGTTGTCCCCGGCACGTACACGGTCGAATTGAAGATCGGCGATCAGACCTTGACGCAGTCGGTCGAGATCGTCCGCGATCCGCGTATCACGGCAAGCGAGCAGGAACTGGTTACGCAACGGGACATGTTGCTCACTATGCGTGACCGCCTCGTGGAAACGCATCGCGCCGTGACGCGCATTCGCACCGTGCGCGGGCAGGTCGAAGCGTGGGAGGAGCGATTCAAGGACGACGGGGGCGATCAAAAGGCCGTTGCCGTCCGCGCGGCGGCGAAGGAGTTGAAGGACGAACTCGCCTCCATCGAACACGCGCTGATTGATGTCCGCTCCAAAAGCCCGATGCTCTTCCCAATTGGCTTGCAGGAGAAGTTCAATGCGCTCTTCGACGCCGTGGATAGCGCCGATTACGTCCCGACGCGGCAATCAGCGGAAGTCTTCACCGAACTCTCCGAGCGACTGGACGAACAAATGATGCGCCTCAAAAACGCGCTCGCCGAGGAAGGAAATATCCTCAACCGCGCCATTGCCGCGACCGGCATCCCGGCCGTCGCCACCTTGTCCGATTAATACCTTTTTACGGTAGCGATGTCGTGATCTCCGGCTCGGCGATCATTGTGTAGGGGCGGTGCTCGAACCGTCCCAGGGTCACCAATCCCTTCCCCACATGTACCCAGCCACCGTAAGAGGGCGGTTCGAGCACCGCCCCTACGAATAACACATTTCGCTACTATCGTGAAAGAGCGTTGCTATTCCTGTAGCACTATGCGGCATGTACCTTAATGCCCTCGGCCTCGCAGCGCAAATCGTAGAACTGCCGCACCAATGGATGCTCGTCGTCGCCGAGATGCAACGCGCGCAGCCGTCGCTTGCCAAGGCGGCTGTCGAGCATCGCGAACGCGCGAATTATAACGTTCTCGGAATACAAGGCATCCTCAATGGAAAGTGAGAGGGATTTCCATAGCGAGCGCGTAAACTCCCATCCGCCATAGATGCCTTGTTGATGTACGAATGAAGTTCCGCGTGGTGCTGCATATCCATACGTGACGTCCACATACTGACCATCAAACGCGATACTACCCTTCTCGATTTGACGTTCCGCCTCATCGCGCTGGTTAATAAAGTCGTGGTCGGACATTCGGACAATCTCGGATTTATCTAGCGTGATCCATCCCCGTCCATATTCGTCTTTCATAGTGCGATATCGGGTGTAATACACTTCGACGCGTCGCTGGAGCGAGTCGGCCATCCGGTCTTCGACCAATTGCTTCAACTTGCTCCAGCGCATTCTTGTCCCTCGTCTAATGTACGACGACGCGGGTACCGAGCGGTGACCAATCGAAAAGGGCTTTCGCGCCATCCTGCGAGACGTTGACGCAGCCGTGGCTCATCACATGGCCGAAGTTCGTGTGCCAGTAAGTGCCGTGGATCGCGTAACCGCCGCCGATGAAATACATCACCCAGGGCACGTCCGGAAGGTAATAATATTCATCACCCGCCGCTTTGCCGTTGGTCATGTCATCCTTCGCCAGTTTCTGGAAGACGCTGTAATCGCCGGGCGGCGTCGGATGCTCGGCGGTGCCGGTGCTGATCAGCGTCGTGAAGACATTCGTATTGCCGATGTGCGCGGTGAGACGCTGCTGATCCAGGTCTATCTCGATCCATTTCTGAAACATATTTGGCGTCCACTCGGTCAGGTTGCCTTGTGGGCGGACGCTCATGTTCGCGTGGATGCTCTGCGCGCTCGACTTGCCCATTAGGCCGATCAGGACGCTCCCACCCTTGACTTCGGGATGCCACTCGAAGCGCGCCCGCTCGAAATACTGCACGGCGTAGGTGCTACCGTCGTCCGAGTTTTTCTCAGTGAACTCCTGCGAGAGAGGGTAGCCGTAGATCGGCAGGCCACCATTCGCCTGCCAGTAGAGGCGAAAACCGTTGGCGAGCGTGTGCTTCGTCTCCGGGAAGAACAGCGCGCCATCGTCGTTCAATCGCGTCGTTGTGCTCTCCGGCACGGCACGGAAGGGCTGATCGCTGCGATTCCCGGCCAACTCGCGCCCGAGTTGGCCGAGCAGGACTTCGTACGGTGTTCCGGCGTTCTCCGGGTGATACTCCATCCGCACGCGCTCGAAGAACTGCACGGTGATCATCTTGCCCGTGGTGTCCTTGATAGCGGTCTCTTCCGTGACGGGGAAGCCGAAGCGCGTCAACCCGCCATTGTTCGTCCAGTAGGTCATGAATGCTCCGCCGACCGCATGATGCGTCTGCGGATAGTAAAGGGTCGTCGGCGCGTCGGGCGCGACATCCGGGATCACGGTTGCGGCGGCGACGGGTGTCTCCCCGCTTCCAACAAAAGCAAAAAGACTGACGATGACCGCCAACAGCGTAAAGTAACGCATCAACCGCATGGACTCATACCCTTTCCACATGACCCTGGGACCCGAAACCGCACCTACCGAGAGCCCATGATGCACGAACAACCGAAAACCTACGTCGCCGCTTTTCGATTCGTCATCGTAGCAGACGGCGCAACTGCCAGTGCTACAATGCCGCCGGTTGGTCCTTTGCACCCCGACAACCGGACGTGCGAATCTTCCATAGAGTAGGACGAGCGACCCCGAGAATGGTTCCGTCTCTACGCATGAGCGGTTCCACTTCAACGGAGGAAAGACCCGTGTCCACGAACGCATCACGCGGCAATGATGCCATCCCCGCACTGCGCGCCGATGTGCAGGCTATCGGGCGATCCGCCTTCGCGCCATCATCGCTCTCCCCGGCTTCGATGACGCCATCCCATCCGAGGTGACGAGCGAAATCCGCATGCATCGCGCCGCCCACGCCACCGGGGACAATATTCGCTGTGTCCTCGTGAGCGAGCGGTACGGAAACCATTGAACCGCGAAGGCGCGAAGGACACGAAGGAGAGAAAGAGGAAGGGAGATTCCATTTTCTCTTCTTTTCTAGGACTTATACTCTTTCATGATAGACTTGACAGGATGAGTTGCGGGGTGCGCGCGAGGAGGGAAAGACCATGCAGATCGCCTATCCGCAGGTGATTACCGAAAACGTCGCGGA
>JAABUO010004738.1_pt1 | contig 15997 bp, 13 predicted proteins | sample 5559291 | NCBI WGS metagenome assembly JAABUO01 (sample SAMN10711878, study PRJNA513372) | rock metagenome | isolation source: Antarctica rocks | place: Antarctica: Victoria Land, Finger Mt sud
TGCGGAGAGCGGTAATTGCGGTGCTGGCGGCGATATTGGAGGTCGTTCTCTGAAAGTGATTGGCTCATTCCTTGCGGTTTGTGATGGGATCTGACGAATCTATTCTGAGGCTTGGTATGGATGGCTCTGACAGGTGCGTTGCCTTTACCATCATTGAATAACGAGTTCATGTTCGATTCAATGTAATACGGCATATCATCGTGTTGCATCGCAGCCTTGTACCTGTCTTCCATCCTAGTGGTGCGCTCGTCGCGAAAGGGGTTCGTTGTTGATATGCCGTGGTAGGGGTTGTCACTGTCTTTAATTAGTATGTTTGTGTGATAACGAGCCCTCTAGCAAGCAGAAAATAAGACATACGCTGACGGCATAGTTGAGTTTTCGTCGCTTCCTTCAATTGGGCTGTACTTGACTGGATCCAACAGACCCAGGTTGTCGGTGGTTCGAGGTGAGTATTGTGGTGTTGATGGAATCAACAACTCACGAGTGAAGTTTTGAAATTGTTGTTTACTAACGCTTGCACTAGCTGTGAGTGCAGAGCCAGTGAGTCGGTTGTCTATGTTTTCAGTTAGTTGTGAGGATGAGGAAGGTTTTGATGAAAGTTTTGGAAGGATATATGTTTGTAATTGCGTCGGTAGTTCTGGCAAAGGGCGATTGAGATCAATAACAGTGTTGACCTGATCCATTATTCTCCATAGAGACGACACACAAATGCAATAAGGACAATAGGAAGTTCAAATGTGCCGTGGCAAATCAGAAAATCAGTGAATGGACAATGCTGCTGTGGGTTATTCATCAGCTCATGCTGCTCAGGATGATGCCAATAGTTCTGCAGCCATCTTTTGTCCAGAGTGTTGGAATCGCGACTTAGAAATTTACGAATTATGTCTTCTGTTTGTTTACCTACTTCGCGTCAAAGGCCATGACTGCCATTTTATCTTCTCCGATTGTTGCTCCGAAATTTGATTGTTACCGGAGAGATCTGGCATATTCACTCGTTTCCCACATCTTTGCCGATGTTCCCAAAGTCTGTAGGTTACTGATGATATCTATGCTGTTACACACCAGAAGATAACAATCAGTAATTAGAACGCGAGTTCGTGTCAAAGGTTATATATCCCGGCATCATGTCCCTATCTATGTTGTTGACCCGATTTCTAGCACACCCACGAGGGGTCTCGAAACTGTATGCGCGTAACCTGACGTTGAGGAGCGAGCTGATCTCGTTAACGAGAGTACAGAGCCCTCAAGGTCGAGTGAGAAGTTGCGTCTCAAGTACATCTCTTATCAATTGAACGCTGGTATGGGTTTCTCATGATGATAAGTTCTCCATTTCTAAGCACCAATATTTGCTGAAGTTACATTGTATGTCCCTTGGCTCATGTCCCTGAATATGACCCCGTCATGATGGATCAATGTCAATATTCCACGGCTGCAAGGGACGTCTTCAAAAGGTAGCATGGAACACCACAAAGGCTTACAACGTAAGTGGAAGGCATTCGTAGAAGTTACCTGCCTCGCCTGATTTAATGACAACGTTCAGCTATATTGCGGTAATTTCATTTCTATACTCACGTTTCAGGCTTTTGCCCTTGGTCGCAGGGTTACGTATACTCCTTCCTGCTTCACAAACCACCTATCACTCACGTCAGTTCTCTAATGTTGTCATGCAAAAGATGAAAATCTCGTACCAGCAGGTCTCCTTCCATTCAGCTGACGGTTCGGTGAGCTCAAGGTCGAATCTGAGGAAGATGGTGGGGATCAACTTCGACATTTCCATCCAGCTCAGATCTGTATTTGTTTGCTCAGCACCCGTCAAATGACCCGATTCGTATCAAACTTGTGAAGGACTTTGATCAATCGCCAATACTCACTTTTTCCAAGACACATGCGTGCACCTGACCCAAAAGCAAAAAAGAAGCGTTCTGGCACGTAAATTAGCCTGTGAAAGGCAGATTATATTGTATTAGGGGTGTGGTACCCATATTGCCAGTCTCACCTAGCCAGCGTTCTGGATTGAAAGTCTCTACATCTTCGCCAAAGACTTCTGTATTCCTGTGCACAACCCACGGATTGACGCCTACTACCGTCTAGAACAGCATTAGCTTAGATTGGAAGATTTGAACAAATACCTACGCCTTGCGGGATATATCGACCGTCGATCTTGATACCGCCCGGTGGCGTTACGCGTGGCAGACTCATCCCAACTGCAGGATGGCAGCGAAGACCCTCATACAAGCAGGCTTGCAGATATGGCATGTTCTTTGTCTGCTCTAGCGTTATCGACTCACTCAGTTTTCCGTCGCTATTGTGAGTATCAATTTCTTCGATGAGTCTTGCCCTGTACTTGGGATTCTTGAGCAAATAGTAGATCACCGATCTCGTGGATATAGCAGTCGTATCTGATCCGGCGAATACATTGCTTGTTGTCATGGATAGTACGCTCGTGTCGTTCATTTCGTCAGGCTTCTCCTTTTGGACATCAAAAAGCTTATCGAGAATATCTTGATGATCCCTACCTCGAGCCTTTCGGTTGTCAAACTCTTTCGCTGCAAAATTTCGGAGCGATCCATGGCGGGCTTGTATTCCTAAGCCGATCCCCAATACGCCCAGAACAGGCGACAGAAACTCACATAGCCAGTAAAATGCAGGTATCTGACCGACCCAAGCGGCAGAGCGAAGAGCCCCTTCGATTTGAGCAAAGGTGCCGTCGTCTTCCCCTGCGTCCATAAAGCCGAATCTCTTAGAAAAGGTCACCTCACCAATCACATCTGGACGATTCAGTACTTGCTACATCAATTTCGTAAAGATGCTGGGCCGGAACACTAACCAAAAGCAAACAGCTGAATAAAAAGGCCCATATTAATACTTTGGCCTTGCCTTTCCTGCATCTTCTCCATGAAGTGAGAGATAGCATCGTCAACATACGTCTCGAGTTCTTTTAACGACTGCATGGAGTATATACTGCTGACAAGCCTACGTTGCGTACCATGTATACTCTCATCTCGTTCCGCGAATAGATCAAACTTTCGATATCCTTGCCAAACGCTGTACCAATCGCTTTTTCTAAACTTTGTACCTGCGCCATATATCTGCTTGATGGCCAATAGATCTGATATACTGACTTCATTAGGTCCTGTCCGTACGAGCTTTCCATGTTTCTCGTGCAGATCAATCATAGTCCGGTGCATATCGCCTTGCCATGAATGTTTGATCAGCCATACCCTCGAGAGACGAGCACTGAGCGGTCCTGGGATGGCCCCAAGCGGACCACCGAATATCCAATAATAAACAAGAGGCACTATACACAAGAGAACCGGAATCAAGAGCTGTGGTAGGTCCATTGGTAGTAATCGCGAGGGATGAACTGGATTGGCAAGCCACGAATGAAAGTTTGGAAACAAAATAGTGGTAAAAGCTTCTTCTCAATTCATGAAATGAACATGTCTGTTAGCAAAGTATTGTACCACATCACATGAATAGAACGATACGTGTTGATTACAAAAACATTAGATATATTCCATCATCAGGTGCATTGTGATGCCTCCATCCCGCGGGGGAAATAAGGGAATGGTAAGACGGGCGTGTTGGTCTAGTTCTACCGAAATCGATCCCGTTTTATTATCACCGCATGCTTAGGGTACTACATAATCACCACAAGTTTGCTATTCCCCGCATGTCAAACAGAGATGGTCCAAGACATCTCGACTGCTGACATTGGTTCCGTTGGCATGGATCCGGTTCTTCGCCAGATCCTCTGCCATGACGGTTAGAAGCTTAAGGTAGGAAAGTCCGCGCTTAGTGGAGCGTCATGCCATCTGTTACTCTTTAACACAGCTACGTACAAATTACTCAGATTCTTGTGCTTTTTCGCTCATCTCTGTCGCTGAGACCTCGATTGTTGTCGCCCAATGCAATCATAATTGAGGATTGAAACCCAATGTCTGCGATACCCGAGAAATTCGACATCGTTATCATTGGCGCAGGACCTGTTGGTCTCTTACTTGCAGTATGCTTGGTACGTTGGGGATACAAGATTAAGCACATAGACAACAGAGATGTCCCGACAATCACCGGCCGAGCCGATGGCATCCAGCCTCGGTCCCTACATCTATTGCGCAATATGGACCTCAAGCGGCAGATAATGGCACATGCGCCAGCAAAGGTCTACGAAGTCGCTTTCTGGGACCCAAAGTCCGACGGTACGGGCATACACCGCACAGGCAATTGGGCAAGCTGTCCGAAGTTCATCGACGCAAGATATCCGTTCACAACTCTACTACACCAGGGACTTATTGAAAGAGTCTTCATTGAAGACCTTCAGAAGAATGGAGCCGATGTACAAAGGCCATGGACAATTACAGGGTTTGAAAACGATGGGCAAGATCCGGTCTACCCTGTCCAGGTCAACCTGAAGCATGTCCATAACAACGAGCAGGAGACTGTGCGAGCAAAATATCTGTTCAGTGGAGAAGGTGCTCGGAGCTTTGTGCGGGAGCAACTCAAAATCAAAATCCAGCACAAAGACCCGATTTCACATGTGTGGGGAGTCATGGATGGAGAGGTTCGGACAGATTTTCCCGATGTTAAGGTATGGCTCGAAGTAATGTCCTGATAATGGAAACTGACACTACATAGATGAAATGTACGATACATTCGGATCACGGCTCAATCATGATAATTCCTAGAGAGAACAATATGGTACGATTGTATATCCAGATTGCTTCCTCAACGGATAAAGATTTCAATCCCCGGAAACAAGCCACAGCAGAGGAGGTTCAAGCGTCAGCAAAGAGTATTCTACAGCCATACTATATTGCATGGGACCGTGTTGAATGGTACTCAGTCTACCCTATTGGCCAGGGTATTGCTGAGAATTACACGCTGGACTGTCGAGTATTCATGGGTGGGGACTGCTGTCATACACACAGTGTACGTTGCCTCAGCTGGCCATGAATTGTAATACCATACTAACGGCTTGATAGCCCAAGGCAGGCCAAGGCATGAACACAGCTTTCCACGACGCACTGAACCTTGCATGGAAAATCCACCATGTTGAAGCCGGCTTCGCCAAGCGATCGGTACTCTCGTCTTATGAGTCTGAACGTAAACTAATTGCCGAGGATCTTTTGAATTTCGATGCCAAGTACGCAGCGCTCTTCTCTCAGCGACAACCCTCAGCTAGCGAAGTTGGTCAAGCATCGCAGAGCGATATCAGAGCAGGCAAGCAAGGAGAGGAAGCTAACCAGTTCGTTGAGGTTTTCAAGTCAAGCACAGACTTTACGTCAGGCTATGGAATTGCTTATGGTCCAAATGAATACAACTGGTCAACCAGTCATTCAGCTCGATCGCCACTCTTCAATCCCGAAGGAAATATACTTTGTCCTGGTCGGGTCATGCCAACAGCGAACGTAACCCGAATTGTCGACGCCAACAAGGTGCAGCTAGAGCAAGAGATTCCTCTAAACGGTTCATTTAGGGTATTTATCTTTGCAGGCGTCCCTGCCCTCACTAAACGCGCTATTTCCGATTTTGCCACAAGTCTGCAACGAAAGAAAAGCTTCTACACAAGATATACAAGGGTTGATCTCGCGAACGTTTCATACCATGAGCGACACAATCCTCACTCCCATTTCTTCTCCATCTGCACCACCTTCGCCGCGCCAAGACCTAGTCTCGAAATATCGAACATACTTCCCCCAATATTAGCAAAATACAGTGATCACGTCTATGCGGACGACATTTGGGATCCCAGGGTTCCAGAAGCGAAGGCTCCAGCGCATGCAAAGATGGGACTTGACGAAGAGCGAGGTGGCGTGGTCATTGTAAGACCAGATGGGCATGTGGGATGCGTGGTCAGTCTGGTGGAAGGAAGCGGAACGGTAGACGCGTTGAACGACTATTTTGCGGCCTTTACTTCGAAGGCGGTTGGAAAATCAGAGGTGCAGGCGCAAATATAGGATTTGTGACATTTTCGTTTAGACTGATGTTCTTCCAAGCTGTGCGCTGGGCTCTCATAGTGTTGCCGAGGAGTTGGAAATTAGTAAATGACAAACGATTCCACTAGATATCAGAGTCACACGCTCTGTATACAAAGAAGTAGGCGCTGTGCTATTGCAGATTAATAACATTCTACTTTAACGCCTTCAAATGAGCAATTCAATCTCCTCGATCCACAAGAAGAGCATCATTCCTAGACTGAGTCCAAATTTAGAAGAGGCACCTCCCTCCGTCCGTCGTCTCTAAATTTGGATGTGGTTAATGACTAAGCATTATCCCTGTTATCCTTGCTTCCGGTACTCCATACAATTGTGTCTCAAGGTGTGAATCTCTCAATAGGAAGAGTGTATTGAATAATTTGTCCACCCGGTGCAAACATTATTGTCAGCTCAGTCATCGATCATTTATAATGCATTCGTGAGATCTGTTTCTGGAAGGGAACGTACTATTAGGACATCAACCTGGAGGTGACCTAAGCTGCATCGGGAATTATCAAGGTCAATAATGAACCAACATTGTTAGCATGCCTAAATCAATTCGCCTTCCAGCAACATCTAGCGAAGGGCCACAAACCGGTCAAACGCAATCGCCACCATTTCTTCCCACTCTCGATGATGAGGAAATCCTTCGGGATGTGGTGTGCAAGCTGTCCAAGTCAGTAGCAGGTCTTTCTCCACATCAACGACCACTGGACATGTTTTTTCTCTTTTAGCGGCTCTTTTATTTCATCATCGCTATATTACAAATGCATGATATGTTAACTTTACACACGATGGAGCATCAATGAATTCAGCCTTGAAGAGCCACGATTGAACGCACATTTGCCATACATTGAAGGTAGCCTGAATGGAAGCTAACTTTCATAGATACTTCGTAGATGCTATAGAAGCCCCACATACGTTTGAACAGCTAAGGACTGCTGCCGTCGGACATATTCTGAAGCCGCTCATTGTAGCCTTATCGGACAGATCTCAATCTTCTCACATTGTCACTGCGTTGCTGTCAGCGATTCCCCAGCCATTAATGATAACTTCAGAAGACTGACTACTTCCAGTATACTGAAATGGCACTTCGCATCTACTGGAGATGATCGTGGCGTCAATGAGGCCCGTGGCTACGCATGTGAGATCGTGGCATGGAGGACATTACACCACTCATCGGAACAGGGATTGATAGACTCTCTCTTACACGAGCTCCCTGCGGCCAATCTACCTCCTGAACGTCCTTCTGATGTTGAAGCAAATGTAAGCAATGGGCTTGATTATAGGAGGCCTCCTTTGGGTGATCTTGTGGACGAGCACTCCAGCCTCCTTAGTGAGCAGCATGTCTCGCTCAGAGAACATACGAGACTTCAACAACCGGAATCACACTACACAACCCACAAGCAACGCTCTAGTGATGGCCTGCAGATCTCATTCGAAGAGGACCCAAGCTTGCCTTTTGTTGGCCTGAATGCGCTGGAGATAGCCGCTATTGCGGATGCCAAGAAGTTCCTCAGCCACCCAGTGGTACAGAAGATTATCAATGGCATATGGTTAGTACTTTCTGGATTATCCCTTATCGATGCATACATCATCCAGAGCCACTGCATATACCCGGGATCATCCCTTATCTTCTTTCCCTTTGTGTCATCCTTCATTGGGCTTCTAGCCTGTTGTCTCATCGATCAAGAGCGGAATGCTTATCCCGAAATCACGATTAGGTCTGGAGATATTGTGTTCTGGGAATCGCTCAGTGTCCATACTAAAAAGAAGGCTCAATTGTACTGCAAGAGGTCAGCTTCATACTTGGCTTTTCTTTTCCCAGTCCTTTTACGTGCAACAGAGACTCATCCTCGTCCAGGAGAGCCGATCCATTCTCTAGGCTCCGTGCCCCGAAGTACCAGAAGGTATTCGAAGCGCTTTTCTTCGCCATATTTCTGGGTCTTTACTACGCGGTATTGGTTGAGAGAAACCCTCGAAACATCACTGTAGTTGAAGTGCTACTATACCTATGGATTGCAGCATTCGCTTATGAAGAATTTGGGGAATTCAAGAACGCCGGAACCTTGTTTTATGCGGCTGATTTCTGGAGCCTCTGGGATATTGGCATCATCGGTGTTGGAGCTGCGTACCTCATATCAAGTAGGTTACATCGAGCGTCTCGAGTCTGATCCTTGATGTTGTTCACTGTCCAATTGGATTTCTATCCTTGCCATCTCAATAATCTGTTTGAGCCACGTCACCATATTTAAACAAGGCAACCTTTCGAAATGCGAGTTACTAACATGAGGCCTGATTAGGAATTGTCGGTTTGGTAAGAGACAGCGATCAAATCATCGACATTTCGTTTGATATTCTGTCTCTCGAAGCGCTCTTTCTAGTACCTCGAGTCTGTTCTCTACTCAGCTTGCACCCCTACTTCGGCACCCTGGTAAGCGGATACCCTCTGGGTAGTATTTAGGTGCTTTTGCTAATCTATGAATGCTAGATACCATGCTTGAAAGAAATGGTACATCCAAAATGTTTCTAATGAGACTTGATCTCAGGCTAATTATATCTTCAAAAACCAGACAAAAGACTTTATCAAATTCCTTGGTATTGTCATTATCCTTTTTCTTGGTACGGTATCCTTACATGAGCTTTCTGTACGGAGCGTATACGGGCTGAATACTTTCAGGCTTTTTGACTACATTCACAATGCTGGCAAGAGACTCCAATTATGGCACGGCCAGGCAGATTTGGTGGATCATGATTTACGTTTTCTTCGGGTGAGGCTAGGACATACCTGTAATGGGACTGATTCCGATGGCTAACAGTCTTGAAGTTCAAGCTATCTCGGTTTCGTGAGTGATTTGTTTCAGTACTTAATGTCCAATAGATTATTGACTAAAGCTATTGAGGCGGCAGGACATTGCGTCAGAAGTAAGTGATGAGGCAAAGCCTTGCCGCTCAATCCCTGCAAAGTGGCAAACTCGGATGTTGATTGGTCAATTCAGATTTCGCCTGCGCTTGGGCCGACGGTTAGTTCTTCCGCACTCTCATCACCATGCATGAAAAAGCAGTCACGTTCACTAATAACGCATACTAACTGGAATTCATTCTTCTCCATTCAGCTAATGGTATGCTTCGTGGTGCTGACCAACATCCTACTGTTGACTTCACTCATTGCCATCCTTAGCCAGAGCTTGACCAAGGTATGTGATTCAGCCGCCAAGCTAGTTCGCAAAGCTTCACCGCCGTTTCCGACGGGCGATGCGCGCGCTCTGGCGGCCATGTCTCCAATCTTGTTCGGTTTTAAGGTGTAGTCGTCTCAGTGCTGAGAACCAACAGGTGATGGATCACGCCCGGGAAGAGTACCTATTCCAGTAAGTTCAGCCCACGCAGACAAGGGCTGAAGTAGCCAGGACAGCGCTCATACGGTGACTAGGTACTCGGTGTTTGTACTAGAGGTTTGTCGTATCTCAAATCTTGATCCTCCATCATCCAGCTGAAACGGGCACAGGCATCCGCATCCCGGCGATTAACATACTATCTCCCTCCATTGGTGTGTACTATCTGAATCTTGCTTTTATACCCTGCCCTAAATTGCCATATTATGGCTACCTAGGATGAGCGCTAGTAATCTTTCCTGCCGAGTCCTTGCTTTTCAATGTTCCAGCCTCAATACCGCTGACCACAGCCTCGCTCTGGAAGGTACAGGTATTCGTATAGTGTACTGATGTTGTGGCAAACAGAACTTGATCCTGTTGGTTCTCTTTCGCCCGTTGCGGCTCTTCATGCCGGCGGGAAATCTGCGTAGCGCCCGCATCGTGTTATTGAAGATCACCCATCTACCTTACGTAGGGGCGATCTGGGCATATGAGGCTGCTGCTCAACGATTCAATGGCCGAAGTGATAGCTGGAGGTACACGCTGCAATCGCATAAACGACCGCTTCTCTCCGGTCAAACCAATTCATTGCATAGAATCTCACGATACTCGGCACTCAGGAATCAATCTGAAGGATCACTGTTGCCTAAAACTCCGATCAACGAGTCACGAACACCAGGTGTCAAAGAGAATGATACGGTAGTTGAATTGGAGCACATATGGTGCGACGGGAACAAAATTTACGGTCGGATCAAACAGGGTTCAATGGACTGAAGACGAAAGGCTTGCGATTTTGGCCGACATCAAACGAGAACGAAAGGTAGAAACAAGAAGGACCAGCAAGGCTGTGCACCGGACTTTTCCGAATAGTGGATGGATTGGCATATGTGTTTCAGAGTCGTAACACCCCAGCAGCATTCGACATGAAACAGGAGATTCAGAGCGATCGGCGGTTATTCCCACGTGTTTACCCATGCCGATCATGATCAACAACGTACCTACCGAGGAGGCGATAGACTCCTTGATCATCCTGTGGTCTCTTTCCATCATCTAGGTAGGTTGATCTTCAGATGTGCAATTATCAAGGTAGCTGTCGATCGTACAGTAAGCGTCATCCCCGATCATGAAAAGTCACGGATAAGATTGCGAATACCGCTTCTCGGAAAAGTATACTCGAATTTCGATGGGAAACCAAAAGTTGACTAAGGATCTAAAAGCAGGGGTAATGGATCAAACGGGGTTTATGTGTGGGTGTGTGTTCCCTTATTGTTCCAAAGTTCGTCTTGTTTATTACTCCATTTTGACTGCGCCTTGTGCTTTTTGAGCATTATGCGAGATTGACGGTGTCTCAAGAACCGAAACGAGGCTAACAGAGCGAGGTATGAGACTAGTACGAGTAGTACGATTATTCAATACAGGACTCGCTCGCGGCACCAATCAAGGTATGGATATCTTAGTGTACCTTACGGCTGGCTACCCCTGTCAAGAACCTTGGCTGTGGGAAGGAACTAAAGTCTCCAACTTGCATCAGATTATTGCAGCTTGTAAGTAGCTGCAGCCCCAGGCGGAGGGAGTGCATACTAGTTCTATGTACACACAATGCACAAATCCGACCAGGATCCAGATCCTACAAAGCAACAAAGCATACTAAGCCCGTTTAGCTTCTACATATTCTAATCTCACACGATTTGTGAACTAAAAACTGATGCACACGCAGCAAAACTGCGTGTTGTTTTGCACTGCTCGATATTAATTCCTTATTATCATTACTTATTATTTGCATTAAAAAGGTATTATTTTTAATTCCCTGCAAGATTATTCACAAGTGAATAATACCGCGTTTACTTGTCACTCCCAGCAAAGCTGTACAGTACTTTCACCCTAATCCTTCCACGTCCGATAGTGTCTTTCTGCCTTGAGCAGAACGTTACTTATCTGACCCACCCCCACAACTGCGCCTAGTCTCACAATCCAACATCCATATATCAGGCTACCTACCATCATCTACTTTACTTTCCAACTTCACTACTACTGTACATCATTTTGTCTCATTGACATGACATATTCTTAGTGGTTCTTACTGATCCTAATATCCACCACTTGTTTTGCATCCAACAAACATAGATATTGCTACCTATCCTGACACTGTAGCTAGAGATATTTCCTCAGCTGCACAACCGCCAGCGCCGTGTGTATCGGGAATATGATGACCCTTACGCCTCAGTCGATGCGATCGCCAGTGTCATCGCCATACAACGCCAAACATACCTTCTCTGCACAGCGCCCCTTCTATCCCCATACTCCTCAACCGGAGCCTTCAGCTCTGGAGTCTGCCCATACCCGCGGCCTAGGGTTATACGAGTGCTCCTTAGCACCGTCGCAGAGCACAGTCAACACTCTCCCACCATCCCCTCAACCTTCAGACGGCTGGTCGCACTCTTCCATGATGGAACAAGACTTCCCACAATCATCTCAACCCCCTGACATCTCCTCGGCAGCTTATGATCCATTCTCGGGCTTCTCTGCTGCTTTCAACACCGGCATGGTCTCTGGGCCTTCTCCCGAGGCACCTGGGCTTGTATATTGCCAAACACCGCCGAGTACCAACCTTCCCTCACATCGATCGTCCGTCTCGTCCTCGTACACACCAACCGAAGCTTACGCTCCCAATAGCTCGGAGTTCATGTACTCAAAAGTGAAGGTTGAGGATGCCAATGAATGGTACCCTTCTGCGGGCAACGACCCTGTCATTCACCGCACTTTGGCTACTCAAGGGCTAGCGAATTACTCAAACAACATATCACCCGCCAGCGCCGCTCCTGCAGAAGATATTTACCGAGCACACGCCGGGGAGTGGCCAAAACCAGCTACTCCCGGATATCCCCTTGAATTACACAGCACCGATGACACCCAAGGACACAAGTTTGAGAACACCCCAATCGTCCCTGGCGTTACGTGTATGCCGACCAAAAAGAAGCGCCAACGAACAACCCCCGAAGAGGCTACCCACGAGTGCCGTGTATGTGGCAAGCTGTTTAAGAGAAGCTATAATTGGAAATCTCATTTAGAAACACACAACCCTGAACGCAAATATCCGCATCCATGCACAAAAAGGGTTGGAGACACTCCATGTACCAAGAAATTTCAAAGAAAAACCGACCTCGATAGACATGTTGATAGTGTAAGTTATGGCACCTATAGATTTGTGGATCCGTACTGATTGAATGCTATAGGTACATCTCAAAGCTCGTAATCACAAATGTACCTTGTGCGGTAATCGATTCGCAAGGCGCGATACACTCCGAAGACACACCGAAGACGGCTGCCCCAAGAGATGGGAGCTTGGTTTCCGCGAAGGCTCGGCAGCAACTCCTGCCCGATGGTCTTTTACAAATTTCCCCGCCAAAAGCAGATCCTACAGTGTTGGAGCGCAACAGCCATCACCAATGACACCACAGCCTGGAACTTTGGGTTCATCTGGAACATTTCCAGTCTTCAACAGTGCGGTTCACGGTTCCTCGAATTACCCGTGAGCGATTACGCAAGTTTTCCCAGAGATTCCTTCAACCATTGGGCGATTGGATGAATCCGTATAATTTGATTTCAGCTTTCTCCGTCAGACTCGACATATCCGGAAGAGGCGTTTAGGGTAAAGGGAATTCGGACGCTCCACTGGATCCAGGCTGGGCTGTGTGGGTGTTTCATGTTACGATACGGGACCTTATGCTTTGGACGGACGGGATTTTCCAAACAGGAGGGGCTTAGTGTTCTCCCAGTGGCGGGGGCGTTTCTCAGGGCACTTTATAGTTTTCGGTTATTATCATTATGTCATCATTTTTGCAGGGAACGGGCAGCCTCCTCCAACCTCCACTCTGTACCACCACCAGTGTTTATTTTATCAGGTATTTTTGGGTTATAATATGGGGGCGGGAAGGATGGAAGAATCCTTTGGGTTTTACGAAATGTTTACTACGAATACCTACTTAGTTCCCTGATGTATTCTTGGATAGCGAATACAGACGACAGTACCACACAGTAAGCTTAGAAAATGTCGGTTTTCGTTTGGCATTTCTGAGTGGTACGAGTGACGGAGTGATCAATGGGTCATGCGTTAGCATCAGAATTCCACTGCTTTTTAGTCGGGTTTGCCTGAATTTGCCTTGACCGTTCTCGACAATGGATATCACCAATGACATGTCGTCACTTGGAGGGGTTCGGTGGGACTACTGCCCCGACTTTCATTGGCGCTTAGGTAGAGAAGTACCTGGCAGTTGATCCACCACCTTCATCCACTGCCCACACCCTCGCACACACCAATGCGCGCTCGGAGATTAGCCAATCAGCAGACTCCATGACGAGGTGAGGCTGAATGGTAATCCTTCCGTCGTGTCCGCAAGAGCGGATGACCACGTTCTATTTGTGCATCACTACCGAAGCCAGTTAGACAGCAGTCATGCCTATGCACGTTACAAGCATGACCCAAGTATCAGCTACTGCAAGTCTGCAAGCAGCTAATCAAGCACACCGGTTTTTCAATAAGACGACTACCGAAGTAGGTAAGGTACCTTAGCTGAAGGATTCGAATGCTTGCAACCAAGCACACAGCCCACAGCAATCGACAACGTTACCACCCCGAACCCTCGCATCACTTACCAGAAGTATCGCGACATCCTCGCCCGTCCATTTCGACACTACAGCACCAACGAAAATAAACGAAGTCGGGGAAGAATGATCAAAAGCACCCATCGGTAGCACCGGTTGATCAATTAAACCTCCAGCTGGACCCATGAACCATGCGTGCGGCATGGAGGAAGCGCTGGCGCTTCCAGACGATTGGGTATATTCGCACGGGAACCGAACCCCCGCTGCAGAACTCGAAAGCAAGGAACAAGGGATTTCATCAGAATGTGCTTGTCCTTGTCCATGTCCGAGGCATTAATATTCACAATATATAAATGTTGCACAGAATTAATATGGACGAGCACATGCCAAGGACGTGGGGAAACGGCTGGAAATGGCTGCTTACATCGAGCTTATCTTCACATCATACATATCATTAGTAGTAAGTACTCATCGAAGACGATTGCGCCATTAGAATCCTACACTCCCATCAGCCACTTATCGGACTCGACCAATTCTACTACGGAGGTACTATAATGATTACTATAATAATTACGATTATGATTCGTACGACGACGCTACGGAGAACTCGCCAATACCGCAAGTCGACGGACCGTCCGTGGACGGGTTCTCCCGTTGCTGGCTTTGATTTGGCTCGAGTGTAAAGTACTCTGGTGATCCCGTCGGCCACTCCGTTGAAGAGAATTTGAACAGGGAATCTCCTTAAATTGAGATGGAAACTAGCAGGACTCTTGCTAACCTACTACGTTTGCTCACGCTTGCGGCTGATCTATCTGCTAATTAATACCTAGTAATATCTTACCTTGCAACGGCGTGCACGCGATAGACCCTTCAAGCGGATTCGCATTCGTATCATTTTTATACCGGATAAGCGAGAAATACACGTACACCCACCCTGTGATGATACAAGCTTATGCTGACTATGATATCACAACTCTATTTCGCGTACCTGAAGCCATCGTGCCACTCCCTCCACTTAGTAGACCGCAACTGTGGGTTTCGGAAAATCTGGGCGAAATTTGATACCCTTCAAAATAGTGGACACTACTCTTATACCTTACCTAAGGTACCACCTACTTTTCAGACGTCAGCAAGAGGAACAAGGCTGTGTTGTCTGGCACATCACGCAATTGCGAAACGACGATTGTTGAATGTCGGCCCAGCAATCTCCTGCAGAACATCCGACACCAGCGCAGCCAGTCGTAGTTATGAGCTTAGGGGCGATCGATTGGTGGATACCTGAAAGTTCTGGACCAGTACTTCCGCAGATGACTTTTAAGAAAATTTCAATTGGGGGCCAACCCAGAGAATGTTCCATAGGTACCGTCAAGCTTTTTTTCTTGCTTATATTTTTCACATGGCACTTATGAGTGCCGGTTGTGCACTTGCGCAGGGAAACACCATCAGCTGGTTTTGACCACCGATACGAGTGGATATTGGGGTTGAGGGCATCCACGCTTTCGACAACAGCACAAAAGGAATGGTAAGAGCCAACTAATCGGATGCTGCCGAGTGATTGCCATGTGTTGGTGGCTGACGCGCACGTTCATTCCTTTAGTGTCGACTTGGTCCTCCCTGTACCTGACGCTAATCTTACGATACGGAAAGATTACAATGCAGGGGGTTCTGGAGATCTGACGCGGTTTCAGGATTCTGATGGATGACTCTCATGTTCCAGTGAATTGTCCAGATGCTGTTGGATTCTATCACGCTAGCCATCCAAGACCGAAGACCTGACGATCGCTGATGCGTAGCATAGATGTCCGCATCGCTCCATCACCACTCGGCATCGTATTTGCCTTGTAAGGGAAACAAGGCATATTGGATCAGGTCATCTCGTTGCCTCAGGTACTACCGTCTCTAACGATTGGAATGGAGAGCCGAGCAGCGATTATTGGTTGAACATCGAATATTTACCTTACACATACACATACACGATAACCTACTGTGTAGCGTTGGAGCAGACTGTACTCCAACCAGCGTGAAAATCTAGGCAGCTCTCAAATCTTC
>JAABUO010004739.1_pt1 | contig 15993 bp, 21 predicted proteins | sample 5559291 | NCBI WGS metagenome assembly JAABUO01 (sample SAMN10711878, study PRJNA513372) | rock metagenome | isolation source: Antarctica rocks | place: Antarctica: Victoria Land, Finger Mt sud
CGGCGGCGGAGGCAGCGCAAGGACAGACGCAGAGCCGGCGGCCGGGGCGCTGCAGGGAGGCGCCGCCCGCGCGCGCACCTGCGCTCGCGCCCGAATGCGCTGAACGGGCGCGGCTGCGCGGCCGCAGGAGGAGGCGGCGGAGTCCGCCTGGGAGGCGCAGGCGGAGCTGCAGGAGAGCATCGAGGCGGCCGAGCGCAAGGGCGAGGCCGCCCGCGCGGCCAAGCTGGTGCCGCTCGCAGAGGCGGCCGGGAAGGAGTACGAGGTGCGGCGGCCCCGGCCGGCGTTGTGTAATCCCTAACCCCACCCGTCCGGGAGATGGGCGCTGGGGTGGGCACAGCGCGGCGCGCAGCGCGGGCCCTGCCGCAGACTTGCGCTGCTCGCCGCCGCGCGCGGGGCAGGTGTGCGCGCCCACCCGAGCGCGGGGGCAGGGGGGGGTGGCTGTCCGGGCGTGCGGCGGCGTCGGCGCGCGCCTGCGCCCCGTCTGGGTGTCCCCGCGACACGGCGGTGCAGTGTGGGCATGCACGGCCCGCTTCCCCTTGCATATCTGCGCATGTGCTGTGGGCCTGCTTCGTCCCTGGCGCTGAAGGTGCGTTGCAAGGCATGCGAGGGCCGGGCCTGCTCTGGAGTGCTTGTCCTGGGAAGTCCGCAATGTGCCCACGGCCAGCAGCGCGCGAGGGGGCGGGGGGTGGGTGGCCGGGGCGTGGGTGGGAGCGCGCCGGTCACGCCCGGCAGCGCGCGCAGGCGAAGGAGGCCGACGCGGACGCGGCCTTCCAGGACGCGCAGGCCGCCGAGGCTACCCTTGTGGAGGCCGAGAAGCCAACGGACGCGGCGTGGATCGGGAGCTCGGTCAAGCAGTAGGCAAGCCATAGGGTCAGGGGTAGGGTCTACTTGCATCCCTCCTGCTGCACCGCGCAGCACTGCTGACACCATGTCTCGCTGACTCTGTTGGTGCGCGTCCATGTCCGGGATAGCAGCGTCTGCAGACAGGGCCGCGGCTTGGCAGGCGGTGCGCCTGCGCGCCTGCAAGCGCTGGCGGCCGTCGCCGCAGCAGCCCAGCCTGGCTGCGCCTGCGGTGAGGAGCAGCGCTATTGCCAGCTCTGGAGGGGTTGGGCAGCGCAGCCTGGCTGGTGGCGCCCTCGCTTGCCGCTCGGGTCGCCCTGCCCTGCTGGGCGAGTTGTGGCTGCCGGTTGCGCATGTACGCCGGGCCGTGCGCGCCGGGTGGCGGGCAGGGGGCAGCCTCCCCAGTAAGACCCTGAGCAGGGCTTGCCCTGACCCAAGCTGCCCGCAACGCCTGAGGCTGGAGCTGTCGGCACACCCTGGTTATAAGCGACACTTTCAGAAAGGCAATTGCGGGTTTTGCAGGCGTGCTGCACTGTACTGGGCTCCTTCTGGGACACAGCGTACTCGTTGACGATGACGCTCTGTGTAAGGAGTGCGGGCAAGGATGCTACTCATGTCAGGCTGATTGCAACCACCAATACCACCATGCTGTAAGTATGTACTTTGCGTTCAACGCTTTTGGCGCTAGCGCTTCTGTACTGCAAGGAGCCGCTCACATGGCCGCTTAGCTAGGCTTTCTTTCCATGCAGGAGCGAAAAGCCTGGGTCGGACTTCTTGCAGGGTGCCTGCGCTGTGTGCCGGTTTGCAAGAGCGCTGTCCATGCCGTATGTCAGGATCAGGACGGCTTGCCAGCGCATGGGATGAGAGTGTGAAGGTGAAGCTGGTGCTGCTGTGCAGGGAGGAGGCTGGCAGAGAGCACAGCCCTGTCACGACACATGTTCATGGTCTGCTGGGGGTTGCATGTTCTGCTGGGCTTTACATGTTCTGCTGGGGACTACATCCCCTGCTGGGTTGTTGGCAACGTGGACCAAGCACTGCAGAAAGACGGGTCTAGCATCCAAGACGGGTCTAGCATCCAGACCTAGGCAAGTGCACATGCACAAGAGCAGACCGCTGCAACCTAGCCCAGCATCATCAAGGGACACCTATCCCTGCATCATGGGCTGTATGCTTACGGATCGCCGCCGCGCCAGCTTGCTGTAGTGGAACTTGATGTGCCCCTCGATGAGCGCGTACAGCGTGTGGTCCACGCCCTGCGCACGAGCAGGCCGCTTGAGCACCATCGACCGACGTGGACCGTAAGGGACCGGCATGCAGCAGGATTGATAGTGTGCTTTACATACAGCGAGGACCAAGCTCGGAAGTGACCGGCTGTTTGCCTCCCCTCACGGCGCATACGCCTGTCCGCAAACCTGGAAACCCCAGCACCGACCACGGCCTGAGGGCGGCGCACCATGCCCACGTTTGCGCCAGGGTGAAATTGCGTGCCGCGCTGCTTCACAATGATGTTGCCCGGGATGACGCGCTGCCCGCCATACATCTTCACGCCCAGGTGCTTGGGCAGCGGCTGGCCCCCTAGGTTGGTGGACGAGCCGCCCGACTTTTTCGATGCCCTGCGAGCAGCGAGCAAACAGCCGCGTCACAAACAGCCTCCAGCTCCCCTTTGTTCACCTCCAGCTCAAGGCTGGCTCCACGCATGCCTGCGCCAAAACCAGCCGGCAGAAGGCAGCACGAACAGCCCCTGCCCGGCCCTCTACGTCGCCGGTCGGAGCTCAGCATCGCTCAGGAGGAGCAGCAGCAACCACCCATGAACTGCGCTTCAAGCAACCTCTGCCAACACTGCGCCAGCGCCTGAGCCAAAGCGCACCAGCGCTGCTGCAGGCAAGCGTAGCAGCGCTCCAGGGACGGCAGCTCCTCTGTTCACGCGCAAAGTAAAACGTTACAGCTGCCGACGCAGCGCACAGCGCACAACTCAAGTGAGGCTGGCGTGCCTGCGTGCCGCTGGCGCAACGCGAGCGCAAACCCCCTGCTGGCCAGGCTGTGGAGCTGGGCCGCGTCCCGCGTCATCCCTGGCTATGTCAAAAAGGCTGTGTCACTGGAGGGTACTGGTAGTATACACAAGCGCCCGTGCACTGCATGCAGCAGAGTTTCAGACCAAACCAGGCCGGAGCTCTGCCTGGCGACCCAAGTCTGTACCCGCCTGCCTGCTCAGCATGCTGCGCAGTGGACCCAAGGACCAGATGTGCGATTGCATGTGTGAAGCAACTCACACAGGCAGTACAAAATTGGTGCATGCCTGTCGAGCCTGTATGCGCATTCTCACCTGGAACATAAATGGCCTGCGTGCAATCATCAAGCACCGCGGCTTTGGAACACTGACTAGGCTGTTGACGGTTCTCCGTGCTGGTGCGTGGTGTGGGCCATGGTCGTGCATATAGTGTGATGCTCGGCGGTCGCACTGTTCTGTTCTGCTGTTGCCTAGCTTGGCCCTATGCTCCCTTCTGACACAAAGCGACTTGCAGACATCATCGCTTTCCAAGAGACCAAGGTTGCGCGGTCGGAGCTGGAGCGCGAGTTTGCGCTCGCGGACGGCTGGTGGGACGCGCCACATCCGCCGCTTCGCAGTGCTCTTGAGATGTGGCTGCGCCACCAACGTATGAAGCTGCTCAGGGAGTCCTTCTTCGGGTTCTGCCGCACGCGGACAGGCTACAGCGGCGTCGCGACATACTGCAGAGTCGGCACTGCCGAGCCGCTCGATGCACAAGAAGGCTTCACAGGTGAGGCCTGCGTCCTCCTGATAGCCTTGTGAGGCAAGTGAGGTGCTCAGCTGTGCTTGTGGGCTGGCAGGCACACTGTGCAAGGGCACGAGCGCCCCCGCACTCGGAGGCCCGCCCGGAAGCCTCGGCAGCTGCTATGGCGAGCTGTTTGACAGGTGCGCGGCTCGGCAGGCGGCTGCACCGCATGCACTTGCATGCGGGAAGGCCATGCGCGCCGGGCAGGCACCGCATGATGTTGCATGAGGGGAGGCCATGCGCGCCGAGCAGGCACCACGTGAGGTTGCACAAGTGAAGGCCGTGCGCGCTGAGCAGGCACTGCATGCAGTTGCACGAGTAGAGGCCATGCGCGCCGGGCAGGCACCGCAAGATGTTGCATGAGGGGAGGCCATGCGCGCCGAGCAGTCACCACATGAAGCTGCACAAGTGAAGGCCGCGCGCGCTGAGCAGGCACTGCATGAAGTTGCACGAGCAGAGGCCATGCGCGCTGAGCCGGAAGCCGCCGCGCGTCAAGCTGCGGGAGGGCACCCGGTCACGTGCAGGTTCTCGCTGGAGGAGCTGGAGGCGCTGGACAGCGAGGGGCGCTGCGTCATGACCGACCACGGCGCCTTCATACTCATCAACGTCTACGGCGTGGCCATCACGAACGCCGACACGGCCAACGAGCGCCGCGCCTTCAAGCTGCGCTTCTTTGAGGTGCGATCATACGCAGGGTGTGCGCGCTGAAGGGCCGGCCTGACACATGCATGTGGTGCAGAGCTTCTGCGGCCACCCACGGCTGGTGGGTGCCGCTCAGGACCTGGGCCCCCGCTTCTATGCCACGCACCTTGCAGACTGGCAGCCAGTTTCAGTACAAGAGGGGTCGTATGTGTCATGCTAAATTGCCAATGCCGTGCGTGCAGGCGTTGGAGCTGCGGATGCAGGCGCTGCTGGCTGCGGGCCGCCGCGTCATCCTGCTCGGTGACCCCCTCCCGCATTCCTTCCATTGTCAGCGACCCTCATCTTGCCGTACGTCACCCACAGCACGACAACTCTGCACAAGGAGAGACACAAACTCGAGGTCAAAAGGCATCACATGTATCCTGTAGTAAAATGTGTCGATGAGTGCGAAGGCGAGGTGCTGCAAGCTGTTGCAGCCAGGGCAATGTGCGCGTGCTGATTCTGCAGGCGACCTGAACATCACGCCGGCGCCGCTGGACTCCTGCGACCCGGGGCCGCACGCCGAGTTTGCGGCGAGGCCCGACCGCATGTGGCTGGCGCGCCTGCTGCGCGGGCCCTTCCGCGACGTGTTCCGCGTGTTCCACCCGGACAGGCATGGCGCCTCGGCACTCCTGAAACCCTGTAGGTTTGCGCGCTTGGCCGCTGCAGCAGCGGCCATCACAAGCACTGGCACCCTTGCCAGTGCCAGGCCGGCACTGCACATGCAGCATGGCCTTGACCTCAGAGTATTGGAACAGTGGGTGCTAGCGACAGCGACATCCGGGCTCGGCGTTCCTTGTCATGCAGGCCCGCAGTGCATATACACATTCTAAGGAGTACCAGGCCGGCAGGCAGCAGGCTTACAGCTGCTGGTCGACGGCGAGCGGTGCGCGCGTGAACAACTACGGCTCGCGCATCGACCTGATCATGGCAGCGGACGCGCCGGCGGCCGCGCCCGCTCTCCCGACGGCTGCCGCGCCATGCACGGATGGGCGGAGCGCGCATGCGGTGGGCCTGCCGGGGGGCCGCTGCGGCGCGGGCGGCGCGCCGGAGCGCGCTGCTGCAGGCCAGGCAGGGCGGGAGGCCCGGGGGGGCTCTGCTGACGCCCCTCGCAGCCCGCGCGAAGCCTGCGGGCTGGCAGGTGCCGGCCTCATGCCAGGCCAGACGGACGCCCCGGCGGTCAGGCAGGCAGCCGACGCGGCCGCGTCCGGCCGCGGCGAGCGGGCAGAGCCACTCCTGCGCCAGACGGACGGGCTGGCGGGTGGCGGGGCAGCAGACGCGGGCAGCTGCGGGGATGGCGCCTGCACGCATGCGGGCTCGGCAGCCGCCCTGGGCGGGAGGGACGGCCGTCAGGCCGGCGCAATGGATGAGCCGCGAGGCAGGAGCGCCGGCGGCTTTGCGGGCTGGTTTGTGGGCGCGGACGTGTGGGCGGACGCGCTGGGCTCCGACCATGCGCCGGTGTGGGCAGACCTGGAGCTGCCAGCGCCGCTGCCGCGGCCGCCTGCGCCGCCGGGCCTGTCCACGCGCTTCATGTTCACGGGTGCGATCTAATATTGCATCCCCCCTGCCACACTGCATGTATGTGGGACGGCGGGCGCTTGCTGTTTGCTTCATGTGCAGAATACTGCACCTCGCACGCTGGCCTGGACATGCAAAGGACGTGCTTCGCACGTCTGTGAGTCCGTCTGCACCCTGCCTCACACCCCTAAGCCGGTGCAGCCAGAACGCAGGCGAGTCTAAGCCAAGCTGCCTCTTTGCTGCGCAGGCACCCAGAAGACGCTGCACACCTGGCTGTCCGCTGGCACCGGCGCAGGCGACAGGGCCAGGAGCGGCGGGGCGGGCGCGGGCGCGCCAGGATCCCAGCCCTCGTCCCAGCCTGCGTGCGGCGGCGCGGCGGGCGCCGAACCTGCGGACGCAGTCCAGTCCGCCGCGCCGGCGGGTGCTGTGCTTGTGGCGGACTTGCAGCGGAGGAGCGTGGCCGCGACAGGTGCTGCAGGGGGCAGGAGCGAGACGCAAGCGGGGTGCGCAGCCGCGGCGGCGCCCGCCTCGCCCACGCCCCGCGCGCGGGGCGTGGCGCCCCGGGGCGGCAGGGCCGCGGGCAGGCAAGGGACCGTGCAGGCCAGGGCCGGCCGGCAGAGCAGCATGCGCGCGTTCCTGCTCGCGCCCGCTCTGCCAGCGCCCGCCTGCGCTGGCGCCCAGCGGAGCGCAAGCGCGAGCGGCGCCGGCGGCCTGGCGGAGGGCGGCGCTGAGCCGGCGCGGGCGCCACAGGCCGCGGGTGGCAAAGCAGAGGCGCGCGTGCCTGCAGCGGGCATGCCAGCGGCCGCGGGCGCGGCTCACGGGAGCGCTGGACTGGGGCCAAGCGCGCGCCAGAGCTCGGGCTCGCTCCCTCGCGCAGACCCGGCGCCATCGGCAGTGGACCGCGCGCAGGCCGCCGCCGCCTGGCGCAACATCCACCAGAGGATGCAGCCGCCGCTCTGCGCGGGCCATGGCGAACCGAGCGTCATCCGCCAGGTCAAGAAAGCGGGGCCCAACAAGGGTGCGCGCGCCCCTCCACGGCTTTCGGTCCGGGAGGCATGCCGGAGACGTGTCTGCGGTTCAGATGGGTGATCCCTTCGGAATATGTCCAAGTCAAGCATGTGAGAATGCACCTTTAACACAATACGGCCGGCTCATGGAGGCTGCTAACATGTTGTCCTGCACCAGTTTTCCACAGCATCTGATGCCAGGCGCACACAGGCAGCATGATCTCATTTCTTTATGATTGCCCGCTGCTCTACCCTGCAGCACATGACTATGCCCACTCGGCAAGAGGCGTTGGCCCCACCTGCCAAGGAGCGTGGGGCTGAGTGCTGCCTCCTGCTGGCAGACCGGCTCTTCTTCGTCTGCGCGCGGGCTGACGGGCTGCCTCCCGAGGGCCGCTGCGACTTCTTCGTATGGGACGACAAGCGCGAGCGCGGCCTCTCGAGCAAGCGCGCGCGCAAGTAAGCGCAGCATGCTCTGTATCTACATGCCAGCTTTGTACCAGCAGAGAGGGGGTGCGCTGCTGTCCCGTATTGTTTCGGCACTTGGCATGCTGCGTTGAGGGTTGCTTGCCACACCAGAGTGCCGCCGATGAGGAGGTCATGCATGCCTCTTCCAGCAAGCACTCCCCATGCATTCCAGACAGGCGGATTCTGCAAATGCATGTATGACACCATGTACGCGGTTACAACAGAGCACAGTTGCGCTCAGATGTGTCCTCGCTCATTCCGCTGACCAACCTCTATCTCCACAAATGGCGCGTATGCATATCTAGCCGCTCCTATTGTACAACACGCTTACCTCTGGTGGACCACAGAGCTGACGCTCCACCAAGGCACGTCCCAAAACGCCAATGCGTTCACACCAGACTACGCAAGAGTGGCACGCTAGTAAACAACCTGGCCCAAGCAGTCCTGTCACGACCACAACACCAGAAGGGCCGCATCGCTGCCCTGCTCCTCCGCCAACCGCATTATAAGAGCAGTGCCGAGAAGGTGCGCAGCTTTGCGCCAAATCACTTGCGGTGAGAGGCGCTGCAAACCTGCACCACAAAGGCCTGCCCAACAGCCCCTGACGTCACGATGTTATGCGCCAACACCTGCCACAGCGTGTCCACACAACACATCTGCCGAGCACGCGCACGCATGAGCGCCAGCCGTGATACATGCTCCCAGCACAGGGTGGGGCCTATACCTGCAGGAGGCATGTATGACCAGCTACTAGGCCATGCAAGCAAGCTGGTGGACACACGGCCGTCACATGCCATTGGCTGCATGTGCGCAACACAGCCTGCGCCTCACTGCAGGGCGCTGGCGCCTGCCACCCTGCTGCGGCATGCAGTACAGCATCAGCAGCGCAAGACGCATGCTGCTCCCAGGACGACCACACCCACTCCGACACAAACCAGTTTCATGACAGACACGGTCGCGGCCCCGAAAGAAGTTTGTCGCGCACTGCGGGCACCGCACTGGCGACAGGCGGCTGCGCATGCATGTCCAACCAGCCTCTCCGGTCTCCACCCCTGAGTAGTGCGGGCAGCTCGCCGCTCGCGCCCCGCAGCTCACGCCGCGGCGCCCACGGCCGCGCGCGCGGCACCGCGCTCCGCGACGGTCTTGCTCGCCTCAGGCGTGTTGGCCTCGCTGGGCGGCACGAGCTGCCAGAAGCGGCCGAGCTCATTCTGCCAATCCGCCAGCAGCGCGCCCGCGCGTGCCGAGCCCGTCAGCGACGCATGGTCCTCCAGCAGCTTGCGCAGCTGCTGCTCGCCGGCCGGCGTGCCTACGCGCTGGATCGCCACGATCTCCGTGTTGACCTGCGGCCCCGCGTGCGCGCGCCGCTCAGGTCCGCGCCGCGCTGGCGTGCATGAAAACCAGCGTCTGCTCTGCTGAGGCAGCGGCCACCACACCCAATCCTCAGGAGCGCAAGTCCATGCTTGCAGATCGTCTCGCTCTCGTCACTCCCGGGCGCAACCCACTTGTCACACCATGGCTCACGATGCACTCATGAGTGATGGGCCTGGTGTTATAAAACGGCTCCTGGCACAATGCCGCGGCAGCGCAGGGCCGCGTGCGCGCCTTGTCCGGGAAGTCGCCGTCGACGTCGTAGAAGTAGCCCAGGCCGCCCGTCATGCCGGCGGCCACGTTGCGGCCGGCGGTGCCGAGGCAGACGACCGCGCCGCCAGTCATGTACTCGCAGCAGTGGTCGCCGACGCCCTCCACCACCGCCTCGGCCATGCTGTTGCGCACCGCGAAGCGCTCGCCTGCCCGCCGCGCGCCGCGGCCTCACACACAGCATACCATAAGCAGGCATGCCATGAAGCCGGCACAGGGTCCCACATAATCCCCATGCCACGGGGCTATCAGCGGCTAGTTTTGCGTCCCATCAACACCGAGGCCGCTGCTGTCATGCTGGGACGCTGGGGCGAAGCGCGCCGCACCCGCGCGCCCGTTGACGAACAGGCGCCCGCCGGTCGCGCCGTACAGGCACGTGTTGCCGACCAGGCTGGCGTCCTCGGCTGCGAAGCGCGAGCCGGGCGGCGGGCGGATGACCACCTCGCCGCCGGCCATGCCCTTGCCGACGTAGTCGTTCGCCTCGCCGGTCAGGTCCAGCTTCATGCCGCCCACGATGAACGCCGCGAACGACTGGCCCGCGCTGCCCTGCGCGCGCTCGTCAGACTGATGTCATCGTCTGGACTCATGGCCATGCAACACAATCATAATATTGAGACGTCCTGATGCATGATCAGGCGGCCCACGAGCAGCAGCGCAGACACCAGACCATGCAGCAACACGGCCTGGCCGCGAGGTGGTTGTTCTGACCTGCGCGCAAGCCCGGCACGCACACCAAGGACAGCCAGCGCACAACCACCGTGCGCGACCGGGCCCCGAGCGCGGGCCGCGCGCCTCCAGCTCCAGCGACACGGTGCCGGCAAAGCCAGAGTCGCCGTGCAGGCGCGCGATGGCGCCGCCCACGCGCCCGAGCGCGGTGCGGTCCGTGTTGGCGATGGCCAGCTTGCGGTGCACGCTGCCCTCGTCGCGGATGGCCGCCTGCACCTCCGGGTCCGCGAGCAGCTCGTCGTCCAGCTGCGGCCCGTTGCCGTGCACCTGCGCGCGGCGGGCAGCAACGCTCAGCGCGCAGGGAGCCGCATGCTGAGCTGAGCTAGATGATGCTGGATGATGGCGGGCTGTTGGGAAGAGGTGGCCGGGGTGCGGACGACGGCGCCCATCGCACAGGCAGCCGCCTGCACCGTCCCGTTCGCAGGCAGCTTGTGATCGGCCGCATCCCGACGCCATGCAACACAAGGCCACACTTAGCAGCGCTCTGTTCAGCGGGGCCCTCAGTCATGCTCTCCCCCGCATACACGCTTTGGGCTGCATGGAGGGGCGGTCGTCGGGCTGAACGCGTCAGCGGACGCGTCAGCTGGGCGGAGCCCACCTCCTGCTTCGCGCGCTCCGAGCTCGGCCGCACGGCGCCGGCGAAGGCGGTGATGTAGGACAGGTCCAGGCCGGACGTCTTGGCGAGCTGGATGTCGCGCTGGCGCAGCAGGTCCGCGCGCCCGACCAGCTCGTCCAGCGAGCGCATGCCCAGCGCGGCCAGGCCCGCGCGCACCTCCTCCGCCACAAACGCAAAGTAGTTCACCTGCGCGCCGCCCGCGCGCCCAAGCATGTGCGCGCGCTCGCGTGCCGTCACAGCATTGCCGTGTGCGCGGGGGGCCGTGCGCGGTGCCGCCGACCTGGGGTGCAAGTTTGTAACGCAAGAGATGTGGCGCCTGTGTGTGCCACAGGACGGCAACTTCACGCCAGGCAGACGCCAGGCAGCTCAGCATCATCACGGCCCATGACTGAGCTGGCCCTTCTGCTGGGCTGCACGTGATACCCTCGCGCTCCAAGTGGGCTTGCTAGGGGGCAACCACCCAGGGAGCTTGCATTTCTACGCTCAACAACGCGCACAGGTCAGCCAGGCTGCCTGCCAATCGAACTCAGCACCGGCTGCGGTTGGCCATGGCAACCGGGCGCCCAGCATCCGCAGACGCCCCCCGCGCACCATGCTTTGCTGCACGGCAACACGGACATGCTGCCCAATCAGCAGCCCTGCGCAGGGGCCAGCCCCAGGGCGCCGGGGCACGCCAGGTCGGCGGGCGCGCCGGGGAAGCGCGCGCGCAGCTCCTCGCGCTGGCTGGCCACGCCCACGGGGCAGTTGTTGGTGTGGCACACGCGCGCCATGATGCAGCCCGTCGCGATCATGGCCACGGTGCCAAAGCCGTACTCATCGCCGCCCAGCGCGGCCGTGACCAGCACGTCGCGCCCGCTGCGCATGCCGCCGTCCACGCGCAGCAGCACGCGCTCGCGCAGGCCCTTGTCGGTCAGCGCCTGCCGCGCGCCGGGCGCCGCCGTCACCCTGCTGTGCGGCCGCAGGCGGGCGAAGCGACCCGCGACGGCGAGGCGGGCGCGCGCCCCCAAGCATGTGCCCTCAGCTCTCATATTTAGTTGATCAGCGGTCCGGCGCGACCGACGCCCGCCCGCGGTGTCAGTGCGATGGTGGGCGGCGCGTGGGGTGGGGAGAGAGGGGCCGCGTGACCGGCACAGGTATGGAGAGTGCGGTGCGGGGGTGGAGGGGCGGTGTGGCCGCGGGCGGGCGCCGGCGGCCGCTGCCCTCCCGTTGCTGTTTCACATCCTCGGGCACCTTCTGCCAGCGCTATGACATATAGGCCTACAACAGCATTGTAACCGGGCCCAGCGCTGACCCATAAAAACTCTGCCGGAAGCCAGCCAGCTATGCTAACACTGCCGCTCGAGGCGCGCCTGGTGCGTCTCGGCGAGGCCCATCTCGATCGGCCCGCCGCAGTGCTTGATGGACGAGACGGGCGAGGCGCCCGTGCCGCCGTCGTGGCCGCTGATCTGGATGATGTCCGCGTTGGCCTTAGCCACGCCGCTGGCGACCGTGCCGATGCCGGCCTGCGCCACCAGCTTGACGCTGACCTTGGCCGTCGGCGCCACCTGCGGCGCGCGCGGGGCACGCTCTTAAGGTTTTTCTTGCTTTGCAAGGGGTGCCCTGGAGAGCTCTGGCTGCAAGCTGACGCGTCCAAGCGCTGGAGCATAGACTGGGGCTCCTTAACACGTGCTGGTACAGGGTTGGACAGTGTGCAGCACCACTGGGGGGGTGCGGCGGCGGCGGCACCTGGTGCAGGTCGAAGATGAGCTGCGCGAGGTCCTCGATAGAGTAAATGTCGTGATGCGGCGGCGGCGAGATGAGCGGCACGCCCGGCTTGCTGCGCCGCAGGTTGGCAATGTACGGGCTCACCTTCTTGCCGGGCAGCTGCCCGCCCTCGCCTGCTCGCGCGCAGGGCCCGATTTCACAGCCAAACTCTCCTCCTTTCCCCCAAATCCTGCAGCCCGGCTATTCTCCTCCACCCGCTCCTGCAGCCCGCCACAAGCGCGGCCGGAGCAGGAGCGCCTGCGCATTTTGCAAGCTACGTACGCAGTCACACTCCTCACAGCTGCTTTCGTCATGGTTGTGCGGCTCAGGGGTGCGGCGCGTGAGCTGGCGCCCCTGCAGCAGCTGCGCCGCACCTGGCTTGGCGCCCTGGGCGATCTTGATCTCCAGCTGGTCCGCGTTTACCAGGAACTGCGGCGTCACGCCAAAGCGCCCGCTCGCCACCTGCGGCCGCAGGACGCGGTGAGCGGCGCTGCTGCAAGGGCGGTGACATAAGCAAGGCGCTTCAGGATGCGCGTTGTCATGTACGTGCCCCCCAACGCGGTGCTCATGCACGGAGCCTGGTTGGGAGAGGATGCAGCCTCACGCAGGCCATCAGCGCAGCAAGCAGAGCAGCAGGCACCAGGACGCACCATTCAATTAGGTAACATATCCCAACACCGTACTTGCCTGCAAAGTAAAAAGCTTCAAGACTGCGGCGCGCCTGCTTGATGCGGCTGGTGGCGATGTCGCCGTCGCGCAGGCCGCGCAGGTAGGGGAACGTCGCGCTGACGCCCTTGTCGTCCGCATCGCCCACCACGTCCCAGCGCACCGGGTCCTCGCCGCCCTCGCCGCTGTTGCTCTTGCCTGCGGCGCGGGTGAGCACGGTGAGCGAGCATGCGGCACGGACGCGCTTACTGCAGCCCACCGCATTGAGGCAATGTCTGCTCACAGTGAAGTGTACTTGCTCGTGCACGCGGCTGCACTGAATGGCAAGAACCTGATGAAATCAGGGTGTGTCCATCTTGATGGCATCATAACGTGCGTATTGCACCTAACGTCGAACCGCAACACAATGCATGTGCATAAGAACAAGGGCACGGGGGCAGGAGCGCACCGCCGATGCGGTTCATGGCGATCGCGATTGTCTCGTGCGTCTCGCGGCTGATGGCGCCCAGCGACATGCCGCCTGTGCAGAAGCGCGTGAGGATGTCGCCCGCCAGCTGTACTTCCTCCAGCGGCACGGGCGGTCCCGCGGGCGTGAGCTCCAGGCAGTCACGCAGCACATGCGCCGGGCTGGCGTCAAAGTGCGCGCGGTATGCCTCATACGCCTCCTGCAGCGCGCGTGCCGCCCTCGTTAAGCACACGGCCTGTTTCCTCAGCGCATGCCGCATGCTGTACCACCCTGCATCAGCACTTACGCTCTGACGACCCCAGAAGGCAAAGGCATCGCTGCGGTCCGGCTAGGCGCGGCCCATGTGTGCAAGCCAGTGCACGTGTTGTGGGCGGCCTCGCCCTGCAGCTTTCCGCAGCGGCGCGCACCTGCGGCGCGGCGCCGCGGTCGCCCAGGCCAATGGCCTTGTGCAGCAGCTTGGACATCTGCTGGTTGTTTGCGTGGTACTCGCCCTTCGGCCGCGACTGGATGAACCCGTAGTCCTCCAGCTTACTCAGCGTCTTCTCCGGGAAGCCCTGCGCGCGCCGCACGCCTGTTGCCCCCTACCCTGCCCTAGCCCTAACCACAACACCCTCGGACGCGCCGGCGACAGTCATCCACATCAGTAGAGCGGACACCTTTTTATGCAACAACCAGGGCAGTCTGAGACAGTGCACCAAAGCTCTCTGCGATTGAGCACGCGACCTCGCCGCCGACATGCGGGCAGTGCACGCCGCGGCCCGGGCGCAAGGGGCCGCGCCTTGACCCAGAACGCCTCCGCCTCGCGCTGCAGGTCCGCCAGGCTCATGCCGCCGATGCGCGACACGGAGCCCCTGAAGGCCAGGTCCACCACCTCCTTGCCCAGGCCGTAGATCTGGGTAGGGAAAGGCCAGGATAGCGTTAGGTTTAGCATAGGGTAGGGCCAGGATCGGTAGACCGACCCGCACGCCTGTTGTGCAAGCTACCGCCTGCACGCATGCTTGCCGGCGCCCACATGAAGGTGTGTCCCACTCCCTCCGCCACGCCGCACAGCAGAGTGCAGCAGCCAGTGCAGCGTGCAATGACAGCCTTGAAGTGCACCACACGACATGTTAACAAGGCTTGCAGCCCGCGACCGATCGGTCAGACGTCACACGAGCATGCATATATAGGCAGGCGCGCGCACCTCGAAGATCTGGGCGCCGTGGTAGCAGGACAGCAGGCTGATGCCCATCTTGGACAGGATCTTCAGGATACCCTTCTCCAGCGCCTTCTTGTAGTTCTTCTGCGCGTCGCGGAAGGACACGTCCGGCACCTTGCCACTCTTGATCAGCGCGGCCGTCCTGCGCCGCAACGACCAGCAATCAGGGGGACGCACGCCGTCACTGACTCGTGGCCTCCTCAGTGCAAGCTGGTTGCTCGCAGCACCGCAGCCGCACTGCGCACAACAGCAAAGCCACTTCCACCGTTGGTCGCCTCCAAGACAGCAGCCGCACGGCGCACGACAGTACAGCGCATGAATCGCCAAAGAGCTTGCACAAGCCATGCTGCATCATCAGAGGTGGCGCACGCGCCCGGGCGCGCGGCGTGGAGCGCGCACCTGGGGGCAGCGCGCCACTGGCGGCAGGTCTCGAACGCGAGGTACGGCACTACCGCGTGCGCGCCGTAGCCCACCAGCACGGCGATGTGGTGCGTGCTGAACGCCTGGGCGGTCTCTGCGATGATGGACGTCTCCGTGCGCAGCCCCGTCCTGCGGGGTCAGCTGTGTGCTGAGCAGTGTGCCACGCCCTCTTGACGTCCCGCCATCCGGCAAGCTGCAAACGGCATCCGCCAGGCAAATATCATGGCAAATGCGTCCACGCTCTGACGGGCTGCTTGGCTATTGCTGTGACCTGCACATGTCACTCACTTGCTGCTGCTTTGCTTCGGCCCGTCACCCCCTCCGGCACCAGGCATGCCTGACGCAAGGTGCCAGGCCGGACAGCACCTGATCAGGTGGTGGTGCACAGCGCCCACAGCCAGCAGCGTGGGGAGCGGCGGCCGGCTTGCGTCCAGCTCCTCCCCTTCGGCCCGGTCCGACAGCACCACCACCTGCGTGCGACGCCCATGCCATCATGAGAATACGGCTAGCGCTTGAAAGGAGCTTCACAATTGAGTCAACCTTACTTCTTGATCGCTTCAGCCATGACCCACTGTCGAAAGACACACATGCCCTGCCTGACAAACCTAAGCCTGCTGGATCCAAGGCCGCTCACCTCGCAGCCGGCGCGCACGGCGGCCTCCGTGTCCGCGCACAGCGCGTGCAGCGCGGCCTCAAGCGCGCCCTCCTTGCCCGACGCGTAGTGCAGCCCGAACGTCTGCGTGCGCAGCCCGGACGAGCCGCGCACCGCGTCGAGCTCGCCCTCCAGCATCACCGGCGACTCCAGCAGCAGCTGCGCACGCGAGCAGCCAGCACGTCAAGGGCACATGCGTCTCACTGTGATAACAGACCTCAACCTCATCTCAGGCTCGTGCCTGGGCGCCTCCTCTCATGCAGCAGACTGCACTGCCTGCTCCCATTGCGTCCTACGCAGACCGCGTCATATATGCCAAGTCTGGAGTCAAAGCTGGGGAGGCAAGTGCGCATGAGCACAAAGTCGCAGATGCACAGGTCAAAAGAGAATCTTTGGCATGCGGGCGGCTGCGCGCGTGTGCGCGCCTGCGAGTAGGCCCCCGGGCCGGGCTCCAGCAGGTTGCCGCGCTTGCCCAGCCGCACCGCCAGGCTCATGACCAGGCCCTCGCGCAGCGGGTCGATCGGCGGGTTGGTCACCTGCCGCTCGCAGCACAGTTCGGCACAAG
>JAABUO010004740.1_pt1 | contig 15992 bp, 23 predicted proteins | sample 5559291 | NCBI WGS metagenome assembly JAABUO01 (sample SAMN10711878, study PRJNA513372) | rock metagenome | isolation source: Antarctica rocks | place: Antarctica: Victoria Land, Finger Mt sud
CATCTGGAAATGACAAAATTTCCTTCTGTCACACATGGATGTTGTGGCATGCAGGGAGGTGGAGGCTGGGTGCCTCCAGAGGCGGCAGCAGCAGCGGCAGATCATGCCCCTCTTGCACCCTCATCAATGCACCTCAGGTGGTTTGCTGTTTTTACTCAATCACACTTTTCACCCAGCATCATCCAAACATGCAACAGTGACGCACAAAGCATCTGCAAAAGCACAGCTCTCGTTGGGCTGCTGTGATGTCCTGCAGTGTCTATTGCATCAGGATTTGTTGGCTGTTTCTAGTTAGTCACTCATTCCCTGCACAAGTGCTTGCTGAGCCTGCACTTGCATTTGGTTTTAAGCGCACCCACATCATCAGCAAACTGCAATTTAAAAAGCAATGCCTCCTGCGACGGCAGGCCTTTTCTTGTGAGGCGTGCAGCAGTATGCGGCCGCCTAGTAAATCTGCAGCCCAGGAGGATGGTTTTGCTGCCAGCAGCATCAACAGTGCTCAGACAAATGGCAATCCCAGTCAAGGGGAAGACAAGGGCAAGAAGAAGGGCAAAGCCCCCAAGTTTGAGCGCCTTCGGTTGACAGGTGAAAGCCGCGATTGAGCCTTCTTGCTTGCTTGCAAGCATTTTCTGTATTAGCTCAGGATTTCAGGTCTTGTTTGCATGATGCGTAAGGGTGATCTGCTTAGTGTACGTGGGCGGTCTGCCCTCTTCGGGGCAGGAATGGTCCTGGGCAATCACCTGATTGACAGTGTTGTCTTTCTGGGCTTGACTGTTGTGTTTTGTCATGTATACACCCAGATTTGATCTGCGCAGTTTCAGGCACATTGTGAATGACAGTGCCTGCTGCTTATTGCCATTGACTTGATGACTCACTGTATTCACTGGCTGCAGGCGGTGATGCTTTGGCCACGCAGAACTGGCTTGATACAGCAGGGGGTCAGCGTAGCAAGCCTCAAAACGTATGGACACAAAAGCAGCCAGAGAGACCCAGCCAGTGGGCCAATGGCAACCTGACACAGAAAGACCGCGCTGTCAAGGATGCATGGGCCAAGAGTTAGTCCAGATTGTGACTTGGGCACGTGAACAGAAGAGATAGATCTCCACGTATGCAACCGGACAGATAGATCTGACATATGCAACCTATGCTTATCACAATGAAATGGCTGAAACGACCAGGACGCGATTGGCGGTGGCACACTTGCAGCATATTGTACTATCACCCATGTGCACGGCCAAAGCAGCTTGTCTCTTGAGGGTCAAGCCGTGAATCAAAGATACCATTTGCAGCGGGCATGCCATGCTCAGCACCTTTGAGACGACATGCGTGTTGCATACTAACGACCGCCTCAAAGCGGCCAGATCACTTTTCAGCACATATAAGCGTTGCACCGCTTGCCTTCCTTTGGCACGTCCAATGAGGCAGCTCCTGGGGACGACTGACGTGATGCATGCTCCCGGTTGGTGACCCAAATTGGTGGCCGAGGTTGTCATTTTTGGCCCCTTTCGTGAGGATTAGATTCGCATCCTTTGCTGGATGGCGATGGCTGTATGCTCGTATTGAGACCTGTTGCTCAGGCTGCAATCGACCAGATACAGCCTTGCAGGTCGCGTCTAGCTCACAGGCTGTCAGCAGCGGCTGCTCACCGACAGTCAAGCTTGGCGGCTGGTTCGGGACACATCGATCTTGGGGCCTGTTTTGAGGCTACTTTTGTCGTGCTAAGCAAGGCAACTACGTGTACGGTACACTCACTCGGCTGCCCGATGTTCATCAAGTGCACAGAGTATCCGCGCCTACCAAGCTCAGCACCGGCAGCGCCCCTCCGTTTTGAGCTCAAGATTGAGCCTGGCGCTTTGACCTGCAGGCGCCTCAGTGAGTGGGGTTGATAACAGCATTCAAAGACATGTCACGTCATGTGGACGAGAGCCTGTAAGCTGATTGCCTTGTCTGCAGTTCGGTAGCTCAATCTTGTGTCTGATGTGTCTGCAGACAAAGTGTTATGTGTTGTCCTCAGGACGTTTTTCATTCCTCAAGTTGAGGAGCTTAACGTGAAAGATGAGCAGCTTCAGATTCCACATACAGCCAGCCAGGATGGCAGTGGCAAGCAGGCATGCAATGTATGTGCCACCATGAAACCACTCGCCTGTGGCATCACTCAGTCTTTACACGTAATGCTGTTTGGTAGATAAACATTTGAGTGCTTTTGCATGACTTTGCAACTGCATTGACAATAACAGGCTGTGACTATGTTAGTGCATCTGCTGCAGAATGTAATGAGAAGCCAAACCTTCTCCACAAAGGAGATTGTGCCTTATGCCAACATGCCAGACATCAGCCAAACCATGGCAATTGATCAAAAGTCACACTTCAAGCAAAAACTACTCAATGTCCTTAGTCAGGCCTGCCTTCAACATGCGTACATGCATGTTGATGCACAAGAAAGCTTCCAGGCCCTCAAGGTGCAGGTCAAACTTTATGAATTACAACTGCTGCAAGACCAACATAGCTACCATATGTCATCAGCCAACACCAGATAGGCAAAACATGATCTGTTTCATGGTGGTATCTTGATGTGAGAGCTTCTTTATTCAGCATTTGCATTTCTATTGTTTTTTTGCATTGCATGACTTACCTTGCATACTTTGCTCCTTGATGACGGCAAGCATGAGCAAGCGTCCAAACCATGTTCATGATTGTCATATGGCATGCATGCAGAAGAGGCCTTTGGACGGCAATCATCCAGAATATGCGAAGATGGCATTTGCCTGCAAGGTGCCCTACCTACACGAAATCAAGGATAGACTAGAGAATTATTGGTACAACAACTCCTTGGAGGTGCAAGAGGATGTCATGAGAGTGGAGGAGTGTGCCATAGGAACAGCTGCACACTATGGCCTTGCAGGTGCATGATCACACTACACAGTCGTGGCTCAACTTTAACAAACAAACGCAACAGTTCAGGTGGCCGTAAGTTGCTACACTCTAATGTGCAGTTTGATCAAGAGCTGTAGAGTGTAATGCTTGCTTGCAAAGCCTTATGTTTGCTGCTGAGCTCTGTCACTCTGCAGTGGTCTGCCAGATTGCATATGTATGGTGCCTTGCAGAGGTTGCGCATTGTGGCCACCTAACAAGGAACTCCTTTGACTTTGCCCTCCACATCATGAGGCCCATTTTGGACATTATTGAAACAGGCGACATCTCCTCAATACTGGATGGTGCGTTTCGCAGCTGCTCAATGCAATCAACGTTGCTTGTAGTCTTTCACCACCACTTGCATGTTCCCTGCTGGTTGCATGCTTGTCAAATGAAAGGCTTGTGATGTGTGACTCAGTTTGCTGTCATATAAGGCAGCAACTTTGCAATGTGCGCTGTACTGACTTGCATGCTGCAGAAGATGAGACTGTTTTGAAGCACGTCTATGACAGATTAGCTGAGCCCTGCCTTGATAGCTTGCCTGGGCTATACAGTGGCGCTGCCACTGCTACAGACAGCACATTTAACAGACATGAACTACTCTGCAATGCTAGGTGGGACTCTGTGTCTTGCCCTGTTTCCTGTCTGCACTATCCCAAACCTTGCCTTTGTTGCAAACAATACAGGAATCAGCGCAGCTGGTCGCAGACTTGGTTGTACGCTTACACTGGTCTGCGTTAGTACAAATGATGCAGTCACATACTTGAGCATGCGCCCACATCTCTGTTGAAACAACCTTGGTATTGCAGGAAGCAACATGCTGCATTCTGATCTTCCCTGCTTGATGCAGTCACTTCCTCAGACAAGAAGCAGACAAGCTGTTTGAAGCAGCAGCAAACAGGTTGATAGATTTCACCATGCCTGCCAGCCAACAGCGCCACAGAACTGACTCACCTATTCCACATGTCAGTGAGAGAGCCAGGTAGCTGTCTGTAAACTGTTCATTCACTGGCTTGTCATGTCCTTTGACACAGGAGGTACTATTGCGCAATGACCAAATATCGTGCTGTGCGCCTTGGTCTAACTCACGTTTGCACAAAAATAGTGACGTCAATATGGTTATGGTATATGTATCATGTGCAAGATGCCAGCTTGGAAACATCAGCTAGGGGACACAGCATCACCTACTTGCTGAAAGATGTCTCAAGAGCTTGTTTGTCTGCTTTGCTCATGCAAAGGCAATTGCAGATGTACATGCATGTGCAAGAGAGCTATGTGCAACACAATTCACTAGTCTTGTCTTTGTTGCTATAGGGATCTTAGCACCATTGATGACAAAAGCCTGGAGGAGCTGCGTTGTGTGCTGAACAAAGAACCGTATCAATACACGCTGTACAAACCTTGCAACTTTCAGGCATTGGCAGCGCTACTGGTCAACTGCAAGAGGCAGTCTGACAGCACATTTTTACTCAGATTTGAGCCTTGCCATGGCCTTTCCAGCAGCGGCGGGACACAACATTACACTATTGCCAGCTTGATGAGAGAGTGGGCAGCTAGGAAGGCTCTTGAGCCAGGTCATGCGTCAAAGACCCGCAGAGAAACTAGGTAATCATCATTTGCAGCACACAGCCATGTAGCTCGTGTATGCTGGTTTGATGATCATGCAAATTGTATGGATGCCTCAACTGCAACTGCATCAATCATTGAATGTGAAGTGGCTCTGACTGACATGTGTTGCTCGACTGCCTGCTGTTGGCTACCTGGTGCTGCATATGCAGACATCAATAATCGAGACGAGCTTAGTAGCTCGTCAGTAGACGCACGTGTTGAATGCGCGAGCTATGTTGAACTCGTCGCAATCCTCATCCACGAAGCGGCCTCCGTTCGCTGGGCTAAGCCCCCGTTGGCGTTGCTGGGCTATTGTTGAGCCCAGACATAAACGCATTACAAAACAACATGCTGAAATTGGGCTTTTTTGCTCCAAACAGGTCTCCAGGGCAGCTCCAAAGCTTGTGCAAGAAGTGCATTTGCATGAGCAAAAGCAGGCATAACATTTCACATGCAATCTGTCAGGCATCGACGAATGACAAATACAGCTCAAGTCTTGCATGCACAGGTCACAACCACGATCTTCCAGATTGGAGGTGTTTAATGATGCCGATTTTGAAGTTTTGAGCAACAGGCTGCATGAACACTATCGCATGCCACTTGATGAGATCAATGAATTGAAGGGAAGATTAGAGAACTGCAACAAATGCAACAAGGAGTTTCTTCTGCGGCTGCGTGGTGAAGGTGGGCGTGAAGGCACACAACACAGATCCATGGTACAGCTGTATGGCGAATTACAAGCCAAGAAGAAAGCCTTGGCAGATACCATTTCTGCAGAAGATGTATCTGCGTCAATCAGGTACATCTCAAGCGACATAGTCTAAGTCCTTGTGGCCAATGCATGCATGTAATGGACACTTCAGCACACATACTACATGCTGAATATTTGCACTAAACATAAGCCTGGTGCACCATCATGACAGCTTGCTTCTGAGCTGTTGAGCAGCCCGCCACAAATCTGCTCAACCGCATTTGGCGTGACATGCAGGCCAGATGAGCATGGTCAAGATGAAGATGATGGCATGGTACAGGGTGCAGGCTTGACAACAGCATTGCACAATGCTACATCAAGCTCCTTACCTCATCAGCAGCAGGTAGTGCTGCAGTGGCTAGCCAAACAGTGAATTGTGCAATGTGATCTTGTGCTGACAATGACTTTCACATTCAAGGCATGTCATGACTGATCAGTAAAAATCTACATGGCACGCAAGCAACATCAATTGACTTCTGGTTGCACATCCCTCTCGCAACTGATAGTGGGATAATCATCATTGTGATGAAGCAGGAGCAGTGCTGGCACCGTCTCGGGGATGTGCTGTGTGTCTTTGTGCATGCTCTCGATCAGATGCAAACCTTAATGTACATGTGGGCTTTGATGCAAGCACAGGAGAAGCAACAAGGATGTGTGGGGGTGGCAGCAAGGCCAAGCCTAGCTGAAGATTCTGTTACAGAGACCCACGTGCAAGCTGCTTCTAAATCGCCAAGATACTTGACATTGTCTGCCAGAAACACAGCAGAGCTTTCTGCAAGATTACCAAACGCGGGCCCAGCAAGTGAGCCATCTAGCGGCAGAAACATCCAAATAAGTGTCAACATAAGCCATGGCACATCTTCTGCTGCAGTCAAGGATATCAACGAGAACGCCCAGACAGAACATGGATCCAGAAAGAGGGCAAAGAGAAGCAAGCTATTGGAACAGGTGATTCAGACTGCATGACAGTGCACACAAACGTATCAAGTGCCTGACATGTGAGACACATATGAGTCCATTTTGCTGCCACACGGACACATTGAGTCAAGCATAAGTCAAGCATAAGTGGAGGCCATTTGCGGTGTAATGCCTAGTATATATGGCAAAGCTGTTTGCATGCATGACACACACGTACAATGGCAAAACTATGCTTTTGCAAGCCTAATGCCTTTGTTTGTATATTTCGCAGGGTCTGTCAAGGATATTGGCTGTTGTGGGTAGGGAGCTAGACCAAGAGCATGGCAGATTGGCAGCATCACACAAGAGCGCTGAGGGGTCATTTCAAGCAGCCAAGGATGAGCAGCAGCGCTACGAAGCAGCTTTGAGCAGCATCGATCCTCTGCTGACTCAGACCTTGGATAAGGTGAAAGTTGCAGCAATAAAGTCTGAGCACAAGTGCAGGGTGGCAGCCGCGCAGAAGGAGCTGCATAGTTGCTCTGGACAATTGGAGAGGCAGCTCGCAGCTTTCAAAGATGCTGTCATTGAACGGGTACAAGAGGAGTTCGCAGACAAGTTTTCACACTTGATGGACACATTATAAGGCAACATCAGCATGTGACTGGCATCGCTACTGCTGTAGATCTTGTGCTCCCTGATGATAGCACACTTTGCTGTGCATGTGCCACCTTGCACATCAAAGTGTCAAGACAGGAATTGATTTATCATGCAAGTGCGGAGAGGTGTATGTTTAACCAACTTGAAGAGTATGATTACCATGACAGAGAAGTCAATCAGACGTACACAGCTATGATCTTCACATGGAGCATGGTAAGCTGATGCGCTATGCAAGAGTGATCTAATTAGTACTGTCAACGTCAGGCTACAAATTTGATGCTGTCAAGTTCGCGCCTTTACAGAGACTTCTGTCCAGAAGTTTTTGTATGTAGCTCAACACAACCCTGTGAGCTGCAGACTCATGAGGATCCTGCAGATTTTTCCTCTGCAGTGATGTACAAGGGTCGCCGCAAAAACACCAATAGGTTTGCATGCTGCTTGTGACTTTGAACCCCAGCTGTAAGTGCCAATTGGGGTCCCACTATGCATGCTGAGATCTAGTCAGCTGAAGCATTGAAGGCTGACAGCTGGCCAAGTTCTATGTTTCTTAGCAATCAACTATGTAAACATGTGGCTTTCTGCCAGCTTGCGATGCTCGCTTACTGCAGCTGATGCTCCTGCTGAGATCCCAGAAACTTTGCGACGCTGGCATCCACCACAGTTAACCAATGACACACCTGCTGTGCTGGTCTGACAGAGCATGAGCCCTTCAAAATGGCACACAACAAGTGCATTACAGGTGACAGCCCCACACAGTGCTGCCTTTGTGCTGGTCCAACAAAGCATGTGCTTCTTGGAATGGCACACAGAGGATACAGATGTGTGACATCCGAGCAGCACAGAGCATGAGCCCCTCGGAATAGCACACAGGCAGTAGCTACAGGGGCCGTGCCTGTTCTAAAGTCCTGTCTACACTTCACCGTTTTCGATGCGGTGAGGCCTTAAGGATGCAGGATATGGCACGGGACTGCCCAGGGAAGGCAATTTGAGCTTGGCACTTCGGTGTCATCTTCCTTGAGCTTGGCAAAAGCCTAAAATAGCCTCAAAGTACTGTTGGTGTGTACTGATACCTGGTCAAGCTGATTGTGCACTTGAGTAGGCATAAATGGCCGGACCCCCCCCCCCCCCCAAACTATGTCGCCCTGGCCAACGGGCTGCGCGACATTGCTCAGGAGTTTGATCGTATGGCGCATCACCCACCACTTACAGCTGCCGACCTGCAGCAGCATTTCCAGCAGCAGTTTCAGCAGCAGCAGCAGCAGATTCAACAGCAGTCCCAGCAGCAGCAGCAGTAGCTGCAACACAGTTTGCACAAGCCTTCTCCAGCAGTACCTTTTCTATACACACATGGCCTTGTGACTGTATCCTGAACAAGCTTCTGTGTCCTGTAGTGGATGAAGGTGAAAGAAGGTAACAAGCTCGAACCGTACATGCTTTGGCAACAGATGACAATATCCTCGTGGTTATGAACAATGCAGCTAGCGCCGCACCTCCATGCTGGCCAGCACAAGCAAGTCCTGCGCGAGTCGGGGAAATATCAGGGCCGCACTTGAACCAAGATTTTGCAATTCTTTCAGCTTTCTACAGGAGGCCTTGTTGCAGAATTCTTGGGCTATTTCTCTGGACCCCATAAGCTTGCAGTCAGCCTAGGTTGAGACATTGTATGTGCAATGAGGATGAATGCTATTGCAGTTTATGCCTAGCCATTGTATCATAAGTTTGAAGCATGTTGAGTTGTAATGCTGTGTACCCAGTTATGCGAACAAGTGCAACAGTAATGTGCCCTTGCTACCTTGTGTTCACGGCCGGTTATTGATTGCATACCTTACAGATAACATACCTTTGTACCCAAAGTGCTTGCTAGCAGAGTCACTGATTTAACCAATGTGTTCTGCCCTGATGTTTATTTCTGGGCATTCCTCAGGAAACTCAGTAAGACACAGTCAACAAGAAGTTTCACTCAGTAGTTGAGAGATGTCATGTACTGGCTGCAAAACACGTGCTTATTTATTCATTGCGTGCATGTGCAGAAGCATGAATAAGCACTGTGCAACATCTTCTTGACACAAATCTGGGCGCAAGCACTCTGTTGCTGCTGCCAACCTCCCATCTTGTAAGCATTTTTTCATATGCAACTCCCTGCAAGTTTTATCTTGGTATGCCTGCATTCATACTTGCTTGCATGCCCACCTATGCGTCACACATGTGTATATGCACAAGAACCCTGTGGCTTGTTGACTGGCATGCAATGAAACAGATGTATCAGCTTGTTTGACGTACCATTTGCATCAGCAACTACGTTGTCCACCTTGCGCATCACTGCCTGTATCTGTTCTTCTGGCATGTCATCGGTCATTTGCGCCTGCCAAAAGTCATCTTGGGAGCCCATGGGAACAGGCAAATCCCTTGATGGGCGCTCATCTTCTGTATTTTCACCCTCCGAGTCAGTAGCATCACCTGCATCATGGCTTACAATCAGTTGATGCGCTGGTTGCCTACACAAGTGGCACATGGGACAAACAGCTCCACAGCATACAGTGCAGGTCCAACTCCAGCTTGCATCACCTTGCGTGCTCATAGCCTCAGCACATGCCTCAGCATCTCCCTTGTTGAAGTCAGTGTCCGTTGCTGTAGGTACAGCTCTGCTTATCCCTGCAAGCAAACAGTGTAAGATATGAATGATGTCCAATGCTATGAGCAATGGATCATAGCAACTGGCCTGTCCTGTTGTTGGCCCTGCCGTACAGCTCTGACTGGACACAAGGCTCAGCCCAATCATGCAATTCAGATATCAGCTTGCTGCCTGGCACCGACATTCATCAATGATGCTACTGCAAATGTACTTGACTGTGTACTGCTGCTGCAGTACCCTTGCTGCTGCAATAGTTCATTGCAACATCTCTACATACCTTTGTTGTGCCTGTTGTCGTCTGCATCTGCATCTGCATTTAGCAAGCGCCTAAAAGTTGTATTACAGTCCAACAGGTCCAGGTGTGTGCTTGTGGCAAACATCAACTGTTGGCATATGCAGAACGGCACGTCCAGTGAGGGTCTTGATCAAGAGAAACATGCTTGCGGTGGCAGCCTATGCTCAGTCCCATACCTCACACCTCTGCAACATTCTTCTTCTGCAACCTTGCATTCAACAACACTCCCTGTGCCTTCACCTACACCAAAAGTTGCTGACCGAGCACACAATGTCTCTTGCATCAAAACGTTCAGCTGTATATGTCTGACCTTTGCCTGTCTGGACATGCTGCCAACCACCAGGCTTTGGTGTTACTCGCTGACCTGCAATGCCACATATGTTGGTACACGCAACATGCAAGCGTTTTGGCCAACACCAATGCCACAACAGCTTTCGATGGACAGATTCACCCCTCATCATCTATCCCACGCGTGAGATGGAACTTGCCTCCATTCCCTGTGCAACGCTTCTTCCAGCTAGAACACTGAACTCATTGTCGTCTTGCACATGCATCACGCCAGATGACATATGCTTTGCTAATGTTGCCATGCACACTTTGCCATGGTCAGTGGCCATGTTGACTGGCTTTGGATGCTTTCTATGCAGCATGCATTTTCCTGATGGTGCAGAAAAGGGCACGCTGCAAATTGACAGAACAATCACTACAATGCCTCTCCAATTCGCTTGTGGAAAGGGGTCTTTGCAGCCTCCCTTTGCCCACAAATCTCCTGCATCATCACATGCACACAAAGTCACACATGCATTTGCAACAGCAGCTTTTGCAGCTGTGCTCTGACAAGCCACTTGCATATTGGCTAATAGCTTGGAGCGCTTTAATTTTCTGCCCTTCCCTGACAAAGTGAGCTATACGCATCATCCATGTAAGGGCGCCTTTCTGCCGTCAGTAGCGGGCGGGAGCAGTGATCAGAGTTGACCAAGTCTCGCGAGGTCTAGCATTCCCACAGCGTGGCAAGAGACAAGGGCAAGCTGCGCATGATCATGCTGTGCTATCCACGACATCTATCATGCATTTTCCGCGATGTTCGACAGCTCCTGGGACTTATGTATACAAATTACTATGGGCCACAGCAATAGCCGCCGATATACTTGTCGGTGGGAGCAAATGTCCATATCTCTAAGAATTCTAGAGCGTACATGTGAACATGCATAGTATGCCCTACGATTTGATGTGCTTCGAAGACTTCTAGAACTACTAAAAAATTCTGGGCATCCAACGAAATGTACATGTGTTATTCATGATCTCAGACACGAAAGCTAGATTAGTCAGACCACACTTCGACATCTTGGACCTGACCACACCACCGATGTCATGTAGCGCAACACACCTTCACTCAATTATACTTCACATGCCACCACCTATCTAATAACAGAATCACAGTACACAGAGAACATCTGAGTTTCTGTGAACTGCCTCACAAACGCCCTGTCTCTTGGCTGGAAAGACTCAATATATGAGTCCTTCAACAAGACAGCGACGCGATCTGGTGTCTGTACATCAGTGATGGTGTACGACTGAAGCTCACTGCAGATGCTGGACAGGTAGTCCTGCAAAGCCTGCAAAGCAATAAAAAGCATGTCATTCACGCTGGTAGCAAGCATGTGCTTTGGCGGCCGGAAACTCAACACGATTAACTCAGAGGCCCTCAGTGTTCTTCATTTACAGACATCACTCATGCCTTATACAATCAGAGCTTGACTTGCCTAGCTGGGCTTTACTGGGCAACATACGCGTCAACATTGCTGCGAGTGCCCCTTGAAGATAGCTGAAATGACACATTGCAGAGGTCAGCTATAAACAAACAAGGATACACCATGTGAGGCAGCTCACCTGCAGCATGGTGTCAGCCGCCTTTTTCTGCTCTTCACTGATTGCATACATGGGCGTGCCGCCTCTTCTCTCTTGCCCAGCAGCTTTGAGAACATTGTAAGCTGGCCGCAGGGAAGCATACAAGGCTTTGTCATTGGGCAGAGGAGGCATGTGGCCGGAAGTCTTGATCTGGTCCTTGTAGATGTTGACCCGCATCAAGCTGCTGCATTTTGACCGCACCTCGCTCGTTTTGTACTGCATCACGCAGAAACATTGTCAAAGCAACTTCAACAAGCCAATCCTAGTACGGAATTTTTGGCATAGGACAGTATGGCAACACTGAGGCACTGGCACGGCAACTACAATTTCATCAGGGAAGCGACCACCAAATTCAGAGCTTCATCATGAACACAGGGTTGCAATAGCAATGTGCTGCTGAATGCATAAACACACCTGAGTGAAGGCTGCAGAAATGTCTATCAAGAACACAAAGAGCAACCCAGAGGACACATACTTTACATCCACAGAATGAGTCACCAGGACTTCAACAAAAGGCGCAGTAGTATGAAGCCAAGGCCAAGGAGGCACACAGAGCAGCCTAGGCAGGATGTTGCAGCAAAACGTGAGCTGACCTGGACACCAATGACAAAGGGTACAGGAGCCTCAAGGAAGCTGAGCAGGTTGTCTGGCAGCACCGGCAGCAGCAGGCTCTGCCAGGTGAAGGGCCGCAGCAAGGGGATGAGCGACAGCACACACGTGCTCAGCAAGCCGATGTTGGGGCAGAACAGCACCAGCTGCTTCTCCAACAGCACACCTGCATCGGTGTCAGTCTGTGTGTCATGTCAAGAACGGATTTGGGTCAACCCCTCAGGTCTTGCTTGAGGCATGGCAGAAGCGATACAAAGCCTTGATTACCACAGTACTAAGTTTAGTGAGACCAGCTTGGCTGCAGCTCATGTATGCTGCATGCAGGGCTAATCTCACACTGGGCAACAGCAGGCTGGCAACCCCATCAACACAGCTGGCTGTCAGCATAGGCGCTGCTGTGTCATCTACTGGTCTGATGCTAGCATTGAAAGTCTGAGAAGGCTGAGAGCCATTCAGCTGTACAATCAAACAGGCTGCTAGCTAGAAAAAGACGTCAATGCAGCCCAACTGCTCTAGAAATTTGCAGTCTCAGACACATGGTCTCACAGACAGAGCAAGCTCCTGTTGACCAGGACATGTCATAAGCATCAAGAGCAGCAGGAGATCATCTTATGACAGGTACCAGCAACAGCTGAATGCTGAGCCTTTCCCATGTTCAGCCTCAGACACACATACAACATGACAGCCAAGCTGGCAGTTGCATACCTGTCAAGAGCAGCAGAATGTTGTCCAAGCTCAGGCAGCGACAGAGCGCAGCAATGGTCCAACTGCTGAGCCCTTCCCCAGCCTCAGCCTCAGCCGCAGCCACTGCAGCCCGATGCACATACTGGGCCCCCAGGCCCTGTGAGGAGCGCCCCCTCAGATAGTGAACGGGTTGGAGACTGGGGTCAGGACAAAACTCGAACTCCTCCCCTGGCTGTGGGACTGGGCTGCGCTCATAGGCTTGCATCACCTGCAATGACCACATGCTCTGCTTGCTGTTTAGGGCTTCAGCTTTAGGGTAGGCCAAACCTTGACCTGATGCTCTGCTTTCAGAGACACTGGAGGCTAAGCAAGGGTGTAAACCTGGACAACCTAGCTTGCGTCGCTTGAAGCAGATTGGCCTGCATCATGGTTGATGCAGTGAGTTGGGCTTTGAAGCATAGATCCACAATTGTATCAGAAGATCTGAAATCTTGCATGCTTGTGAGGTGTATGCTGCATGAGAGTTGGCGCAAGATGAGGGAGAGGCACCTGCAGAGCAGTGGCTGGCTGGGCTTGCAGGGCCATGGCGTCACCCTCACTGGCGCTGCGCACCACCTGCCGAAAGGACATCGTCCGCATTGTCCTTGAGCGATGCTCCAAGGGCAGTCCAGATGGTGCCCCACGCAGCTGCCCCACAGGCTCTTGCATGCCTTGACTGTGCCCTGGGGGCTGCACCCAGGATGCCTGGTCATGCACCTGCCCTTGGGAGGGCTGCGGGACTTGGCCCTGCAACCATGGGGGCTCATGCTGTGTCTGGCTCTGCCCTTGAGTCTGACCCTCCGGCCATGGATCTTGGCGCTGGGCCTGCCCTGACCACAAGGGCTGCTGCTGGGAGAGGCCCTGAGGTATACTCTCAGGCCTGTGTGCTGCTTGCTGGGTCTGCTCCTGCCCTGCTGCTGCTGCTTCATGGAAAGGCCCTTGATGATGCCCCCAGGGGACCTGCTGCTGAGCTTCCCCTTGCCCTTGTTGGCTCCAGGACTGTTGCTGGGCCTGCCCTTGAGCCTGGCCCCAGGACTGCTGCTGCCGCTGACCCTGCCATAGGGGCTGCTGCTGCACCTGCCCTTGGCCTTGTTCCCAGAGCTGCTGCCCCTGAGGCTGCTGCATGCTCTGGCCCTGCCCCCAGAGCTGCTGGTGTTGGCCCTGACCTGTTGGTTGTTGAGCCCAGGCAGACTGTTGCCTAGACTGCCCCTGTGGCATAGCTTGAGGCTGATTGTCAAAGGTCTGCCACTGTGGAGGAACTGCAGCGTGCTGACCAACTGTAGCAAATGGGCTGACAGGAGTCACTGCAGTCATACATACTGTTGTAGTCACAATCCAGCAGGCAGTCATTGGCATCACCGCCGCACTTCTGATTCGGGTCCCCAATGTCTGAAGCATGAGCAAAAGGCTGATGATGCAAACAGACGGTTGTATTACTAAGCATGAAGATCAAGCATTAAGACTAAGCAGGGGCAACAATCTCAGATGAAACATTACAAAAGACACACTTACAGCCTGACGCAACAGAAATCAGCTGCAGTGGGTGTTGAGTCTGTTGCATACTTGGATCTGAGCCCTGCCTGCCAGCAGGGCTTTGCCCCAACCTGTCCCAATTCACATCAGAACTGCCTGCCGTTCCTGTCGTCTGGTGTGCAGGTGACTCATGCCCTTCCCGGTAGAAGCCATGGGGCCCTCGGTGAGGAACAGTAGCATTGACCAGAAAGTCTGCCCTATCTTGCGCAGCAGAAAGAGGCGTTCCAGGGTCTGAAAAGCCTGACAGCGACTGGGCACCGAAGTTCCTCAGATGCTGCTGCACATTTGACAGCGGAGTCGCCGCAGAGTGACCAACTTCTGACAAGCCTGAAGCTGTGTCACTGCGCGCTGTCATGTACCCTCCTAGCGTGCTTTCACTGCCCCTGCTATGTTCTGGCGCCATGTCTGAGATAGAGACAGCCCCCAGCTGCGGTGGTTGCTGCGGCTGCTGCAGCTGCTGCCAAGAGCTTGTCCTTCTGTGCATACCCCCACTGCTGCTGACGCTGTTTGGCACCTGCACATCAGTAAGACTTCTGTGAAGTGAGGTTGCTGCCAGCTGAACCTTCTGTCCATGCGTGCACACTGCTGTAGTTACGCACTGCACAATGTGGGTACAGTGACGAGATTTTTCTCTTCAAAGGACAGCGCAGCTGCTGTTACACGGGCTTGGTACCTGCTGAGAGTGTGTACGGCGGTGGCCACTGCTGGGAGGCAAGCCAGGCTGGCGAGGAGGGGGATCTGCAGGGCCGGCCTTGATGGTCGCTGCTTCTGAGGCTTCCAAAGCAACTCTAATCCTGGCTGAAGCTCTAGACAGCAGGCTTGAAGGCGACCTTTGCTGCAGCTGCTGCGGCTGTTGATGCTGTGGACTGTAGAACTTGTCTGTTGTAGATGGGTGGGGGCGCTCTGGGGTGCTGGGCGGTCCAGTTGGGGGTCCAGCAGGAGCTGAAGCAGAAGAGGACAGGTCAAGCCTTGAGCGAGGAGGGTCTGTTTGCAAACGGCAGGGCTGCAGTGGCAGGTGTGCAGCAGATTGGATGGTGGCGGGAGATTTGAGCGGGAGCTGGTCCCCAGCAAAGCTGCTTGTGGGCGCTGTTCCTGGGGATTCATGCTTGGGACTTGACTTGGGACTGGTTCTGCACCCAAAGGCTGGATCTGGGAGGATGGCAGACGCATGTGGTGTCAGAAAGACATCACTGTCTGAGTCATGACCCCCGCCGCCAGCCATAGTGCCCCACTCCTCATCATACGACTGATGAGGATTCAGAGGGAAGGCAGACTCTGACCCCGGCCGCCGGATGCTGACAGGTGGCGGCGGCACATGCAAGTCTTGCATGCTGCTGTGGCCACCCACAGGCACTGGGCCAGCTGGCCCATTCCGCAGCTGATCCACAGCTGTGGCCTGCCGCCGCCGCTGTTGCTCTTCTTCACTGCCCTGTGGACCTAAGTTTGAGCGCTGTGATGCTATAGCG
>JAABUO010004741.1_pt1 | contig 15992 bp, 21 predicted proteins | sample 5559291 | NCBI WGS metagenome assembly JAABUO01 (sample SAMN10711878, study PRJNA513372) | rock metagenome | isolation source: Antarctica rocks | place: Antarctica: Victoria Land, Finger Mt sud
CCATACTGCATGCAGATGTTTTTGCTAGATCACTGACTGCAAGACCCAGTGAGTTAGGCAGGTGGGGGGTCGAATTTTTGGGAAGGGGGGAAGATACTTGTCCACAAATGCTGTGGCGGTGGGATGTGTTGCTTGTATCACTCACTTAGCCCAGTCAAACATGTGAAATGTCAAGTCACTGCATTTAAGTATTCAGCCTTTTGCATCACGTTTTGCGTCAGATCATCACTTCTTCTAGTCAACCTTGGTTTGTACATGAGTGTATAGGTAACAAGCTTCGCATGGTGCAACACTGCAACCTCAACCTCCTTGGGTTGTGACTTAAGTGACTTAGAGCATGTCTGCTGTTTGCAGTATGTTCTCCCCTTCCTGGATTGCCCCTTGAAATCAGAGAGGCAAATTCCTGCTGTTGTTCTGCTCACTCCTTGCTCAGTATTGTAACCTGTGGTCACGACTTGCTGCAGGCACACCATGAGCCTTTGACGTGTCACACACAACCCGAAGACTACGGTCAAAGACGACAAGCAAAAGCCATAAATGCTACATCCTGAAAAAGGTTTTGATGATCTTTGGCGTGTTGTGCAGGCGGCGGCAAGCCCACATACAGCGAGCTGGTGGAGCTGCAGTCCCAAGGGCGGGCCAGCCCCATCAGGTCTTCCCTGATGCATGAGCTGGACTCTGTGCTGAGCGTCACCCAGCACTGGCTGCACCGCTGCACTGCTGCTGTGGCGCGCCGCTCTGCTCAGAGCCTGAAGGCCTGCCTGGAGGCCATGGCTGCTAGCGTGCAGAGGGCGCAGGAGCAGATGGAGGCACAGCTGCGCAAGCTGCAGGTCAGCAGGCAACTTGCGTATCTTGCATTGCTGCGGGGTGTTGCTGAGCTGCAGCCGTCGCATACACAGCTGCAGTACTGTTGATGACCAGCAACAGTAACAGCTGAATGACTGTGTCAGCTATTGCATGTCTCAATTTGGGGTCATCAGCTTTGTTTGGCATCAGAGATAATGACTCTGACCTGGACACGTTATAACAGTCATGACACTCATGATAGCTATGACACACAGTGTCACAACACATGAGCTGTGCAGGAGGAGAGGTCACAGGGTCAGAAGGGTCAGCAGGCAGACCCCAGTGCAGTGGGGGCCCGGGGCAGCAGCTATGAGGAGAATGAGCAGGAGCTGCTATGTGTGTGTCAGCAGCCCTACAATGTGGACACAGCCATGATCAGCTGTGACGTGTGTGAGGATTGGTACCACCTGCGCTGTGTGGGCATGACTCAGACTGCTGCCAAGAGCATGAAGAAGTATACCTGCCCTGTCTGCGTGGCGCTCAAGGGCAATGCCGAGCCGCTGGACGCAGCCTTGGCCAAGGTTTGCCTTCTGTTCCTTGCTGATTCACAGGCTTGTTCACTGTATGCTGGAGAAGTCTGCTTCAAACCTTGCGTTTGTTTTGCGGCATGTCTGCTTGTGCACATCCCCAAAGCAAGCTCATGCCTGCATGCCTCCTGACATTGAGGAAGGGTATCCCAGGTGCTTGCTGCAGATGCAATGCATGCATGCTTAGCTGTGGAGCCCACATCTGCATTTGCCTTGTATGCTAGCCCTGCAGCAGGCCCAGCCGATTTAGCATGCAGCAAACAGCTACACTGTCACTGTGTTCATGTATTCTCTGGTTGCATGCTCTGTGAGCCCCTGTCATTCCCTGTCAGTCCCTTGAGCAGCCTCTCAACAAACTTTGTGCTAGTGCTGCAGTCCATGCTGAGTACTCCCTTGTGTACTGTATACAATTAGACTTGACTTTGTATGCTAAACACTCTCGCTTGTACTGCATACACTTGGACTTGACTTGTACGTCAAGTACTTTCTTGTGTACTGTGTACACTTTCTTGTGTACTGTGTACACTTGGACTTGACTTGTATTTTAAGTGCTTTCTTGTGCATTGTACTAAAACATCTCCACAATGTAGAAACGCGTATTTACTGTCCCCAGACGTTTCTGAGTTTACATTTCCAGAGTAGGGATGACGTTTCTGAATTAAAATAGACGTTTTGGGATTGAAAAGAGCTAGTGTATAATCAGCAGTCTTTTGTTAAATGCAGAACTGGAAGACGCTGCGGCCTGGCAGGAATGATGTGGCACAGCTCTTGGTGGAGGCATCCACACTGCCTTGTGTTCTGGAAGAGCAGCACCAGATTGTGTGCCTGCTGGCTGCCTACGACCGCTGGCTGGTGAGCACCATGCAAACCCAAACATCTTGCACGAGCACAGTGAAGTTGTGAGCAGATAACAGTCAGGGAAGGAGCAACTGCAGCTATGCAAGCCCTTGTATACTTGCAGATGCTGTTTGTTCTGTCAAAGGCAGTATGCTGACCATTACACATCATTGCTATAGTACACGTCCTGTCGGCTTATAAGACTTGTGTTCATGAGGTGGTCCAGTGCAGCAGACCAGCACTGGACCACATTGTCAAACATTTGATTTGCTACTCACATGTAGGTGCTACTCACATGTGGTCCTGAGTCCATTCTTGTTGAGCTGGGCATGTCGTTTCTTGGCCATGCTTGCTTCTGTGCTTGTTTCTGTGCTGGGGTCTGTGCCTGTGTCTGTGCCTGCCAGTGCATCACACTCCGCTTTGCCTTCTGCAGGGCTCTGTGGAAACCATAGCTCGGGGCCATGAAGCATCAGTGCGCATTGCCATGCAAGGCCACCATGCAGCAGCAGCTGCGGCGCGCCTGCCGGTGGCTACCCTCAGTCAGATGCTCAAGTCTGCGCTGTCAGTGGAGTTGGACACGCGGCAAGTGAGCCAGCGGCTGATGCGCCTGATCAAGGCTGACAGGTGGCACATGAAAGCTGAGCAGATCCTGAGGTCTCATGCCAAACCTACCGGTGAGTTTGTGTCTCATCCACTGAGTATCGTGGCTGCAAACGCATTGCTGCATGAGACCTGCTTGCAACACAGCAGTTCAGTAAGCTACCGCATGGACAAGCCCCATTTCCAGTAGTTTCTGAGCCTCGGGTGCTGCTCAGAAACTGCTGGGCAAGCATCACTCCTGACTGGATATGCACTCTCACTCTGTGTCTGTCGTACTTGGCGCCCTGTTGCCTTTTCGCCTTGCAAAACCTTGCTATGTCCTGTCTGTCTGCTGCCTGTCTGCTGCAACAAAGCAATGACTTGGAGTGTGGTGAATGTGTGCAGCTCCGGGCTGCCGCCTTAGGAGGCTCCCGTTATGATCGCTGAAAAGCGTAAACTTTTCTTTTCTTTTTTCTGTGCAGTGGACACGCTGGTAAAGGTGCTGAAAGAGGCAGAGACAGCTGCGCTGGTGGTGGAGCAGGACCCCATTGGCTCCATCCTATCCCAGCGCGCTGCTGCTGGCAAACGCTGGCAGGACCAAGCGCGCACCCTCATGGCTAACCTCAAGGTCAGCCTTTCATGTCAATTGTGTGCCGTTTGCACTGTACACATAAGGGCAACCAGTATGTGTGCCGTTTGGATAAGGACATGCATGTGCACATGACCAGCATTGCAGATGGTTCATCCGCTGCTTGATAGTTGCACAAAACTTGCACCAGCATCACCCTGCTCTGTTGTTGCCCCATGTACGTCTTAGCCCAGTCATGTGCGCTGCACATACATGCTTGAGCTCTGTCGGAAATGCTGGTGCAGGGTGCAGATTGATATTCCAGTTGGTTGTAGCTTGATTGATACTATTGCTGACCATGTTTTGATGATGTGCAGGAGCATGCAGAGCGGCCTGAGGTGGTGCAGCAGCTGATAGCAGATGCCCAGGTGCTAGTGCAGCAGGCACAGCAGCTGGACGTCCGCCTGGACAAAGATGTCATCAAGCTCCAGGTATTGTACACGCACCTTTGTTTGACCAAGCCAGCTGTCCCTGCGCGTGAGAAATTGACTTCAGGAAAAGGCCACAGCCTGCTGTAGAGATGTCCCTGCTTGTGTTTGTTGCCATGCACGGTATGAAGGTTGGTTCAATGCCTGACTGATTCCTACACCGACAGCAGTGATTATATCCTTTGCATGTCAACAGAGGAAGCTTGCTGATGTCTTCAGTACCGCCTGATTCAGAGACCTGCTGCTGAGTAAGGTGCAACCTGCGTGCAAGTGATACTTAGGCAAGCTGTCGTGCTTATGCAGGAATCTGCAAAGATCTACTGCCTGTGTCGGCAACCCTATGACGAACTGCGGCCCATGCTGTCATGTGACCACTGTAATGACTGGTTCCACTATGACTGCATTGGCCTCCAGCCTCCTGGGGACAATGAGGATGATGACGAGGTGGCCCCAGCCGAGTACCGCTGTCCCAAGTGCTGCATACAGGTTGGTTATGCTACTCGCATTTTCAGTCAACACCTCATCCGCAACTTGCTTGCATGCTCAGGGAAACGCCCAAGTTGTTCCATGTTAGCAGACAGGCTGCTTTCAGCATCGCTGGATTGGATGTATCACACCTTGAAGGTCAAGAAATGCTGACTAAAAGATGTGTGGCCTGGCATGCAGGCAGGCATGCAGTATGCATCGATGCACAAGCTGCCCGGCAAGTCCCTGCACCACTTACATCAGCTGACAGCGCCTGCATCCCTTCACAACCAGCCCTACCAGCAGCAGTACCCTCACCACGCTACACAGCATCTAGCCCCGCACTCACAAGCAGCAGCGTCAGCCTCCCACCAAGCGCATCAGTACCCTGCTCACATTCAGGGCCTTGCCAACGCCCACAGCAGCCACACCCAAAATCTGCAGGGCTTTCACCACACTGCTGCGCATGCTCAGCAGCAGATGCACCTGCAACAGCAGCCAGGTCATGTGCAGCACTATGGGGCTGGGCAATACCCGCCTGCCTCAGCGCCAATGCCAGATAACACACAGACTGAGGCGCAGGGAGGGGCATCAGGAGAGGCAGCTGTGCGCCAGGACTCCATTGAGCCTGGTGATGACTGGATTGAACAGGTACTGCCCTATGGATACCTTCCTGCTGGTTATACTCCCAGCTGTCTGGCCTGTTTCAACAGACAGGGGCAGGGCTTTGAAGCTGTGCAATAGCGGCTCTTCATTCGTCAGCTTCTGTCGGATCAGCAGCATGCCTGACATCCTCTTGTGCTTTGCTATGCAGGCTTTTGCAGAGCCATCACATCAGGCAGGAAGCACTGTTGCAGCACCCAGTGATCAGGAAGCTGCGTTTCTGCTGTCAGCTTCTGCTGCTCAGCAGCAACATGCTGATGGTTCAGCTGTTGCTGTAGCCCAGCAAGCGCCTGCCAGCAGAGACCATGGGCAAGAATTGGCTGCAACTCAGCATGCTGGTGGCATGCCTGATGTGACAGACCACAGCGCTGAGGAGTCAAATACACAGCAAGCTGTTGGCCAGAATATAGATGCTGCTCCACAGGGTGGTGATGACCATTTCCATGTGCCCAGCCCTCACTTTGATGATGACCCAGCAAATCCAGATGGCAAGCTGATGTCCCTGCTGATGGGATAGTTGACAGATGCATGATCATTGGCATTGCAGACAGCATTGAGTCAAATCATAACTGGTTTACAGTTGTACACTATCACCATGCAGCTTGCATTGTTTGAATCAGTGTGATTGTGCTGGGCAGAAAAGTGCCACCCAAATTCAACAAATGGTTTGGCTATTGTAAAGTTGTGCTTGTGCACTGTGTGCAAAATCCAGCTCAAGCTGTACTGCAACAGCATCTGTTACGAGCTGAACATACAAAGGAAAAGACAGTAGTATACACAGTTCTTGACCTACTGCCAAATTGGTGGGCGCTGTGAACAGCTCAAACGAGCGCTTCTGTGGCAAAGCTTGCCAGAGCCATCAACTTGTGGGTTGAGGATGTGGCAAAGGTGCCAGCACAGTAGGTATGTCACCATTTTGTTTTTGTGACGTCAGCTGTCATCAGCTTCGGGCTCCTCCATCCAACTTGTTTCGACAACCTCTTTCACTCTTCTGTTGTACTCCCTCCTGAACACATATTGGACATGTGCTTGAGAACACCATGGAAGGCATCCAAATGCCTCTATGCAGCCATATAACAAACAAACAACACTAGTTCAGGAAGGCTGACCTGTTTTCACTGTAGAGTTTTGCAGCCTCGGAGTTGGCTGGAGAGTTAGGATTTGGATCACACAAAAGCGACTGCAGGCACCAAAGTGGCTATGAACTACAGCGTGAAATTAGGTTGGCACGTAAACACATACCAGGGGCAGATTTAAGCCCTTTACCACATCAGCATGGTGAAAAACGGTTACCTGAATGGATGTTAGGATGGCAGAGACATCATAGATTGGACTCCACTGGTTTTGCAGAATGTCCAAGCAGATGCCACCATCAGCATAGACTGCATTAAGCACAGCAAGGTCTGCAATCAGATGCACAGCACACAGATGAAACGTCGACAAGCAGAGAAAGCACTCACTGTTAGGGTGGAACATGGTGCTCTTGAATTTGACAACAGGAGCTTTGTTTGGGTACTCTTCAGAGAACTCCAGAGTCAGTTTGAAAGTGCCTGCGGTGCATAAGAGCCAGAGAGCCTCGTGAGTTCAGGTCATGCTAGAAGTAATACCACAGTATCAGCGACATGGACTTGTTGGCATGAATTTATGGCAAGATGTCAGCTATGATCACGAGAACACAGCATAATTACCTCCATCCCACGGAGTGTCATCAGGACCAAATATGACAGCATTCCAAAGCATTATGCTGTCGCTCTTGGGAGATCCATTGACACCTTGTGGGGGATCATTCTGCAGCCGCTTGAAGTCCCTCATGAGTCTCTGTAGGCACACCACAAGCTTCAGGCTTTACTGCTTAGCGAATCCAAGACTGCAAAATGACGTGCGAAGCCTTGCATCACCTTTCGAGCAGGGGTGGACATGTTGAAACACTGCCCAAGCCCCTGCTATATGGAGCTTAACCCCGGGCAAAGGTGTGATAACGTCAAGCACTCGGTCTTTTGCGTCCCGGAAGGCTGTGTTCTTTTACAGGACACGGGCTGTTTGACAGAGGTGTGTTCGATCGCTCCTGTGAGTTCGAGCGCTGGAGACTGGCAAGTTTTCACGCTATGACACCAAAGTGGGGAGATTGAACAAAGGCAGGCAGCTCAGTTATCTCACAACAACAAATGTAACAAAGAGGGGCAAGACTGTTAGCACATTGAGACAGACATTCAGGCTCTCCTTCTGTAGAAGCTTTTACCCTTTCGGTCAACCCTAAGACCATGCTCTGCTTCTACTCATGTCGGAGTTGGCATGGCTTGCTTGTGAAGACCTCACAATTGGCAAGTGACAGCAAGATGGTGTTGCAAGGCGATGGTGAAAGTCTCGCATCTCTGCAGATCAAGATCACCAGCAAGATCGCCGCCGTAGACTTGCAGTCGCTGCCTAAGCATTCGCAGGTACATGTCGATCGTTGACTCACACGCACCGCATTTACGGCCGTATGTTGTATGTGATAAAGCATGGTCTTGCAGGCACCGGTTGTTGTGACGCCTTCAGGGCGGCATCTCGACAGTGGGGCAGCTATCTGCCGATACGGTAAGTTTCGTTTATGCATGCTCGACCAGACTGATGTAGCTGCGGCCACCCAACTTAGCGCTTTGCAGTGGCGGCGATCAGCCACACAAACGTAGCTTATTCAAGCACGGATTCACTTGTCATGGTAAGCTACATCCTGCTGCGCAATCATTTTACAGCTGCAAAAGCAAACACAAGCTCGAAAGCCAAGGCTCTGCCTGCAGAGTCGAGTAGACAGCTGGATAGACTTTGCCCGCCTGTTGGAAGCTCCATTGGCAAGCTGGCTTCAGCCTGGCTCAGCTCAAGCTCAGCAGTACTCACAAGTGAGCCAGCCTGCTCAAGTAGCTCGTTTGCTATGGGTCACTAGCAGCTGGTGCCAGTGTGGACACACCTCTGATGTCAGCTAAATGTATAATGAAATGGTGTACAGGCAGCAGCAAAGGCAAGAGTCACCAATGACTTGAAAGTATTGGAGCAACATCTGACAATGGCAACCTTTTTGGTAAGACAAGTCTCTGAAATTTTGCCAGCTTCTGACATGTACCTGACATCTTGACATTGGTCGCTCATCACTCCTTGTGCTGACACGCCACAGTGCGCCTCAAGCTTGCAACTGGGTGTGCAGTGCATTTTGCTGTGCGACAATCAATGTTGCATGGAGAGTTTGAAGATACTAGAACTTGTCGCACATGGCAGGTTGGGGACAGCATGACAATCGCTGACAGCCAGCTGGCCACAACACTGGCAGGCCCACTGATGCACTTGATTGGTCGCAAGCAGCAAGAGCAGCTGCCAAGCGTGATACGCTGGTTCACCACGTGCACACGCCACCCTGCACTTGCACCATTCGTAGGTACGCCTACACACAAAACCTGTTGGACAAGTCAAATTGGATTCCTGTCTGACACATGCTGTGATGCTGTTGCAAGGTGTGTGGCATTGTAAACACATGGTGCATGCACCCTGCCATGATCCTCTGGTTTCCCCATCACAGTCAGCGCCATGATGTCAAACACTGCACCTTGGCGCTGTTTCTGATTTGCCAATACTGCACCAGGAGGCCGTGACAACACTGTGCCATGAGGCAGTGACATAAACCCTCTGATCTGTGTTCTACTGGGGATTTCAAAGTGGCAGATCTGCAACCAAGCCCCAGTACAAGACATGCCAGTGGGTGCATGTCACCGCCTCATGGCACAGTGTTGTGTCCAGTTTGTCCTGACACAAACATCATGTCTAGAAGACCCATCTGCATGTCTGGCGCCCAGCTGGTTGCATGACATGTGGTCTTTCCGCTGTGGGTTGAACACAAACTGGAGCAACCATGTTCCAGCCATTGTCAGCACAGGTCAGAACTGATTAGGGAGTGCCCAAGTATCTTGAGAACAAGCTAATCAGGTCTCAGCCTCACGCTGGCAGGTGGCTTTACTGTCAGTCTCTTGAGTACTTGCTGGTGGCTTTACTATCAGTCTCATGAATATTTGCGGGTGGCTTTAGTATCAGTCTCATGACTGTTTGCAGGCGGCTTCACTATGTGCCAGGACTCAACAGGCTGGAAGGCTCCAGTAAGATCTCAGCATCCCTCCACACCACCCAAGCAGCAGCGCCCAGCAGACTTGTCCATGCAACAGGACCAAGAAATGCAGCCCCCAGATGAGGATGGTGATGTGGACAGTCCAACTGCCTCTGCCAATGGGCCTGCTGTCCAGCCAGTCAGTGCAGAAAAGGCAAAGAAGGCCAGCAAGGCTGAGGTGAAGCAGGCAGCAGGTGCATCTGATGGGGACCAAGCAGGAGCATCAGGTCCAGAAGACCCTGAGAAGAAAGCCAAGAAGGTGACAGCATGGAAAGCAGCAAACTGCACACATGATTTTCACCTCAACCCCTGCTTTGCTCATGCATGAGCAGCCAGGCAGCGGGATGTTGGCATCACTTTGGCACATAAGCGTCGGGCAAACGTTCATGCGTATTGTTGCTCGGTGCATTGGGATTAGCTAATAGAGTTTGGCAACCAGTCCGGCAACAATGCCTTTCATTTCTGGCTGTCACTTCTGTTTGTTAAGTTCGGTGTGCATGACGTGATCAACCTCATTAAGTTGTTTGCGTACTCATCGGCATCCCCACAGCTGATAATGCTCATGACAAGCTTCCGCGTGACACTTCCTTTTCACATTTAGATGCAGAGTGTGCTTGCCAAGAGTGGTGGATTGTACTCAACAGTGCAGTTTGCGCGTGAACTTAGCTTTACATTTGTGAGATACCCAAGACAAGCATGCAATCGCAGCGTGCACCTCAAGCAAAGCTACCCAGAATTGTTTGTATCTGAGCCATGAGGAAGGCATGTGATTGTCAAAGAGACAGATGATTGAGCAGCTGGTCTGCAAGACTTGTCCTGCATGTACCTAGCTCATCATGAGCCGGAAAGCATTAGTATTTGTTATTGTTATTCTGCAGGATGCAAAAGCTGCAGAGAAGGCTGCCAAGAAGGCCAAGGCGGCGGCCAAGGAAGCTGAGAGGAAAGCCCAGAAGGATGCTGGCCCCAGCGAGAAGAAGAAGAAGGCCAAAGACGAAGCAGACGCCAAAAAGGTCTCTGTATTTGGCATGCCTCGCCTGGCCCACAGTACTTATCTTGACTACACATCTCCCCTGTGTGTGATTTACTCCAGTGTATTGCAGTGTACCTCTGCTCATTCTCCTGAAATTTGTCTTTGTTCCTTTTTGCATTTACGTTTGTATACTGCATATAGTTCAACCAAACGCTGGACATGTACATGCGGCTTTCCCATGTCTCACACCTGCCACGCAGTGTGACAGAATGCAAATTGCAACCTTCCTCGTTTTGGCGTAGTGCACTCACATCCAGGCTTGCAGTGCCAAACTCAGGTATAGCACAGATGCCAATCAGGCCTGATTCCAGTCTTTGATCAGTCTTGCTGCTTGCCAACAGGCCAAGGATGCTGCGGAGGTGAAGGAGCTGAGTGACAGGGCCAGAGCCACTCCCAAAGGGCACAAGAAGGACATCACCAGTGACATGTTCAAGGGCTATTGCCCACCTGCAGTGGAAGCAGCCTGGTAGGTGTCAACACCCAACTGGCAGAATGTCTTGTTTCGCTGCTGTGCTTCCACGCCTCACAAGCTGATGTAGAAGGCCTGCTGTACAGCTTTGTATGAACCAGTGCACTTGGCATGCAGAGAATCATGCCCTGGCAGCTGTCAATAGCCTACGCCTTTTCAGAAAAGGCTGTTGGTTGTCTTCCCAATGTTTCCTTTCCCCTCTGTTTCTGTCATGGTCATACGTCAACTTGAGTCATGACTTGTCAGCGTCAGAGGCCTGAGGTGTTTCCAACAACGCAGAGCTAGCCGGACTCCTGGCGTCCTCATCACCATCCATGCCTCTCAGTATGTGAAGCTTTCACACACATCTCATCATTGACACAAACAGCAGAACACACCATGCCTCCAGCTTCTTCCCACTACACTCAAGACATCCCCGCAATACAGAATTGCATTTCCACTGTCCCCAGGAATTGTATAGTTTAGAATCGCCCTGTATACAAGCGACGTTAATCACAAACAGTGATGTTGCTGTATCCTGAAGAGCTTTGTGGATCTCTTTGTGGAGCTTGCAGGTACGACTGGTGGGAGCAGTCCGGCTTCTTCAAACCAGAGCTGGACAGCGACAAGCCACCCTTCGTCATTGTGATCCCACCCCCAAACGTGACAGGCTCCCTGCACCTGGGCCATGCCCTCACCAATTCTATCCAGGACACTGTGGTGCGGTGGAGGCGCATGAGTGGGTACAACGTGCTGTGGCTGCCTGGGACAGATCACGCTGGTATCGCCACCCAGACTGTGGTCGAGAAGGACTTGGCTAAGAGGAAGGGCTTGACACGACATGACCTTGGTGGGTTCTGCTGCAGAGGCTCCGTGCTGCAGACAAACCCCTCTGCATGCGTCTTGCTGCAAGTGACCTTGAATCTGATGTTGAGCAAGATTGAGCTGTGGTCGAGAAAGATTTGGCTAAAAGGAAGGGCTTGACTCGGCATGACCTTGGTGAGTTTCTGCTGCACAACCTGGGCAGCCCGGTACAATACTTGGCTGCTCATGAAATTGACGCCGAAAGGTGTAGTCTTTTCTTGTGTTGCTGCAGAGGCTCCGTGCTGCAGACAAGCTCGTCTTGCATGCGTCTTGTTGCAAGTGACTCTGATGTTGAGCAAGCTGATGACAGGCTTGCCCCTGCAGAGCAATGGTGATAATCACCATGCAAGCTCATGAAGTGTAGATCAGTTGCTCCCATGCAAATGACATCCAGCATGCACAAAGATCCCTGATGGTTGTCCTAATGTCCCTCACTGATCTGAGCCAGTGACTGTCTTTGAGCATTGTCAAGTGAGCAACATCCCAGCATCCTATGCGACAGACAGTATCCGTTTGTTCAGCAGGTCAGGAGTTTAACCGCATGGGTTTTCGCAAAAGTATTCTATGTGAAACAAAGAAATGGTACTGTGCAACAGAAGTGCACAGTTTGATTTTGTTGCTGTGCCTGAAACGGCCCTGGGGCACTTGCAGGGAGGGAGGCATTCTTGGAGCAGGTCTTCGCCTGGGTGAAGACGTACGGTGGCAAGATCTTTGGCCAGATGCGGCGCATGGGCATCAGTGTGGATTGGGATCGCCTGGCTTTCACCATGGATGACAACCTGGTTGCAGCTGTGCAAGAAGCTTTTGTGAGGCTGTTTCAGGAGGGGCTGATATACAGAGAGAACAGGCTGGTCAACTGGTGCTGCACCCTGCATACGGCAGTTAGCGATATCGAGGTATCTGGGTTTTTTCTTGTTCTGTCACATGTCCAGCGAGAGTATACTGCCGTCTTGAGGAATTCCTGCTAAAGGGTGCTGTGCAGCACCTGTTAAGGATTGCCCTTTCAAACAATGGCAGCCTTAAATTCACCAGCTAGCTTACCAGCGCATTTGATTCCTGCACACTGCACATGGGGCACAGCAACATTCGAGACATGCCATACTTTGTAATTGTACTACAGGCTGCACAGCTCTTCCTTTGCCAAACAACAGACCGTCTGATTTATTGGTCAAAGGTCTCTTTCCACAAGCCAATTGTGCAGTCAACATTGCTGGCTGACCTGGGTGATGCAGGTAGACCATCTAGAGGTGAAGGGCAGGACTCTTGTGTCAGTCCCTGGCTACACCGAACAGGTGGAAGTGGGAGTGCTGACCTCTTTTGCGTACCCACTGGAAGATGGCAGTGGAGAGATTGTGGTTGCCACCACTAGGCCTGAGACCATGCTGGGCGACACAGCTGTGGCAGTACACCCTGATGACAACAGGTGCATGCATCCAGGCTCATGTCTTGCAGCCATGGCTTGCTGTGGCCACACACCTCAGCAGCTGTTGCGATCGCCGCTTTTCAATGTGCTGCAGCTGCATTAAGTATTGCCTGCTGTGTGTGTCGTTGCCCGCAATACTTCACATCTTGCTTTCCATGGAGGACATGCTCTGTTAGATGTAGCCCAACCTGTTTGCTGCCAGATAGCCGTCACCCCCTCTATCTCCCCCCACCCCTGCCCCCCTGCTTCCACCTCCGCAAAACAAAACCAGAGTTGACCTTTTATATCAGTTTGAAATTTGGGAAAATGATGTCCACATGCCCATGCTGACATGCACACAGGTACAAACACCTCCGTGGCAAGTTTGTGGTGCATCCAATGGACGGGCGCAAGGTGCCCATCATTCAGGACGCTGAGCTGGTGGACATGAGCTTCGGTACTGGCGCTGTGAAGATCACCCCTGCCCATGACCCCAATGATTACGCCACCGGCAAGCGCCACAACCTGCAGTGCATCAACATCCTAGATGATGATGGCAGGATGAACCCTAACGGAGGCCAGTTTGCGGGCCAGCCTCGATTTACCGTAAGCAGCCTATACCCTGCCGTCATGCGCTGCGCAACTCAGTTTCTTCTTTCCATCAATCATGTTGGACCGTTTGAGAGCTGCCATCTCAACAGTGCAGAATTCAGTCTGTTCCTTGAGTCAACAGACAATGACTGGAGAACCAGCATGGTGTTGGGCACCTACTGTGGCAAGTGATGTCAGCAGCCTTATTACTTTGCCTTCACAAATGGTACACTTAGCACCTGCTCAAGCAGAGCTTTTGAGGCTACTCTGCCGATAATCTAGGAAACAGGCTTTCAGGTGCCATCATATCATGTCAAGTCCATGTACCACACAGCTTTCATGTGCGCCAGTTACCGTACCATAACCGTACCATATACCATACCATATACCGCACCATATACCGTAACATATACCTATTGTATGACAGGAGCCTGCGGCCATCACAAAAGGCATGTCAGTGCAGAGTCACAAGCTCTGGTGTGTACCTTTGTGATGCAGATTCATGACCTTGTGATGGAATAGCTAGACAGCAAGGGCTTGCTATGTGGTACCTGGGAAAATGAGAAGGGGACACTCATGGGGTCCCCGTCTGCAGACCCACTGCACCCTTAGGGTGGCACAGAATCTTGATTGTTCTATGTAATTCTAACAAAACCAATCTCACAAAACGTCTCACCAAATCGAGACCAACAAAGGCACAGTCACAGATGCTGACTGGGATGTCACACATGATGCAGGTGCTAACTGGGATGTCACATGATGCAGATGCTGACTGGGATGTCATACATGATGCAGGTGCTGACTGGGATGTCACATGATGCAGATGCTGACTGGAATGTCACATGATGCAGATGCTGACTGCGATGTCACACATGATGCAGATGCTGACTGGGATGTCACACGATGCAGATGCTGACTGGAATGTCACATGATGCAGGTGCGTAAGACGGTGGTGGAGTGGCTGGACAGCAAGGGCTTGCTGCGTGGTACCCAGGACAATGAGATGAGCGTCCCCTTCTGCAGTCGCAGCAAGGACATCATTGAGCCAGTCTTGAAGCCTCAGTGGTGGGTCAACTGCCAGGGAATGGCTCAGGATGGCATCAAAGCTGCTCAGGATGGCAGCTTGGAAATCATCCCATCTGATTTTGAAGCCACCTGGTACAGGTATTGCATTACTTAAGACATCTCGCCAGTGCAAGGAATGTGCTTCTACTGTCCCCAGGCATTTCTCAGTATGCATTTACTTGTGGAATGGATGTCGCTCGAAAAAGTTGGCGTTTCTGAGTCCCAGAGACATGAATCTGGATGCATATACTGGCCTGTCAGGCTGAGTCTGCTAGATTAAGAGGGTATTATGACAGAATTGTGCTCTGGATCAGCCATCAGAAATGGTGAGCTGAGTTGCATGCCACCCCAAGTATGTCTGATCACAAGAAGCTGAGTGTGCAGCCAATCCTGACAGGCTGCGCTGCAAAACGAATCTGTTTTGCAGCGCAGCTCGTCAGGGTTGGCTGCACATGTGGGTTTGCTCAGATCCTTTCAGGGCCGACTGGGCTGCTGTGGGGTGAGCATGTCAGTGGACACACTGCAGGTGGTTGGAGAACATCCGGGATTGGTGTGTGTCCCGACAGCTATGGTGGGGTCACAGGATACCGGCCTACTACATTTCCCTAGAGGGGGAAAAGGCGGGAGCTGCCGGCACACAGTATGAACAGATGGACAGGTGACACTGCCTGCCCCTCGCCCTCACTGGCATGCATGCCATAAGAGCTAGCCCACACTGCAACTGATACACAGCCTCCTATGCAAGAGTCAACTGAACCAGAGTGTGTTGTGTAAACACACCAGCTGGGACAGGTCAATGCTGAAGAAAAGCTGTTTGGGTTGTTAAGCAGCATAATGTGCTCCCTCTTTTAGCAGACTCAGATGGGTAAGAAGATCATTATCGGTGATCCTATGTGTAGCAGTCATTGACTGCAATGTTTGCTGTCTCAAAGGAGTATGTCATGCTTCATCAACAGGAGTAAACCTTCCTTTTTACCGTCTGCTGGTGAGGTAACACTGTTGTGAACGAATTGTCAGGACTGCTAGCATGCCACCAAAACAGCGTGTGGCAGTTTTAGATGTGGAAGCAGACTGATGATGACATCCTCTGGTAACCTGCAGCTATATGCATGGAAGACTGCATGGAAACGTAACAGTATCTACATTGTATGGGGTTTACAGGTGGGTTGTGGCCAAGGAGATAGAGCAGGCTCAGGATGAGGCTCAGAAGCGCTTCCCAGGCAAGAAAGTCACCCTGAGTCAGGTCAGCATCATCTGCAAGCTGCAAGATTACCACTTGCCGTGGCTTGGCACACGCATTGTTCTGTAAAACCACTCTGTGCAAAGCCTCAAACTTGCTTTGTTGTGAGAGGTATGACACAAGCTGCTGATACCAACATGATGTTTTGCAGCACCCTCTAACTGGTCAGACGGTGCTTTGACTATTTCAGCTTCAAGCAGCCATGGCTTTGTCTGCGTCTTGCACATGCAATGCTGCTAATGCATGGCCA
>JAABUO010004742.1_pt1 | contig 15991 bp, 13 predicted proteins | sample 5559291 | NCBI WGS metagenome assembly JAABUO01 (sample SAMN10711878, study PRJNA513372) | rock metagenome | isolation source: Antarctica rocks | place: Antarctica: Victoria Land, Finger Mt sud
ACAAACTTATCAGTTGAGAGCACCTCCAACTGGCCCAGCCTCTGGAGATAGCCGCGAAAATGCACTGTGAGCGCGTCATGTCCGCGCACGGTCACATCGAACCCGACGAGGAGGGCATCGTCGTGATAGTGCTGGTCGATCAGCCCCTTAACGTCGCCAGCCTGCAGATAGGCCAGTTGCCGCTCGTAGAACTGCTGGCCGGATACGTTCTGATGCGCGTCCATCTCTTCCTCTCCTCGTCGTGCCGCTAGACGACGGTCCCGTCGATGTCACGCGAGCGCCCGTCCTCGCACGGCTTGACCCACCAGCGCACGTAGGCACGGACCACGATGCGGGACTCTCACCGTTATCCTATCCGCGGGCGCGGCATCGGCGCATCCTCTATGTTGGCAGGGATAGCCTCCAGACGGCCCGGCGTCCTGATCCGTCAATCGCCGAACGGTATGACCTGACGAGACCCGACGAGTTCGCCGAACGGCTCCGCCGTGCCGTCCGGCAGTGTCGCGAGCCAGTGCAGGTCACGCGCGGCTTCCGCGGGGGTCTGCGCATCCGCGCGTGCGAAGACGGCGCCCATGAAGTCCCGCGTAGCGTCGGTCAGCGTCAGGCCCGGGTTAGCGGCGTTGATGAGGACGCCCCGCGGTAGCGCGCCGGCCTGCTTCGCCTGGCGCGCGAAGGCGCGCGTCACCGCGACCTGACCCACCTTGGAGGCGATGTTCACCCACTCCGGCCACCCCTCGTCCGCGGCCTTGCCGGCCTCGACGGCGGCAACATAGGCGTCCATTGCCCTGTTGATTGCATCCGGATCACCCCTCGTCGTGAGGAAGCGTGCCCGGAGATGCTCCGGCAGGCTCTGGAGGACGCCGAAGCTGCTTGCCACCACGATCATGCGGCCGTTCTCGCGCAGAATGGGCAGGAAGGCGCGCAGAACACGTAGCGTCCCGTGGCTGTTGGCCGCGATCATGGGACGCGCGTCGTCGGCCGCGGGCACGCCCGCGCGCGCCATGTAGGCTCCGTTCTGAACCACGATGTCGACGCCGCCATGCCGCGTGCGCAGGGTTTTGGCCAGACGGGCTGCGGCGGGCGGGTCGGCCAGGTCGAACAGCAGATAGTCGACGCCCGCTCCCGCGGCCTGGAGCGTCTGCACAGTCTGCTCACCATCCACCTGCCTGCGCGCGGTCAGATAGACGGCGCCCTGCGCAGGCCAGGCGGTCGCGAGGGATGCCGCGAGCGCGCGGCCGATGCCGCGCGTGCCACCGAGAACGATAGCGATCTTCCGCATCATGTCTCCCCCACCAGCTTCACGGCTTCGTCGACGCGTCCATCGGGGTACGACCGTGCTGAACGCTTCCACGCGCCCCGTTCCAGGCTTGACTTCGACCGCCCCACGGCATCGGCCGCCTGTTCCTCGCGCATGCATCCGTCGTCGCGGCCAACGGCATCTGACACGGTCTCGTCTCCTTCGCCCTCATAGCCCGCGGGGCTGTGCCGGTCGGCTGTCTCCCGCGCCTGACTCCTGACTGTCGTTGCGATCCTTGGCATTGGACAGGGCGCTCTCGGGCGCACGACCCCCGCTGGACGGCGGCCCCTGGCGCCGATCCTCACCCGCCTCACCCGCCTCACCCGCCTCACCCGCCTCACCCGCCTCACCCGCCTCACCCGCCTCACCCGCCTCACCCGCCTCACCCGCCTCACCCGCCTCACCCGCCTCACCCGCCTGGATCATCGGATGGGGCGTGGTGTGAATGGACGCGTCCGTCGAGACGTCGTCGCGGTACTGACTACTCGGGCGTGCCGGACTCGACCCACCGCTGGAAGACCTCGACCTTTTCGGGCGCCCAGGCCCCGTCGCACGGCATCGAGCTGGCATGCAACCGCTGGAGGATGCCGGCAGCATGCGCCGCGACATCTTTGTACGCCCACAGGTCGAAGGCGAATTGCATCGACTGGCGGTCCATCGGGCGGAACAGCGGCTTGATGTGCGCCGCGAAGTGCAGCGGTTCGTCCGCGCCGGGCAGCGCGACCGCCGCCTCATCCGTCTTGGGCGCCAGCGCGGACACTCTCCCTCCTGGCGGCCCCGCCGTGCCCCAGTCCACTGGGGCACGGGCATGTGCTCCGGCGGCTGCGCGCCGGGCTGAGAGTTCTCCACCGCCAGGCGCGAGCCCCACTCGATGTACGCCACGAAGGCGGAGCGGAATTCGGCGTCGGCGGGCAGGCCAGCGTCGTCCGCGGCCTGGCAGATCAGGCTGGCCCACCGCGCCCGCTGCGCCTCGGTCAGCCCTTTCCCGACGTGCTGGGAGACCATCCAAGAGTAGCCGCCGTACTGCGCGCTGTAGGTCTGTGGCCCCCCGAAGACCTCGCCGAGCCACGCCGCCACGCGCTCCGGGTGGTCGGGCGCCATGTGCGCGAACAGCGGCCGCAGCAGCGGGTCGTGTGGCACGTACGTCTCATAGAAGATGCGGGTCAGACGGGTCAGGGCGGGCAGGCCCCCGGCCCACTCGAACAGGGTGGGCACATGATCCGCGGCGGCCACCGGGTCGCGGAAGTTGACGTACCAGTGCATCCCGCTGCAGAACGGTTTGTTCTTCGACTGGCCGCAGCGACACAGGGCATAGTGCTCCCGCGAGGAGCCGTGGGCGCGCGGCTCGTCGGCGCCCTGCTCATCGGTGAGCGAAATCCCGCCCGTGATCCGATAGGGTCCGTCTTTGGAGACCATGATCGTCGGCGCGCGATCTTGATCGACCGCGTCGCGGCACTCCACGCCGTCGAGCGCATAGCTGAGCGCGCCGGAGGGGCAGTTCTTCACCGCGGCGATGATCGCCTCCCTCTGGGCGCCGTTCGGATCGACGAAAGGGTCCTGTCCTTGATGGAAAACCGCCGCCAGGTTGTCGGTGCAGAAGCCAGAGTGCTGGCATATCCCGCGATTGTCGAACACCGTGACCTGCGCGCCAACATACGTGTCGCGGTGGAACATCTCTTCGATGGCGACCGTGGCGAGGCGCCGCCGCCACCCGCGCACCATATCCGTCTGCTCCGCGGTCATTCCCCCCTCACTCACGTCGTTTTTGAGGGAGTAGGCCGCGAACAGGTAGATACAGGCCAGGCCGTGTTCCAGTTCGCAGGCGCGCGAGAGGAGGTAGATCAGCTCCTCGCGTGTGGTCACCTGCTTGATGTGCGAGCGATCGATTCGGGGGCCAGGGCCGGGGGTCGTGTCGAGCATATCTCGTCTCCTCCCGCGCCGGAGGGACAAAAACCGGCGCACACTCCCACGGCGTGGCCGGTTTCACCACTCGCTCCCCGCGGCCGGGGTGACCAGGCAAAGGTAAGGCGTCAGAAGGAGAGGGGCAGTGCCGTCCCGGTACTACGCTCAATCCCCGTGGCGTCGATCCCTTCCTAAGACCGCGGTTCTCAGCATCCACGACACGAGCGATAAGCCGCCCACTTTTCCCACTATAGCCGGTTCGTGTGACGACGTAAACTAGTCGAATGGGTGGGCCAACGTCACTCGCACGGCGAAGGGTACACTCCTGGGCGTCGATGTGCTCAAGACTTTTTGTCGGTCGCGGGAGGGCTCTTTCGCGTGGGGGACCAGTCGCCCGCGCGCCGACGTGGGATGACCCCGTCGCCTGGCGGCGCGTTCTCCCGGCTGCGTCGCTCCGGCCGACTTGGCTCGGGACCACTGGTCTCCCATGGTTGGCCGTCAAGGGCCCGCGCGGCATCGGGCTCGATCGCCAGGGCCGCCAGGCGGTCGGCGCCTAACAGCGTCTCGCGCGGCCGCGATCTCGACTCCCCTGGGGGCCTCGCCGACTCGTCCGCCGGGCGGCCGCTCTGTGTCCCCGCCGTGCGGTTTGACTCCTCTATGCGCCGCTTGATCCCTGTCCCGAGCGGTTCGGCCCCGTGGTCCCGCCACGCCTCCACGTCGAGGCGGCGTTGCAGAAGGGAACGCGCCGCCTCGTAGTCCGCGATCGCCGTCCGGGTCCGCCCCGCGATAGCGCGCACGGCATCGGCCGTCTGGCCAATCTCATCGTGTCCGCGGTACGTCGTGGGGATGGGGGCGGCGGTGACGCGCACGGTGAGGTCGCCGTGCGCGACGGCGGCTAAACCGCGCCCGAGCCCCATGAGGCTCTCGTGCTCGATGTTCTCGGCCGCCGCGCGTACCTCCGCGAGGGCGCCGGTGATCGAGCGCGCCAGCGTGAATCCAACGGCGATCGCCACGGCGACGGCGCATACGACGGCGCCCAGTATGAGCGGCGTCATGTCCCTGTGCGCGACGCCCGATGCGGTCACGATCGCCACGGCCGCGACTCCGGGCGTCAGCGCGACAAGCACGCACCCTCCGATGATCCTCGGCGCGATGCGGACGTTAGTGAGCCACGTCATACTCTTCTCCCCGCTTCCTGGTCCGCGCTTCCTGGTCCGCCCCAACCGTCACAAAGTGAACACCTGGATCACGTAGGCTTTCATACCGAATAGCGCCCCTTTCGTCGCTTACGCGATCGCGCTGAGCGGGGCGGGGGTATTGTCCGGGTCCCTGAGGGCAGGGACGTCGAGGAGGAGACCGATGCGGCCGTCGCCGAGGATGGTGGCGCCGGCGATGCCGGACACGCCCCCGATGTAGGCGCCCAACGGTTTCATGACGATCTCCTGCTCACCGATGAAGTGGTCGACCACCAGCCCGAGCGGCTGGCCATTGGCGCGTGTGGCCACGATGTGCAGCGTCTTTCCCGCCTTGGTTGGCGGCGCGGGAGGGATTCCGAAGCGGGCGCGCAGGCGCACGAGGGGCAGGATCGTCCCACGCACCAGGATCGCCTCCGTCCCCTGGAGCTGATGCACGGCGTCCGAGGGCACGCTTAGGATCTCGGTCACCTGGCCGAGCGGGATCGCGTAGACGGCGCCGTCGAGCGCGACAAGCAGAGCTTGCATGATGGCCAGAGTCAGCGGGAGCGTCACGCGGAAGGTCGTGCCGACGCCAAGCACGCTCGTGATCTCGATGTGGCCGCCCAGTCGCTCGATCGCCGCCTTGACGATGTCCATGCCGACGCCGCGGCCGCTGATGTCGGTGATGGCCTTGGCCGTCGAGAAGCCGGGGGCGAAGATGAGTTCGACGCTCTCGCGTTCGCCCAATCGCTCGGCCGCCTCGGACGAAATGAAGCCTTTCCTGATGGCGGAGGCGCGGATCGCGGCGCCGTCGATGCCGCGTCCGTCGTCGGTGACCTCGATCGTGATGTGGCCCTCGGCGGGGGCGGCGGAGAGGGTGATCGCGCCGACGGCGGCCTTGCCGGCGGCGACGCGCTCCTCCGGGGTTTCCATGCCGTGATCGATAGCGTTGCGCAGCAGGTGGATGAGTGGGTCGGAGAGCTGCTCGATGACGGAGCGGTCGAGCTCGGTCTCCTGCCCGTGCATGGCGAAGGTCACGCGCTTGCCGCTCTGAGCGGCGAGGTCGCGCATGAGGCGGGGGAATTTGTTGAAAACGTTCTCGACGGGGAGCATGCGGGCCTTCATGACGGTGGCCTGGAGCTCGGCGGAGACGTGGTCGATATGGCCGACGGCGTCCTGGAGGGCGGCGACGGTGGGGTCGTCGGGGTGGAGGGCGTGGAGGGCGGCGCGCAGGGTCTGCAGGCGGGTGCGGCCGAGGACGAGTTCGCTGACGAGGTTCATCAGGTCGTCGACGATTCCGACGGCGATGCGGATGGTGGCCTCCGGCGCGGGGCGATTGCCCCCCGGCGCTGAGGCGGAGGATGTCGCGGGCGCGGCCGGGCGCGCGGCGGGCGCCGACGGAGTGGAGATCGTGGCGGCCGCGCGCTCATCCTCGCTCATGACCGCGCCAGCGGCGCTATCCGGGCGTGGCTCCGCTGCAACAGGCCCCGTCGGAGACGCGGGTTCCGCCCCGTCGGCGCCGGCGCCCGCGGCGGCGTCCGGCCGCGAGGAGCCGTAGGCGGCGTCGAGATCCTGGAGCGAGGCGACGTGAGCCTCGGTGACGTCGGCGACCCCGGTCAGCGCATGCTCGAGCAGGCTGGGGAGTTCGGCGGTGACGACGAGGGCGCGCAGCCCGCAGGTCGCGGGCTCCCGTTCGATCGTCTCGGGCGTGGGGTCGACACGGAGCACGCGGGCGGCGCGCCCGATCTCCATATAGGCCTGATAGGTGCGCGCGGCGGCGAGCCCGCAGTCGGGGTCGACGGCGACCTCGACGAGGTAGACCTGGGCGGGAGGGACGGTGGCGAGCAGCGCGTCGAGGTCGTCATCACGTCCCCAGATCGCGGCCGCCCTACCCCCGAGGTCCCCGCGCGCGGGGCTCGCGCCACCCTCGGACGGGGCGGGGGTCTTTGTCCCCGCGACAGCTACTTCTTTTAACGGGATGGGGGCTGGCGCGACCTCAGCGATCTCAGCGGGCGCCGACACGGGGCGCGGGCGCAGGCAGGCGGAGAGGGCGGCGAGGACGGTGTCGAGTTCGATGGGGCTGGGCTCGCGCGTGACGACCTCCTCGTTGAGGACGCGCAGGGCGTCGAGGGCGGCGAGGAGGGCGTCGATGAGGGGCGGAGAGACGGCGAGGCTGCGGGCGCGCAGGGCGTCGAGGACGCTCTCCATGGCGTGGGCGAGCGCGGTCATGCGCTGGTGGCCGATGAGGCCGGCGCCGCCCTTGATGGTGTGGGCCGAGCGGAAGATCGTCTGCAGAAGGGTCGGGTCGTCCGGCTCAGTCTCCAGGCGCACCAGGTGCTGATCGAGTAACTGCAGGTGATCATTGTTCTCGGCCAGGAACAGCGCCAGTTCCTCGGCGTCCGCGTCAAACGTGAGCGACATTGTGTCCTTTTTTCCTCTCTACTACAAGGGGTGTTCGGTGCTGCCGACGAGGCGCACGGTGGCGATCCCGGTGGCGGCGTAGAGCGAGAGGGTCCTCCCGCTATTGCCGCCCGTATCCTCGGCGACGACGCGCAGCCCTTGGCGCGCGAGAGCCGCGTGGACCGCCGCGATGTTGCGGAGTCCAATCTTCAACCGGTCTTCTTTGCCGGCGAGGCGGAGCACCTGCGCGCCCCCGGCGATCTTGATGACGAGGCTCCGCGCTTGGCCTCCGCGCTGTTCGACCGCCGTGACGATCGCGTCGACCGCCTGCGCGGCGTAGCGGGCGGGCTGGTCGGGGCCGGCGGCCCCGTCCGCGAGGAAGGGGGGAGCCTCGGGCAGCATCACGTGCGCCACCGCGGCGATCTTCTGGACGGGATCATAGGCGGCGATTCCCACACACGAGCCCAGCCCCTGCGCCACCAACACATCGTCGCCGCGCTGTACGACCGAGAGCTCGCCCAAACTGGTGGAGCGTATCATGACGGCGGCGGTCACGACAGTGCCCCCTCCAGGTACGCGCACGCCGCCGCGGTCGGGAGCAGGATGAGATCTCCGCTCAGGCGCTCACCTTCGACCTCGAACACGGTATGCAGCAGCAGCGCATAGGCCGACTCCATCGCCATCTCGACGATAATGTCGGCGAGCAGCGCGCCGACCATGTCCTGGACGACGGTGGGGGGCGAGGGCAAGACGGAGAGATCGCAGGCGGCGGCGACGGCGTTGAGGAAGGCGGCCGCCGTGATGTTGCCGACCTCGCCGAGGGCCGACGACTCCATGGGGTCGAGTGCGAGCGGGTCGGCGACCGGAGCCATCAACAGCGTCGCGGCCAGCTGCGCCGCCATCTCGGGGGCCAGGGTCAGCATCACGTGTCCGTCGATATCGCCGGAGAAGGCTAGGTAGACCGCGGTGACGAGGCGCTCCCCGCCGGTTAGAAGGTCGGGCAGGCGCTCCAGGCGGACGCGCTCGACAGCGGTTCCCTGGAGCCGGATCTGACGGTCCATCAATATGCTCAGGTTCTCGCCGGCGCACCCCACGGCGTCGATGAGCACCCGCGTTAGGGTATCGGAGATCTTGTTCTCGTACGTTTGCGCCACACTCACAATTTTCACGCTCCTATCTAGCACTAGTAGTACGTGATTATCGCGCGCGTCGGAAGAACCCAGTTGTCCTATGCCATAGCCAGAGAGTACTATCGACCGCGCGATGTTTCTCCTATACGTTGTGTGTAAGAAGACTCCAGGAGACTCTGGGAGAGGAAAGGGACACTGTGACGACGACACCGGCGCCGGTCGCGGTCCGGCTGAGCCCCGATGCGCTGTATCTTGAGGTCCTGCTCGCCCCCGACGCCATGGCGATCCCGGTTGAGGCGCTCGCCGCGCTGATTCGGGAACACAGCAACCGCCTGGATGTCACGATCCCGCTGACGCCGCACGACGTCGAGACTCTGCTGCGCTCGCGCCGCGGGGGGCGCTGGATGACGCTCCTCTCGGGGACGGCGCCGACCCTGCCCGTCGACGGCCGCGTCGAGTTGCTGGTCCCCGTCCCCGTGTCTACGGCCGGCCGGACGCGCTGTGCCGTGCGCGCCGGAACCCCCCTTGCGCGGCTGCGCCACGGCACGCCCGGCCGGCCTGGGTGTGATCTGCTGGGCCGCGACATCCCACCGCGCCCGCCCCGCGTCGCCCATTTGCCGCAGGGTCCCAACACGACCGTCGACGACGACGGGCTGGTGCTGTTCGCGGCGCACGACGGCGAGATCGTGCTGCGCCAGTTGCTCATCCACGTCGTGCCGATGCGCGTCCATGATGGCGATCTTGACCGGCACGCGGGGCCGCTGGTCGCGCCCGGCCCCGTTTTCGTCACCGGCACGGTGCGCGAGGGGGGGAGGATCGAGGCCGCGGGCGACGTCTACGTCGGGGGCGATGTCTGGCAGGCCCAGGTCGAGAGCAAGGATGGCAGCGTCGCGGTCGCCGGCATCGTCACCGGGACGGTCGAGCAGCCCGCGACGCTGCGCGCGACATCCGACGTCAGCTGCGGCAACGCGCTGCATGCCCGCGTCGAGGCGGGCGGCGACGTGCGCCTGCTCGCCGAGGCGCGCCACAGCGCCGTTCGGGCCGGCGGCAGTATGTACCTACAGCGCTCGCTCGACCGCGGACTGTTCGACGTACACCTGGATATCGCGGGCGGCCTGTTACCGGTGCTGGACCCTCCAACAGGCCTGGCGCCCTTGCCGACCGATCGCCAGCACTTCCGCGTGGCCACGCGCCTCGATGCCCAGATCGCGCTCCATGGCCCTGCTCCCCTCGCGTTCTACCCCTGCACGATCGTGGACGTGAGCACCGGCGGCGCGCGCTGCCAGCTTCCGACTCCGCTGGCGGGTGAGGCCGGCTCGCCCGGCGCGGTGATGCAGCTTAAGTTTGCGCTGCGCCCCGGCGACGAGCCTCTGCTGGCCATCGCCCACTTGTCGCGCCCGATCGCCCCCGGCGTCGTCGGGTTGGCCTTCCTACAGATGACGGGACAGGACCACGATCGCCTCACCGCGTTCTGCCTCGGGCTCTTACTGGAGCGTGGCGGTTCCGGCAAGCTGGCGACCCGCAACGACCGCGCGGGGTAACTATCCCGCGCGATCGACGAGCGGGACGAGCGGGGTTGGAGACGTCTTGGAGGCCGCCGCCTGGCGTCGCCGCTTGCGCCGCTTGCGCCTGCCGCGGAGGAGGAGGGCGCCGAGCAGCAAGGGGATGAGGGGAGCTCCCGCCGCGGCCGGGACGCGCAGCGCGCGGTGTGTGCGCGGCGGCGCCAGCGTTACCACCGGCCCGGGGATGAACCCGAGCACGAGCGTGGGCGCCGCCGCCGTCGTCCGGCGCGCGGCGGGGGCGGGGGGAGCGACGGTCACGATCGTGGTGAGGGAGCGGCGGCTGGACAACCCATAGAGTCCCATGCTGTGGACGTGCGGCCGCGCCGGGACGCGTAGGGACAGCGTGCCCCGCACGAGACCATACGCGTCGGCGTATACGATACCCTGGTCGCTCGCGCCCCAACTGACGGACACGGGCTCCCCGGGGTGGAACCCGTTGGCCCAATACGCGCCGCGCGCCCGGTGTCTCTGGCCGATGATCTCGATCGCCATGTGAACGCGCGGCGACGACGGCGCCGCGATGCGTTTGAATACCGGCGCCAGCGTGACGGCGCCGGTGAGCGTATAGGTCAGCAACAGCGGCCGGCCCCGCGCGGTATCGAAGATGTAGAGCGCGTTGCGGCCCGGAACCGCCGACAGCGCGGTCGTCGCGATCGTGGCGTGGAGCGCGCGCACGAGGCCCAGGCTCGTGTTCGAGAGCACCGCGATACCGCCCCCGCGCTCCGCCACGTACAACAGCCCGCGACGCCCGTCGAGGGCCAGGGCCGTCGCCGCCGCGTCGAGTCGCCGCGTGGCGGAGACGGTCCCGTCGCGCCGCACGAGGAGCAGCGACGCTGTCCCCGGCTCGGCGATGTACACGCGCGCCCCGCCCGCTCCCACGAGGACGACGGGGTCGGCCGCGCGCGCCGGGATGGGGGTGTAAGAAGGTGCGATCGCGGTCAGGGCACAGCAGAGCGCCGCGCCAACGCGTCGCGCCACCGTCGCCCGCGGCAGCGGCAGTCCGCGAAACCCTAACCTGTTGCGAATATACATAAGACTAACCCTTGAGCATGACCACTTGTCCCACGGCATCATCGCGCGTGGGCGCGTGTCGGCGCAAGGGCACATTTGTCGCGGGACCACCCGTACTAACGTCGCATGCGTATGTCCCCGTACTCATGTGTGCCCATACTCATGTCGCATGCGTATGTCCCCATACTAACGGTGGATGCGCCTCTAGATCTGTTGTCGGCGGCCGATAGGAACAGCATGGCCGGATGGCGCGCATGGATCCGTTGTATCGTGGTACAGTCAGATACCCACGGCTAAAGCCCGTGGGCTTGCGGGAGCCCGACACCTTCGACACAACGACATCCCGGCATGGACCTCTGGGCGCTCTGACGGCCGGGGATACTCCCGGTGGTCCGAAGACCGGGCGCCCCACGAGAAAGGACAGAGACCAATGTATCCGTCGTCTCCGCTGGATTTCTTAGCTAAACCGTCTCGTCGCGTCGCGCTGGACGCTGGACGCTGGCGCCACAGGCGACGCACACGACAACGGTGTCCACCCGCAAGGGCTTCGTGCCTTGGTACGTTGCTCGTGTTATTGTACCACGCAGGCGGCCGTGGGGGCGAGGCTGACGCCGCTACAGCGCATGAAGCCCGTACCTCCCACGGCTAAAGCGCGTGGGCTGCACGGGCTATCCCTGTGATTGCATCGCCTGGGACACGGTATACGGAGAGGACGACGACATGACGCCGACGATCATGCGCCTGTTACCTGGTGGGGCGCCACCGGCGCCCCTATCCGCCTCCTCACCGTTGCGCGGCGCTCCCGCCGGGCGTACCGGCGGCCCGATTGGGAGCCCCGATCGGCGGGAGCCGGAGGACGCGGTCTATACCATCGTCGAGGAGTCGTTTCGGCCCGCGGCGCGCAAGACGCATAAAAAGACGACGGCCGGGGGCGCCCACGCCTCCGCGCGAAGGCGCGGCCTCGCCGTCATGTCGCTTCCCGCTGGCTGCACCCCCGCGCAACGCGCCGCGCTGCGCGCCTATGCGCCCTACGACGACTATCTCGGGACACTCGTCGACCTCTGGGCTTGACACTCGCACACCGAAAGGTTGTGGGATTCTTGCTTCCTTCCGACTAGGCCGGGATTGCCACCGGTCGCCCTCCCCCAATCTTCCTACGCGCACTAGCCCTCTACATCCCGCGCATCGCGCCGAAAAGGAGGGGGAACGCCTGATGGCGCGGCGTCCGCTCGTGGACGGATCGCGTCCCTTTGTGGGGTAAGAAGGTACTATGTCCAGCCCGATACGTGTGCTAATCGTCGACGACTCGGCGCTGATGCGCCATCGCCTCAGCGCCATTGTAGGGGCCGCCCCCGGATACGAGGTCGCGGGGGCCGTGGCGAACGGCGCGGCTTGTCTCGCCGCGCTCCCAACGTTGCGGCCGGACATCGTCACGCTCGACGTGGAGATGCCGGGGATGGACGGCCTCGACACGTTGCGCGAACTGATGCGCGTGCGGCCCACCCCCGTCGTCATGGTCAGTTCTCTCACCGAGTCCGGGGCCGCGACGACGCTGGACGCCCTCTCGCTCGGCGCCGTCGACTATTTGGCCAAGCCATCGCGCGTGACCGCCGACGCGGGCAACCCCTTCAGCGTCGAGTTGCTGCACAAGTTGAGCATCGCCGCCCAGGTGCGCCATCTCCGGGGCGCCCCGACAGGTCCGGCTCGTCCCCCGCGCCCCCTCCGCCCCGCGGCGGCCGCCTGGCGCCCTGCTACCGCCGCCTCGTCGTGCGAGGACGCGCTCGTCGCCATCGGCAGTTCGACCGGCGGACCGCAGGCGCTCGATACGCTCATCTCCAGCCTACCCGACACGCCGCGGGCCGCGCTGTTGATCGTCCAGCATATGCCCCCCCTCTTCACGCGGTCGCTCGCGACGCGCCTGGCGCGTCACACGGGGCTGCGCGTGCGCGAGGTGGAGGAGGGTGATCGGCCCGAGGCCGGACTCGTCCTCATTGCCCGCGGGGGGCGCCATATGATCCTCGGGCCGGCCGGCCGGCTGCGCCTCGACGAGAGCGCTCCCGTGCATGGGGTACGGCCGGCCATCGACCTCACGTGGGCGTCGATTGCCGAGCACTGGAAAGGGCGCTGCCTGGCGGTGGTCCTGACCGGGATGGGCTGCGATGGGACAGAGGGGGCGCGACTTCTGCGCGCCAGAGGGGCCGATGTCTTCGCCCAGGATGAGGGGTCGTCGATCGTGTACGGCATGCCGCGCGCGGTCGCCGAGGCGGGATTGGCCTCCGCTGTCTTGCCGTTGGATGAGTTGGGCCCCGCGATCGAGCGTTGGACATCCGCGGCCCGACCTGTACGGATAGGAGCCGTCTCATGAGCGCCGCGCCCATTCCCACCTCCGCCGCCCCCTTTAGTCCGGCCGCTAGCCCGGCCGCGAGCGACTATACACGGTTCATGCGGGCGGTCGCTACGCTGATTCCCCTGCGCCTCGAGTGCTATAAGCGGCAGCAGATGGAGCGCCGCATCCACGATTTCGCGCGCAAGCACGGGGCGCCGACGCTGGACGCTTTTGCCGAGATGGTGCGGTCCGATCGGGCGCTCCTGCGCGCGTTCGAGCAACACCTGACGATCAACGTCTCGGAATTCTTCCGTAACCCGGAGGCGTTCGCGTACCTGGCCGACCGCGTGCTCCCGGACCTGCTCGCGCCGCGCCCCGGCGAACCGCGCCGGGGGCCGCGCGTCTGGAGCGCGGGCTGCTCGTACGGGGCCGAGGCCTACACCATTGCGATGCTGCTGCGCGAACAGGCCCCTACCGTCATCCCTACCATCGTGGGCTCCGACATCGACCGCGACATACTCGTCAAGGCCAAAGGGGGGCACGGTGTCACGGCGGACGACCTGCGCGGCATGCCGCGACGATTGCGCGACCGCTATGTGAGTCGCGACGGTCCGCCCTACGCCATCGCCGCCGAGATCACGCGCATGGTCCGCTTCGAGCGCCACGACCTGCTCCACGACCCGGCGCCGCGAAACCAGGACCTCATCGCGTGCCGCAACGTCGTGATCTATTTCACCGACGAAGCCAAGGCGCGCCTGTACAGCGCCTTCGTCGACGCCTTGCGGCCGGGAGGCTACCTCTTCATCGGGGCGACCGAAGTCATCACCGGCTCCGCGGAGTTGGGCTTGCGCTACGTCGCGCCCTGCTTCTACCGAAAGGAAGAGCGGTGAACACGCGCCATAGACCCGCGGCGGCGCTGTCGCATGCGCGCGCGCGCGGCCGCCAACTCTGGCTCGCCGTCCTCCTGTGCGCGCTGTGCGCAACGGCGATCTTGGCCGGGGCGCCCGGAGCGTACGCCCAGAGCGCGGGGCCGGCCGGTCGGACAGGGGCGGTCGTGCAGGACCCGCGCACGGGGCTCGTCTACGTGGCGCAGCCCGTCTCGAACGCGGTGTTCGTCTTCCGCGGCGCCGGCATGCGTCTTCTCACCATCCTCCGCGTGCCTCCCTCGCCGTCGGCGCTCGCCGTCGACGCGCCGCGTCATCGCCTCTACGTGGCGAGCGACACCGCCGGGATGCTCACCGTGTTCGACGTCAGGACATACAAAGTGTCGCGCATCCTGCCGGTAGGCGGGGCGCCGGCCGGGTTGGCGCTGGCCGATCGCGCGACGCGTCTGCTAATCACCGACCGCGTCGACGGCAGCGTGCGCGGGCTGTCTTTGAAAGGCTCAGGCAACGTCCCACAAGAGTTGTTTTCGGTGGGGACGGCCGCCGCGCATACCATCCTCCTGGCCCCACGGTCGGTCGCGCGCGGCCGGCAGGCGCTGGTGTGGGGTCAGGGCTTTCAACCGCGCGAGCCGGTCGGCATCCTCTGGCAGACGCACTCCCTGGCGCGCGTCACGGCCGACGGGGCGGGCAGTGTGCTGGCGCGCTTCCCTGTCCCGAGGCGCGGCGACCTTGGCGAAAACCTCATCATTCTCTACGGCGAGCGCAGCACGACGACCGAGAGCGTCTTGCTAAACATTCTTCCGGCGCCTCCTGCTCCTCCTCGGCGTCTCCGACCGGCGCGGCCGGGAACGCCGTTGTGGCAGCGCGTGCTGGCGCCCAGCATCGACGTGCCCCTTCCAGCCGCGGTCGCGCCGACGCATGCCCGCGTCCTGGTCAGCGGTTCCGTCCACGGCCACGTCAAAGGCGGCCAGCGGAGCGCGCGGCCGGTCGGTCGGCACATTCGGGCGCCCATTATCGCCTTGGTGGGCGCGCTCGTAATCGTGCTCGTGCTCGCCTTCGTCGCGCGGCGCCGCCTGACGCGTCGGCGACGGGCGCGCCGGGAGGCCAGGGCGGCTACAGGTAAAGGGACGGGCAGGCGGGCTCCGGCCCCGTTGAAGAAGGCATCGTAGACCACGGGACCCACGGGACCCACGGGACCCACGGGACCCACGGGACCCACGGGACCCGCGACAAGGCAGCGTAGACCGCGTGACGCGCGACAGCGCGCCGGCTAGCGGCGCCGATTCGACAAGGAGGAGGACGGCCATGGGAACCATCATGAGCGCGGGGGCGCCAGGCGCGACGGCGACGATTGACGGGCGTATCACGAAAAAGATGCTCCAGGCGCTGGCGCCGCTCCCGGACACGGCGGTACGCCTGCTCGCGCTGCTCGACGACCCCAATGTGTCGATGCGTGAGATCGCCAACACGGCCGTCCGCGACGTCGGTATCTCGGCCACGATGCTGCGCATGGCCAACAGCGCGATGTTCGGCTTGCGTGGGCGCATCGGGAGCATCAGCGACGCCTTGCGCGTGATTGGGACGGCCCAGGCGCGTCTGTTGGTCTTGGCGAGCGGGGTATCGCAGGCCGCGCAAAAAGAACTGCCGGTCTACGGTCTGGAGGCCGGCGCGTTCCTCAGCCACAGCGAGCTTGTCGCGAACCTTACCATGCAGGTCGCTCACGAGCTTCACTATGCCAACATCGGCAGCGCCTACAGCGCCGGGCTGCTCCATGACATCGGCAAGATCGTCATCAATGGGGCGGCGCGGCAGGCGGGCGAGCCGGGACTCATCCTGTTCGAGCGAGAGATGGAGCGGCGCGGGTGTACCTTACGCGAGGCCGAGCAGGCGGTGTGCGGCAATGACCACGCGCAAGTTGGCAAGGTGCTCACGGAGATGTGGTCGCTCCCGGTCGAGTTGACGCGGGCGGTCGCCCTGCACCACGAGGTACACGCGCGGGATGAGGGGGACGAACTCGCCTACTGTGTCGCCGTGGCCGACGCGGTTGCCATCGCCGCCAACCCCTCGTACCCCGCCCTTCATGCCGGTGAGCCCCCGGTCGTCGCCGACGACGCCGTCGATATGGAGAAGCTCCTCCGCCACGCGGAGGAGCTGGTGAAAGGGTAATGGATGTATCTTAGGGGTCTCTCCTAAATAAAGTATCTATTTGAAGAACTGCTGTGTTATGCTGACGTGATGGAGAAGCACGAGGCGCCAGCGGCCTTCGATCTGATGCGGGCCGCGCTCAATGAGCGGCAGTGGCGG
>JAABUO010004746.1_pt1 | contig 15983 bp, 14 predicted proteins | sample 5559291 | NCBI WGS metagenome assembly JAABUO01 (sample SAMN10711878, study PRJNA513372) | rock metagenome | isolation source: Antarctica rocks | place: Antarctica: Victoria Land, Finger Mt sud
TCTTGAACTTCTTCTAAACGATCTGCCCAGGTCCGCAGATCTTCGACTGAGGGAAACCCTTCCATCTCTTCCTCCTTGTGTTTGTTTCCCTCTCATTGTATCACATAAGTGCGGCTGTAGTATTAGGAGTGAGCCGTTCGCGGTCTGTATCATTGAGGTAAAAATAGCTTGTTCATTGTGCGTTGGATGGTTCTACCGTTTCGCTTTCTGTTATCGAACTTGCACTCCTGCCACCCAGACACCCCGAATGGCACGTGTGGCAGCCATATCCTGGGTCGGGTCTCCATCAACGAGAAGCAGATCGGCCCGACGACCAGCCGCAATGATGCCTCGATCCGTGAAGCCATAGTACTCTGCAGGAAGGACTGTTGCGGAACGCAGAGCTTCCACAGGTGTCAGCCCGGCCTCAATAAGCAAACCTAATTCATCATGGAATGCTTCCCCGTGTTGAATTGACGCGGGTGCAGCAGGTCCTTGATACGCGTCCGTCCCAGCCAGGATTGTTATGCCTGCCCGATGGAACGCTGATACCGCCCGGCGAGCATGGGCGTAATCAACATCAACTCCATGCGTCTTCAGGCGTTCTGTCATTGCTGGTATGCCTGCCACGGTACGCATCGCGATTAACGTCGGCACCGACACGATGCCCCGCCTCGTAAGAGAACGTGCCAGGGTGTCGTCAACGTCTGCATCCAGGGGAGCATGCGTGAGGATGTCTACTCCTGCATCGGCAGCATTCATGAGTGCGGCTCTAGTGGTGACATGAGCGATCACTTTCAGACCTGCCTGATGTGCTGCCTCGACCAGTGCGGCGATGGTTGCACCATCAAGCGCAGCGGAACCCATGATGCGAGGATCCTCAACGATCACTTTAATGTAATCAGCCCCATCCACAACACGGTCGGCCACAAAGCGACCCGCATCGGCAGGGCCTGTCACCGCACTCGAAACAGGAAAACCCATTCTGGTTGTCTGCATGCCTCCGGGAGCACTGGCGAGGTTTCCTGCGCCACGGATATCGGCGACTCCTTGTCGATGACGCAACGAGTTGGTCACTGCCATAGATTGCGACCCCATGTCGAGCATGGTCGTACAGCCCCACTGCGTCCCTTGCTCTAGCTGAGCGAGACTCGCAAGATGGACATGGCAATCAATGAAGCCAGGGAGCAGGGTGCCATGCTGACCATCAATCGTCGTGTCAGCCGTTGTTGCAGCAGAGATGACGCCATTGTCAATGACCACCGTGCGTTCCTCGGTCAATGCGTTGCCATCAAACACTTTGACCTGTGTGATTGCGATTGCTTCAGACATACGTACAAATTCCTTCCTTCTTCCCTCAATGGGGCAATTTTTACCACGTCTCAAATAGGGGGCACCGCATCGCTCCCTGTGAATGCTGAGACCCCACGGATCCTCTCGAGAATTGTTCCTGCCGTTGCTCGATCCACAGATGTACCGCGCCAGGCCACATGCTGGTCAGGGCGCACGAGGAGAAGCGAGGCAGCATAGAACTCTTCGAGTGACTGACCACGTAGCTCGACGACGGTCAGCGGCACCCCGTGGGCTGTAGCGGACTCGGTGAACGGAACCACATCAGCGTCATCGCGCAGCCGAAGCAGCGACAACCCGTTCCCCAGCCGATCGTAGAGCGACGCTCCATCCGGCAGCCACAGGTGCGGCAGCCGCGCTCCCGGTCGGGCCGTCGGCGAATACGCTTGGCTCTCGGGAAGAGGAGGCGTGCCGTCGTCAACGATCACCGGCGAGGCATCGTACTGGTAGCCCAAAACGATGCCCAGGCTGTGGAACTCTCTGTCTTTGGAGGCTTGGATCACCCGAGCAGCCGCTCGCCGCGCGTGCTCACCAACACGTCCCGATACATCCAATTCTCGACTGCCCAGTTCAGGGGCAAGCACGCTCATATTGGCCGTCGCCTCCCGGATGGTTCGCTCCGCGATTGGTCGCCGCTCAGCCTCATAGCTTGCGAGTAGGTCCTCACCCCCCCAGCCGTCAAGCACCGCCGCCAGCTTCCAGCCGACGTTCACCGCATCGCCGATGCCCGTGTTAAAGCCGTGTCCGCCCCACGGCGGATTCAGGTGCGCCGCATCGCCAGCCAGAAAGACCCGACCGCTGCGGTAGCGGTCCGCCAGCAACATGCGTGCCGTCCAGGGATCCGTTCCGAGCACCTCAGCGTCGATCTTGGCACCGACGAGGCCATGGATCAGGGCGAGTGGATCGGCCTGACCAGTCTCGGCAGAGACTCCGTTGACGCCAGCCCACCACTGGTCCTCCATATCCATACGACCCATGACCCCAGGACAGGCTGGGTTGAGCACCCAATACTGGACAGCGGGACCATGGGGTTGCCGCTTCGCCAGTCCAGGTGCCCGAAAGACAAAGCCGAAGTTCGGACGCAGGTCTGAGGTTCCCACGTAGTGCGCTCCGATTGCCGCTCGAACAGCACTGCGAGCTCCGTCACATCCCAGGACGTAGGACGCCCTGATCTGCCGTTGGTCCCCCTGCTCGTTCATCATGGTCGCCTCTACACCGTCGTCATGCTGGTGTAGCGTGTGCAGCGACCAGCCCAGGCAAAGGTGGCACGACTCCAGGTCGCTGACCGCCTCCCGTAAGACCTCCTCGACCAGTGGCTGGGCGATCTGCTGCCCCGCCTCCGCAAACACATCGGTTCGCTGCGGTGAAAGCCCAAAGCAATGTGTGAAGCGCATCACCTCGTGACCCAATAACGTGGTGCAGAAGACGACGTCATGTGACCAGTCCACCTTGAGCGGAGCCACCTCGCGCAGGCGCTCGGCCAGTCCCCAGCGACGAAAGTGTTCCATCGTCCGGGCGCTGACCGTCTTGGCACGCGGCCTGAGCTGCGAGACGGTTCGCCTCGGCTCGACAATCAGGCATGGCACACCGCGTCGCCCCAGCTCGATTGCCGCACTGAGTCCAACGGGACCTCCCCCGACGATGAGCACTTCCGTCTCCTGGGGAATATCCTGGCTTTTGCCTGCGCTATCTGCCGTTATCATGTTCTAACTTTCCTTTTCTTCTCTTTGCACGTTAGTAGCCTGAAAGGAAGTCCCGTGTGAGGCGACCACACTCAGTCGGATTGTCCAACCATGGGAGATGACCACCCTTCCCTTCGCACAGACGCAGGTGACCCTTTCTCTCTCCCGCTCCACATCGGCACGGAGACGATCACGAGGGCTTCGTCGTCGCATGCACCGTGACGGACAGCGTCCTCAGACTCCTGATGACGTTGTTCAACTTGCGGGTGCTTTTACCGAGTTCGAACCGCTCCACGCGTCGTGCCAATGCACTCAGGACCGCCTGACCCTCCAACCGTGCCAGGCTTGCACCCGCGCACAGGTGGACACCGTAGCCAAAGCCAAGGTGACCTGACGTGTTGCGCGTTACATCGAAGGTGTCTGGATGCTCCCACTTGCGCTCATCACGATTGGCAGAAGCGAAAAGCACGACGACACGCGATCCCGCTGGAATGGAGATACCCTCCACGTCGTAGTCGCTTGTTGCAAGACGACTGAAGCTCTGGAGCGGGGACTCCAAGCGCAGAACCTCCTCGAAGGCGTTCGGGATGAGTGAGGAGTTCTCTCGCACCTGATCCCACTGGTTTGGGTAGCGGCCAAACAACCAGATGGCACTACCGACCGCACTAATCGTGGTATCCAATGACGGGACCAGGTACGCTGTAAACAGTTGAGGGCACTGTGTCGCCGTGATCCGACCGTCTCGTTCGGCCTCAAGGACGCCTGCTCCAAAGCTTCCTGATTGCAGGTTGCCTGATGCCGCTATCTGCGCCGCGTAGCCAAAGAGTTCCGGCAGCTTCTTTATCGCGTGTGTGCAGCGCTCATTCATTGGACCCATCGCGTTGAACGTCGCCTCTGCCCAGTCCAGGAGGTGCTCACGCCCCTCTTGTGGCAACCCGATGAAGTCGGGGACAATGGACTGAGGAAGCACCTGTGCCAGGTCTTCGACAGCATCGAACGTTCGCTGCGTCACCAGCCGTTCGACAAGTGCTTCGGCTCGGCTCTCAATCATCTCCTTGGTAGGGCGTAGAGCTTGCGAGGTCATGCTGGAGCCAACCACGTTGCGCAGCAGATCGTGAAGAGGCGGATCAGAACCCAGCGTATTTCCACTCATCGCGGTGTTGAGGGTATCGTTGAGTGCGACCCCCGAGGCCGACGAGAACGTCGCCCAGTTTCTCAGCACGGTACGAACAGCATCGTAGCGGGCAACAACCCACGCGTTGTGTCGCTCAAGCCAGACCACGGGTCCAGCGTCACGAAGGCGTCGATAGTGTTCGTATGGGTCGGCCAGCACGTCGTCGCTGTACAAATCGAGATCTGATGTTGGAATGGACATTGACATGGTCCACTTTCCTCTCTTGCAGATGAACTGATCTCCAGACGCAACTTCGCGTCCCTTGGAGTGAAACGATTTACAGGCTTGCTTGATGTAAACGATAGACGATGCACTCCTCGACAAAGGCGAGTATTTTCATGTAGAACGCACGAGCGAGCGTATGTAATTCCACCGAATGGCCCATCATGCGTTGCATGCCCACATCGACAAATGGCGCGGCAGTGAACATCTTGGCAACATGGCTGAGTGCCTCGAGATCAGAGCGCCAAATACCATCGTATTCACCAACAATGAATTGGACGGGAACATGCACGTCTGCAGCCACCCGAGGAAGACGTTCTTCCCATGTTTGTGCATCTGCGAACTCTAGCATGGGGATGGAGACATCCCGTTCTGGGTCCTGTTTCGCCAGTTCCTCTGGATACGACCATGATGGTCCATACGTGACAGCAACTTTCGTGGGTTGATCTATAACTACCGTCGGTGCGTCATTCACCAAGGTCGCAAATGCGGCCTTTGTCTGAGCATGAAGGATGGCTCCCGAGCCAGTCATATTCAGTCCGAGAAGACGTTCATGTGGGTTTTCTGCCGCAAGGAGCAAGGAAAGCATCCCTCCAATTGAGTGACCAATGAAAAACATCCCCTCGGATTGCTGACCATAGGTATCCCAAATCTCCTCAAGAGCCTGCCGTAGAATTGGAACTTGACCATCGAACGAAAGTTGGTCGCGTGGAACAGAAGTAGCAGCCCCATATCCTGGTCGGTCAAGAGCGAGTATTGAGTAGCCAAGCGAAGCGCATAAGTCGAGTAACGATGGCGGAGAAGTATCGAAATATTTACTCGTATTGCCTCCTCCATGGAGTGCGACGAGGAGTGCTCTTGGCTGTCCATTCGTCGCTGGAAGGAAGCGTCCTGAAAGCTTCATGGGACCAGCACCTATGCTGACAGGGTGACTTGTCATGGTTTTCTCCTTCTTTGGAACGTATCTTGTAACGACACATACAGCATCACATAGTCGTCCAACGCAGAGAAGGATACTCGTCTGTGTTGAACCACCGTCACTTCTCATGTATGTAAGCTTGATGACATGAACGTTTCCTACAGAGGAGCGCGAGGATCATCAAGCGGGATGCGTGGGTCCATTGGGCCAGAGGGTGGAAATTCGCCCGCGTAGGCACGGCGATGGATTTCTGCGAGCGAGGCACCAGCCTTACGGGCCGCAATGATCTGCTCAGGATCCACAAACTTGCCAATCGGGTCCGCTGCGAAATCGGGCGAGGTACGCATCCACTCTTGAGATTGCATCCAGTCACCAAAGTTGTCAATCTGTAGCTCCACACTGTTCCCGTCAGGATCGACGTAGTAAAACGAGAGGGTCATGCCATGATCCAGGGTCATGTGTGGCTTGATTCCCAGTGCCTTTAAGCGCGTGTAGGCATTCAGCAGATCGTCAATCGTCGCGTACTCAAACGCGATATGATGGATGCCTGTATGAACCAGTTTGCCTGCATCATCACTCATCTTCGATGATGCGAGGAGTGCCAGGCGATGGTTTGCGGTATCATTGGTCAACCAGGCACCGCCTGGAAACTGAAAGACCGTTGTGAGACCAACAACGGTGGCGTACCAGTCAATCATCTCCTGCATACGCGTCGTCTTGAGGTTCACATGATGCAGAACGGGCAGCGCACGAGTGCTCCCCTCAAATCCTTGTGCCATCGATTTCCTCCTTGTCGTCTGTGACGTGGTGTTGCCGAAACGGGATACATTTCTCCGATGCATCCCACCTCATTCTGAAAAAACACAATATCTGCTTTTTTTTACACGCGCTGGCTTCTTTGTCCATTCGCCGGAGCCTCCTACCCTCGACGCGTTTGCCTCCTGGACGGTGGTGTCTCGGGAAGAGGGGTCTCTGCTCCGACGATCTGCAACGCCATGCGGACTGCGACGGGATCAAATTCTGGAGCCATCTGTCCGAGCACCGTCAGTGCAGTACGTGCGTAGTGGCGCGTTAAGAGATATGCTGCAAGGCCAGCTTTTCCTTGTGTACACGCGCTGGCAATGGAGCGATGTTCGGCTGCGATGGCTTCTGCTGACCGCGTTGGTTGTTGTATACTCACGAGACGGTAGTACAGACGCCGGTAATATTCGCACTGGTTGGCATAGCTCGCGATCCTCTGGCGCATCGAGTCCTCTACATGGAGAACAAGAAGAGCATGGAAACGGCGATGTGGCTCTTCCCAGGCATCAAGGTCCATGTGGGCTGCCGCCTCATCGAGTTCAGCAAGCGTGTGCTTCAGGGCGTGTACGTCTGACTGCTCGATGCGAGGAACCGTCAAACGAATACTCAAGGCTTCCAACAGAATCCGACTGGCATACAGGGAGTCAACGATGGACGGTTCAAAGGAAGGGACTCTCGCTCGTTGATTATGTTCCGCCTCAATGAGTCCTTCTTTCTGAAGCATACGCAGGGCTTCTCGCAGCGGAATACGGCTGACACCCAGCGACTCGGCCAACTTGACCTGAGAAAGCATCGAGCCCGGAGGGAACACGCCGTCAAGAATCATGGTACGCAAGTGTGTGTAGAGAGGAACAACTCCGTTTTCTCCACCAGGTCCACTCGTGAATACTTCCACTTGCAGTGGGAGCGGATCATGTGTGTCATTCATGCTTTTCGCTTTTTATACTATTCTTCAATTTTCTCCTCGCTTCACCGGGTTACGAAGACGCCCAATGCGCTCAATCTCGACCTCGACCACATCGCCATCCTGGAGGAAGAGAGGAGGTGTGCGCTTGAAACCCACACCAGAGGGCGTTCCCGTTGCGAGAATGTCGCCAGGTACTAAGGTCATCAGCGAACTGAGAAAGGCAAGAGCCGACGCGACGGAAAAAATCATGTTCGCAGTGCTCTCATGCTGTACTTCTTGCCCGTTCACCCGTGTGATGAGGGTGAGTGTTTGGGGATCGGGAATCTGGGATGTTGGAACAATTCCTGGCCCCATAGGAGCGAAGGTGTCGAGGGCTTTGCCTGCTGTCCACTGGCTCGTCTGAGCTTGTATATCGCGAGCGGTGACATCATTTATAATGCTATACCCTGCGACATACTGAAGTGCCTCCTGTTCAGAAACGGCCTTGCAACGCGTGCCGATGATGACGGCTAACTCCCCCTCATAGTCGATAAGCGTACTTACGCGCGGTAAGAGAATGGGACTGGTTGGACCAGTTAAACTGTTACGGAACTTGGCGAAGACGAGGGGAACCATAGGAAGCTCCTGCTGAGCTTCTGCCGCATGTTCGCGATAGTTCACGCCAAGACACAGGATTTTGTCCGGGTTGGGAACAGGGGGGCCAAGCTCAAGCGTTTTGAGTGGGAGGACTTCATTCCCCACGTCGAACTGCTGACTGGCCCATACGCACAGCTCATCAAGCAACGGCAACAGTTCTCGCACTGAGGAGTATGATCTCCCATCACTTGAGACAAATGCGCTTGCATCAACAACCGCCTGACCGCGCATCATCCCGACATGCCAGGCGGCACCCGAAGTGTTCAGACGGTAATTTACAAGCATCATAGTAGAGACTCCTCCAGCAATGACAGTCCACACGAGTGAACACAAGACGAGCACTTTGTTGACAACTATTTTGTTCTCTATACAGCTTTCTCTCTGTTTGCCTCATCGCATCATTCTACAAGCCCGAATCCTTGCTCTCATAATTTTAGAAATCTGTATACAGCTTCGCTATCAAGCTCTTGAAAAACCCCTCTAACTTGATTATACTTATCGGTAGTGTATACAGTTTTTTGCAGTTTGTCAAGATGATCTTTCGTGAATTTGTTCCACGCGTTGTGTATTAGGCACAGTAGAAGCAGCAAAGTAGCAGCCAACGACGTTGGGAAACGCCGAGAGTGGAAGGAAAAGGCAGCTACCCGTTCTCCTAAACGCGTAAGAGTCAACAGGCGTGAAGAGGTCGGAGGCTCTTTTCTTCCTGGCACGAAGCTGCTGATGTGCTAAAATGTACTGTCAGCTCGCCGTGAGGAGAAACACCTCTAACCTGTCACTTTGAGGAGGTACGTAATGAAGCCTACAGAGCATTCTTTATCTGACACCGACCTGTCGGCGTGGTGTCCTCACTTCGACCACCATGATCCCGCTCTCACACACGACAACGTGTATCAGGTCTATAAACATCTTCGACTGGAGTGCCCCGTGGCATGGTCCGACAGGTATGATGGTTTTTGGGCCGTCTCTCGGTACGCCGACATCGTCACGGCATTAATGGACCCTGTGACCTTTTCCTCTGCCGAAGGTGCTCACCTTCCCCGACAGGAGGGTCAGCAGAAATCGATCCCGCTTGACTATGACCCGCCCATCCATACACGGTACCGAAAAATCTTCAATGATGCGCTGAACTTGCGCCTGATCCGCAGCCGTGAACCGTTCATTCGCTCCGTGATCGTCCAACTGCTGGCTCCGCTTGCAGCCAAAGGAGGTGGAGAACTGGTCAGCGAACTCGCGATACAACTGCCGATTCAAGTGATCAGCGGAATGCTTGGACTCAAAGAACACACGACCTCACGCATTCGCACCATCACAGAGCAGTTGTGGATGACCTTCGGCAAAGAACGGGACCCGGCTCCGCTACGAGAGTTGCTTGCACTCTTGATGGACGAGGTGAATGAGAGGCGTGCTCACCCGCAGAACGACCTGATCACTCAGTTCGTCACACTGACAATTGAAGGTCGTCTCCTGACCGACGAGGAACTGCTTTCGATTCTCACTGGCTTTGTTGTCGCAGGCCATGAGACGACTATGAACGCGACAGGGAACCTTCTTTTATATCTTGCTGAGCGGCCTGGGGAGCAGGCGCGGCTGCGTCAGGAGCCGGATCGTATTCCCTCGCTCATCGAGGAGAGCCTGCGCTACGATAATCCTACGCATCTCTTTGCCCGGACAGTCACCGGTGATACGACTCTGAGTGGGATCAAGATGAAGCAGGGCGACAAGGTTGTCCTCCTCTATGCATCGGGCAATCGCGATCCCGACCAGTTTGAGCATCCTGACCAGTTTGAGCCACAGCGAAATCCGAAGCATCACCTGGCCTTCGGACGAGGCATTCATCTCTGTCCTGGTGCAACGCTTGCTCGCACCGAACTGAGAATACTCCTAGAGGAACTGCTGAACGCTCATCCTCCGTTCCAGCTTGCTGGCGAGGCTGTTTGGTCCCACATGGAAGGCGGGCACCATATGGGCGTTGCCCGTCTCCCCGTGGGGTTTATTGACCATGCATTTTGAGTAAGGAGAATATTTATGACCAGAACTGGTACTGTTCACACCGAAGGTGCGAACATCGTCTATGACTACGTGGGGGACGGCCCGCTGCTGTTGTTCATCGCGGGTGGGGGTGGCGACGGGAGCCGCTACGCACCGATCTCACGCATTCTTGCCGATAAGTATACCGTCGTCAGCTATGATCGGCGAGGCAACTCGCGGAGCACTGGTGATACGTCAGTCGATATGGACATGGCACAGTCGGCACGCGACGTGTCAGCCGTGATCCGAGCTATGGGTGCCGAAAAGGCGTATGTCTTCGGCAACAGTGGCGGCGCGAACATCGGTCTCAAGCTTGCTGAAGACCTTCCTGAAGTGATTACGGGATTGGTTGTACATGAGCCGCCAGTCATACCGATCCTCCCCGATGCCGAAATATGGCAAGGCTTTGTGCAGAAAGTGCATGAAACCTATGTTACTCAGGGAACCCGCGCTGCCGTGATGATGTTTGCAAGCTCGATTGTCGGCTTCGCCGTTCCATCACAGGAATCTGGTGGCGGAATTGGTGCTGCACCCAATATGGAGTTCTCCATGGCCAGAGAATATGTCCCGTTCGGCACCTACATGCCCGACCTCGACGCCATCTCTCGCCATCAGGTAGCCATCGTGACAGCCGCGGGCAGCCGCAGCGCGGACGCCTATTATGCACGCACCGCTCGCATTCTAGCGCAGCGCCTGGGTTGCCGCTATGTCGAATTTCCTGGCAACCATTTTGCGTACAGAACCGATACCGCAGCCTTTGCTGTGGTACTCCGCAAGGTCCTCCAGGACCTCGCGCTCGAACGCTTTCCCGCCTAAATCGAGCGTTACAGGCGGTTTCTGGAGCGGCTTTTCCTGGTGACTCCACGCTGCTGCTCACTTGTCACCTTAGTTACCAGTGATTCCAAAATGCACATTGACACAAGCAGACAAACACGTGAAAATAGGGTCAGCATTACACTTGGAGGTGTACAGATGGATACATTGTGGAGAACCGCCCTCTGGCAGCAGTTCGGCGCGACTATCGACATGCTCGAAAACGCCCTGCTCGCCTGTCCCAGCACGCATTGGAATGGACGCCTCTGGAGCGACCACTCAGACCATCCTCTGCCACCGGAATATGCAGAATTCTGGTATATCACCTATCACACACTCTTCTGGCTCGACTTGTATCTCACAGGCTCACTTGAAGGCTTCGCTCCCCCTACGCCCTTCACTCTGGCTGAGATTGACCCAGCAGGTGTCCTTCCCGAACGACCCTATACCAGGGATGAGCTACACGCCTATGTGGTGAATCTGCACAAGAAGTGCCAGACAACGATTGCTGGGTTGTCAGACGAGAAAGCGCACCAACAGGTCGCTTTCCCCTGGGTCGGGGAAAAGCCGATGAGCTTTTTAGAGCTCCTCTTGTACACCATGCGCCACGTGCAGGAACATGCGGCCCAGTTGAACCTGTTTCTCGGACAGAACGCCAGTGATGGAGCCTCTGATTGGGTCAGCCGGGTGAAAGCCGATGAGGGCGGTGAGTAAGCGCTTTCAGAACTGCACCCGGATTGATCTTCACCCGCTTTTGTAGAGAAGTGAAAGCTTAGGATATACTTCTTTACAAGGAGGCAAGGGATCATGCAAAAGTCCAAAGGACCTATACCCAGGAGTTTAAGCCTGCATCATTCGGACCGAGGAAGTACTTACACGAGCGAGAGCTATCAAGCGATCTTGATGCAAGAAAACATTCAAGTGAGTATGAGCCGGACTGGTAATTGATATGACAATGCTGCGATGGAAAACTTCTTTCACAACTTCAAAAATGAAGGTGTTGACCGAGAACACTTTCAGACGCGAGTCCAGGCCAGACGAGCCGCGTTTGAATATCTTGAATGCTTCTATAATCGGACCCGTAGGCACTCAACTTTGAACTATTTGAGTCCTGTCATGTACGAACAATTGATGTGTTAAATTCCCACTTTGGGGTCTCCGCAAAAACGGGTCAACATCATTCTTCTCGAAGCTCCCAATGTTTGAGTTGTCTTCCCCCGCGTAACACTCGGGCAAACAACGTTGGATCATCCACTACCTGGGGTATCCAGCGTTCTTCCTCCAACTTGAAGTAGCTATCCGAGAGCCGAGACTCGCGCCTTATCGGAGACTCAACCACCCCACTGATCGCAGGCATGCGGGGCGAGGTTCCTTCCTCATTGTCCTCTTGTTCCAGGAGGTGGAGTACGCCAGTCCCAGTGTCAATCAGAGGGTTCAGGTGGCGGTAGTACCCGTACTGGCACATGATCTGGTAAAAGAACTTGAGAGCGCTGAGAAATATTTTGATCGTCTGATGTGTCTGATTGGTTTTGAGTACCAGGAAAAACCCTTGACGGTGTTGGCGCACAAGACAATGGAGCTGGTGAATCAAGTAATCCTCGACAGCACGACGAATGCTCTCGGAATCGCCTTTCCAGTTCTGTGCAGCTCGTACTTGCCATGTATCAGTTTCCAGGTAGGTAAAAAATGGCAGTAGTGCCCGAAGATAGCCTTCAACGGTCTTCTTTTCGACGCGTGCTGCTGCCTCTTTCCCGAAAACGGTCAACTCGAAATGAAGCTGATCCTGGCAATCGAAGACTAAAAAAGGGTGCCGATGGCTTACACCGGTTTCTGCTTCATCAAGATGATGTCCTCACCTGGCGACTGCGAGCAGAAGCTGCGGAAAAGCGCCTCTAGTTTTGAGGGATATTTTTGAGGTAAGCCAGGATATGTGTAAAATTCTATCAGAAGCGAGATCCTAGTGATAGAGTTTTACACATATCCTGGTCCTCCCTCTATTTCTACGCCTCTGCCCTGACCAGGAGACAGCGCGTGGCCGCTCCCCCGCGCCTCTCGCTCTACTGGACCCCCGAGGAACAGCTGACGGAGGCGCTGGTGGAGATCCCCTATCGCGCGGACGATCTCGACCAGATGGAACAGAGCCTCCACGAAACCATCATCCGCATTCAGCAGCAGCAATTCGCCGTCCTAGAGCCGCCCTCCCAGACCGTCTGCAAAAGCTGAGACATCCGCTCGCTCTGCCGCTGGGAACGCATTATCGGCTAGCCAGACCTGCTACAGATACCGGCTGGTCAGGGACTGTTTGGCGTTGAGCAGGTCGCGGGGGGTGCCTTCGAAGATGACGGTGCCGCCCTTGTGGCCGCCTTCTGGACCCATATCAATGATCCAGTCTGCGTTGCGAATCACATCGAGATGATGCTCAATCACAATCACGGTGTTGCCGCCATCGACCAGCCGGTTCATGATGGTGAGCAGGCGACCGATGTCCGAGAGGTGCAGCCCGGTGGTGGGCTCGTCCATGACATAGATACTGCCCTGTTTGTGGAGTTCGCTGGCCAGTTTGATGCGCTGGCACTCGCCGCCTGAAAGGGTGCTCAGGGGCTGGCCGAGGGTCAGGTAGTCCAGACCCACGTCGCTCAAAGCCTGGAGCTTTGGCTGCACTTCTTTCATCTTCAAAAACGCCAGTGCCTGGTGAACGGTCAGCTTTAACACATCAGCAATGGATTTCCCGTTCAAGGTGTAGGCCAATACCTCGTCCTTAAAGCGTTTCCCGCCGCACACGTCGCAAGGAAGCTTGACCCCCTCCAGGAAGCCGAGGTCCGTGTAGGTCACGCCAAGCCCCTGACAGGTAGGACAGGCACCTTTGGAGTTAAAACTAAACAGGCCGGCATCGACGTGGTTCACCGCTGCAAAAGCCTTACGCACGGCATCCATGATGCCGGTATAGGTCGCAGGATTGGAGCGACTGGAAGTGCTCAGGGATGATTGATCAATCACCACGGCTTCCTGGTGCTGACTGAGAAAGGCTTCATTGATTAACGAGCTTTTGCCTGAACCAGCCACGCCAGTGATGACCGTCAGCACGCCCGTGGGAATATTCACGCTGACATCCTGCAAATTATTCACCGTAGCGTGGACGATTGGCAGAGCCCCGGTCGCCTGGCGAAAGCTCTCCTTAAGCGGCCTCTTACGCAGCAAATGGTTGCCGGTCAGCGTATCGGCTTGGAGCAGACCGGTGAAATCGCCTTCATAGACAATCTTGCCTCCTTCGCTCCCGGCATATGGTCCCATATCGACGATGTAATCGGCCCTCTTAATCACATCAGGATCGTGCTCTACGACAATGACCGTGTTCCCTTTGTCGCGCAATTTTTCCAGGAGTTCGTTCAGACGATGGACATCGCGCGGGTGAAGTCCGACGCTCGGTTCGTCAAAGAGGTACATGACATCTACCAGGCTGCCGTTAAGATGCTTGACCATTTTGACCCGCTGTGACTCACCCCCGGACAATGTATCTGTGGGTCGATCCAGGCTGAGATACTCCAGGCCAATCTCCACCAGATGTTGCAGCCGCTCGGTCAACGTGCGAACGATTGGCGCCGCCGGGTCTGTGAGACCCTTGACTACCTCTAAAAGCTCATCAACCTCCATCGCTGCCATGTCGGCAATAGTGTACCCCTTGACCTTACAGCTTAAGGCGGCCTGGTTGAGCCGGGCGCCTTTGCAGAGTGGACAGGGGCCGAGCTTCAAAAAAGGCTCGACCTTTTGCCGTATGCGAGACGAGAGCGTCTGGATGTCCCGCGCAATGAACTTGCGATTGAATTTGTACACCAGACCCTCATAGGTGTTGTACGCCAGACCCGTATATTTGCGCGGTTCGCTGGAGAGAAGCAGGTCCAGTTCCTCTGGTGTATAATCGGCTATCTTCTTGTCGTTGTCGAAGAAGCCAGAACGCGCATACAGATCGCTTTCCCAGCCGGCCAGTCCTGGGGCGATGACCGCTCCCTCGTTCAGCGATTTTGTGGTATCAATCAGCGCTTCCGGGGGAATGCCGATCTTGCGGCCCAAGCCATTGCATTCCAGGCACATGCCCTGTGGATCGTTGAAGGAAAAGGCGTTGGCAAAACCTACATACGGTTTGCCGATGCGCGAAAAGAGCAGGCGCAGCACTGACGCGATGTCTGTCACGGTCCCCACCGTGGAATGGGAGCCACCGCCCAGGCGCTTCTGGTCAACCATCACTGCCATGCTCAGCTTCTCAATCGCATCGGCGTCTGGTTGGGGATAGCGTGGTAAGAAGTTGCGTACAAACATACTAAAATTCTCAAACAGGAGCCGCTGCGCTTCGTTGGCAATGGTGTCAAACACCAGGGAGGACTTGCCCGAACCCGACACGCCGGTAAAAATGATGATCTTGCGCTTGGGCAAGCGCAGCGAGACATCCTTCAAATTGTTCTCGCGCGCGCCCCGAATCTCAATATATTCCTGAGCCATACTCATGGATATTCCCTCTCATATCGCCAGCAACATGCCAGCCATATCAGCCATTCTCGTACTAACAGCTTACCAATTGTTGTTCTTTTTGTCCAGAGACCCAGGAGGGGTCACACCGCAGGGGTCACACCGTAGGCGCGGCTGCGGTGTGATACTGTCGGTGGGAATCTCTCCGGTGGGAATCCCTCTGGTGGAACCCCCTCCGGTATACCCCCCTCCAGTGTAATTCGTCCGGTGGGGATTAAAATCGGTAAAGATCACATAACGCTCACCCAATGGTACCAATGCTTGTGCGTATGCTGTCACGAAAAGCACGTCAGATGCGATGTTTATGGTAGGGAACCTTCTGTGAGTTTTGAAGATACTTTGAACGACGTTGGTTCTAATGGAATGGAGAAAACATGGTACTTTTTTCTGGACGTCGCAAATAGAGATAAGCCCAGGATATGTGTAAAACTCTATTACTAGGATCTCGCTTCTGATAGAGTTTTACACATATCCTGGGCTTATCTCAAAGTGCTTGCAAGTGTTTCTGCTGAACCGCTACCTGCTCCCCTAGTACTTGACGATTGCTGATCTCATTCTGGAGCCTCTTCGTAAGTGCTTCTATGAGTCGATGCTGGGTCTCAACACGCTCCTGGTATGTCGATGTCCCGTTGTCTGCCGCTTCGACCTGTGCCGCTATTTGTTCCAGTCGAGCCTCCCACACTTCCACGCGTTCATTCCATGCTGTCCTCATACTCGCCAGTTCCGAAAGCGTGTGCTCAAACCCTATTTTCACCTCGCCAACCTGCTGAAAGAGTGCCGTGAACGTCTCTTGAGTATCCATGAGTGTGTGTTGGACCGTGCTGATACTAATTTGCAATCATATGTAACAAAATGATAGGCTAGCTCTAAGAATTGTGAGAAGGAAGAGAAGGAGCATGTATGAGCAGCATCACACGAGCAGCCGATCATTTCACCGTCGAACAGGTCAAA
>JAABUO010004747.1_pt1 | contig 15981 bp, 11 predicted proteins | sample 5559291 | NCBI WGS metagenome assembly JAABUO01 (sample SAMN10711878, study PRJNA513372) | rock metagenome | isolation source: Antarctica rocks | place: Antarctica: Victoria Land, Finger Mt sud
TACCGGGTGTGGAAAACTCGAAGGAGAAGCAGGAGAGTAGGATTCGGGAGCTGGATGGGGAGTTGAGGGAGGGGGAGAGAGAGAGGGTGGAGGGGGGGAGGGAGCGCGAAAAGTGGTTGGGGAGGTTGGAGGGGGTGTTGGGAGGGTGTAGGCGGTAAGGTTTGGGGGGTTTGTTGAATGGGAGGGGTAGAAAGAGGGATGGGGTTGTAGTATAGTTCGAAGTTTGGAGAGCGCATATGGTGTGAGGATCACAGGATTTGGAGACCGCAAGTCGAGGACCCATTACCCAAATTTGAAAAAAAGAGGCATTCTATTGCTATGGACCTGAGTTGGAGTACTAAGATCTGATAACTACCTGACTACCCGAAAGTTCTTAACAAGTGCAAAACCAAAATGACCCGAGCACTTCGTGTCATTTACCCAAAGGAAATCCACGCCAACGACATTCATGATACGGTCATTATGCCCCGTTAAGTGATGCTGCAAATGCACAAAAAAAGATCAAATGAATACAGATGATGACGCACCCGCAGCAATATCCAGACTACCACAGGCAAGAATCCGTGGTGGCAAATCCTTGCCGGACGGTAACCAGATCCCGCCCTCTACTTGAAAAGACTCCTAAGCTCCTCCAGTCTCTGCTGGGCGGCTTCTGCCTTGTCCAGCTTGCCGCGGTTCATGCTGAGGTCGGCCAGATTTTGCTTCTTGCGCTGTAGCTCTAGCATCTTCTCCTCGAAACTATTCTCCATGATGAAGCGGGTTGTGGTGACCTCCCTTGTCTGACCCAAGCGATGGATACGGTCGACAGCCTGAGCTTCCGCTGCTGGGTTGAACTGGGGCTCCATGATGTAAACCTTGGATCCAGTGGTAAGATTCAGCCCCAAACCCCCAGCGCCAATCGAGATAAGAAATACTGTGGTCTCTCCGTCATCGCGGAATGCCTCCAGTGCTTGAGTACGCTTGTTGCGGGCCATTTTCCCGTCTAGACGAGCGAACTTGATACCATTATCCTCGAGAGCAATCTGAATTAGATCCAGGTGTGACGTCCACCCAGAGAACACCACACTCTTGATGGGGCGGTCAAGTTCCTGACTCTCCATATAAGATTGTTTGAGTGCCTCAATAAGCGCCTTCGTTTTCGTATGTGGCCCGCCATACCTCCCCATAATTTTGGCCTTTCTTGGGTTCTCCCTCGCTTCCTGTCTCTCCTCCTCTGCATTATCGATACCCTCTTGGGTCAATTCGAAGAAGGACGTCCTCATATACTGATCGCAATAGGGGCAGATGAAACGGTGCTGAGTGTCGGTCATGGGCATGCCCTTGTCTTCAAGAGACTTCTTCATGTCTGGGAAGCAGTCTTTGCAGACTATTTGATAGCAAGGCAACATGAATCCGATGATATCGTTACCGCTGGACGCGTTATCCGACTCTGTATCCTTGGGACCTATCTTGCGTGCACACTGAGCACAATTATCGCCGTTTGTCTCCTTGAACAGCATAAGCATCTCGTACGCTTGACGGGTGCTCAATACGGGTTTTTCCTCTTCATCTTCAAGATCAATGGCATTATTCATGCTGAAACCTTGGGTGATTTTGAGGTCGTCCTCACTAAGAAGCTCTCTACCATGAGCACAAATCAGTCGGAGACGCATGATGGCCCGTAAAATGTGGACGTAGGTCTTTCCTCCAAGGCTCTTCTTGTTCTCGCTGGCAATGATCTTCATCTTGTTGTCGGAGTCTTTTGCGAACCACTCGTACAACGTAGACTCGTCGTCGCTGAATGGAAGTCTTACGACCTCATCATGACGTGGAGGTAGGTCGATCCTGTCTTTCAGACGCCTTAGAGTGATACTATCTACCAGAAGGCGCAGCTTGGGGAGAATCTCCGGATCAGCACTTTTGAAGGGACTAAGGATGAATTGGGCGAACCCATGCTTTTCATTGAAAGGCTTGATGCGAAGAAACTTGATCAGGGCGCCCAGATCGTCAAGTCTATTCTGGACTGGAGTACCAGTGACTGCCCACCGACGCTGCGCCGATAGGGTGCAAATAGCTTGTGACTGTCTGGTGGATTGCTCTCGGATCATATGTGCTTCGTCGAGGACGATACGAAAGAAATTTATTTGGGCAAGTGGACTAGCATCTTTCTTCTTGCCTCGCCCATAGATCTCGCTCGATACAGTTGAGTAAGTCGTGATAACAACATCGAACTGGGACAAATGATCAGTGTTCTGGTTTCGGTTGCCTCCGTGATAGACGTAGTATGAAAGAGAGTTTGGCGCGACATGAGCGTTAATTTGCTCCTCCCAATTGGTCATGGTGCTCATGGGCGAAACAAGTAAGGTGGTCTTCGAATTGCAAACAAGAGGCACGTCAGTCGTATTCTCTGGTGGCATTTGCGTCGCCCATTCCTTGGCTTCTCCTAAACTTCCAACAACTAGTGATAGTATGCTCAAAGTTTTCCCCAAGCCCATCATATCAGCCAAAATACCTCCGAGAACCTCAGGCGGTTTGGTTCGTTCTTCATGCCCAGTTATGATGTTGTAGTACATTCTCTGGCCATTAGGTCTAAGTTTCAGCCGCCACAGTGAATTATTGCCTTCTTCCTCGCTGCTGAAAACGCGCTCTTTCTCCTTGGTGGTCATGAAATAGAGGCCTTGCTTCTGGTGGGATAGGAGTGGTGTAATGATCTGAGGATCAGGTTCCATTTCAGGCAGGTTCTCGGATTTTGGAAGAGAGTCAAACATCCCAATAACATCACTACGGATTTCCTCAACTGTTCGTGAAACATAGCCAGCACTTGTTCCTGACCCTGCTGACATGCCAGGAAGGCTCGTTCTAGGTGCCACATTCGGGGCATGCGGGTTTACTATCTCAACGCCGGCGTCGACAGAGAAAGGAGCGCGAAGATATAGCTGCTTTTGACTTAGAAACTTACCGATCCTTACTGCTGAGCTTTTAGGTCCGTATAGGTTGAGGGTCATCTCGAGATATTCTGAACATTCTTTCCCGCGGAAGTCATCCGGCTTTCTTCTCCGGAGGTTTAGACGAGCCTGGGTACGGAATCTCGGATTTTTGGAGTCCATGATGCGTGCCAGTCCCAGAGAAGTTCTTACGTCAACGTTACCGAAATCCTTCCCTGTTGGGTCGAGCACGCGAATAATGTTGTCCTTTCCGGGAAAACGATGCAGCTTGATCTTCATTGCTGGCCAGTCATTCCTACCAAGTAGAGTTGACTTTGGACTCGGATTAGGAACGAGATGAGCTTGCACTTTCGCATGTTCTAAGCGTCCATAGCAAACTTCCTTGTCGGCGCTATCGCTCACAATCACCAAGTCCTCATCGTCACCTGATATAGTCTTAGTATGCACGGCTCTGCGGGTTCCCAGAGAACGCTCACCACCCGTCAAGTCTACCACAGCATTGGTAGGCCCTCGATCTTGTTGTCCTTCTCTTCGTTTGTCTTTCATATACTGGCCGAGATCGCCACCCTTTCCGCCTCCAAAAGCGGCCTTGTTCTGCTCAGGACCACCAGTGAACTCGTCATCCTCGGTCTTAGGCTTCTTTACCGGTCGCGCTTCACGATCAGTGACATTGTGCATTTGCTCGATGAGACTGCCCTGACCCTGTACTTCGAATTCTTCATGGTCACGCTTGCCCAAACCGATTGGGTGTGTTGCCTCCAGACAGTGCTGATGAGGTGAGAGTCGAGGGTTATGTGACGAGATAAGGTTTATCGACTCCTTCTTTGATTCACATCTCGGTTGATTCTGCTGAAATCCTTTGGGATCAAGGAGCTGTCTTGGGTCGAAGCGAGCAGGTGGCGATTGATTCGCGATAACCGCGTTCGTAGGTTTTTTGCTGCGACCTTGTTCCTCGAGGACATAGTAAGCATCATCTTTAGATGGAGTGAAATCAATAAGAGGGAATGTAATGAAATTTGAAGAAGATGGTGGCTCGCTGTTATGCCTAGCCGAAGGAGTCGGAGCGTTCAAGTGAGAGTTGGTAGAGGAAGTAGTACCGTTCACCATTTTCTTCAGCTCTTTGGGGTTTGTGAGCATTGCTGCTGATATAGGTCTGCCGTTGGTTGCCGTAGACAAGGGTATGCTACGTGCATCTTGTCTAGGTGCTGCATAACCGTTTAGATAGCCGTCCATGGTGGAGGACGACGAGGTTGGATGAAGGTGGAAGAAGACGAAGTAGCAAGTTGAGGCGTAAGTTTAAGTACAAAGTGGGTTGTAGGGCCGATCATTCCGGCAAAGAGTGAAGTGAATGAAATGGACGAAAGTTGTGTGTTATCGCAACAGATGTTGAGACGAAGCACTGGAGTACCATGTAGAAGTACCTATAGTAGTTTGCATTCAAGCGAGAGGCACTAAAATTTAAGGTTCTAAGCCTCTCAAGGGCAGTTCACCTAGATATTAGTGTGGGGATAACGGAGTACAGATGGACACCTGCTACGATACTTCAGTATCACCCACCGTCTGCTCTGGAAGGAGTGCAAAGTTTCATATACAGTAAAGTACCCTGATGTAGATGACTAGGTTATCCACTAGCATATTGGGACCGGCATAAGATCTCAATGCAACTTTCAGAGCCCCTAGGAGCTGATCATTTTCAAAATACCCCTCTAGCGTTCATCAAGAAAAATGCCCGCCCAGGTCCCAAGACACCGACGCTATGTAAAGAAATTCAATTGTGTATGAGTCGTCAACATACTGCTCCCATCAACACCAGGAGAAAACTGGGTTCTTGCTCTTGACCGTTTCAAGTCTCTCCACAATGACTCTACGCTGACTCCCTTCCATACCTTCTGCCGCAGCATAACCCAAGTCACCCTCCAGATCGTCTCCATCGTACAAAAATGACGTGCTCCCGTTTCTTGTAGAGTAAGAATACCGCCGACGGTGACTGTTTAATCCTGGCGATTTCCTAGGTTCCTCGAAGCTCAACCTTGTCTTCGTTCCCGGCCTGATGAGGGGCTTGACGTTTCTAATCCGGGATGCACGAATGTCGGAGTTGTGATCGAATGTAACATCATTTACAGTGGCTGGCGTCCCGTGTCCCTCAGCCGGGCGGACAGAGTCAGAAGAGCCATGACGAGAAAGATCGAAACGATTTGGGTTCGGTAATTCAGTAGGAGGGGAGGACAAGCCGAGAAGATCATACTGTTGTGCCGATTGTGACGTATTGGCGGCACTGATGTCCATTTCTTCCTCTTCAATACTATTCCGCGACTGTGCGTTCCTTTGTCGACGCATCTCAGCCGACGGAACTCGCATAGGTATAGCAACAGGGATGTCCACGAGGTCATCCCATACACACACCCGCGTCCTTCGGGTCAACTCCAATGGACCATGGTCAGGCGTCTTCAGAGTCTCTACAACATTCCAGGCTTGACCTTTCATAACAGCTATCTGCTTGGCGAACATTTTCTCCTGGAAATCCGAGTCCTGACTAAATACTCGGCGCAAAGCCATTTGAGTTTCGCTCCACCATTGTTTGGAAGTCAGCAATGGAAGGAAATGATCTCGAGTCTTTGAAGAAAAGGGTCTTCCAATAAGGGACACCGGAAGGAACAGCCATCCGAATGGAAAGCTGCGCCACTGCAAAAAAATCAGCATTGGGAGTCTTAGTGAGCACAGTTGGGTATAGTTTACAGCGTCAGGATGCTTCCAGGGCCACGACAAACTATTATCAATAGCCCCAATAGAGATTGTCGGACCTCCACCAGTATCTGAAACGTTCGAGGGAGTTGATGAGCCATTCATAGCTACCATAGACTCTTGGCGCTTGTATGGCGAAGGATCTGTTATAGAAAGCCCTTCTCTGTTTTTTGATATCGGAACAGCTGTAGGTTTGCTCCTGTTGCCATTTCTTAGAGGCTCAGAAACGATGGAGACCTCGTGGCTCTGCGGATCAACTTTGATCATCCAATTGTCCAATCCTCGGTCAGTATTCCTCATGATGTAGTCCAGAATGACGAGCTTCTCTAGCTCTTCACGAAAAGACTGTTGTAACGTATCTGTCCATACGAATCTACTTCCTGGTGGATCCTCCTCAATATGTGCTGTTCGCAAACCACCCGCTGCCTCCTCTTCGTCATCTGATACAGCGGAGCTCGGCCGGCAGGTGTCAGCCCAATTTCTCCTCTTCTTCCTCTGTGCGTCCTGAGGTCGAAATCCCGAATTGACCTGATCCGGCCAAGGATGGTCTCGTAAGAATATATTTGCGTCCGTGAACCCCTTTAGAAAAACCTGAAAGCTTCCTACTTTCACTGGTAAAGGTTTCCTCTTTCGGTAGTAATTGGACCTATCCCAGAAGTCGTAAAAGAATGACCTTGAAGACAGATATACGATATCCGTATATGGAACCAGATGCGTCTGCAACCTCGTATCCAAAACGGAGGCGGCTGCCTCCGAAACGTAGGAAAGATTGGGAATAAGACACGCTCTGCCAAAGAAACAGGGGAAGAGATTCCTGTGTATCCATTTGGTCCATTTGGGATTCCTTGACGCATATGGTTCCTCGTCCTTGGGTTTAAATACACCAACGACCTTGCCGTCGCTATTCCTAGCAAAATAGCTCCCTGAACTTCCTTGAGATATCATCTTTGGATGAACACCAAGCTCTATAGCAACCTTAACACTCTCCACTATATCATCAAACTCCATCTTCGTTATACAATCTCCATGACCATCAGGACCGTCCGGGGCAAGTGTTTCTGCACTGGCGGGTCTTATGCCCTCTGGAGGCTGAAAAACGGAGTGTTGTATTTCTAATTGCTCCTCTTCATTTGTCTTACCCCTAACTCTATTGATCTTGAATTTCGATGCAATTTCCTCCGCCCATCGCTCAAGCCGAGCATTGATTGCCTTTATGTCCACGCCAGATGAGTTTCTTCGCATGCGCCGCCTCCCAGCACTTGGGCGACGATGGTGTCCCAAGGAGCTATCACTTAAGGCCGCGAACATTGGGGCATGAGACTGAGGCTGGATTGGGGCATAACGCGGAGCGGAAGCGGAAATGGTACGAGGGGTATGGAGAGCCTCTTCTTCGTCGGAGTCGTCGATGTAGCCATTTTCCTCGTCTACTTGAGCTATCCGGGCATAACCAGAAGTGGCGGGTCTATGTCGAGGCATGCTATTGCTTTCAAGGGTGGCATAGACAAGGTCTGTAGGAGGGCAGAACGTAGCTTCATCCTGCATGCTATCGGACATATATTTCGCCGGTATTGTAGAGCTGACGCTTGCGTTATGGTACGGCATCAGGCGTACTTCACCTCAATGTATGATGCACACTTACAGCCAACTCCTTATTATCACAGCGGTCACTGCTTGTTGCTTGTATTATTTTGGAAACACACGAGCTTCTCAGTGAGACCATCAATTCACAGATGTCGAGGCTGCTGTATGGCTCAGTGTCACTACATGCTTAATACGCATACCGAGGAAGCCCGATTCAACCACGTTTAATACTTAGCTCGTACATTCATTTGACCTCAAGGGTCTTGGAATGGTGGAGCTTAGATTAAGCAGTTTGCTCCTAAGAAGTAGGATGAAGCATTTTACAAAACAGGGTCTTGCGTTTGTTCATTTTCTGTACATGCAGCTTGTGCCGAAGGGGCTTGAGCTTCATTCATTATCTGAATTCTCAGAGAACTCTTTATTCAGATCTCTACTCGAAGACTGCCATGCTCAGAATTCTGATCGAACGATTAGCAGTGCCACCTCTGCACGTACTTTTCTTTGACCAACATTCAAAGGTCTCTTGTTATTGCTAGAACATCTAGCAAATCATCGGAGAGGCACAAATTAGCGTCGAAAAACAAAAATGACACTAAGGTCTTTAGGGTACACTAAAGCACTCGCAGATATCAATTCGGCAGCATCAGCAGAAGCCATCCTTCGAAAATTCCCTTGGATACGTACTAATGATCTGCTTAGACTACCCATAGCCAATATGTCCGGAAGAAGATACTCCTGATCTCTTGCGCCCGCTCAGAAACTATCCGCTTTGATCCAACGCCAAACGTGCTATACAACAGTCCTTTTAATAAGATTTACATTGTTTGCCAGAAGTAGTTGGCATAGAAATATCGTGAAAACTTTGGATCGATGTTCACCACATGAACGTCGCCCTTCTGATTATTCCGAATAACTGCTTTGTTATAGTTCCCGGCATTGTCTGCCTCCACGTCGATTCCGAGTGAGCGGTAGACTTTGAGCTTGAGTCTGCGGACGTCGCCGTTAGCGAGCAGACTTTTACTTACTTTCCAGCGAAAACCTGAGTACTCACATCGTGGGATCATCAACCTCCCGCCTTGCCTTCATGGCCTCATCTCCTTCGACGCCCTGAATATCCAATTCTTGCAGTCGGCCTTTCAGACATTCCAGCTCTTGCTCTAACCTTTCGCCCTCAATTTCGAGATCCGAAGCTGCCTTTGCGATACGGAATTTCTGTGTGTCTAATTCAACAATCTGCGATGCGTGATCGACACTGTTGTGGGAGGAGACTGTGTCATTGTGTTGCTGCGCTAAGGTCGTAAGGTTTCGCGAGAGTTCTAATAAGCACATAAGCACATGGAATCAATCAAGGGTTGCTAAAAGTCTTGTTACTCTTCAAAGCGCTTTCGGCTTCTCGAATGCGTAGATCGCGGGCTTGCTGAAGTGTGGAGAGGGACTCGTTGATGCGGCCAATCGCTATCTTATCGGGATGTATATTAAAGTTCCCAATTGTGTGGTGAATGAGCTTTGAAGAGTAGTTAGGACAATGGGATTGAGCTGCGATTGTTTCAAAAGACTTACCGTCGCAGGATCCTCATCAAGAAGCATTTTGCGATTGATGGACTGGGTTAGATCTCGACGCTTCGAAGTTGAAGAATCGAGCGATGATACTTTCAATGCAAACCGCTTTGTTTTGAAGCTCCACAGACTGTAAAGTGACTGATGAGGAGGTTGCGATAAATGATGCTACTGTTGATGTAAACACTGAAATGATCAACGGTTGCGCCAGGGCGCTTGGCTTATCCGCATGACAACTAACGATAAGGTAGCGCGAAGGCACCGCCACTGTGGAAAAGGCTCGCGTGTACCTAGCTTGTAACGAAGCTCTTCATTTGTTTTTCTATTCACCATTTCTGGGAGCTGTGCTTTAACTCAGGCACTCGCAAAAATGGGCTCAAATTTACCCTGTATGTCTCCACCATGTCCGCCCGGCAGATCTGCTAAAACGAAGTTTGTCATACTGCTAACATATCATTCTACTTACCAGACGCTGCAGATGCTGATAGGTTGGTCTGAATCTTCTAGAGTAGTTGATGCGACATTATTCTAACAGGGAAATGAATAGCCCTTTGAAGCCTGATGAGCTTCAAGTTCTACGAGCTCAGTACGAGAAGGAAGGAGAGTATGTCGGCGTTCAGACAAAATTCAACTACGCATGGGTGAGTCTTCACCCTATGTAACGGTGATGGCATTGGCTCAAGGCTATTCTAGGGTCTTATCAAGTCATCTACCCGAAATGAGCAGCAAGAGGGAGTTCGTCTGCTCTCGGAGATATTCCGGAACTCTCCAGAGCGAAGGCGTGAGTGCCTCTACTATCTGGCTCTTGGAAACTACAAACTAGGCAATTACGCGGAGGCAAGAAGATACAACGACCTTCTCCTGGATCACGAGCCGGCCAACTTACAAGCAGGCAGCCTGCAAGGCCTGATTGATGACAAAGTGGCCAAGGAAGGGATGATGGGTGTTGCGATTTTGGGCGGAGTTGCAATAGCCGCTGGCGTTGTTGGCGGTATGCTGTTCAGAGGTGCAAAGAGGAGGTGAATATGTGGTTAGAGTGTGGTTGTCTCAATGGTTGAGTCTGGCGCAAGTAAGAGTTTTCAGGAACATCACTTATATGAAAAATGTCAATGATGTGCGTCTATCTATTAGCGTATGAAATGTTTTCAATAACGGGAGCAGCTTTACATTGGAAAGCGAGAGCCTGGGAGAATACGGAGTTATAAGAAACCCAGAGAATTGCCAGCATGACAATGCGAGCACAAGACAGTTTGCTTACTTGAGTTGCTATTTAGATCCCCAGTCCGTTCATCATATTTCCATTAAGAGTTTTGAAAATATAAAATATTTTAGATTCATCTCCAATTTAATAGCATCTACGATATCTTATCGCAGTCGATCACAAGAAATCTCGGCGCAGCTGATACCATCACCCTGTAAGATCTTTGATCCTAAAGAGGTTCACTCTTTATTTTGCCGCCTGTAAAATTACCTACCTATCAACCGTCGTGATTTACTCGTTAACCTGCCCGTTATAGCCTTCGGCTTTTCACAGTCATTGATGACTACTTGCATACGGCAAGCTTCTCAAACTACGATAACCTCGCTGCGCCTCCACTGCACGACCTCATCCCTCAAACCAGCCGCACGTTTCTATCAGCCTTATCGAGATCTGTCACTTAGCTGTATAGCACATCCATCTTTCCTTTGAGGTAGCTTTGGCAACTACACTCAACGCGGAGATTACTTCTCCGCATCTACATTGACTCCACCTCAGTACATCCGTCATGGCAGATAACAGGCAAGGACGAGAGCTGGTGTTTTGCCACCAGTGCGAAAATGAATGGCATCGGGCGGAGTTTGGTTTACATTGTCCTCAGTGTGATTCGGACTTTGTAGAGGTGGTAAGTTGTGGATTTGTCATTACCTATCTGCTTCAGCTCCTCCAGGCACAAACAATGGCCTCGAGCTTCATAATATGAAGATACTAATTAAGTATCACAGATCGAAGAAGGCCATGATCCACGAGATACCCACGAAGAAGATCCAGAAGAAGTGAATTCTGACAGTCTCCCACACCATCCACTGCATCACCATGTACCCTGGGAGCGGGAAGCACTAGACCCGGATGAAGGTGACATTGAGCATGTAGAGTGGAACGCGGGTTCCGGGCTTCACTTCTCACGTACCTCATTTCGATCATCACCATCATCGGGCCTGAGACGAGGTGGACCGGGTATGAATGATCCCTTCGCTCCGATATTCCAAACATTCGCAACAATGCTCGAAGGAGGAACCCAACGTCGTCAACAAGCTCCAGGTAGGCCTCCCCATTTTCGCAATACCCCCCAACCCCTTGGCTCCCTTTCCGATCCCAGAGACCCCTTCATGGACATGCTGGGTCGCAATCACGACCACTACCACCCGCATCCGCAGACTAACCACTCTCGTCTTCAAGAAGGCAACGCCCGTCAAGCCTTTGGCGGCAGAGCAACAATAACAGGTACAGCCCGCCTTTTACCACGAGACGCGAACAATCCGCAGCCTCAAGTCATGCCCGTAGACCAGCTACACGGGTCAGTACCGCACTCCCTCCACGAGCGCCAAGAACTCAATAATCAGATCCCGCTTACGAACTGACAGGCTCCTCGGCTCTCTCCTGCAGAACATGCACGGCATGCACCAAGACGGTCGCCCCGGTGCCGGAAACCCCACCCTCGCCCCACCCTTCCACATCTTCGCCCAACTCCTCAATCCCGCCAACGCCGCCCACGGAGACGCCGTATACACCGAAGAAGCCCTTGACCGCGTAATCTCCCAATTCATGGAAGCCCAAAACGGCTCCGCAGCCCCAGGTCCCGCTTCCGCAGCCGCGATCGCGGCGCTCCCGAAAAAAGAAGTCGACAAGAGCATGATGGGCTCCGACGGCAAAGCCGAATGCTCCGTCTGCATGGACAACGTCGAAATCGGCGACCAAGTCACCGTCTTGCCCTGCTCCCACTGGTTTCACGGCGAGTGTGTCGGTGCGTGGTTGAAGGAGCACGATACGTGCCCCCATTGCAGACAGGGGATCATGCCCAAAGATGCCGAATCGGGAGATCGGCCGCGATCGCCGGGCCAGGCGCCGAGAAATAGCCAGGTGCCACCGAGTCCTGGGGTGGAGAGTCCGAGGTTTCAGTTTCAGACGGGCACGATTCCGAGGTTGCACCAGTCGCAGTCGAGTAGTAGGCCGGAGTCGGGGAGAAGGAGGTCTGGCGGGAGGAATGGGGATGGCGGGAGTGGGAGCAGTGGGAGTAGTAGTGGGGGGATCAGCGGGTGGGTGAGGAATCATTTTGGAAGTGGAAGTGAGAGGGGGAGCTAGCTGTGCTTTATTCTGAGTCAGCTTGCTCCGCTTGCGTGGTAGTCCCACAGAGCGACAACTCGAAAGAGAGAAACTGGTACTTGAAGCGACGATGAAGCAAAAGCTAAGCTCAACCTTGAGCCACGGGCTTTGTTCAAGATGTGGCATACCTCCTTTTTATTCTATCCATGACTTCTACTCGGCCCAATACTCATGTCTCATATCTCACACTCCGTTCTTACAAGGGGCATTACAATTCTCTCTCTCAACTACGAGGCAGGCAGGCAGGTTGATTAGCTGCATTGCAGGCGCTTTGGCTAGATGGTTATTGGGTCCTGAATGTTTTGCCTAGGGAGGCAGGGAGCGTGATTTGTCAGTTATCGCAGGGGGGGGGAAGATCTGGGAGGTCCATTTCTACCCAAGTTGAAATGGAAGGCGCTTTTGACGACGGGTCTCGATCTTCGAAGCAATGGTAAGAATGCAGAATGGTGATTGCGTAGGGTCAGCTGAACTTGATGCTCGACAGGACCTGTGGCTTTTATGTGCAGCAAGTGCAAAACTCTCGAGCCAGCCCACAAGCACCCAGAAGCATGGGGACAATCAGCACCACAAAACCCTTATCATTACCACCACTTCATTCCCAGCATCTACCACCCCTACCAAGACGCCTTTAATCTATGTACACAATCATCGGTATTGATCCGGCCCAAATCTATATACACAAGGGCTCTCAGGCATACTATAAACAACCCGCTTGACGCAAAGCACACGTAAAGACACCAGAAAATGGATTCATCTATAATCAAGCCAGCCAGTGGATAGACAGTCAGGGAGTCACCTAGAAGCAGGAAAAGGGTTGGAGGACGTTTGTATGTGTATTAGGTAGGTAAATTAGGGGGGAAATGTGACTATGGCTGTTTTTTTACGTCGCCTTCGCTTCCTTCACCTTCGAGGATCTGAGTGAGACCTGAGAGCGAAAAATCGCTGCCGGAGAAGTGGATTGCGACGAGCCATGCAGAGACGAAGTTGACGAGATGGTGGAGGAGGTAGGCGTAGGTGACGCCGTAAACGGCGGCGTAGACGGCAAGGAAGAAGAAGAGGATGTTGGTTATGTAGCGGAAGCTGTTGAAGGTAGAACGTTAGCAATGCTCGCTGTGGGAGTATAATGATCGGTGAGGGGCCCTACTTCGACGTAACCCTGGGAATCATCTTCCCGCACGTCAAAGTCTCAACCAGCATTAGAAACGGCATTATCGATAAGACATTATGATGTGATGAAAAAGGTGTAAACCAGTGCACCGCGAGGTTGTGTACCCAGACTAGTAGGACAGGGATATTGATTGGTAGAACCCAGAGCATTAGGATCAGAATTGAGTGAGTGTAGTTGTAGAAATTGTAATTAGCTCCCGATCGCTGTGGAAATTAGCCCCTGAACAATGACCAGATCAAGTAGATAGGAGGCTTACCGTCTCCCCCACCAACCTCAACGCCCGCGTGCAGGTTGCTAGTTGTATAAGACAGGCCACCAGATAGGCGAACTGATAGGGAACGACTGTGGATACCAGGAGCAGTAATACAAGTGCAGTGACGAAGCGTCTTCTGGGTGAGCTGGCGGGGAAAGCAGGCACAGTGATTTTCCTTTCGTCCTCAGCTCTGGCCCAAACTGGGCTTGGTGTCCATAAGCTATACGGTATGTAGAGTAGAGAAGTCACCCCAAGAGCTACCCAGTTGACGAAAACGCAAAGACCAGCACTAATTAAGCCCAACAGTGGCACGAGGAACCAGAATATCGGATCTTGAGAGCCAAGTAGAAGATCATTCCTGGTATAGTCGATTGCAGATTCTGTTGCGTTTTTTTTCCAACCGAAGAAATGAGGCGAATCAGATCTCGGTGATGCGGAACTAGAGATTGCCAATGACATTGCTAGAAACGACATGGCCAACAGAAGCAGGGGTAAAGAGGACCTGAGACAAAGATCCATGGACTCCGCAAAGGTGATGAAGGTACCTGACGAAAATTAGCTCTAATTGGACTATGCATGCTTAGCAATTAATCTTACCACCTTGGTCGTAAACTTTGAATTGTTTTCGAAGAACCAAAGCTATAACGAGCAATGGGAATGCAGCAAATACCATCCTGTATCGCATGACTAGTTTACCCATACTCCCTGGGATGTCGACTTTTAATGAAACAGCGATTGATGAATTGCATGTTGGATCCGACCAGAATTGCAAAGAGACCCCATCAGCGGTGGCGTGTTCTCGCAAAGGTGGCGGCATAAAAGGAGCGATACCATGCAAACTAATATTCGCGTTCTTCAGGTTCACGAAATACCTTGATTCATGAGGTTCGGAAATATATTGGCGCATTAAAGTGGTGAAAAGTTCTGCATCGTCATCACAGGCCTGCTTTCCAAGTGTCAAGTGAAAAGCAAGTAGGCTCGAATGGAAAGCGGGGATTCGAACTTCCATCACGGTTGGCCTGTTCGCTGGTAGTTCCAGTTGCATTCCTCGTGACAGTAACGTTCGAAGACCTAGCCTGGGACGGATGAATGAATCGGTCGTATCAGTGAATTCAGCAATGATCCAGCCGGAGGTCACCTCTGATGCCTTGTCTACAACAGCGACAAATTGGTGTTCTGCAAGATCCTCCAGTTGGTACTGAAAGTAGGAGAAAGGAGAAGATCGATCGTAGGCATGTTTCGACAAACGTGTTGAGGCCGGCAAATATATGACATCTGAGGCAGCATTCTTGCAGGCCAAGCGTGTAGAGCCTGTTGTGCCTTCGGACAAATCCATATTCATTGAGAATAACGTTGCCGCTTGACCAGCTTGCAACGGAAAAACGCTGCAGAATAGAACCTCTACACGACTATTGCTCCCATGCTCACCGATTGGCATGTTTGACAATAGAGTGAATTTCTTCGATCCCTGTATATCCTGTACAGGTATCGGCATAAGGTGTGCTTTCGGCTTTTCCGATCGACCAAAATTCTTAAGCACCAGTCTCTCGCCCATAGCAATGATGGCATTTGAATTGTCTTCTAATGTCAGTAAAGTCGTTGGTTCCTCCACCGGTAGCACCTTCTCCGCAGAATCTTCCATTCCAGTCAGATACCATTTTTTGAAGATGCGCATACGTTCCGCTCTGGGTTTGGTCTGTCCTGGACGGCGTACATCGATCGTCTCGAACAACGACCTTATGATAGGCCGCACTAGCTGTACACACCAGGTTGTCTGGATATGATCCGCACCGGTCCACATGTTTGGTATAGACGAAGTAAAGACTGTAAATCCATGTGTGCTTGGTACAAGTGACGAAAGACTCGAGTAATCCGAAGGCACAACCGTATCCAAGCTTCCGCCAGCAATCGAAATGAGTGTAACGTGCCACAGAGGATTATCGTTTGCCCACTTCTGTGAATATGCTTCTCTCCAGTAGTCATTGATCTGCTTATATGTACGAACGATCTCCGCATCAACCGAAACCGGCGGCCGAGCATGCGGTGCAGATATCGTGATGATTGTGTTGACAGAATTTGATTGGTAATTTGGCATCGTAAGCATCGTTCGGGCAGCAACCCCACCCATGGAATGGCCGACTAGAATGACCGAACTAGGATCAGGTAATCCGGGTTCCCGTAGAGAGCGTCGGGGATCGTGGTACAGGGAAAGAATGTATGCAACGGCATCGTTCAAGTACTCGGCTTGATCTAGCAGAGTCTGACCGTGTAAAGCGGTAAAGTCTTCGTTAAAGTCGATGGAAAAGAACTCAATGCTTGTCGCTCCTTCCTTCAAAGCCTTTGGGTCATGCTGGATGGTATTGTAGAAATATTGAGCAGATTCAGAAGCGAGAGA
>JAABUO010004748.1_pt1 | contig 15979 bp, 12 predicted proteins | sample 5559291 | NCBI WGS metagenome assembly JAABUO01 (sample SAMN10711878, study PRJNA513372) | rock metagenome | isolation source: Antarctica rocks | place: Antarctica: Victoria Land, Finger Mt sud
GCGCCCACGGCGGTGGTCGCGGCGGCGGTAGTCCGCTGACGGCGACGCTCGAAACCTTCGAGGTCGTCGACGCCCAACACCTTGACCCCAAAGCCCCCTGAGATGCCCAAAGCCCCCTGAGATGAAGGATGAGGACATGCAGCCCGTAAAGGACGTTTTCGAGGGATATGGCGACGAGGCGCCGGACGACCGGCCGTTGGGGGCGTACGCCGGGCTCGGCGCCCTCTTCGGCGCGGAGTTCGCCCTCTTTCTCGTCGCGGTCAAGCGCACTGGGCGTGCGCTGCCCGAGCGCATCGAGGCGCGTGATCTGTTGCTGCTGGGGGTGGCCACGCACAAAATCGCGCGTATCGTGACCAAAGAGATGATCACAAGCCCGCTGCGCGCGCCGTTTACGCAATACAAAGGGCCGGCTGGGGCCGGAGAGATCAACGAGTCGACGCGCGGGACGGGGCTGCGCCACGCCATCGGTGAGTTGCTGACCTGCCCGTTTTGCTTCGCGGTATGGGTGGCATCCTACCTTACCTATGGCTTCGTGTTCGCGCCGCGCGTCACGCGCCTGATCGCGGGCATCTTCGGCATGGTCACGCTCTCAGATACGCTGCAGGACCTCTACGACTTGCTCAAGAATAAGGCCGAACACCCAGACGAGTCGAAAGTCGATAGTCGATAGTCGATAGTCGATAGTCGATGGTCGACAGTCGATAGTCGATGGTCGACAGTCGATGGTCGATAGTCGATGGTCGGAAGGTATTAGGTTGCTACGACACATGCTAATGGTGTCATCGGTTAGCATCTGCCGTATCACTAACGACTATCGACTATCGACTATCGACTATCGACTTTCGACTTTCGACTTTCGACTAAACAAGGATGCGCAGGGGCGACAGGATACGCTCGGCGGCTTTGGCGATCCAGGGGCGGCGCGACCACTCGGCGCGGGTCAACTCGACGGAGTAGGCTTTGTCCTGCTCGAACAATTGCTCCATTTCCTGGGCCAACTCATCGCTGTAGATCTCGACGTTGAGTTCGTAGTTGCCGAGCGAACTGAGGCGGTCCAAGTTGGCGCTGCCAATCGTCGACCACTGTCCATCGATCGTGCATGTCTTGGCGTGGATCATGACGTTGTAGCGGAAGATGCGTATCCCCGCGTCCAGGCACTCGGCGAAGAGGCGGCGCGCCATCCAGTCGGCGACGGTGTGGTTGGAGATGCGCGGCAACAGCACCTGCACATCCACGCCGCGCGCCGCCGCCGCCGTCATCGAGGCGAGCAGCGCGCGGTCGGGCACGAAGTAAGCGTTGGTGATACGTATGCAGCGCTCGGCGCGGTCGATGGCCGCGATGTACATGTCGCGGATGGGGAAAGCCAGGCGCAGCGCGTCGTTGCCGCGCGGCACGAACAGGGGGTCGAACTGGCGCGGATAGTGGCGTGTGATATGCTCGTCGCGGGGCTGGTGATCGTCCCAGAAGTACACGAACAGCTGCGCCAACTGCGCCGCGCCGGGACCCTCCACGCGTACGTGCGTATCGCGCCACTGTGTGGCGTAGAGGCTGCCCAGGTTATAGCCGCCGGTGAAGCCGACCTTGCCGTCGACGACGAGCACCTTGCGGTGCTCCAACGCGTAGTGCCCCGGGTCGAGCGCTTGCCAGGGGCGTCGTATCGCACGGTACTCGAGCGCGTGGATCGACGGCGGGAAGCGCTTGAAACTGCTCGGCACCACGAGATTGCCGAAGGCGTCGAAGATGACGTAGACGTCGACCCCCGCGTCCGCCTTGCGCGCCAAATGCTCCTTGAACTCTTGGCCTACGGCGTCACCTTTCCAGATGAACGTTTCGAGGTAAATCGACTCTTCGGCGGCATCGATCGCGGCGAGCATGGCGTCGAACAGTTCACGCCCATAGCCGAAGACTTGCAGGCGGTTCTCACCGGCCGTCGCGTCGGGGATGCGTTCGTGCGGGAAGCCTTGGGGCTGGTTGCGGCGCTTTAGCCAGGCGATCGTGGATACGACCACGACGATGACTGCCTGCAGCGCGGCCACGACGGCGAGGCCCCACAGCGCTACGCGCCGGGGCGAGAGCGGCCGATGGAACAAGGGTTGTCTCCGTTTCATATCCCGCCCCGCCGGCGCGCACACCCCTCACGCATACTACCTCCCGCCTCCCGCTCATCTATATCACGGCGTCCCACACGACACACTCTGGGCGCCCCCATAACCATAACCGAAAAAGGCCCTACCGCGCGGGTCTGCGTCGATAGGCCGATAGGCACGCAACCTGCTATTCGGTTACTACGTCAAACGCTATAAAGGACGCTCCTTGGCTTCGCTACGACATCCCGCTATACGACGATGGATCGACCGGTTCGTCGCGGCGGATCCGGGCCTGACGGCGCTGCACCGGGCGGTCAGGACGACGCTCACCGTTATGTGCGCTGTGTTCACCGTCTACCTGGCGCTGCAGGCCCTGGGTTTCGGCACGGTGCTAACGATCCCCCTGCTCGCCGGGGTGGTCAGCCTGATGTCCTCGGTCGCCGTCAACGACCCCACCCCCCGGCAAAAGCAGGTGACGATGCTCCTCCTGGCCCTCGTGGCCATCATTTTCGTCTTCGTGGGTACGGTGCTCGGCCACTACCAGGTGGTGAAAAACGTCGCGCTCCTGGTCATCATCTTCGTCGCCTACTACCTGCGCCGCTTCGGCCCCAGGTTCCTCGCGCTCGGTATGATCGGCTTCATGACGTTCTACTTTTCGTCGCTCATCGGGACCACGCTCGGGCAGATGCCCGAGCTGATCGGCGCCATCGCGGTCGGGGTTGGGTGGGCCTTCGTGTTCGTGTTCCTCATCCTCCCCGACCGGCCGGCGCGCACCGTGCAGCGTATGCTGCGCTCGTACGACGCCCGCACGGCGCTCGTGCTCGACGTCCTGTGTGCGATCGTCGGGGGTGAAAAGCGCGACCACGCCCTGACGAAGAGGCTGCGACATCGCCTCACACGCCTGAACGACACCGCGATGGCCATCGAGGGCCAGCTCGCCGGGGACGCGGTCGACGCCCACGCGCTGGGGGCGCGGCCGGACAGGGTACGCATGTTCATCTTCGACGCGCTGCTCTCGATCGAGACCATCGCGGCATCCGTCCAATACATCGTCGCGCACGATGCGGAGGCGCAGGACCAGGCGAACGTTGACGCGGCGCTCCTCGCGACCCTACGGGCGCTGCGGGCCGCGTTCCACGCCAGAGACATCCGGGACATGCGGAGTAACCTGCCCGAACTGACGCGGGCGCTGGATGCGCTCGGGCGTGTCTACGACGACCACGCATCCGGTGGGGACCGCCAGCCATGGGCCTATGCGGTGCGCCGCGTCGAATCGGCCGGGCGGTGGCTTGTCGATGACATCGCGCACGGGAGCGAGGTCGAGACGCAACGCCAAGGGGACGGCGCGGGGACGGACGGCGGCGCGGGGGCGAACGGCGGCGCGGGGACGGACGGCGGCGCGGGGACGGACGGCGGCGCGGGGACGGACGGCGGCGCGGGGACGAGCAACAAACCCGGCGGGCTCCGGGGCAAGCTCCAGCCCACCACGATCCAGGCCATCCAGGCCACGGTCGCGGGCGCCATCGCCATCGTCCTGGGTTACCTGCTCTCACCGACCCATCAGTACTGGACTGTCCTGGCGGCGTTCGTGGTGCTCTCCAACGCCGGCTCCATCGGCAAGGCGTACAACCGCGCCTTCCAACGGGTCGCGGGCACCTTGCTCGGCGCTATCGTCGGGTTTGGACTGGCCTCCCTCGTGGCCGGCTCGACGAGGGTCGAGATCGTGCTCGCCTTCGTGTGCATCTTCTGTGCGTTCTACCTGTTCTCGGTCGCCTACGGGCTGATGGTGTTCTGGGTGACGGTGATGCTCGCTCTGATGTATGACGTGTTGCTGGGCGGGATCAACGCACAGTTGCTGCAGGTTCGTTTTGTCGACACCCTCGTCGGCGCCGCCGTCGCCCTCGCCATGTCCATGCTGATCCTGCCGACCAGGTCCGGTGACGCGGTGCAGGCAAGCGTGCGCGCCTTCCTGACAAGCCTCAATGGCTACGTGGGCCGATACCTGGACGAGCTACAGGGAGGGCGCGGCGACGTCGACCTGATCGACGAGGCCGTCGACCTTGGCGCCAAGCTCCAGCAGGTGATGGCGTCGACCATTATATTACGTAAGGTCGCGGGCGCGCACACCCGCTCGGGCGTGGAGCGGGTCGTCGCGACGCTCCTGGCCGTCAACTACTACGCGGGGCATCTCACCGATCCCACGGCGCGCGAGCTGGCGCTCACCCCTGACCAGCGGACAAAAGCGCTGCTCGGGGACGCGAAAGAGAACATCACGGCTAACGTCAAGGCGCTGATCGGCAGGATCGATGGGGACAGAACAACGACGAGCATCCAGGATCTGGACAGCGTCGAGGAGCTTATCGAGGTCAGATTCGCGGCGATGCGCTCCGCACGGCCTCTTCAGTCGTCCGGCACGTCAGGGGAGGCGCGCGGGGGCGCCGCCGCGGCCGTCGGCGTCCAGCCTCCCGTGCGCGACGGCCTCGTGCGGTCGTTGCATTTTATCTGGCATATCAACCAGGCGATCGTGGACCTGGCCGTCGACCTCGGCGCGCGACGACCGGAGACAACACACCGATGAGACAGCCCGATGGCGACGGCGAGCGCGCGGCGACGGTTGAGGACGTGACGGCGGGGGCGGTTCAGGGGCGCCATTCCGCGCGCCGGGCCGGCCTCGTTAGTGAGTTGCTCCTGGCCGTCCCACCGACGCTCACGGTGTTGGCGGCGCTGTGGCTGACCGAAACGCTGATCCACCGCCGCGTGGTCTTCGCCGCGCTGGCCGCGAGCGCCTTTTTGATTTATCGTGACCCCAAACATCAAATGAACGACGTGCGGGTCATGGTGACGGCGCACCTATGCGGCGCCGCCCTCGGCCTCGGCGCCGAGTTGCTGCTCGGCCCCAGTTACCCCGCCGGCGCGGTCGCCATGGTCGCCACGATCCTCACGCTCATCGTGCTCGACGCGGTCCACCCACCGGCCATCGCCACGTCCCTCGGCTTCGCCATCCTGCCCAGTCAGGGGGGCGTGCTCGGCGTGTTCCTGCTCGCGTTGGCGCTGGTCGCCGTCCTTGTCGTCCTGCAACGCCTTGCCCTGAGAACCCTACGCTCTGTCGAGCGTCGCACGTAGGGGCATAGTACAGATACCAGGAGTTCGATGATCATACTATTGCACGCCCTTGCGCACGGTCACCCGCTGGCCGCGCACGCTGTCCACGCCGTGTCGGGCCTCGCCGCGGCGGCGCCGACCCCCCACCCGACCTCCAGCGCCAACGGGCGCGGCCCCGTCCTCAAGCACGCGTACGATGATTTCCTGGCCCAACTGCTGCAGTTTCTCATCTTCGTGGCCAACTTGATCGGCGCGTGCGTCATCGCCGTCGCCGTCGTCCGCGAGGCGCTCTTCTACCTGTACGAACTAGTGCGGAACAGGGGACGGTCGATCCCGGACCGAGAGGCGATCCGCCTCTCGCTGGGGCGCTCGCTGTCCCTGGCGCTGGAGTTTCAACTTGGGGCCGACATCCTGGGCACCGCGCTGAACCCGAGCGCGCAGGATCTCATCGTGCTCGGCGCGGTGGCCCTGTTGCGCACGTTCCTCAGCTACTCGTTGAGCCGTGAAATCGCTGCGGAGGCGCGCCGCGTCAACGACGCGCGGCAGGGACAGCAGGGACAGCAGGGACGGCAGGGGCAGGACCTGCCCGTTGAGCGCGAGTCGGCGATGGCGACCGTGCGCCGCAAGCTCGGCGAAAAGTAGTAGAATTCACGGATGGAGCGACTTATCCGACGTGTAGCAGGTGTTGCGGCAGGCCTTGCCGTTATCCCCAGCGCTGGCTCCATGCCGAGCAACCGCATGACTGGCGCCACTGCTCGGCCGAACGAAACCACGCTGAAACAAGCGCCCTTCGACGAACGCTTTGTGTTGAGTCTTGCTCTTTTTATCCTCTCGCAGGTCTTGGTGTACCTCTGTATATACATCTTCCATATGAAAATACCGTTCAATGCCTATAATTATCAGTACAACGGCATGCATTATCTTCGTGATCCCCGTATCGATGGCGGACCCTTTAATTTCTTACGCGCGCTCGGCCCCTTCGATGGGCAATGGTATCTGAAGATCGCTGATGCGGGTTATGCGGCGCCGTTGGGGGATTATGGCCGCTATCCTGATGCAAGACTGACGGGTACATTATCCTACGCGTTTTTCCCGCTGTATCCCCTGATCCTCTCCGCAGTGAACAATCTGTTCCACCCCATTGAGTTGAGCGCGTTTGTGCTCACAAATGTACTGCTCGTCTGCAATTTTACTAGCCTTTATTATGTCGTTTCGCGGTTGTTCGGCCGCGATGTGGCGCTTCGTTCGATTTTTCTCCTGTTCCTTTTCCCGTTTAGCATCTTCTTCCGGAGCTATTTCACCGAGGGTCTATTCCTGCTGCTCCTCATCTGGTTCGGCTACTTCCTGATAACCAAGCGCTGGATGTGTGCGTGCGCGCTGCTCGCGCTGCTCTGCGTCACACGGCCGAATGGGATCATGATGGGCGCCATCTTTTTGTACTACCTGCTCAAGAGTGTCAGGAAGGCGGACATTCGCCTGTCCACCGCGGCCCTGATTGCCCCCTATGCCGCCCTTCCGTTCCTCGCCTGGTGTGGTTTTTGTTTACTGCAACGGCAAGACCCGTTGTACTGGGCCCATGTCCAATCTCAGTGGTTCCAGTCGACAGCCATCTACTACCCGCTCCAACACAATATCTCGACCATCCTTTCCTTTTTCCAACTGCCTCTCCACTCCTTCCACAAGTCAAAAATCGACGTTAGCGCGATCTTCCTCACGCTGCTGCTGCTCCTCCTGAGTTGGACGTTCCTGCCGCGGCAGTTGTGGTTGATCAGTTTCCTGTTGTGGATCACGCCATTGTTCACAAAGGATCCGCAGTCCTACACACGCTTCCAAACGGTGTCCTTCCCCTTATTTGTCTACCTCGGCGCACACATCAAAGGGAGGGAATATCTACTCCTGTGCGGCCTGTTCCTCAGTCTGCTCCTCGCGGTCGCCTTGTATTTCGTCAATTGGGACTGGATTGGGTGACAGCACAGCCCACCCCGCGCCGCCGCTGCCCCCACGCTATCGATCGTGACGCGGGCTACAGGGGTTAACCCATTCCGCCGATATTCTATATGCCGGCAAGTGACACGGAAGCGCGGTCGTTGCCGGCCAACGCGCTACCCAATAGCACGATCGTGAGCAACACGGCCACCGCCGGCTACGGCGGCGGCATCAATGAGAACGACGCGCCTGTCACACTGATGCGCAACTCCACCGTCAACGGCAACACCGGAGGCGCCGGCGGCGGCGGGCTGGATCTCTTAGACACTTTCGACAATAGCCCCGGCGCGCTGACCGTGGACAACAGCGCCATCGTGAGCAACACGGCCGCCAACGACGGCGGCGGCGTCAATAACGATACTGGCAGCACGCTGACGATGACCAACAGCACCATCGCGGGCAACACGGCCGCCGGCTTCGGCGGCGGTATCCTCACCTACAGCAGCACGGTAGCCCTGGTCAACGACACGGTCGCGGGCAACACCTCGCCCAACTCCGGCGGCGGCATCAGCATCGCTAACACCAATAGTCTGAGCACGACGCTCACGAACTCGATCCTAGCCCTCAACAACGCCCCCAGGGGTCCGGACTGCAACGGCGCATTCACCTCGGGTGGGTACAACGTCGTCGGCAGCACGAGCGGCGGCTGCGCGCCCAGTGGCGGCATGGGCGATGTGACCAACCGCGATCCGCGCCTCGGCCCATTGCGGGATAACGGCGGTCCCACCCTTACACGGGCGCTGCTCCCCGACAGCCCGGCCATCGACCTCGTGTCTCCCGCCTCCTGCGCGGGGCTGACGACCGACCAGCGCGGCTTCCCGCGCCCCTTCCCGGTGGGCGGCGCCTGCGACGCGGGCGCCTACGAATATCAGCCCGTCGTGACCGGCCTGAGCCCGACCAGCGGCCCAGCGGCCGGCGGTACCAGCGTCATCATCACGGGCGTTGACCTGGAGGGGGCCACCGGCGTCAGCTTCGGCGGCGTCGCGGCCACGGGCGTCGTCGCCGAACCATCGGGCCGCTCCGTCATGGCTACGAGCCCGGCGCACGCGGCTGGTCCCGTGGACGTGCAGGCCGCGGTCATGGCCGGGACCGGCGTCGTGACCTCGACGGCCACGATGTCCGGCGCCTTCACCTACGTGGCCGCCCCCCCACCAACACGGGCACAGCCGTCCCTCCGATCCGTACCAACACGGCGGTCCCCGCGACGAGCACGGCGGTCCCCGCGACGAGCACGGCGGTCCCCGCGACGAGCACGGCGGGACCGCCAACAGGCGCCAACACGGCGGTCCCGCCGACAGACGCCACGCAGCCCACGCAGCCCGAGTTCGTGCCCTTGACGCGCCGCTTCTGTGTCGCTGGTGGCGTCGAGACGGGGCGCGAGCACGCTGCCCTGGCCCTGCTCAACACCGATAGCCACCCGGCCCGCGTCGCGGTCACCCTCTACTTCGCGGACGGGACCACGCGCACGGCCACCCGCGCCGTCCCCCCGAACGCCCAGCGCAGCTACGCCGTGGCCGGCCTCACTGACGCACGCGGCAGCTTCGGCCTCTGCGTCGCCGCCGACCGCGCGGTCTCCGGCCAACTCACCCTGACCCGACCCGGCCAGGACGGCGACAGCCTGCTCGGCAGCCCTGACCTCGGCCGCCATTGGTCCCTGGCCGAGGGCTACACCGGCCTCACCTTCCATGAGACCGTCGCCCTGCTCAACCCTGGCGCGACCACGGCCACGGTGTCCGTGCATCTGCTCCTGTCCGGCGGCACGGGCAACCGCACGGTCACAGAGATCGTGGGGGCGCACAGCGAGCGCGTGGTCGGCGTCAATAGCCTCATCGGCAAGAAAGGCACGGCGGTGAGCATCGTGGCCGACGCCGACCGGGCCATCCTGGTCGAGCGCACGCTCACCTTCGGCAAGGGCGACTACGGGCTCACTATGCGCGAGGCCGCCCCCGCCGCCTCCACGTCCTGGACCTTCGCCGAGGGCTCCACGGCCAAGCCCTTCGAGACCTTCCTGACCGTCCTGAACCCGCAGGATAGCACGGCGCGGGTGACGGCCGCCTTCTTCGGCCGTGACGGTCGCCGCCTGGGCAGTAAGACGCTGATCCTGGTCTCGCGCAGCCGCGCGACGATTAAGATCAACGACATCGTGCCGGGCACGAGTAGCGTGGCCAGCGTGGTCACGAGCGACCGCGCGGTGGTCGTGGAGCGGCCCGAGTACCTTGGCTCGCCCAACGCGGGGGGCGTCGCGGGCTCGGACGTGTTTGGGCGCAACGGCGCGGCGCGGCGCTGGGCCGTCCCCGGCGGCCTGTTGGCCGGGGGCGACAGCGAATTTCTGCTCCTATATAACCCCGCGTCGCGCGCCATCGCGGTCGACCTCACCTTCTACAACACCGCGAAGGGCGGGACTGTTACTCGCCGGGTGACGGTCCCCGCCGCCGCCCGCTACACCTTCGACGTGAGCGCCTATCAACGCGGGACCAAGAAGAACCCCGGCCCCACGCTGACGGCGAGCCACGGCGAGACCTTGCGGTCCGACGGGGGCTTCATCGTGGAGCGCAGCGTGTTGGGGCCGCGCCACGACGCTTTGCAGTCTTCCCAGGGCCTCGCCCAGTAGCGGGGCGCCAGGCGATGGGCTTAAAGTGGGGCGCCGCCGATGTCGGATATCGGCGGCGCCCCATCCGCGTCACTAGGAGGAAAAGGGAGTCACGCTAGCGGGAGGCGCGCTCGTAGAGCACCGAGTGGTCGTCCCGATAGTCCAGGCGCCAGCCAGGTGTGTTCGCCAGGGCCTGTGCTAGGCCCGTGGAGGGCTCGACGAGCACCAGGCGCACGCCCTGGGACCGCAACGTCGCTTGCCACCCGTAGTCCGCGCGCAACGTGCTGAAGAACGCAGTGATAAAGTCGGTGCCGTACATATCCGTGCGGCCATCCACGTACACGCGCAGGCGTGGGTAGAGCGTCCAGATCAGGTAGCCCCCCCAGTTGTAGCTGTTGAACAGAGGACCGGCGGGCCGGTGGGTGTTCAGGTAGGCCACGGCGCCCGCCGGGAAGCGCTGCGCCTGCACGTTCAGACTGTACGCGTCGGTCAGTTCCGGCCCCTTGGCGACGATCACGGACACCGCCAACACGACCGCGAACGCGGGGTACAGCGCCACCTTGGCCGGCGGGATCGGCATCCGCCGGGCCGTCCGATTGGGCAGGCGGACGCCGGTCCCGTCCCCATTGGCGGCGCCCGCCTGCCCGCGCAGCCGGATGCGCGCCCAACCCGACGAAAGGTACGCGGCGATGAGCGGCCCCATCACGACGGCGAACACGGCGGTGTTGCGCACGGCGGCAAGCGCCAGGTACGTGAAGGCCACGGCCAGCAGAGCCTCCGCGGCCCGTGGTCGTCGCCCGGAGACCGCCAGCCCGACTACCAGCAGCAGCAAGAGCGCCTCGAAGTACTGGAACCGTTGCTGGTGGAAATCGGGTGAGGCCCATTCGTAGATATAATTCCACAAGGCATTGTTGCCGAAGTAGGTGAAGGGGTAGATCAAGCCTTTCAGCCCGTTGGGATTGAGCAGGCAGGCCGCGACGCAGGCCGCCAATAGGCCCCACACCCGCGCGAGCGGCTTCCACCCGTCCCAGCGCCGTAAGGAGAGCCGGCTCCGGCCCCACGCCTCGGTGAGCGATCCCCCTGGGGCGTGCTCGGCGCGGACGAACCACGCCCAGAGCAACTCCCACGTCCGCCCCGCCGCGAAGGCGCCCACGATCAACAGCCCTAAGATGAAGCCCCCGTGCAGGTTGATCCAGAGGACCATCAGCGGCGGCAAGACCCACAGGAGGCGACGGCTGCCGCCGAACGTGGCCCGCGCGAGCACCCACGACACAAGCGCTGCCATTAGCAGGGACATCATCTGGGCGCGCACACCCGCGACCCCTACGTCAGCCCAGGTGTGGCGCGACGCGAGGGCTTCGAGGAGCATCACGCCGAGACCGATGAGCCGCGTCGCGCCGAGCAGCCGCGCCGTGGCGTAGGAAATGGCGAACGCGCCCGTGATGACGCAGGCGAAGAACAGGATCGGCGCCGCGTCGTGGCCGTGGACGTAGAGCGGATACATCCACGCCTCCGTCAACCATTCGTGCGCGATCCAGGCGTGGCCGGGGATCGTCCAGGAGAACGGGTCGGTGAGTGGGACATGGCCGGTGGCCCAGATGTAGCGCCCCGTGGCCAGGTGCCAGAAGACGTCGTTATCCACCACGGGCGTGATCGCCATGATGAAGATGGCTACAAAGGCGCCGAAGGCGATCAGGGCCCAATCCGCTCGGTCGAGCAGGGCCGTGCGGGCGCCGCGGGCCGCGCGCATGTCGCGCTGACGCGCGAGATCAACCGTGGCAAGATCAGCGTCCAACTCCTACCCCTCCATCCCACCTATATGCCCCCACTAGACCAGGCGCAATGTGGCGCCACGAGGTGATGGGGTCGCGGCTCGACGGTCGTGGACTTTAGTGTAGCGCAAATGGCCATTCCCCGGCCTACCTGTCTAACCAACATGAACGATTAGTAGCGCCCCGTGCGGTCCATACCGTGATCCAGGGGCTGTCCGCCGCGCGTACTAGCTGGCGCCCGGCCCAGTAGAGCTATAGAAATTTTCGCGAGAGCCCATGGCCGCGAGCGTAGGATGACCCAAATCGCCGGCAGGCGATGGGCACGAAGCGGCGCATCCGCGCGATACGCGTGGGCGGCGTCATGCAACAAGCCGCCTCTCCGCGATTTATGTATGCTTGTAGCGGTGATCGACCCTTTGGGACTACCAAGAGGCCGCCAACACCAAGAATCCCACGGTTGTAACCTGTAGCCGTGCGGAGTATCAAAGAGACAGCCACATCGCTCTCGCCTTTCTCCCGGCGAGGGTGATTTCGTCGCACTAACCGAACGGAAAGGAGGGCGTACTGCCTGACGGGGGGCAGGGGGAGGGGATCACCCGTTACAGCCGGTTCATGGCGCTCATCGCGTCGTCCCCGTCGAGGGGCGGTCGCGGTGAATGGACGATCAACAGTCGGAATGAGTTTTTGGAATCGGAAGGAGCAGACGGCAATGTCCAGCGAACCCAACGAGCAATTCAACGCGGCACGGATGAGCCGTGGCCTGTTTGTCAAGAGCCTCGTCGCGGCCGGCGCCGCGGTAGGCGTCGCCTTGGCCGGCGGAGGAGCCGCGCTTGCCGATAACGGCGGCAATGGCGGTAGCTCCAGCGGCAGCGGCGGCGCCGGTAACGGTGGTACCAACAATGGCGGAAGCAACGGCGGCGGCGCCGGCACGGGCGGCGCCGGCGCTGGCGGCGCCGCCACGGGCGGCGCTGGCGGCGGCGGCGGCGCTGGCGGCGCTGGCGGCGCCGGCGCTCCCGGCGGTAATGGCGGCAAAGGCGGCGGCGGCGGCGCCGGTGGCAACGCTACGGGCGGCAATGGCTCCGCGGCTGGTGACCGCAGACGGCGCCACCGCTGGTAGCACGCAGACTATCATTACCTCACAGCCCTCGCGCCTCTCACAGCCCTCGCGCCTCTTACAGCCCTCGCGCCTCTCACAGCCCATTGTGCTTATATATATGGCGACTAATAGACCGCTTTGAGGACGTGACCGGCTAGCGCCACAGCCCTCCAACGACGGGAATGACGCGCCGAGCGCGTTCAGCAACCTCCTGTCGTCCTACGTGGTAAGTAGGGGTGATGGCCGGTCATGCCCAGGAATGGCATTCGGAAACGAGAAAACAATTTAGACTGGAGGGCAGGACGATCATGCGAGCGCGTGGACACTTTGGCATCATCATAGCATTGGCGGTGGCCGGGCTAGCGCCGGGCATCGGGCCACGAAGCGCGGCCTACGCGGCCACGTCGTGGCTAGTGGACGGGACGGGGACGACGGGGACGGTGGGCAGCGATTCCTTGCCATGCGCGGCGCATTCGACTAGCAACCCCTTCAAGACAGTCGGCTTCGCTCTCACGCAGTGCGCTCAAAGCGGTGACATCATTGATATCGCGCCGGGGACATATCCCGAGCGTCTGCACATTACCGAGAATATCACGCTTCAAGGGATCAGTTCCACGGCGACCATGATGACCATTATCGACGGCGGCGCCGTCGGGACGGTCGTGACCATCGATCCGGGGACCAACGTCGTCATCGCCGATCTAGTCATCGAGCATGGGCAAGCCACCGGCGACGCCGGTGGCGCCGGCGACGCCGGAGCCGGCGGCGATGGCGCGGCTGGCGTCGCCGGAATCGACGGCGGTCGCGGCGGTCGCGGCGGTCGCGGCGGCCACGGCGGCCACGGCGGGAACGGCGGCTTCGGCGGCGCGGGCGGCAGCGCGGCGGGCGGGATCTACAACAGGGGCAACCTGACGCTCGACAACAGCACGGTCACCGGCAACACCGCCACCGGCGGCGGCGGCGGCAGCGGCGGCGCTGGCACGGGCGGCGGCGGCGGCGCCGGCGGCAATGGCGGCGCCGGCGGCAATGGTAGCAATGGTGGCGGTGGCGGCGCCGGCGGTAATGGCAGTAATGGTAACGGCGGCAATGGTAGCAATGGTAACGGCGGCGCGGGCGGCAATGGCGGTGTCGGTGGTGATGGCGCCGCCGGCGGCGCTGGCAACGGCGGCGACGGAGGAGCTGGTGGCAACGCCGCTGGCGGGATCTATAATAGAGGCAGCCTGACGCGCGCGAACAGTACGGTCACAGGCAACACCGCTACCGGTGGAGCGGGCGGAGTTGGCGGCAATGGCGCCGGCGCCGCTGGCGGCGCGGGTGGCGCGGGCGGCGCCGCCGGCGCGGGCGGCAATGGCGGCGCCGGTGGCAATGGCGGCAACGGCGGCAATGGCGGCGCGGGCGGCGCCGGCGTCGGCGGCAATGGCGGCGCGGGCGGTAACACAGGCGGCGGCGTGACGCGTCGTACCAGTGTGTCCACGGGCGCCGCCACCGGCGGCAGCGTGGCGCGCCTCAGTAGCACGGACGGCGGCGCCGGTACCGGCAGTACGGATACGGGCGGCAGCGGCGCCGGCAGTACGGGCGGTGTCGGTCACGTTGCCACGGGCAGTGTGGGCGGCACGGGTGGCATGGGCGGCTCCGGCGCCAGTACCGCTGGAGCCGGCGGCTCCGCCGGCGCGAGTGGTCAAATCGACGTTGGCGCCAGTACCAATGGCTCCGACGGCAGCAGCGGTGTGGCGGCCAACGAGATCTACACCTATGGCGCCGCCATCACCCCTGGCAGCAGTCCGGCTCGCGGCGCATTGTCTCCTACAATCGCGCGGGCACTCTCGTCCCTATCCGGCGCGTGGCGCCGGCCGCGCTAAACCACGTTTAGCACGATACGTCGAGTGGCGGCCCGCGGGGCCACGGTTCAGCTGGGCCGTGGCCCCGCGGGCCTTCTAGTGGGGGGTGCGCCCATAGAGCGCCGAGCGGCAAGGCCCCTGCTCATCGAGACCCGTGTGGGTATCCATAACGTCAGCGCCGCCATCAGCTAGTTTGCTCGTCTGCCTGTTCCCGCGCGTGCATCAGGGCGAGTTCTTCCTCTAGCTGGGCCAACCGGGCGGCTTGCGCCCGCATCACGCGCTCGTCCTCCCGCTGTCGCGCCGCTTGATCACGCGCGATGCCGTCAAGTTCCCGCGCGGTCGGCAGCAGCGCGCCCAGCGGGTCGTACACCCGTAGCAGCGTGCCCTCCGCGCGTAAGCGCAGCCCATCGAGCGCCACACTCGTCAAGAAACCCTGCCCGTCCGGCTCCCACGGCTCCCACGCGCCGGTCGGGACGCGCCGCCACGCGCGCAGCGATTGGCCCAGGAACTCGGCGGTGGGGTCGAAGACGAGGTACTCCCGCGTGCCGAGGTCGGCGTAGACGCGCTGCTTCTCCACGATGTCGCGGTCCCACGTACTGTTGCTGGCGACCTCGCAGATGAACTGCGGGAAGGACGCGCCCTGACGCGTGTCGAGCGAGGTACGGAACGTGTCGGGCGTGTCGCGCACCACGTAGACATCGGGCATGGCGCGCCAGGGGTTGCGGACGCGGTCGGGCACGTCGACGAGCACGAGCACTTCGGCCGTGACGTACCAGCGCTTCACGGCGTGCTGGGCGTAGCGCAGCAAGACATCGTAGAGCGCGACGATCGCGGCCAAGTGGTAGTCCGATCCGGACACACTCTCCTCCGTATCGTCGTCGATGAGCAACCGATCGTAGATCGTCGAGATACACTGTTCGTCGCTGATAGCCGTCATAGATGCGCGCTCCCTGTGCCTCACGTCTGCTGATCGGGATATAACAACCAGTATACTAGCGCGCTGGTCCTGGCATAGCACGCGTAGCTATGCTGGCGATCCTTGCTGGCGCGGGTTACCACCGCGGCTACGCACAACAAAAAGAGGCCAGGCAGACGACACTGTCTGCCCGGCCCTGGTTGGCGATGGGGGATGCGCCTTCCGGTTCACCCGCCTTATAGCGTGCTGGGAGCGTCAGAGAGGGAGCGCGACTAACCGCGCTCCCTCTCTGACGCTTGGGATCTACAACTTCCTACTTCCTAATTCGTACGTCCTACGCTATGGCTGATGTGGCATTACCCATAAAGGCCAAATAACGTCTGGGCTGGCGCGTGGGCTGTTCCTCCTTTAGGCATGACGTGCGCGTGCGGATGCGCCGGATGGGCTGCATGAGCCGCGCGCGGGTGGTAGGTCAGCAGGAGCGTGCGCGTGGTGCGCGCGGCGCGCCCATGTCCCTGCGTGTGGGTGACCACGCGCACCACGCCGCGCCGCGCCAGCCGCCCGACGCTCGCGGGCAGCGTATCGCCCCGCG
>JAABUO010004749.1_pt1 | contig 15979 bp, 29 predicted proteins | sample 5559291 | NCBI WGS metagenome assembly JAABUO01 (sample SAMN10711878, study PRJNA513372) | rock metagenome | isolation source: Antarctica rocks | place: Antarctica: Victoria Land, Finger Mt sud
CTGGCTTGGCTGGATTCATTATGTCTTGTTTGCAGGCTGCCCAAAGGCATCTCAGGATCAGCATGTATGAGCGCAGACCTGATGGCCACTACAAATTCAGCTGCAGAGCCGGAGAGCCAGCCAAAGGGTCCAGAGTAGAAGCCCCTGTCAAATATCTCTTGACTAGCCAGAACATCTTTAGCTGCACCTCTTGGGCGGCCACATACTGCTGGTGTGGGGTGCAGGGCAGCCTGCAAACATACAATGCAGAAGTGGCTGCTAAGTAAATCATCATCATGCAAGCATAGGATATGTACACTTGTGCTTCTGGTGGCACAGCTGAATTTTAGGCAGGCACATCACATGTTGTGGATATGATGTTTGAGGGTGTGCTCACGGCATTCAAATTTTGTCTGATCTGCAGGTGTACATACTGCTGGTATGTCAGGGACAAGGCATGCAGATATCTTTGTTTCCCCATTTAGAACCTTGCAGTCTGGGATTTGGGGTACAAGAGACTCACCAGCAGCTGAGCATCATTAGCAGATGACTTGAGAGTGCCAGACAGGCGGCCATACAGGTGCTGTACAGCTGCTTGCTTCAGCACAGACTTCTCTGTATCCAGCTTCACCTGGCTGCACACCTCCAACAGGGCGTCTCTCACAAAGTCCCTCACCAAAGTGAACTCCACATGATCCTTGGGGCTGCGCAGCAGATCCAGGGCATACCAAAAGTCCTTCTCAATGTCACCTGCATACACATAGCTCCTCAAGCTTGCAGCAGCAACCGTTTGAAGTGCTTTGCAGCAAACGCTGCAACGTTTTCTGTCTTCTGTGCTGCACCTCACAGCCGTTTGTGCTGCTTGAGAAGAGCATATGCATTTTCATGATCTGGTGATCTGAGCAGATGTGCATACTTTCCAGCTATGCACAGGCAAGCAGGAGTGACAGGCTCACGGGCAAGCCTACCTGCAGGCCCTCTTGGTCTTGTAGCAGCCACAGCTTCTGAGGCAACATGCGAGCCTGACCTGATGTACAGCTGCTCAGGTGTGCTGCCTAGAAAGCAAGTCCCGTCAGGCAGCTGCAGGTAGATCTGGTATGATCTAGGATCTCTCTCCTGCACTTGCATGCAACAGCTGAGATGCAAGGCAAAAAGCAAATGCTTTGTGGTTGTCTTGTTGTTGACTGCAACAGAGCTGCTCCCTCACAAAACCGAAACAACATAGCTTCCTCGCAGTTTGCCTGAGACACATTGACCTTCTACATTACTTGCCATGCACTTTATGAGACAAAGCTGGCAGAGATGACAACAGGACAAACCTGCAAGGCATGCAGCAAAGCCAGTGGGTCCAATTTGCCGCTGAACTTGACATCCGAGCGGCGCGCCAGCACCACTTTGGTGAGGGCTGAGGGTTCCTCCAAAAGGGCTGTTCCAGCCCCTTCAAAGCCCCCATCCAAGGCTGCCAGCAGTTGGTCTAGGCCTTCTTGCCCATTCACTTCGTATTCAGCCTTTGCTATGTCAGGCTCCACCTACGCCAGGCATGACAGCAAGCTGTCAGAGCAGGCCATGGATGAGGCCATGTATGAGGCCATGCATGAGCCTAAACCCACATGTGATATAGTTCTGCCCTGTGGCCCCCTTCAAGCCATTCGTGTCAGAAGGAAATGATTGCATTGTGCTTGTGCTCACACATGCAGACAGTCACAGGTTGTATGACAGCTTCCAGCTGCACATATTCAGCTAACAAGAGTGCATACCTGATTGAGTTGTGGGAGTCGGTCTGTAGGGATGGCAGATGTGGCCAAGGCATCGTGCAGAGGCTGCATCAGATGGCTCCACCCTTCCTGATCTGGAATGTGCGACACAGAGTGTCTGTTCACCTGCAGGATGAATGCACGCTCCAGCCAAGCTCAAAGCTAGTCTTGCAGCATGTCAAGCAGTCTGCACCACACTGTGCAGATCAAAACAGGTCACAACCATATGTGAGCTTGAACCTGCAGTTTAGCTTGTAAGTTTGGGCAGGGAAGTCATACAAAGAGTTGTTTCTCTGTGTGTGTGCGTGTGCAAGTAGTGTACCTGTAAGGCGGGGGCAGCAGGCACAGCTGGTGCCTTCACACCATCCAGAGCTGCCACTGCATGAGCCACTGCATCCTGTACACTGCTGAATCCTCTGCTGCTGTCACAGTCGTCCTGAGACTCAGCAACGTGTGCCTGCCGGCTGCCATGTTGGGGGTATGTGTGAGCTGCTTGTGCATGCCAAGCAACATTGCAGGAGAGCACAGTGCAGCCGGAAATCTCAAGCATCTCCAGCCTGAGACACACAATCAAGCAGTCAATCTGAGGAACAAAGATTTGAGCCAAGAAAAGCACATACAAGTAATGACGGTCTGCATTGCCAAGAAGCTGTGCACCTTGAGATGACATGAACACAGACAACACCCCTCATGACTGCAGTTCCTGTACAGAGCAGCAGTACCTTGGCAGCATGAAGCAGTACGACCCAAAGTCAGCCCATTCAGGGTGTGGAGGCTGACTGGTGTTGAAGCGGGTGCCGCCAAGCACTCTGAGGCGGGGGTGATTTGATGAAAGGAAGCTGGACATCTCCTGTACTGTCTCTGAACTCAATGGCTGGCCTGACCTGCCATGCCATAGCCAAGCTGCTCCTGCCCCTGTACATGCACCCTCATACTATCATCACCTACTATCTTTGCAATATATGCATTGATGGTTTAGCTTGTACGCATGGTGTCAGATGCAATTGCGTCAACTCGTTGTGAAGGACATTGTAAGCCTTAAAAGGCCAAGAGTCTGGTATGGTGCAGGGACAATGACATACCTGCAACAGCACCTACTCCTGCAGTGGCAGCCTCAGCAGCTGCAGCACCAGCAGTGCCTGGAGCTGATGACTGACGGGGGGAGAAGTACACCTGTGGCTGCAGCAATGATTGCTTATCGCTTTGAGGCTTTGGCTGTCCTTGCAGCCACTGCAGGGCGGTCAAGCCTCTTGGCAAGGGTACCTGTTGCACATTACAAGCTCTATGTCACAATTGATAAGCCTTGTATGTCACATAAAGAGCATCATATTGCAGCATCAAACATATCCATTCCAAAGCTAACTCTGACAAGAAGCAGACATAGCAACAGATGCCAAGGATACGCTGTTCTAGCTGGCCACCAGCACAATCTACATGGTAGAGGCCGAAAGTCCCTCTGTTTCTGCTGCTGTTGTCATGCAGCTATGCTGTTGACACTGTGAAATGCAGTCAATGCTGGTGAAGTATTTGAGGCTGACCTCCAGACGCACAACACCACTACTGTAGTGCTGGTATCTGATCGCCAAGTCTTTGGCAGCTGCTTTCAGACTTTCCACACCAGCCGCATAATTTGTCTGCATAGCATGCTGATACGGTAAGTAGCCAAAGCCACAGCAGTTGTAACATGCACAGGCGACAACTTGCAGAAAACTTTCAAGGAAAGCTTTGCTGCTTGTGCAAGCTGTCACAGCAGATGCAATGTCATCATTGCTCAACAGCAAAAGAACTGCATACACACCTCAGCCGTCAATGTGGTTGACATACAGATCAGAGGTTGTCCCAAAGTGATTTGCTCTGCACAAATAATTTCTGCTCCAACAGAGGTTGGATCAGCTGTCAGCAAGTCTGCCTGTGAATTTTTGACAGCTGCAGCAAGCAGAAGACTCCCAGCTGAGCTCTGCTTTGCTGCAAACGTGTGCAACCGTCTGGAGGCACTTGCAGAGTTGCTTGCAGGAGTTGTGACAGCTCTGTAAAAGCCTTTTGTGTATCTGACATCTGGCCTGAGAAAGTGGCCGACATGCCGCCTGCAGGATACAAGAGCAGTGTCGGAGTACATACTATGCGTTGAAACAATGTCTCGTGTTGCTTTTCGCAACGAAAGCCAGCTCTGAGCTGTTTGCCGCACCTTGGACAGCCGTGCACGGTGCCCGAATGACGTGCGTCTGCGTTCGATAGCGGCATGATCCAGCAAGACTGACTAAGTATGAATCGTGAACAGCATTGAAGCTGCGGTCAAGTGAAACACGTGTAATCGTTCACACAGGCCGCTTGCGTGCTGCTCAAAACGAGCACATGCGGCTCCTGAAGACAGACAACTGTTCGGAGTATCTCAACAGGATAGCAACTCAGCTGCTCTAAAAACTTGCCCGCAGTCGACCACCAAGCGCGAGTTGGACGTCGACGTTCGCGCAAGCGCTTGCTGCGAGGAGACGAACCGGTAGGCAACGTTCGCATATCACGATCCTGATCTTTATGGGGCATAATGACTGATGGATGTCATCACCTGTTTCTGCTCAACTGGAAGAGCAAAACTGCTGGGCATCAATCCCGTTGCATCGATGCAGAACATTATCAGCTTCGTCAAGAGCAGCGCAGTTTAGTCTCATAAGCAAATTGATCAGCCAACAATGATTGCTTATGAGACTAAACTGCGCTGCATCGCTGTGCATGCATTGCAATGGCAAAGAGGTTTGACTGCAGGTACCAGCTGATCTGCAGAATCGTCATGAGATGCTTTGCCCTCAGCTTGCTCCTGCAGCAATATTGATAGCTGTTAATCAGCAAAGACTGCAGCAAGTTCAGTAATGCATTTACAATAAAGCACCGCATGTCACAGACCTGCGTGTCACAATGGTCTCTGCAGTAGCTAGGCAGTTGAATGGCTCTGCTGTAGCTCTTCCATTTCCAAAAAATCTGGTCATTGTGATATTTTCGACCGATGTCTTCCAGACTCGTTTTTCACAGACGGGATCTAGCAGCAACCAAATGGATGTCACATGTGTTGATTGCTGTGTGACCAACAAATGCCAAATGCTTGTTTTGATTGTAACGCACCAGGAATGCTTCAAAATCATGCTACACATACTGTTGAGTGATTGAGCAAGAGTCTCGTATCCTATTGCATCATTGTCTGGTGTAAAAATGTCCAAACGCTGCTTCACTGGTCACAGATGGCAGACGCATGATCATGAGCAGATGACGGCAAATGCACAAGCACGCGTGCTGTACTTGTGGCATATTTATTACAGTCGAATTTTAAGTCCAGAACCTGCTGTATCAGCTGACAATTGGGCCATACTCCTTACTGAGTGCATGTTGACAGCTCGAGTCTTGGACAGGGCCTTTGCAATTGACAGCACAGCCTTTGTAAGCCTGCAGGCAATACAGAAGGTCACCAGTCCTCAAATGCCCAAACCTGAAGATTTCCATCTCACAAAATTCACAGCACTGACAACAGCATTGGCAAGGGTTGTGCTCATATGAACTGCCAGGATATAGGCAAGGCAACAGGCATACAGCATTTGAGGGTATTGCAATTTTGCTGCAAGGTGTGTGGTTATTGGACGTCCCAACATCAGAGGCGTTCAGCAAAGACGATCATCTTTTCTCAACTAGCATTATACCTTTCACTCTCTGCAACAGCCAGAAAGCCTGTTCTGGAGCCATTCAAAACATCTGCATGCTGGCTATGTACTATACATCTTCCTTGTGTCTGCCATCCCAGCCATGGCAGCGGCCTGGCTTGGTGACTCTGTCTGACAGCATCAACACCTGCTTGGATGTCACTAGGCAAAGCTTGCCCAGAAGCACATGTGCCTGCAGCAATGCAGAGTTCTTGGATTGCTTCTCTGGCTGCTACTGCTGAGGAAATTTGCAATGCAAGGCAAGGTGTGTCTTCTTGCACCCTGAACATCAGCAAAAGGCGCACAACGCTGCAATTTGAAGTGCTGTTATTTGTGGCCAGATATGCAAATAAAGTCATGGAACTTGTGTGGAGTTGCATACATGTCATGACAAACAGCTACAACGCTCATAGTTACTCATGGACAGTGTCTGTTCAACCAGCTTGCCTTGATGATGAAGGTACCTGGAGACAGCTCTGCTGGTGCAGACATGATGCTTTGTTGCCGAGCATGCAAACGTGGGGTCTCACATACTTCCTGCTTCCTGCCCACACCTGACACAACTGTCTGGTATGCCTGCTGCATTGCAGCCCGCAGTTTGGGCTGAAGCTCTCTGGAAGTGACTTCTAACTGATGCTGTGTAGCACCAGCTGTTTCACACATCGCGTCAGCATCATTCTGTATGACAACAAATACCACAGGTCACAATACTTAATGGCTGATAAGTAAATGCTACGGAACTGTTTATTTCTCCTGCTCGACTGTTTCTTAGCAGGCTTAGGAGAAGCCTGAATTGTCTGCAGGTCCAAATTTTGTAGTTTTGCTTTGGGTGCTACTGACTTCTTTACCATGGCAATTGACGCACCTGGGATGGACAATAACAACATACTTGCGTTCAGACCAACACATGATTGCAAATTTATCATGTTCTCACCTCAGCGCTCTGTGACTCTGAATCCATCAGCTGATCTTCCTCACAAGCACCGCCTAGCCAATGGAAGAAAATATCTATATGATGCTGAGCCTCCCGGCACTGAGCAACCATGCATGCTCCCTGCTTCAGGCTGTCACTGTGGTGCATAAGCTTATTGGCATTCCTCAGGAGGTCGAGCTCATAAGGACTCAGGGCATGATAAGATTGTTGCTGTAGGTGGCGTTGTAGGCTAGCTACATTATGGCACAGTGTGTGACGGCTCTGGTGAAGGGACTGGAGGCTTCTCAACTTAGCTTGACATTTTTTCAGCAGCATCAATGCATGATCTGATGCAAGTTGTGCCTGCACAGCAATGTTCATGAGGATGTATGGCTGATGAATCAATCAGCTTCTTATGTCTTGCAAGACAGAGGAGCCCCTTCAGCACTTCTGCTATAGGCAACAAGGCGTGTTATACTGTGTGCAGTGCCAAGATGCCCTCTGGGATATGCAGAAATGAATGATGCATGTGTGATACAGCATGTGCCTCACCCAAGCCCAGCTGTCTGTGGTGGCACAAAGCTGCCGTACTTGCTGCAGATACTGCATTGCCAGCGAGCTGCTCTGCTTGGCACAACGATCAGCTTGCTGACTTTGTTGCCCATCCTGCAGTAGATCCTACATATATACCTGTATCCGTGGCAAGGGTGTACATAATGGCAACATCATTAGTGGGTTTGATTGGAAAGCGACGCCAGCAGGCCCCAGCATGTGACCTTGCTTTGGCATGATGCGTGCCCCACCTATCAGTAAATCACCTGTGGGTATGGTGGCAGGGCTGCAGTGATGTGATGCTGGCATAATGTGTGCTTGAGGACATGCTGAAAAGCTCCGGTGTGCACCAGCACCCAAGCAAAAGCGAGCAACAGCTCTCTGCATGTCACAGCCACTTGACATAATTTGCTTTACACAAGGCAGTTGCGCTTGTGGTGTTTGTCAAACAGAAGCAATCGTTGGAACACAGCATGATCGTGATTTAGCCATCACAAGCACATTTGTACATTTAAGGCTGTGCCAGGCAACAAGCAAGCATCACCTGCTGTCAGAATGCGCGTCAGCTAAGTAAAAGCTGGTACGTGCATACCCATGCTGCTGCAAGTAAATACTGACCAGCTGCTGACCTGCATACATTCTCACAGTCCGAGGAAGTGACAAGAGGTACATGGCAACTTTGTAAATGTGTTCTGAGTGCAATGACACCTTCAGCTGGCAATCTGAGCCCCTGAGGCACATAATCAACTTGACTCCAGAAGTCTTGCAGCAAAGTGTGCGCAGAGTCCGGAAAGCCAGCTAAGCTTAAGACCACCAAGTCATGCAGAGCCCTCCCAAAAAGTTCCTCCTTCGTACCACACAACAACAAAAGGTTCGACTGCGCCCGCCAAAGAGTTGTGATCATAACGATCGGCAAGCGTACCACAGGGCCTCCGGACTTGGCTTGACTGATTGTTTCCGGGGTAAGACCAGCCAAACCAAGTACGTGCAACGAGGAGCAGACAAAGTTTAACGCGTGTCGTAGGTGCTGGTGCGACGCTGTTGCCATACACACTCTAACATACCGTTTAACAGCACAAACAAGTGAGTTACAGCGAGGTCCTCTTAATCAAAAGCAGTGCTGCAGAGTTATGGAAACAGGACTATCATGGGCATTGAATGAAGGCGCCATGGCGGAACGCACTCTGTTGGCTGTGGTGAGAGCACGCATGCCGTGCGTTTACACGTCAGTCGTTCTGCCCAGCATTCAAAGACTGCTCGGTGATCAGCAAACCTTCTCTACCGGCGGGACTGCCAATTGATTGCCTCAATTGACACGGAAGCTGTGGGATAGGCTCTTTGCGACTGCAACTCTGGACGGCCTTGCCTGACCAAATTCTACAGCTCTAAAGCACACTGTGATTCGTGGCCTTCTTCTGCACAATGAGTCTTGGCTCAGAGGCTGCACAAGAGATAGTATGGCCAGAAGATTTGCTTGATGCGGACAGCAGCAAATCTGTAGAGGACCGCGCTGCTTCTCAGAGTCCAGGTGGCTGGAAAGGCTTACACAGCGGTTCAGAACAAAACATACCTAAGAACGAATCCCGAACAGCCAGCGATTCTGTAGATTTGTCGTCCACAAACGAACGCTGGGATCATGACGATCGCAATACCGATGGGAGCAACCTGAGGTATTTTTTCAGTTCTGTTCTTTCTTGTGTTTTATGGAAGCAAAACCTTCATCATTCTGTTTGCTTCAGATCATTCTCACCTACAAACTATGTCAGGTCTGAGGAAGACACAGACAAGTGGATGCACGATAAGTTTGATCTATTAAAGGTATACTTAGCTACCATTTCAGGTCGCTATGCTGTGTTGTACTGTATTTGGCAGACCAGTTCTATTGCCATCCGCAGATTGGGCCTCCTCCTGGTCTTGGCATCAAGCGAACGCCAGCTGCTGATGCCCACAGCAGTGGTTATCCAGGTCAGCTATGTCTGTTTTGCTTTACCAACATATCTGCTCTGGTGCACCACAGTAAACCTCGCTCATACTTTGATGCATGACTGTAGGCCATCATCAGCAGTATCAAAGCAGTCGACGAGGCCAGTCCAGAATTCTGGAGGTGCCAAGGCCTGCATCGCTTCAAGCAGCGCTTCAAGGCCTCCATAGGCACCTTGCTGAACCTGAGAATGAGAGCTTTAGTCGCTTCCCAAACGATGAGCTGAGGCCAGCCACCAAGACACCATGGCCAGAAGATGTTCGTGGGGATGACATTGAGAAATGGGGCTGGCCTGAAGACGCAGAGCCCCATGCTGACTGGGGCTGGCCAGATGCAGCAGTCGCAAATGAACCGCAAACCCATACCCGACCATCTACCAGCACAGCTGATGCTGCAGAGCCATCACAGCAAGCTCCAAAGCTTACACTTACAGAGGCGCAGAACCTGAGGCAGGTCAATCAACGCAACGAGGAAATGGCTTCCATCTTTGCTCAGCTCAAAGTGCAAGAGCAGATACAGTATGCTAAACGGTCTAGGGCTGAAGGTGTGCATCAGCAGGCGCTTGCACCTGGAGCAGGTAGGCAATCAGGGCGCTCATTCACATAGCTTTGCTATGTTCATGCTTTGATGATATAATCAGGCATGAGCGCTGAAGCAACCCTAGCATAGGGCGACTTTCATCTGCTCAGTTTCAGGCAATCTTGCAAGGGTTGCAATAGGTAGTAGCAGGTCTGCACAAACTATCTGCATCTTATGCAATGTACGCATGAGTTTATCAGTTTAGCGTTGCAACATACTTGATGTCTATCCTGCAGATCCAGCACTGCGTGGTGTTGGGTTCAGCGGTGCCACCAATCCAGTCAGCAGCATGCTAGGGCTTCCGTTTCAGATGCAACGGCAGACTCCAGGTGGCACAGTGCAGTACCAGCTGTCCAACGGCCGGCTCATTCCCAACTTTTCCTTGCCGCAGCAACTTGGCCCCAGTATGGCGCCTGGCTCTCCCACTGTGCGTCCCTCCATTAGTCACTTGTTTCATGCTCAGAATCAGCTTAGTCAACAGTCACGGCCACCAGTCAGACCAAATCAGCAGACCTTTCTACACCCATCTTCTCAGCTACCTGCAAAGACAGGCCTCAGCCAGTCCTCAAATAGAACAGGTGCTGGCTACATGCCTGGCTCAAGAAGGGCAGCACGTCTTGATGAGTCCATTGTGTACCCTCTGAAGCCAGGTCAGCATTGTATCTGTTTGTGACTTCACAGTGTGCCGTGATACCAGATCATTCAGTTCAAGTTGCAGACACAGCAGATAGCCAGCCCTGCTTTGCTGTCTTGCACGTCACATGCTAGTTTCAAATGAGCTGTGAGACAAGTTTCAGTGTCTTCTGTCCTTGGCTGAGGACACATCAGCTCTATTTTGCTGGTAATGCATCTCAAGTCTGAAGGTCAAGTCGTTAGATGTGGCACAGTTGTTTCTGCCTGTTGCGAACACCAAACATCCCTGTGTGTTCTGCAGGGCATCTGAAAAAGTCTGAAGGGGTGACACCCAGCATGCCTCCCACTGTCCCTCAAGCATCTGTCTTGCCTCAGCCTGCTGCAGCTGCTTCACAGGCTCCAGTGCAGCAACCTCTGTTGCCTGGCCTGGTCAGAAGAGAGAGCAGGCCGCTTGCTATTGTGGACCCCAAAGACAAGGCAGCAGTTGGTGAGCTTGGTAGTGTAGGGACTGGTAGTACTGCTGGTAAAGCTGGCAAACGTGTGATTGCCATTGTGGACCCTAAGTCAGGACAACAGTTGTTGCCTGCTGGCTCAGCGTCAGGCAATCAGCTGACATGCACTGACAGCAGCAGCAGTGCTGCTACCAACCATGACAAGCCAGGCAAGAAGTTGATCACTATTGTAGATCCCAATAACAAGCAGCCAGTCCAGCTTCCAGTCCAATCTCTAGGCAGCAGTCGTCTTGCCAGGTCAAGCAGTAACATCAGCGCTGCCTCTTCTGACAGCAATAGCCAGCCGCTCAAGCGGACCATTGCTATTGTAGATCCACAGAACAAGCAGCCCATTGTGCTGCCTGAAACCAAGCTGCAGCTCAGGCAGTCCATCACCACAGCAGGTGCAAGGCCAATGCAAGCTTCTCAAGTAAGCGCTGACAGCACCAGAAGGACAAAGACACCCATTGCTATTGTGGACCCCACCACATCTGCAGAGGTCAAGCTTCCTGCCCACAGCATCAGCAACACAGCCAACAAGGTTGTTGCACCTAAGCAGACTCTGGGCAGACTTGTTAGAGCAAGGAAGCCTCTTGCTATTGTGGATCCCACCATTAGGTCTGATTTAGCTGCCAGCAGCAGCGCAGAAGCTGGATTCTCAGCAGTGGCATCTCATTCTGGTATTCTCAGTACGGCATCAGTTGAAAGGACAGATGCAGTGACCGTCAAGCTAACCGTTGCTGATGATGAGATGGTGCACTGCTCAGTGAGGGTGCACTCAGGTGTGCTCACAAGCAGTGTCATATGGCATGGCAACATCAGATCATCTGCAGGAAAATTCTGCCGTAACTGCTGGTGCATGCAGATGCAATGCATTGCAAGAGCTCTTGTGATGTATATCCTGGCAATGAATCGAGTGCTGATGAGGTGGCAGATTTGATACATCTGTTTAGACCCTGCTCTGCATGTGATAGGTTTCTACTTGTGCTGCTGCATGATATGATTTGCGAAGAGCATTTGCAGGTGGCAATGTTGACGGGCTGAAAATGCCCCACAGTGAAGATGCCCAGTAGCCAGAATGCCAAGAGCACTTTGCCCTTGTAGTGCTACTTCACAGGTGAGACCACCGAATAGTGGTGCTTCATGCACTGCATACCTAATGCTGACGTCTGGGCAGTCAATGCACATTCTGCATAGAATGGCATCAACCTCATCTTGCTGACTCACTGTATTTCGTTGAGTTCTGATTGATGTTGAAACTAGTTGTTGGTTAAAATCTGGCATGCATTGTGCAGGTCATGAATAATGTATCCAAGGTGAACGAGCCTTAACGTTACAGGAGATGGAATTCCTGTTGCAGAGTGTGTGCTTGTGCAGCTGGCTTGGAAGGTCCATTTGTAGTCGGAAGATGCACAGATGTATGTTAATGTCGTGCGCTTTTACGATTTTTGCTGCTGTCTTTGCACCCTGTGTGATAGGAGATCGTGCCTGTTGTCATGAAGCGCATTACTCGCTTGTGGTGTGCAACCCTTTGTGTTGACCACGCCTTTTTGGGTTATGTCTCTTAGTGTAGTTTTGCAAGGCTGAGCTTCATTCATTAAATGCGGAAATGCCACTTGGATGCTGTGCATGAAGTCAGCATGCACATACAGTCCACCATAGCTGAAAATGGACTGAGAACAATGGCGCAGCATCAGAAACTTCACACGACTGACAGTTCAACGAACTTGAATGGGGCTGCACACTAGGCCTGACACGTCAGCTCCTATTTTGGCAACATTCCCCACAGGACTCAATTCGCCACTGCATTGCGGCTGGAACCGTGCCCCAGTATAGGGGCATTCCACAAACTTGTTCCCCCTGCAACACAAAAACCATTTAGTCGGTCCTTGCCCACGGCCAGTCTTCCAAGGCGACATGGCGACAGCCTGTGCTTTTGTTGCAAGACTCATATTAAAACGCAACATCAGTGTTGTGAGAGTGGACTGTAGCCAGTACCTGTAGATGGGTGTGAAAGTGATGGAGCATAGATCAAATGGATTCCGGGGATCATACTTCAGCTGCACAGCATCGCTTGGATTCCGCTCACAGACTGCCAGCATCTGCCTGGCTGAGTCAGACATCTGCACAAATGCACGCAAGTCAGATTGCATTTTGACTTGAATTGGTAGCTCCAAGGAGCTCAAGCGTGACAGCAGAACAGCAATATTCAAAACAAGTTCAACAGGCAGATGCACCACTTTAGTGGCTGATAGTCTGCTGACTTGAAATATGCCCAACTTGCCTTCTGAGTAGAGTTCAGCTCCAGCAGCCGCCGACAGAAGGTGGCACAGCTGTTGTAATTCTTCAGCTTGGCAAAGATGCGCATTGCACTGCCAAGCGCAAGGGCTGTATGGTAAGGCTCTAGTTTGGCATGAGTGAAGTATGCTGCCAGCTCAGCAGCACGCTGTGGATCACTTGTTGCAATCTCTCTCCGCTTCATCTCTGTTCGCAGAGCAATGTTGTACTCTCTGCATTCATGACAGCAAACAATATGATGGGTGCTCAGCAACAAGGCTGCAGGTTTTGCAATAACCATGACTTGACAGCAACAGGACTGACATGGATGTTTGGATAACGCCAGCGTCTAGACAGTACATAACAAGTGTGTTCAACCCACAACTTGATTCATCTTTGCTGCCATTCAAAGCAATACTGCCAACACAGAATTGGAGCCAGGTGTGTTTGAGATGAGCAGGCGCTGCATGTGAGTAGTAGTTGCAGCCTGCAACATCTGAAATGCAAATGGACTACACAGGGCTATTGTGCTTGTTGGTATGAGATTGTGAGTATGGGCAGCAGACCTGCAGATGGTAAGGAGCTCTTTGACCTCATCCACTTCCTTTCTTGAGGTGACAACCACCAGTGGAATGGTCCACAGCATCTGGTTGAAGGCCTGTAGAGCATTGGAGAACTTGCCATCCGTGAACAGCTTGTACGCCTTCTTCAGAGAGTCGCTCACTCCGTCCAGACTGTATGCCTGCAAAACCATGACTGCCTGTTACTGTGCATCATCAGCGGCATGTTGACACTGTTTTGTTGCAGTTGACTTGGCACTCTTTGCAGCTGACAAAGCAATGCAGAAAAACTGCGATACTAGACATGGCTGCTGACATACCTCAGGCATGAACGCTGCTGACATGAGGCTTATTGAGGTCGATTTGGTAGCAACAAGGGGCACTTGCGTGATCAGACAACAGACACGAGCAATGCAGCATGATGGTCAAGCAAGCGTTGTAACAAACAAATGAGCAGGGAGGGGCCTTCCAGCGCCGGTGCCTGAGGAGGCTTCACAGGGTCTCCAGAAGACCAGTTCCTGTCTAGGGCTACTGCTAGAGGCCCTAGGTGTGGTAGGGTTGGCAGGGCTCCATGTGACGCAGTGAACACATCCAAGAACATCGGCTTCAGTGGGTCAAAGCTGACAAAGCCCAGTTGCCTGAAGCATGCAAACACAATGATGAGTGAGCAGAACGCAGGGTTTGTTAATAATGAGTCCAGTGATTGCCTGGACCCCTGCTATGCAGCAGCTCTAATTTGGTACGCTTCAATGCTATATCATGGCCTATTTTTTGCTTCCAAACCAAGCACGCAGAAGATGCTGGTCGTCCATGCTCACAGCTATGTAGCTATGCCATAAGCATGCTCCATCATAGCCAGGACACGCTTGCAGACCCAGCAGCTGCACTGTTATGTTACCTGTTGAGCAGTCGCGTGGCAGATGCAAAGTCTCCTGCGGCGACATGGTCAGCCGCCAGAGAACACTTCTGCAGCCAGCGCTGTGTGGGTGTGACACCTGGGGTGGGGGCCACAAACTGACTGTCTTCACCAGGAGCTGTTCTGGCCTCTGCTACCATCTCTGGCGGTAGATCCAGGTCCTGCATGGGTACGCACACACACTCAAGCACATGAGACTGAACACCTGCTGTACCTGCAAAAAGTGACAGCTGAGCATCACTGGTGTGCTTGCTGCTGCTATGTATCTGACACAGGACTTGCTGAAAGGACACATGGAATCTCTGCAAACACAGGTCAGAGCAAAAGAACTTGCATCTCATTTGATCAAAGGGGAATGTGCAAATGCTATCTATGTGTAGATATGGCAATTCACCTCCATATCCCAGCCGCCTTCTTCATCTTCTTCTCCATTGGCCCCAGCCTCCTCAAAGCCCTCCATCTCCTCGTCCAGCCCTTCTGTTGGGGCCCCAGGTATGAGGTCCTCGTCTTCACCTCCCCAGGCCTCTGCTACAGCATCCAGGTCCTCTTCTTCCATCACGGCCATGGCTTCATCTTTAGATGTTGCTGCAGGGCACATGCAGCGTTCAGCAGACATTGAATGTGGACTCTGCCCTTGGATCACAGTTATGTCGCTGCTGCTGCTTGCTCCCCATGTTGAAGGCCATGCTGATGTGTGTCTGTGGTACGTCTGTGGGTACTTTTGGCTGGATGAAGCAAGCAGAGTTTGTCTGTGTGAAGTAGTTTTTGCATGCATGCAGCAAAGGCTGATGGGACAGGACAGACACATTTAATGGTGTCAGCCAGAAGATCATGTTGCTGTTGACATAGTGCCCTGAAGTTGGCTTCATGTAGTCCTGGAGAAGAGGGAAGGGCAGCACCTTGAGCCAAGTTTTCAAAGAAGCCCTTGGTGACAGTGAGTAGGGGCCAGTTGTTGTCCTTGAGGATGGGGGTGGGGGGCATCATCAGCTGTGCCTTGGCCTCCACCTCTGGCACCTCCTCCAGGCCCTCAGCCAGCCTGCACCAATATGCACCTTGTACCAGCCAAACATTCAAGACATGCTGCAAATTGCATGGCAATCACAGCGTGTACAAGCACGCTAAGCTGGGTCACAAAGGCTCGCTACTCATGCAAATGTACCGCGGCCACAACCACCACAGATGCCAGGGGCAGCAGGCTGGTGGCAACATGCAGAGAGCAATTTATGTGCCTACAGAAACTCAGCATGCATCAGGTCATCGGTATACATGACACACACCAGGCATGAGGTGTGAAGGGTGTGAAGATGGATGCAAAAGCTTAAAACCAAAAGTAGGACAAGGCAGGGCAGGTGACCTGGCAGCATCTTCTTCCAGGCCATGGGTGGCTGCAGTGACATACGCCAGGGCTGCCTGACCAGCATCCTCCAAAATCTTGACACGCTCCCGCACATCCCCCATGTACAGGGCATTGTGGAAGCGTCCCATGACATCATTGCGCATCTCAGCAATCTTCAACATCTTACCAAGCTTCTCAACATTGCCTGTGCAGCATGCATGCTGTTGGCAGCTTGGTCTTGTATTGCAGGACATTGCTTTTGCTTGTGTGCAGCTTGCAGAGACAGGCTGTGCCCACACTTCAATGTGCGTAAGCAAAGAGGTGT
>JAABUO010004750.1_pt1 | contig 15978 bp, 12 predicted proteins | sample 5559291 | NCBI WGS metagenome assembly JAABUO01 (sample SAMN10711878, study PRJNA513372) | rock metagenome | isolation source: Antarctica rocks | place: Antarctica: Victoria Land, Finger Mt sud
TATTGGGAAGGCCCCCAGAAAAATAGGTTAGATAACAAGGGGGACAATGTCCCCCATTAGAGTTATCAAACTCTAAAGAACAGATACTACACTTGATCTTAGCCAAAAGGCCGAGAAAGGTATGATTATGCCATAATGCAGCCCCACACATGTACCAGTTGTGATGTTAAGGAAAAGCCTAACGAGTATGGGATGCCTGAGAACCCTAATGCCCAAATCTCTAAAGCTTTACACGCTGAAGATCTGCAATTAGTGTATACTGTATGTTCATTGAACTGGTGCATGGCAATGCATTTGATCTTTCAGTCAAAACATGTCATACCCATGCAGCTGCACTGATACAGAGTCAAGACAGCCAGGGCAAACCTGTCTGGTCTTGGAGCCCTGTGAAGCTTGCATGGATGGTGCCTGGTTGGAGGCTTGCATTGCTGAGAGCATCCATGCTCAAAGGTCTTCCAGTGGCTGCATCAAAGACATCAGCACCAGCTTCCTCCCCCTCTACAATACACAGTAACTTGTTTGTGAATCCACAGATGCCAAAGCAGCCAGTGTGACATTGATTGGCATTGACAAAAGACGGCACCATCAACAACTGTCATTGCTCATAAATGATGGGTGAACAGCAATGCTTGCAGGTCAAATACACAAGTGCCACTGGATGCAGCATCCTTCAACTTGATCCTGTTGCTGTTACCTTCTGAGCTGCTGCATGGCATGGGACTAGGCAGCTCTAGCGGCATCATCACACTCTCTGAGGCAACACCTTGCACAGCACTAAGCTCAATAACCGGATCTGTCCCAAAGCTGCTGCTGCAGCTGCTGTAACTGTCATCTGTCCAACAAGCAGGCACATGGTCTGCCCAGCTGTTGCGCCCCGTCCTCTTCTTCATCCTGTACTGCTCAGGGCTTGAGCTCCTGGCCCTTCCAAAGGAGGCCGTCATGGAATGGACAGCATGCACCATCTGATCAGAAGGCTTGACTGCTGCTTCAGATGTCGTGGCTGGGCCAGCAGTCTTGACTGAAACGGGCCTGGCTGTGATTTGATGTACACCATCTGCAGTGCCTAGACCATTGCTCAAGTCCAGGTTTGAGTCTGCCACAGGCTGTCTAGCTATTCTGGCACCATCGTTCACCGCTTTGCCTGAGTCAGCGCTTCCCATGCAGTGCCCATCTCCTATGGAGTTGCTGGCTTGCTGGCTGCTGGGCAACACACCAGCAGGCTTGCTGGATGCATCTGGCGTCAGAAAGCAGTTTTCTTTGCTGCCTGCCCTTTGCACGAGGGAGTGCCTGCTGGTAGGGCTGTGCTGCTGATGCACACTGGACTGACCATGACTGACTGCTGAAGGCCTGCTGGTCTGTACCTTCTGTCTGGAGGCATGACTCTCAGCAGCATGCTGTGATGCCTGGCAGGAAGATGACCCCTTTGCACTGCTTGCTTCCTCATCAATCCTTGCAGCATGTAGCAATCTGCTGGTTTGTTGGCTTCCCTTTGTGTGCACAGAGGCCACGCTAGGAGGCGATGCAAGCCCTGTGACCTGGCTCTGCATATATGATGCTGCAGCAGGTGAGACCTCAGATGTAAAACCTTGCTCGGCCAGCCTTACTAATGCCTGCTCATGCTGAGGAGCCAGACCATGCTGAGCACCTTCACCTTGTTCATGTTTGTGCAAAGCACGCATTGATTTGGTGTGCAGCCTGGCACCATTCACGCTGTCTGTCATAGGTTGGGCCATGTCATGACTCTGTGCTTGCTTCGCAAAGCCTTCAGCCCTGTGAGCTAGCCTGTGCCTCTGACCCACACTCAGAGACTCAGCATCACGCTGCAGCATCTGCTGCTGAGCTTGTGTGTGTGTCTGACTGTGATTGAGTAACTCTGCGTCCAGCTGCATCTGGCGTGCTACCCTCTGCATGAAGGGGCTGAGAGTGGGTGGGGGCCTGGGGACCCCTGCTGGCTGGATGGTGGAGGGAGGCTCGAGGGGGGGTGCCATGGAGCAACACCCAGGAGTAGCTGGGGGCGACATCAAACCCTGCTGCTGATGCTTGCTGTAATCCTGCTCATGATGTTGCTGCTGCTCTGCATTGGGTCACAACCACGGTAGTGCACACGTTTTGGACTGCATGCATGCTGTAAGATGCTTCATCTCAAAGATGGCGGGCATGCACTTGCAGCTAATGTGGCACTTGGACGTTTCATCAACGACTACTTCTCCTGGCTGTGGCTTGCATAAAGTAATGACAGCTGGTGAACAGGCATTAGTCCTTGTCAATCCAGCAAACTTTGTAAACTCCTGCCATCAATACTAAAATATTGCAGCACACAGTGGCACTGCCAGCATCACTGTAAAGTATGGCTGTCAATGGTCATACCTGCATGGGGACCCAACCCAGCAGGAGGCTGCATCCCTGTCCTTGTGTCACACTTTGCGTCAGACAGCCACTGTGGCCCATGGCTGTTATAGCCTTCCATATGTCCAAGCAGCTGTGCTTCAAAATTCTGAGGCAAGACCTGTTGGTTATGCAATGCATGGCTATTCCTGGCAGGGGACATAAGAAGCTGATCTGGCACCACAAAAGTGGTGTGTACAGGTCCAGGATCAGCTCTTGTCTGCCACAGGGGCCTTTGCACAGGGCATCTGACGCCCGCCCTGCCCCTGCCTGGATCGCCTTGCTGTGCCATAGCAGTGCCAGCATGGCCATACCAGCTGCAGGCGTTGTCTGACACACTGCTGGTACAGCTGAAGTGGTACTGACTGCCTGGTGACACAGACCGTGGTCTGGCCTTGCGTTTGCTGATCAAGGCAGGCTTGCCTTTGCCGGTGTCCGCAGCATTGGAGCCAGCAGACTGTGGCCGCTGCTTGGCAGCAGCACCCCTACTGAGTCTGCCAGCCGCTGCTGCAGGCCTTGCCGATTGCTCTGCCCTTGAGCCCAAGCCAGTGGTCTGCCTAGCTGCTGCTGCGGGTGCCGGGTGCCTAGGCTTGCGCTGGTTATCTTTGGCCTGTTTGGACTGCTGTTGGATTGGCAGTGCGTCATAGGGACCCACTCTTGGGTTGGCAGAAGTGGAGGCAGCATAATGGGACTGCACCCGTGCAGCATGCATGTCAGCATGGCCTGTGCCAGCATGGATGCTGGACTGTAGGAGTGCAGGTCTGGTGTGATCTGCCTGTGCTGGGTGGAAGTGCTTCAAGAGGATTTGGGAGACGCGTGAGGAGGGCAGGGAGCCCTGGCCCTGCATGGGGTCTAGGGAGGGGGTCTGCGCCCACTGAGCAAGAGACCTTGGCAAGCGCAACATTCCTGCTGCTGTCTCCTTGGCCTGCAACAAGCTTCAACCTTTACATTGCAAGACACCTTTCTGCGTAGACATAGGCGGACAAGCTCCAAGACAGGCACAGCAACAATTGGCGCGTCTATGACTCATTGCCTGCTGCATGAAGCATATGACAGCGAAACTGCATGAAAAGCCATAGGTCGGCTATCAGGCGATGCTGAAGAGCACAGCAACCAGAAAAACGGCTTCATATTTCTGCGTTTGTACACTATTGGGCATAACACTGTAAACATGCAGGCATAGCTCAGCAGCATTTTTTCTGATCTTCCTTGCAGTGTCCCGTATTGTGCCTTGAAAACAGCAAGCTGGACTTTGAGTCAAGGCAAGATTTCTCCCTGCCCTTTGGATTCAAGCTGACACCAAAGCATGCTGGCAGATGCATCAAGGCTCACCTGGCGAAGAGCCAGGGCAGCAGCATGCACATCACCATCAGGTGCTAGCTGGTGCAGCAGGTTTGCCACAGCCCCAGCGGCTTGATCTGCACTTGCAATGTCCTCCCTGCAGGAACAGTCACTTTGCTTGTCCTGCTGTATTCAAATGACCTTGATTCTGTTGTCACCTGTAATAGTCTTCAACTGAGGTCACCCTTGCTTGCTGTGCCTTTGACAGGCTGCTGAGAGCAAATCAGGCCAGCAGTGCTGACTGTTGCAGGTCCAACATTGAGATGCAACGATGAAGGTGGTGCTTCATCAAGGACTGGAAGTGTGCTCAAAAGCAAGAAGGCTGCTTGGCTAAGTGTGATGGTCCATGGTAACAGCGTCAAGTTTGAGACATGTGCCAAGACTTGTGAGCTTTGCTGACATACTCAGACCTGCAGGCAAAGCTCAGGGTGCTTGAAAAAGCTGTGGCAGCAACAAGGCTGACCTGGCTTGGCGCTGAAGGTGGTGTGTAAACTGTTGCTCATGCAGAAGGGCCTCCTGAGACAGCCCTACCTCCTCCTTTGCCCCTTCCACCCGCTCCCTGAAGCATGGCAAACAGCCACATCAGCACAGTATGCTCAGGCTGCATCAGCGTCACAAGGTGGTTAGCATGCAAAAGCAGCAAGCACGCTTGGAATGTGACAAAGGCTGAGACTGGCCAAGATCAATGGTCAATCATGCATGACTCGATGCATCCAATACAGACGCGAAGCAAATCCAGACAAGCTATTAGCAGTCAGTCCGAAAAGTCACTCAGGCCATTCTAGTACTGCATAAGCTGCATGGTCGATGTTCCTGAGGCTAGTCAGATGCAATGAATGCTGACATGGAGTTACAAAGAGTACAACACCTGGAAGCTTCAATCTGCAGTCGGTGGCTGGCAACCTCATACTGGGCTGCTTTGCAGGCCTGCTCTTTGCCGTGCAGCACCGTCTCACTGCTCTCCAACTCCTGTGGACCAACACAATCAGCTGACGCAACACTGCTGTGCATGGTCCATGCACATCGTTGATGATTGGAATGAACTAGGCTGCAAGTTGCACAGCAACACATGTTAGTGAGGGCAATACAAGTAGATAAAGCGGCTGCGTAAGCGTGAGCTAGGACTGTGGGCTTGCTATGCTTGGTTGCGTACTTTGGATGCCTGTTCATTGGCTTGTCTTGAAGCGCATGCACATGATGCTGATGATGTGCTTCAATGTGCTTCAATTGGCTTCAAGGCAACTGATGCCCAAAACTTTTAGGGAGGCACAGTGGCTCAACGAAAGCCATAGCACAGATCACACAACGATTTACAGTCAATTGCCAGCATGCCCAAGAACGTGGCATGACCGGTATCACTCACTTCCAGTAGTCCATACACCATCTTACTATACTGGCGTTGGCGAGCAGCCAGGGCTGCCCTGTGACCTCGCCTCCACAGCTGCCATGCCTGCTTCAGGCGCAACAGTTGAAGGCTGCGTGTAGCAGCCCTAGCCTGCTGCTGCAGCACAGCCCTGACTGTGCAGATGGAGCGCCAGTGCTGCAGGACCTGCCTGCAACTGCGCTGCCCATGTTGCCGCCTACAGGGCAGGCAGCCACATGTTTTCACAACTTCTGTCTTGCATGAGCATTCACAGACCTTGTACCATGGAGTGCCTACCATAATGCTAGTTAGCTGCTCATGTGTATCAGTGGCAACATGTGGGCCACATCATATGCTGCAGCAGAAGTGGTGTTGACAGACATGGCCAAGACAAAAGGCTTTGGTGGCCTTACAGATGATATGGAAGGCATGCAGGCAAGGTACGAAGAGGGTGACAGGGTTATTGCAGGGACAGAAGCAAGTTCCATCATCACTGGTATCTGGTGTGCACCTCGCTTTCAGCTGAGTCCAAAAGTGCAGCGTGTTGCCTACCTTGAGCTGGTGATCATGCTGCCATACATTCCCTGCTGCTTGCTGTAGCCTTTCCAGGCATGCCATGCACTCTTCAGACACACCAGCTGATGTGCATCTTCTGCGTGTCTCAGCAGATGGCCCATCCTGCAGAGGCATGTTTGATCACATCAGATAACTCGCTGACCTTTCTGCGCAAGACTCTGTTCAGCATACTTGGAGTAACGAAGGCAAGGTCTTTGTACTCGTGTAAGCATGCTCATCTAGATGTGTGTCTTTGCATGGAGTTTGCAAGACTAGCAGTATGTTCTGGCCTCTGAGAGTGAGCTTCCGGTACAACAGGCATTGCTGTCAGCACTGGTCATCAGCAGGAGGCATACAGTTTAATGACACAGTGATGCAGCTGCCACTCGCTGGTGAATCAGGCATGCCAGGATCAGATCATCAAACTCATACAGGCAGAGACAATCTTGCCTGCTCTTGTGAGCAGAAGCTGCCCAGCCTTTGATGCACGCCAGTAAGACACGCCGCCTATGGCGGATCCCAAAGTGCTGCAGCTTGTTTTGCTGTTGCTGGCGGTGGCGACAGAAGAAGAGCCAGTGATTGAGCAGGGCTGAGAGGTGGCGGCGGTGGCGGGCCTGGGCAAAGCGGTGGGCCAGCTGCAGATGGATGTGACCCCACCTGGCCCTGGGGGATGCACTGCCCCTGTATGCCTGCACAGTGCGCTTTTGGTTTGCACGATTCTGATGTCACCAAGTCTTTCACTTTCTGCAGCAGCCTAGTCATGCCAGTCTTGCTTCACTTGCTACGCGCACATGTTTCCTGTTGTGGTTCAGGCTTGATCAGCTGCATGTGCTTGTCTGATTATTGATGATTTGAACGATCTCAGCAGGTGACTGCAATGTGTGACAGATGGACAAACAAATGGACCGAGAGATAGACCACTGTATAGATGAGTACTTGGTAGACAAACAGACAGAGGCACACAGCACAGTGACAGTGATCCAGACAGACAGAGGGTCAGACAGCAGGACAGACAGTTGGAGACTTTCTTTCAAATAGCATGCACTTAGTCATTGCACTATGACGAGGGATGCAGGCAAACCTGAAGCGCAGTATCCTGATTCACCAAGAGCTCCCTCTGCTGCCTCAGCAGTCCACCCTGCTGCAGCAGCTGCTCATGCTGCTCGCTCAAGAACAGCTCCTTCTCAGCCAGCAGCTGCTGATGCTGCTCCACCATCTGGCCTGTCACAGCCATCTCCTTCTGCTGTTGCCTCACCACACCATTGAGCCGCTGCAGGTCAGTCTGTAGCTGCAGAATGGTTTCTGACCTGGCTCTCAGTTCAGCACGGTGATCATGAATCACATGCTGCCGCTGTTGCAGCGCTGCAAAACGTGAGTCTAACTCACCCTGCTTGGCCTGAGTCACCTCCTGACTATGCCCCAGCTGCTCTTGCAGCTTCTGCACTGTCGCTGACTGCTCAGCCAGCGCATCTTGCTGCTTCTGCAACAGATGGACATGATGACTGGCTTGCTGCTGCTGTGTGGTCACTTGCCTCTCCAGTGTACACAGCTCCTGTCTTTGCTGTTGCACCAGGGTGGTTAAGCCATGCAGCTCCTCCTTGCACTGTGACACCAGGCTGTCCTTGTGGCTCAGCTCTTGCCTCTGCTCCCTGAGGACAGCCTTCTTCAGAGTCAACTCTGCCTTCAACTGCCGCATCTGAGACTCAGCTTGCTTCAGCTGGCGCTGAGGCTCACCTGCTTCCTCGCGCAGCTGAAGTTGCTGGTGCTGTTGATTGTGGTGCTCAGATACAGCAGCTTTTGCCACAATACCAACATCTTGCCTTGGTGATTGCTTCACTGTACCCACATGGCTTGTGAGTACAGCCTGTAGCTGCAGCAGCATCCTCTCAAGCCGCTCCATCTTGCTGCTGTCTGCTTGTGCTGAGGCTTTGGCTGAAGCTTGTGATAGCTGCTCCTGCAGCCGTTGCAATGTGCGCTCGTGGTGCATAAGCAAATGAGACTGCTGCTGCATCTCTTGCTCCTGCTGTTGCAGGAGGTCTGTCTGTGCCTGCAACTGGTCCTCAGTCTGCTGCTTTGCAGCTGTGCCTTCTTTTGCCTGCTGTGTAGCTTCTTGACGCAGGCTTTCCATCTCAGAGAGCTGCTGCTGCTGTTGAGTAAGCAGCATCTCCTTCTGGTCTAGCGCCTGTTGCTGCCTTGGCAGCTCTGAGTCCTGCTGATGCAGCTGCTCACGCTGTGCTGTGAGCAGTTGCTCAAGATCAGACTCCGTCTGTTGCAGCTGCTTGTAGTGAGCGAGTTCTACCTGGTTCTGTTGCAGCACGCTCTGCTGGAGTTGACTGCACTGCTCTGTCAACTCAGCACTGCTCTGCTCCTGCTGTCTGCTCAGCTGCTGCTGGTCATGCAGCTTCTGTTGCAGATCAGATACAACAGCCTGCTGGTCATGCAACAGTGCTTTCTGCCTGCTGCAGGTGTCTTGCTCATTGAGTAGCAACTGAGCTTGTTCATGGGAGTGCTGTTGGGCTGCCAGCAGTTGCCCCTTGCCTGACTGATGCTGCTGCAGCTGCTCAGTCAGCTGCTGGACCTGCTGCTGAGCATCAAGCAGATGCTGACTCAGCTTTTGTACCAGCTTCTGCTGCTCTACATCTGCAGCCAAATGTCAACATGTACACACAGTTCAATGTACCAGCTATAATGTGCTCACTAACCATCTCTTGCTGCCTGAGCTTTTACTCTTGAGACAAAGCAAAAGATAGTGAGGCTATGCTACAGAAGAAGCATGCATGTGTAAGTAGTGACTTGCATACATTCACATTGTAGCCCCCATTTTGCAGAGCAAGAGGTGCTGTCCTCTTTCAACTCACAAGGGTACAGATTACAATTGAACAAACCTTCAGCTTCCTGTCGCACTGCTCTTTGCTGCAGCTCAGCAGCATGCTGGCGCTGCTCCCTGATGCACTCTTGCAGGCTGTTCAACTCCTGAGACTGCTGCTGCTCTTGTGCAGTCATCTGCTCATGCTGCACTTCCAGCAGCTTGCGCAGCTTCTGCACTTCTTCATCCTGCTCCTGAAGAAGCTGACTGTGCAGCTGAAGCTGTTCCCTTGCATCCTGAAGCTCCTGAGCTGCTTGCTGCTTTGTCTCCGCCACCTGGATCAGCAATACCAACTCTCAGCATGGCAAGGCACAGCCACGTCGAGGGAGAGAAACAGCAATTCAGGGCAGTTGCCAGGGGCAGCAACAGTGCTCATCTGCTACAGAACAGAAAGGAGCAGCGCAGATTCGCCAAAGGTCACAGCTGTAAAAAAGAATCTCTGAACAAGTGCAGTTTGAGTTGGTTGGTTCATCACCAACATTAGCATCAAGGGGTATGGCTGATGTCAGGAGCAGTGCCGCTGGAGTTGCAAAAGGTAGCTGTCTGACCTTTGTAGACACATCAGACCCAAGCTGCCTCAGCTCTGTCTGAGCCAGCGCAAGCTGCTGTTCAACTCTATCGTGTGCCCTCTGGACAGATGCAGCCCTTGCTTGTGCTTGATCAGCTTGCCCTTTCTGCTCTTTCACCTCACGCTTGAGTTGCATGACTTGGTCCTTCTGTTCCTGCAGCTGACTTGATGCCTGTTTGAGCTGAACATTGGAAGTCTTCAGCTGCTGTTTCAGCAACTTCAGAGCTGCCTGGCTGTACTGGTCTGCTGGTTGCTGCTGCTGCTGCTGCTGCAGGTCTTGCTGCCTCAGCTGCTGCTCTTGCTCCGTCACAACAGCCCTGCAACAAGCCCCACAGGATCTTAAACTCAATGCTGGTGTTGAGTGGGCGGAAAAGCAGAATGCAGACTGCTTGTGTTGATGTTTGTACGTATTGGAAATCACAAGTCTGAAGGCATTTGTAGACAGAACGGCTACAATGGCAAGCACTGATTAAGAGCAGTTCAAGACCAGCTGTGATGCTTCAACCTGCAGTGCACTCTGAGTCCAACGCTGACTTCAAGGCAAACAGAGCACGCATAGGTGTTTCTCTGCTGCTCATGACAGCTTATCCTTGATGAGAATCATGGACAACTGCAGTACTCCAGACACTGGTGCAGCAGCAGCGGGTTGAACAGACCTCAGAGTGGCTATGGTGCTCTCCACGCCCTCCACCTGGGTGTGGAGAGGTCCAAGCTCATCACTTGCAGCAGGTGTGGTTCCTTCAGCTTTTGGGGGCCCAAGGGGGTGCTTGCTACCAAGCCCCAGTCGGGACCGGGGCTTGGACTCCTTCAGCTGCCTTTGTAAGTCAGCAACCTGACACGTATGCAGCATGTCAATGCACATGGCACAGATTGTATCTTCGCATCAGTTGTACATGACAGTACAGTGAGTGACGTCAGTGCAATTTCCGCTTCTGTGTGTTTCACTGCAAGCACTCCCATGGCAATGCATTTGTCACACATGCATCAGGAGAAGTGCAAGTAATATTATTAATTATTATTATTCGTGGTTGTTGTCTGTACCACTTGGTTGCAGCAGCAACTGCTCAACACTCACCTGAAGATCACGCTGTTGAAGTTGTGCAGTGGTCTCAGATGCAACCTTTTGCCAATCAGCAACCTCAGTCAGAAGCTCCTTGATGTCGCTTTGACTGTCCTGCAGCTGTCTGGCCAGAACACAAGCATGTGTGCGCGCCTTTGTGAAGGACGCTGCTTGGCTGTGCTTGTTGTCATGTGTGATAGTCCGCGTAATCTGCAGGCACAGTGTTGCAAAATGGGGATCTAGAGCTGCCAGGCTGATATGCAACTTTGGCTGTAATGGTCACGATGCAATCCAGCCAAGTGTCTTCCAGGCGTGACAGCAGCCTGGGACATACCGCAGGAAGGTGAGCGATGACTGTACCAGCGGTGTCCAAGCAGGCAATGTCTACCACCATCTCTGCGGCAGTACCTCTGAGGAGCACCTGCAGCAGTTTCAACAACACACTTTTACGAATCGCTCGAGGTGATGAGCAACTCACTTGTGTGCCGTATGATAGTCAATGCTACCTGCAGGTTGAGCTCCTTTGCTGTCGGAGTGGCCTGTGTAAAACCGCATGCTTGCAAAGTAACATCCTGAATACGGCTGTGAACAATGCTGCATTCGAGCTTGAGATCGGATGTGACACAGGACACTTTGCGTGGCATTTCCTTGGACCTCATAACAAGTGATCAGCTTTGCTTGTCCGGTCAAGATCGCAGTCTTTCCGCACAAGCTGATTCCGTCAGCTGCTCAACGGCATGGCAACCAAATGCCCATACCGCCGTTTGCGCCTACCCTCCATGGGCATGGCCATGCTCCTCTTGCGACTGCGTTGACTATGCTGTTCTGAAGACAGCCAGTCTTACCTCAGGTGCTGAATTGCAATTTTGGAGTGTAAACGATGCTGGCGTTTCACCTCATTGGAACCTGTCGAAAGCTTTCGACACAGGCAAAATCAACGCTGCACCTCCGGTGCTTGTTTCGATCAGGCAAAAATTTGCACTGACTGTGTTGCGCCGAAGAAACCTTGTCGTGTGCCGAGACACGTTAGAGTCTCATATGAATGCGAACCTCTTCACAGTCCTCTTCGCTGTGATAGTCATAGGTCTTACATTCGCGCCGCGCATCTGGATCTTGGGTGCAGTTATCATTATCCCACTGACCGCTTTGGCCATCTTCTCGTTTCAGGAGTTTGCGACGCCAAACCGGAAACACAGGCCTAGAGGCCCGAAGTACACCGTGCCGCAATAGCGCTCGGTGACCCTACGAGGCACAGATTGCAACATCAGCAGCACTTTGAAGGCCAGCACTGCTACCTTGCGGATGCTGGCGGGATCCGTCTTTGACTAAACTGGGCATGCATATTGATCCCTAGTCACATGCCAGCTGTAGCAAGCACGGCCGCGGCACCCGCTGACCGCTGGAGCTTCCGGCAGACTTACAAGTATTTTTTGTATAGTTGCTCAGTCACCCCATTCAGTAGGATCTCGTAATCACTGCACCTCGTTTTGTTCCTACTGTGACTTGCTCTGTTGTGTCTGCAGCATAAGAGAGCAGAACAAGATAGGCAAGAAGGCTGATCCTACATGGTGCATCAGCTTCAACTTTGTGGACCTCAAGCACAAGGATGTCTTTGCGTCTTGTGGAGGTGTCAGGGTCCGTGTCGACCTTCAGCTGCTGCTGCTGCTGCTTGCTTCAAAGTCTATACTTTGCACTGAAAGTACAGCAGTCGACAATGTCCACCATGCGCTATCCATTGGATGCAGCAAAAGCTCTCTGGTGATTCCTGCTGCTTGCAGCATATCCAGTCAACACCTTCAACTTGTTGCAGGGCACAGTGTATGAGTGTAGACCAAATGGCATCATCAAGGTGTTGCAGGCATACTGTGACCCAAATGTAAGTTTGTCCTCCTGTAGCCTGCTGATCAAAATTCATGCATGATGCCAGTGTAGCGTGGACAGCATGTGAGAATCACACACAGCCTTACTGCATGAGCAGGCAAACCTCAGTCTAACAGCATTGAACAGACACGAAACAAGCAAAAACCAAAGACAAACATTGCACATAGCTGTCTTGGTTGCTACATGACAAGATTGTATACCACACCATTATGATCATTTTGATGACAGTCACGTCAAGGATGCAATATGTTTCTGCCGCAGCCAGAGGAAGAGTTCTTTGTATGTAAGTGGAGCACCAACACCACTACCGGAGCACCCCTGCTGCTGCTGGCAGGTTTCACCGGCGCCGTCAGAGTTGTGGATTGCAATCTCCGGAAGGTTGTGTGGGTGAGCGACAAGCTCTGCATGACATCCTGCAACGCACACAGCAATGTACGTGGCCACCCAATGCAATCAGCCTGAGACCCTTTGACATGACTTGACCTTTGCTATTGGCTGCATTTGCTTGTGCAAGCATGACTGGATGGCAGCGTGCGTATGCATTGCCTACTGGCTCGCCAGCTGTCCAGCAGAGCGACGCTTGTTGGTGTCTATTGAAGCCCATCTAGTTCTAGTCCCTGGAGGATGATTTGAGCATGAATAACGCACTGTTCATTATTCTGGTGATGACTGATTTGTGTACAGACAGCACAGGGTCACGGAGACGCAATCAACGACATCACAGTGCATCCCACTAGGCCATCGCTTTTTGTCACTGCCAGCAGGGTAAGCTGTGAAGCTCCTTGGATTACTGGTCATAACCTGTCTGCCCTGAAGCAACTATTGCTCTGCGTACTGTACCGGGCACAGCTTGGTCCAACATCACCTGAGCCTGCCTGTTCATGATCAGTTGCCACCGATGGCGGTATGGCAAACAGGCTGTTTGCAAACCTTTTTTGGTCGTTTGCTTGCAAGAATCGTGGACCTTTTGCCTGTGCTTTGCATCTGTCTCCAACGGAAAGCTAGTGTGCATGGACAAGTGTTTACACCCTGGGTTTTTACCCCATGAAATTCAGCATATATGTCCCATGCAGGACCACTCATTGCGTCTTTGGAACCTAGAGACTCAAGTTTGTGTATGCACCATGGTTGGGGATGCCGCCCACACCAACGAAGTCCTGAGTGTGGTAAGACCCTATTTGAGAATCATTTGAGTCACAGGCCATCAAGTACCCCGGGGCCAAAGAGCTTTCGGCTGCATTGCGCACGCCCCGTCAGCAGTGTTATAAAGCCTGTGGCAACTATACTGTCTTGCCGCGCTCTGCCTGCAATGTGGCCATGCCTTTCTCTGAGATAGCAGTTGCAGTTATGCAAGCAAGGTTCAGGTGGCTTGCAGGATTTCCACGCCAGTGATGGCAACAAGCTGTTGTCAGCTGGCATGGATCACACCATCAAGATGTGGAATCTGCAAGGTAGGCTGACACCCCCCAGCCTGCCCTGCAACCATTTGTGCACACATGCACCATGTGACAGATGCCTCATGAGCTGGACATTAAAGCTATCGCTGAGCAGCACCATTTGCTGCATCGCCTTGCACTGTTGTAGCCAGGAGGAAATCTATAGCCAGCTGCACACAGCAAGCCTCTGTTAATCTTTGCTCTGGTTGCAAGCTTGGTTCTGCATATGGCATGTGCTGGGTCTGCTTTTGTCTACATGCATTGTGACCGCTTCTGCTTCAAGTAACGTCTGATTAGCAGATCAGACCTGCACCAAGCCTGTGCAAGATACACAAGGGAGGACACTGAGTCTGTTTTCCAGGCTTGTCCAGTCAGATTGAAGCCTCCTTCCAATATGATGCCCAGACAGCCAGCCGTGCCTTCCACACTACCACCTTGTCATGCCCAGAGTTCAGCACTCACAAGGTTTGTGTTGGCTGCTGAATCCAGCAAGCATACTGCGCCTGAATGATTGAACGAGTGTTTTCCAAGCAGGGCATTGCTCAAGCTTAATATGCACTATTGAGGTCACCGGCCATGCTTGCTTTTGATGCTTCAAATGCAAGAGAATATGTTCTGTCACACATGGTTTGACAACCTGCAGCAGGCAGACAGACACAGACAGACAGACAGACAGACAGACTGACTGACAGACTGACAGACAGACAGACAGGCAGGCAGGCAGGGCAGGCATACAGGCAGGCAGGCAGACAAACAGTGCCGGCAACAGTCCTGTCAATACATGACAGTCATCTCCAAAATTAAAGTAATCTCATGCTTGACTTGATCATGACCTGAGGGACCATTGGGCGCTTTTCATGACTGGTATTGGTGTGCCTGGCAGGTGCACTGGGCATATGTGGACTGCGTGCGATGGTTCGGCGACATTGTGCTATCCAAAAGCGTGCACAACAAGATTTTCCTGTGGGAGCCTGACTGTTCAAGCGCAGAGGCCAAGCGCAAGGGCTACGTGAAGTGCCACCAGGTGCCAGGCTTGCTGCCTCACATCACTCTGCCAAGGTGCATGTCAGTGCACTGAAGCACAGGCTTCCCCCTGACTACAGAATGGCACTGCTTCCCAGCAAAGGGAACCTGCACTATCAATGCTGACTTGCAACTTCTGACTGGATCACTGCTTTTCAAGCTGGATGGTTGCTTTGGTCTCAAGCTGGGAGTCAGCTTTTGCTATGTGTTGGCAGTGTCTTGCGCATGAGCCACACAGCAAGACAAGCTGCAAAGGGGCTGCGTCTATGTCTTTGCTTGTGTCTTGAGTCTCCAAGCCATATGTGATGATGAGAGCAAAGCGTCCATTCCTGATCCAACATGACTGTCACATTTCACAGCATTTCCTCTGATCTGGAAATCTAAGATCAGGGTGAACTTCTCGGCCTCCTAAAAAATGCGCCAGACATGGCACAGAACACAAAGCCTGAGAAGTTGAAGCATTGATGCAGGAATACAGTCTGGAGAAGGCAAAGGTGTGGTTCATCCGCATGTCCCTGGACCTGAAGTGCAGCCTCATGGCATGCGGCAATGTCACAGGCCAGGTGTACCTGTGGGACATGCACACCCTCACAGACGAGCCCCAGGCTGTGCTGGACCGGGAGTTGCCCATCAGCAAGGCCCCCGCCAGGTGCTCCAATGGTAATGTCACGGTGAGTCATGCATGATCAGTGATGTGGTGTAAGGTGATTTCTGCCTTCGGGGCTGTTGGAGATGCTCAAATGGTCAGTGCACCAGCTCTCATGAAAGATGCAACCAGATGTATTTTACAGTTGGTACTCTCCCCCACAGGACAGCTCTTCAAGCGCCTTGTGTACTAGTAAACATTGACGCATGCTGCTAGGGGTGTCAAGATCGCACACATGGCTCAGGCTGTGATTCATGCTGAACCCTGTGCAAGCTTCAAATTCACAATTGTGTGAATAAGATGCATGGCAATGACACCATGCTTGAACGGCTAGCAAAATTGGGCGTCAAGTCCTGATAATGAGGCAGTGACCGCTTTATTATGAGGAGTGACATGCCATGCAATGCAGGATAAATGCATGAGTGTCATTATCTTGACTGTGTTGCAGGTGCGACAGACAGCAGTGTCATATGATGCGTCCACTATTTTAGCTTGCTGTGAGGATGGTACAATCTTGCGCTGGGATTCAACAGCAGCCCCGGCACCTTCAGATGAAGAAGCGTCAGCCAGGGAAGAAGATGATGAAGGCAGTCATGCCAGCATGCAAGGTTCAGACGAGATGGAGTAATGCCTTTGCTATGCTGCTGTGGTGCCTCTCATGCCTTTGGTCAAGACTGACTGATGCTAAACCCTGATTTGGCATTAGTATTGAGCATGATCAGCCTGATGACACAGCGGTCCGTGCTCCAACTGTCATTTGCCAGCTAGCCCAAATATTGCGCTTATTTGGCCTTTTAGAACCAGTCATATGTAGTGCATACTGCATATGCCCATTGGTACCCTATAGTGTAGCT
>JAABUO010004751.1_pt1 | contig 15978 bp, 23 predicted proteins | sample 5559291 | NCBI WGS metagenome assembly JAABUO01 (sample SAMN10711878, study PRJNA513372) | rock metagenome | isolation source: Antarctica rocks | place: Antarctica: Victoria Land, Finger Mt sud
TTGCAATATTCCGGAGGGTCGCGACCGTATATAAAATACGACCAACATTAAAAGCAGTACGGTAGCTAGACATGATAAAGCAATGAGAACAGTCATCCAAGCTTTTACTAAAGGGCAGTGTGGTAGTCACTACCTGATTGCAGATGTGGGAATGATTGAAGGACACAAAGATATAGGCATGCACAGCACGGTGGTTCCAGCCTTTGTACTCCCAGACAGATGTTTACAAGCAAGGCGCTTGAACCCTACGGTGGAGAGAGGTTTCTTGCAGAGGGGAGCAGCAGACTTGTGGAGCAAGATGAGGCCAGACATGATGATAGTAGAAATGACAATGGCAGAACGACAGCAGTACTTGCGCCATTATGACAATTCTGGATCCAGACTGACACCCTTAACACCAGTGATGCCTAACGGAAATCCAAGGAGCATAACCATTGTGGAAGGAGGATGCCCTGATACAAGATATGAGGCAAAACTGCAGGAAAAGGAAGCACAGCATGAAGCAATGGAGGGAGCTTTCAAGGACTATAAACACAATGTTACCACACCGCCTATTCTCGTAGGACAATCTGGGTCACAATATCACACTACCTCTTATGCTCCAGCAAAGATTGTTATAGAGCATTGACCTGCAAGCAAAGACATGTGAAAATTGCATGAACACTCTGTTTTGACATCTTACATCTAGGAGAGTGCTAGAAAGGAGAAGACAGACATAACCAGACAGAATAGGCTTGAGCCACCTGTGTTTTAGGATTTTCCCTTTCCCTTTGGGCTATCATAGCTCCGGGCTGCCGCCTTAGGAGGCTCCCGTTATGATTGCTGCAAAGCGCAAAGCTTTTTTTGTTTTGAGTGTTATTAGAATGTCAGTACCTAGGAAAAGTAGGTGCGGAATGCTGTGGTGGCAGGACAGTACGTTAGGGCTGTACATCAGAGTAGGATCTCCAGAATGGTGGGAGTGACTCTTCAGCAGGCTGCAGCATGTGGGAATGCCAGCACAGCTTAGATATGCGTGACGCATCTAGCCAGCCAACGCGCAAGCTAGAACCAACAAAAAGGCTGCACAGCAGAATCTTACCGCATAGGGAAAACCTGGTTCTGCCCCTTGAAGATTGCATTAATTAGCCATAAGCCACCAACGGAGACTTGGACATCACGCTTCTTTCCCTCGCGACAAGGCGTACTGCGACACAACATGCCAGCGCTGCCACTTCGGCATCTAATGCGGAGGCGCACTCTGGGCTGCCGACGTGGCAAGCAAAACTACGGAAAAGAACCAGTGGTAGCATTCAGCACAGCCCTATGGCAGTTCAACAGCATGCACGTCGCCCATGCTGAAATTCACCATGAGTTGGATTTGTTCGGGCGTGTTTTGCCACTCACCGACAGAGATGTAATTGTCGTACATATAACAAATCGCAGAAACACCCCAGCCTGTTGCACGCAAATCCGGGTAAAGACTTTCTCTGATGGTGCAAAACGGAAAGTACACAGAGACCAAGTCAGGAGCCATCAAGCTTAACATCTCACTGAAGCTGCTGTGGCCTAAGACAAGATGCTGAGCACCTATTATCGCTGCGACACTTTTCTGCAGATTCGTTATAAGTTCAAGTCGCGTCTTGAACTGCCGCCTGAGGATGTCAATAACGGGATTCGATCGATCTTCCGCGCATAGCACTATCCTGTATCCTTCATACTGAGGCAGACTCAAAACGGCCTGGTAAAACGCGATAGGGGGCTGCACATAAACGCCTGGGGGACCAACACCAAACACATCTCCGCCTCGTACATGAATAATCACAGTTTTGGTCATGCGCCAAGCTTCCACTTGGAAAGCTGGTAAGACGTACGCCTGCAAAAGGTCTCTTTTGGCCCAAACTGGAAATGCACGCACACCAAGCACCGACGGACAGCAATTACTATAAAAAAAGTTATTCGTCACGGTGTTTTGGCAACTGAAAACATGCCGTTTACGAAAATCCCAGCGGGTTTGGTTAAAAAACTCGTGCTCCTGCACAATTACTTCGGACTTCGTCAGCTGAGCAAGTCGTAGCACATGAGCAAGCTGAAGCAAATTGTTTCCCAGGCGTCCAAACCAGGTGAGCTGCAGCCTGTGGTTTCCGAAACAAGTGCCCTCGCCTGTCGCTGACAAAGGGACGATGCATTCTTGACACACGATAATCCCCATCATCAAATGAAGAGCAACGAGTAGCTGGAACAAAGCGCCACGGAGCCGCATCTGAAAAGTTGTCTTGGGCCGCTAGAAATGCAAGAAAAAGTACAACACACAGCCGATGTTGATTTAAGGTTGCATAGCCTGCACAGCGCGAGTTGAAATTTTCATTCGAGTTTCAGCCTGAAAATTTCAGGTCGGTTGTCGAACCCTGCAATGTGGTCATGCTTGTGGTCATGATGTTTGAAGGGCTGTTTTCTGTCGCCCCCAGAAGCAAGCCTTGACGCGCAAAGCGTGGACTCACGGCCGAGCTGTGAGGCCTGTCTGTGCCGTGCTGAGGTTGTATGACCGATGTCAGCTAAAGGGCTGTTAAACAGCCGCTGTTTAACCTGACTTCGTGCGGTTCCGCCATACCCTAAATATGCGGGCGCAACTTTAGATCCACCCGTTGCTTATGACTCATTCAAATTCAGATCCCCCACCGCAACCCGGTTCAGCGTCTGAGGCAGAGTCGGGCTGCACGCTCTGAGTCATTCGCAAGCACAAGCAGTGACTGCTCGCCGCGGTCTGTCAGGTCGTCACGCCCTATGATGCAATATGTAGTATGATGTTCAGTCATCGTCGAGCAACTGCGCAGGGGCCGCTTAAGCGTTTTACGGGAACAGTACAAATCCCCAAGCAGGAATCCTTTGACTTGACAGCGCTTCAGTTGAGCGACAAGGTCAGTAGAGTGCAAAAACCAGGGTCAATTCGATCAAGAGGCGCGCAACAGGACTGAGCGTGTAAGATTTCACACGGTGTGTGCGGGCTGCCTTAGCTGCTGATCTGCTTGCTTGACAAAAAAGAAAACAAAAGTTTACGCTTTTCAGCGATCATTTCGTAAACGGGAGCCTCCCAAGGCGGTAGCCCGGAGCTATGACCATAGGCAAGCCAGCAGGTGACAAGTATTGAGCGTTCTGTAGAGATGAACAGTACATCGTTCTACGATTTCAAAGTCCCAGCTTCCCAGCTTCCTTCAGACCTTAAGCGGCTTTAGGCAAACTCATATCTGCAACAGCAAAAACTCTACCCCACTTATGGCTCAGAAGATAACAGCAAAGTAGTCCCAGTCCGTTTCATGCAGCCTCATGCAAATGCCAACTAGACTTGCTGCACCACCCATACAAGCTTGTGACGAAAGGCTGTCAGTCAGACGAAGGACTGCTCACTGGCAGCAGCAATTGGAATCTCACCGGGTTTCAATCCACAGGCGAAGAAGTGAACGCATCTGCTACCACGGTCCTCACCCTACCACGGTCCTCACCCTACCACGGTCCTCACTCATTCAGCATTATCGTCAGCAACTCTGCACCCCAGTACAATTTGCTGTCAACAGCCAAACACCTTCGACAGCCTCCGATCGTCAAGAGGAAGACTCCCCTCCCACAGCCTCTAGGCCAACTGAGGACCTGCCACAGCGCTTGTCGTACAGCAGAGCTGTACAACGAGCATTTGATAATACAAACCGCAAACGGAAGGAGTGCGAAGAGCGGTTGATCAAACTGGAGAGGGCAAGCGAAGCTCATGATCGCCAGATTGAAAAGATCAAGAGAGACCAGAAGAGTCTGAATCTGGTTATGTACAACATACCAGAAGAAGGAGAGAGAGCGAAGAACCGGTTCGAGGCAATGAACACCCTGGACACAGAGCTCGATGCTGCAATTGAGACTGCACTCAACAAGCACGGTGAAAAAGATATGAAAAAGTTGTTCGCCCCTCCAGTAGCTGCAGAGCGCAGAATAAAGTTTGTTGCTGACCGCCTCAAACCTAGACCGGTACGATTGGTGTTCAGCTCGCTGATATATAAGCACAGCTTCCTGGAGTTTTCCAAAATCTCAGGCAAGCAGGATTCAGGCTTGATGATGATCTCACAAAATCACAACAAGCTGAGCGAAAAAGTCTGAGCCTGGATTTCCAGAGTCTCAACACCAAAGGGTACCAGCCTTACTTTCGAGGCTCGCTTCTGCAGTACTACAGCGACAGCAAAAACCACACATGTGTGAAGGGAAAAGCAGATAAAATCCCAGCAGCTGCATGAATGTAGCTGTCACAAATGAGCCATACTATGATATGATATATGCATGTGGATTGCAGACCTCCTGCAAGGTTTCACTTATCTCAGACAAGTTGTCTGTACAGCTGCCGTCAAAAGTCTGCTTACAGTAATGGCACTGCTTCAGCAGAAACCTTAGAGTGAATGCTGTGCGCAATGCAAATGGAGGTGAGGTCAGCCATTGTTAGCAGACGAGCCTGCGCACTTGCTGCTGTGACCGTTGTCGTTGAAAACGCTTGTGCCGCAAGCTGCAAGGCTTTGGCTAAAGCAGGTGAGTGAGGCAAGAAAGCTGGTGTCAGCCAGGTTCGAGGCTGCCCAGCAGGCAAGATTCATAGGAAGCAATACCCTGTGAAGGTCAAACCTTCTGGCAAAACAGGCCAGCTGTCTTGCCTAGTATCTACTTTTCTCAGCAAGCAGGAAGCAGTGGCTGTTTACACAAGGGGTAGCAAAGGCTTGCTGCCTGGACAAGCTTGCCTCTGACAGAGGTTGAGCCTGATCAGTCAGCAAACCTTTGTTTTCAGTGCAACCACTTGCAGAGGCTCACCTAGCACATTGCACAGCATGTGCAGAAAAAATTGCGAGAGTTTAGCCCCTAGTTCCTAATGACTTTGACTTTTGCCAACAGCTTATACTGTGCTTGGCTGAAAAGGTGAATCTGGCTAGGGTTTACAGGAATCTGAACAGCTGGGGTTGCAGAGTTGGGTGTGCAATCCCTGATGGTATGGTGACTGATGGTCATATGTCAGTTGGGGATGCACAACAATGTTCAAGGCCACAGAAATGCAAATGTAGCATAAGCAGACTTAAGATGCCAGCTGTATATAAATCTGTGTATTATGACCTCCATGTCGACATGTTGATCGTAACAGTGGTATCTGATACCTTGTGTCCTGCTAAGAGACTCTTATTTGTTGCAAATGTATGTATTTCCCAAGCACGGTGACAATTTTCCAACAGTTTTCTGATGATGATTTTGTTTGTCTATGTTACCGTTTTGTCTGTTTCGTTTTCTGATGAAAGACTGCAATTTAGTCAAATGGGCTAGCTGGCCTAAACGACTGTAAAATCCCTGACTGAAAACCCGTCTTAATTGGACGCTAATCGGATCTTAATTTTCCTGTCAAGTTCGGTAATTAAGCTTCGCACCTTAATTTTCAGATCTTATTCACTCTATGTGGCCCTTGACGTCCGCCTGCCAACTGTACAATCATTGGGCTTCCGGCGCACAAAGGATTCCGCCCAACAGGCAACATAGTCGTTGCAGGCGATTCCTTGATGTAGGCTGGGCAATAAAGGACGACCTGCTGAATTCAATGATAACAGCTGACGTGAAGCCATCTGCCCATTGATGGTATGCCAGCGTTGCAAGGAGCTGTGCTGCGAGAGTGAATCCTTGTACGGTGCGTACATGATGAGTGGCTTTAATGCTTCACATCAGCCCACACTATTGCAGATAATCAAAGTTAAAACTGGTGGGTCGTCCTGGACGCAGGTCCTCGGTTACTTTGGCAGCGATAAAGCCTAGCGCTGGACAACATAGAATTGTCACACTGTATGCAAAGCACGCCACAATGTCAGTCACAACACAGCCATCACTGGAAAATATGTCCAAGCAGATGGCAAGGCAAAGCAGGTTATGCCGCTGGTGGTGCCGCTCATATGCCTTTTTGTGGTCTTGAATCTTGGGAAATGTCAAAACACAGTGTTCATGCAATTTGGACATAACTTTGCTTGCAAATCCATGCCTTATACCAATCTTTGCTGGAGCATAAGAGGTATTGTGATATTGTGACCCAGATTGTCCTATGACTATAGGCAGTGTGGTTACATTGTATCCATAGTACTTGAGAAGAAGAAAAGTTTACGCTTTTCAGCGATCATAACGGGAGCCTCCTAAGGCGGCATCAAGCATAGCCACTTACATGGTATGTGTTACAACACTTGATGAGTTGCTGTTACTCGTCCTGCACAATTAGTAAACCTAGCTCAGAAATATATTATTATACAAATCAGAATGGCCTTGCATGACACATGACCGAGTTTGAAAGGCAAAGCTATAGACTTGATGCCAATACTGGGGTAGCCTTTGCTCAGCGCAAAAGCTGCTGGCGCAGTCTGCGTCAAAGTCAAGGAGAGGGCCAATCCCTGGAAATTGTTTTGGAACTGGTAAGACTGCACGGTTGTCTCAATGCAAGTGGCACCACAGCAAACGAAGATTTGTTAAGTGCACAGACTTGCCCTCTTTCAGAGACAAGCTTGTCCAGGCAGCAGCTGCTGTTGAAGGTTTTGGGTACTCTGTGTGTTCCTGCTCTTGCTGATCATATACTGTTGCTGCACAAATGGATACTACAAAAGACAGCTGTGATGTGTTGCCACTAACGTTGGCCAACAGAAGTATTCGGTTCCTATGTCTCTTTCATGCCGCACAGCTGCCAAGCTGAGGCTGTGTTTCCAGCCTATTTTGTTTGCACAGTGCCGTCGTCTTCACCGATCAGCCACGAGTGCTACATTCGTTTTGCGCGGCGGTGAGACCGCGCACAGAAAGGTGTACCTTGGCTTGCTCTGCCTGTTCGCACCGGGGCATCGGTACAACGCTCCGCTCACAGTACTGTCGCAACTCTGAATACCTCAAGCCACGGATCACAAGTTATGACTCAAGCTTTAGGTTCCTTCGCTGATTTGGTTGACCCTAATGACAGCTGCTGCAGATTGGCAGTTTCAAAAACGTACACATTCGATGCGTGCAAATGATTTCCCGTCCACAGCTGCTTTTTGTCGGGCTTTTGATCTTGACACTGATATTCATACGGAGCCAATCTGCGGGTGAACTGGGGAAATCCTGGAACTCACAAGCAAAATTTGGCATAAGCGACACTCGCAAGAGCACGTTCGCAAAATGGTTTCCTAGCGTACACGAACGAGAGTCTGTATTTTGCGTCGTTGCAGTGACATCTCCGGCACACTTGCCACAACGTCGTCATTGGCAGCGCGCTCAATGGAGCAAGAACATCGCGCTGTTACACGCTCAACACCCTCATTTGCCACCAAAATTTGTATTCAAATTTTGTTTGGGCAATCACAATCGCAGCCTCGAGCAAAGGCTTGATCTTCAGGAGGAGCACAAGCTTCACGATGACTTGGTACTCTTAAATAGCCCTGATTTTGATAACGACTTTTGGGGAGATATCACTGTGCACGGCCATTCAGCAACCACATTAAAGGTCTTAGCTGCTATTCAACATGCATTGCAGATGTATGAATTTCAATACATAGTTCGGCTTGGTGATGATTCATACTTCCGACCTGAAAACTTTTTCGCAAGAGTACAGCAGGGCTTGTTGCCTGCGTGGTCAGCTTGTATAGGCTTCAGTGCACCTGCGCCATTGAGGTACAAAACTTCTGCGGGTGAAGTCACTGCCCCATATCCATCTGGCATGGGGTTTATACTCACGTATGATGTAGCAGCCTGGCTTATACAAGCAAGGGACAAGCTGCTACTTGGTGGACCAGAAGATGGTGTAGTAGGATCCTGGTTTGTTGGTACTCAAATCCAGATTTATCATGTACCCAATGGCTTTCGAGATCTTGACTGGAGTTGCCAAAGTGGCGAAGATATTTTAGTTCATTGCTTACGTGAACAAGCTCATTGGAACATGATTGGTCCAGATGGAAACTTACCGTGCTAGTGACATTGCTTGTAACATATGGGAAGGTATGTAGCTGCGCTATTTTGTATTGCAACCCTGAATCAAAATGATTGACCAGCGTTACACAGATAGAAGTAGCACGCATTTACACCAACAAACCAACTGATGGAAGCAAGCTAGCAAACCAGTGCACAACCCCAAACAGGTACAAGCAAGCATTCAGGAGCGGTTCAAGCGTGACAGCTGAAAGATTTGCCTCCCCGCTGAACGTCTATCCAAACATGACATGCTACTTTAGCATGTACGCAGAGGGTGCATTGTTTGGAGCCAACTTTGATGCATACAGCATGAAGTGGATCGGTGCATCACAAGTGAAACCTGAATAGGAGGCTGTAGCCATGGAAAAGGCTATGAGATGGGCAATCCTAAATGCAGAGGAAGCTGCAGAATTGCTGCTCAATGCTTTTGTAATACCATGGTGGGATGACCAAGGCAGCTCCTAAGCCAGGTGGCTATCACACCAGACGGTGCAAGCAATTGCAACAATTGACAGAAGCAAGTTCAAATGAAGCTGGATTGCAACACAATGTGCAACAAGACCAGCTGAACAAAAGATTTGCCTGTGCATCTCAGCTTGGGAACCCACCGCAAAGGCCTAAACAACTGAAGATGACCATACAGCAGACAGTCTCACCGCCAGGCCTGTACCTGCCCAAGCACTATTTAAAGGCCACAAATACTCCAGCCACAGCATGGTCACATGAAGTAGTAGTACATGAAGAGCAGCCAACCAGTGAAGAGTTCAGCGAGATTCTTCACAAAACTGAACTCAAATTGCGCCCAGACGAGATCATATACACGGACGGAAGCAGGAAGGAAATCCCACACATAGGTCTTGTCACTGGCTCAGGAGTATATATGGAACACAAGCATGCACACCTGAGTCTCAAGGTGCTTCCATATGAGCAGGGCATGCTCAACACCATCAACAGGGCCGAACTGGTAGCGCTTTTGATCGCCCTGAGACACTGCAGACCAGATGTGACGGAGAGCATGCTCCGCATAGCAACAGACTGGAAGTATTCGATGCAGAAAATTGGCATGCACCTAAGGTCACCGTCAATGACAGTCGACGACTGCCACAGACCACTGCTTAAAGGGTGTGGTAGTATGTGTCCCGTTCGGAGTCGGCTTTGCTCAGCTTAGGCTGACCTGTTGTTTGTGCATGTTAGAAACACGGGTTGTTGTGCCTGGGCGACAGTCCTGTCGGTGACTCCTTGGCCCCTTGTGAAGTTGTAAGTTCTTTATTTGCGCTTGTCGCTTTCGTTCTGTTGAAGCTTGTGCTTGTCGACCATCGTCAAATGAACCTTCCTGCCGATACCCAAAACTGTGTGGGCAAAATTAATACTCCAGGTCGTTCTACACGCAGAAGCAGCGATATTGTGCATAGTTCCGTTATGAAAACATCTTTTAGAAACATTCCGGCCAACCGTGTAGCTCCTGAGTAGCTTCTCGTATGAGGCAAGCCGTCTGGGCAAGCTGAGCCTGGTGGCGACAACGTCCCACAGCCTCGCACAGAATTCTGTCGCAAGATCCCTCAGCTTTCATTAGCTGGTGAACAAGCCAATGTGACATTGCTGTCGCTAGCATACCGTTGTGAACACCACCTGCGCAGCGTCTTTCTGGACTCATACAGGCAATCCACTGACGCTCTTGGTGTTGCAATGCACAACAACATTCAAAACATGCTGGTGGATGCATGTGCAGCCTATCAGCAAGCCAAAATGTTCAGGGGCGGCTTCCAGCTAAACATAAAACCAGTCTCCTACTACTGATGTTTAGGCTGAAATTTCCTCGATCTGTGTTGACTACTTTGTGTATGTACAAACAAGTATATTTGTTACTCCACATTAATGCTTCCATTCCATCCTCTAGCTGCCAGGCATCTCTAGCTGCCAGATATTCTCTAGCTGCTAAGTTAGCTGCCACAACATAGAGTATAACTCTTTCAAGGTCGTCTACTCGTGGAGAGAAAGTTTTGAAGTGCAATGTGAATCTCGATCCTTATTGCACATCATCTCTTTCAGGTCATAAACAGTGACGCATGGTCGGAGCTTTGGTGAAAGCTGTTTGTGAAGCATGGCTTGATTCACCTCCTTTTCTGTTCTTTGTATGTCTGCCGAAGTCCATCCCATTTTCCGAACCCAGGGGTGATGAAGCACGCCGGAATCACTGATGTTGTAGAAGTAAGCGATTTCCGTCACATTTATAAAATAAGGCGGGGATCCTACTCCAGCCTTCCAGGACACAAGTTCAGGACTAAGATGAGATCCCCACTGTCTGTGCGCGCACTTGAGATTCTGTGAGACATGTCGCCTGTACTTGTCATTCGCGTCGGCATCGTAATTATGTCTCTGCAAGGCAGGATTATGATACTGTATGCCATTGTACCTGATTGCGTTGGACATGAACAAAAAAGGAATGAACATGTTCAGGAAAGAGTGCTGTTCTGTGAAAGCAGCCTGAAAATCATTTCCTAGCCAAATTGGGATGAAAAAATCAACTATGGACGAGTGAAAAATGAGCGCTCCATTGTCGAATCCTGTAGCAGGCTGCACTAAAGTGCCAGGATCAGCTGCACTGAATTCTTGCAGCCCAGAGATCTCTCGATCGCCCCATGGCCATCTAAAAGCTGTTACTGCTGGTCGCCAGCTGTGCAAGAACTCCAGCAGACATTGCTGCAAAGAAGAAGTACGATGATGCCGGCGGCCCACGTCCGTCACGGTCCATACCAGGTCGTCATCTGTCGCAAAATAGTATTGACATTCGAAGCCGCTAGACCGTATAGCTTCAATGGCCAGACGCCAAGCGGATGCATGAGTCGTGTTGACCCCGGGAATGAGACGAACATTGGACACCTGACGATCTTTGACGTCTTCTTTCCAGATGACAAACCAGTGTGGCAGGCTCGACAGCTGTTTGCCAGCCTTGACTGCGTTGGAGACACTATCTGAACTACCGAATACGCAAACTTGTGTCGCCTGTGCCGTTGCGTCCTGACGGTTCCTGAGCTCAGCAAGCACAAGAAGGACGGCAAATGATGCCAGGATAACAATGGTCCAGAACTGTGACATGATGATGGCCGAAGTGACCTTGCGAACCAAAGGTAAATTATGTGATTCATGGACCAGGGCTGTATTTTACAGACTATTACCGGCTATACAATAAATATAACAGAATAATGACCTTTCCACATTTGGTGAACAGAATAGGCTCGGGTTATAAAAATTTCAAATCCTCCTTTAGACATGGAAAGATCCTAAGGTGGATTTGCTCATTTGTGATTCATTTTGCAATAAAACATGCCTTCTTTGGAATCTAGTTGTCAAAAGCAAAGTTACCGCCATACTGCAGGGTTCGATGAACAAGTGGACGTCCTTGTGGCTGCTGTCGCAGGCTTGACAATGCGCTTCATCAAAATAGCAACTTTTGCGACTGTTTTGGGCAGTGTTCGCGGGTGCACAGGCGCTTAAAATTTGCCGAGATGTGTCGTTGACCTGAACTGGCCTTTGACATCCATTGAGCGGTCTGTGATTTTCCTTGCATGGACTGTCCATGATGAACATGCTCAGCATACGTGGTTCACGAAGGCAGCTGTAGTCCATCCGTGTATAGATAAAGTTATTTTATAAATAGCTAGCTTACTTTGTAAAGCATCATGGCTTTTGGCTGAATATAACCCTGTCAAAGAGCTGGATCGTAAGCCTATTGATTGAGATCATACGAATCCGCCATGAAGTCACGCACTAAACTTACACAGCTTCCGTTCTCCTGGTATTGAAAGGGCCTTAGCTTCACCCTAAAAAAAGTTTCAAACCCTTAATCCACTCGAGACTTTACCTCCCGCATGCGGAAGCGCGGAATGAAAACCGGAAGCCTTCTCGCTGCACAGAATGGTGCAGCAGCAAGTTTCAAAATCCAAAACCAGGGGCAGGATATAAGAGTCTTAAGCTTGCGTGTCAAGCTTAAGGTGCGCTATTTTTACTCTGTTACAGCTGACAATGCGTCCAGGTGGTAGGACGTTTGATTACTGGCCAAGCGAAAGGTCTCGAGGCAGACTTTGCCTTCTGTCTGTTTCTCTGTAATCCAACCCGTGACATACTTGGGAACCCCGATCGACCTCGTCGTTTGCTCAGAAAGAACAGAAAAGTTTACGCTTTTCAGCGAAGGCGGCAGCCCGGAGCGTCGCTTGCTCAAGAAGGTAGAGCGCATAATGTTCGAAATCTCACGGGCTTAACTGCCTTGGGCGACGTTCAAGCCGGTTGGCGCGTTCCCTTCATGACGCCTAATGGCGTAGGACTGCTCTGGATGATACTGCACAAACACTGGTAAGCACCATTTCAAAAGGTAGGTTTGTGCAAACTCGCGACAACCAAGTATCATATATTGTTCTGCAGCATGTGGCGCGACAGGCAGTAATATTTGTAATACTTCTGGTTCACAATAACATAGCACATTGGTCGGTGCAGCCCAGGTGCCGTATGTCGCCACAGGCATGATGATTTTGCAGCTCTGTAAAGCAGTGAAGGCATCTAAAATGCTGTGCATTGTTGCGAACCAGCTGGTGCTTGCATACAAATGTTTCTCGGCCTTGTCCAGATTGAACGCTTCGATCAGATCCTCGGTCCAGTACTGACGTGACTCTAATCAAGGCAGCTTTATCCATCAGTAAATTTAGTGCGACCCCAGTTCACTTTATCAAAAGTATTTTGGAATCTCTGATCATTTTCGATACCCATCAAACTGGTGTGATCTAATCGCGATGTCGAGCGTACTTGACTTGTTGAGCTATGCATATTACTTAAGACAGCAGCCTTGATGCATTGAAACACGTTTTACAGTCATTTTTTGGCCTTTGCTCGGCTTGGCTGTGCAATGGCATGTCAAACTCAACTACTTGAGGAAACATTTACTAAGTAAGGAAAATTCTTTGTTTCAGCAGGGTGCCAAGTGTATGTATCACGGACGTGTACAAAATGCCTCAGACGATGTTTTTGACATACTGTGCACATATAGTCTGCATGATGACGTCTGGTACAGTCTTGATTTGCGGTTCTAAGTGAGATTGGTACCTAAACAGAGACCTAGCTGCAACCCCGTTTTGCTGCAGGGCATGTAATTCACTGGGTCTGATGCTTCTCAAATAATCCACCATGCTGCTCACATTGGCAACATGGTACACATTCGAAGTTATGTCAGCATCCGCAATCCACCTGAACAAAGAAAAGCTCACTATGTTTTCCGCCACAAAGAAGTGCAATAAAGGTGAATACCTCACCATTCTGGTTGAAAAACATCTGTGGCGGTATCATTCTCCAGTGCATGATCAAGAACCTGTACGCCTTCAAGGGACCTGAGATTACCCACAGAAATTAGGCCTTTTTGAACAAATAGCATTGTGCGAGTGAGCATAGGCAGTGACTCACACTAACTGCTCCAATTCAACAAAAAGTGCAAACTTGGGGTAATCCAGCAGAGCAGCAAGCGGCATTGAATGCCATGGAGATCCAACAAACACTGGAATGCATCCAGCCAGGATAATTTCTGTCAATCTCCGACTGGAAGCGGTGTCGCCCGGGATGACCAAACAAAATGTTGATCGCTGCATGACCCCACGTAGAGCATCATGGTTATCCTGCATGGGCACAGCCATGTTCACTGTATCACCTGACAAAGTGTACTGCGAGACCATGTGGGCCTAGATACCTCAAACGTAGTTCTACATTGCACAAATATGCTGAAGGCATCAAGATGCTGTTCAATCTGTTCAACGACGAGCGACCTCATTTTCTTTCCGTGGAACCCGCTGCAATGCCCGTAGAAAAAAATCTCGATGTTTCGGTCTGATGGCAGCTTGTTGTCAAGCTCGAACTGCATACGCAGCCGCAGAAGTTAGTGGCATTGCTATGAATCTTTCTGAAAGACCTTTTGTTTTGCAAGCTGAGACTCGTACTTGTGTGCTGGCATAAGGAACAATTAGATAATTCTTCCGAGCGGCGTGCGGACATATATAACGCATAGCTCCTTCTATTATAATGTGCATGGACCTGCCAGACACTGTACATGGTCAAACACCCAAAGCGTCAGTGAGCATGATGGGCTGGTCGTACCTCGCAAAGCTCTCGCAGGTCACTGGATTGAACCGCACAATGCCAAATATTGGAAACGGAGTGAAAAAAACGAAGTCTGCTCCGTCGTGTCTCTGAAACCTAGCAAAGAATTGTGTGTTTTGTCAAACTCAACTAAACGGACAGGCAACCTCGTCTGTGTTATCACCTCGACAGCTGCGTCAGTCGGGAGTACCCTGAACTCAGGTCAGAGATGGCTACGTTCAAACCATCTGAACCTGGCTCATGCAGCGATAGTGCGAGCATCATTTGGCAGTAGTCATTAACTATCACGGCGTCCGCAGAATCCATGTCGTCCGTGTAATGCTCTGAAGCCTGTTTAAGGAGCTTCGGTGAACCAATGACCGTGCGGTCGTCAGTACAAAAAGACAGCTTACCCTGATGGCCTGCTGCAACCAGTGTGGTCCTGCGAATTGGGAAGTTGCGTGACTGCCACTACCATCTTGTGTGAGGGCTTTCGTCTTCAAGATGCCACTTTCCTCAAACACTCTGCAGCAGTGCTGGGTACGCCTGTCTTGTGGCATTCGTCCTTGCTATTTGAGTGAGCCAGTTTGGTAGCTAACCTGTTCTCTGGATTGCAGGACGACAGATTGATACTAGGATGACTGAAATCCAAAATAGCAATGGAACACTTTGGTTTGTCATTCCGTCTATTTGACGACACTGAATCAGACCATTGACGCGAAAGCCCTACAACGTCAGAAGTGGCTAACGCTGTAAAAATGGTCACGAAGGAGCAACACTTGTTGATTCCTTGTAGCATCGCTCCAGTGACTCTCACAAGCCCATTGTACAACAGCTGTCACAGGATGTACAGAATTTTTCCCATTGTCGAAAGACTGTGTGAAGCATCATGTGTCAAGCTGCCCACCTAGGACTGCCCACCTAATCTCGGAGGCCGTGCCCCCCGAAGATCGGACGAGGGGTGCCCTCCCAAATTGACTGGAAAAATGGCGCTCATGCAGCCGCCGCAACAAGGCCGAGCTAGAGTGCAGCTAGCAGGCGGGATCTGCACAAATGATTCGCAAGGTTCAGGTGTTTTGGGGTAAATGAACAACGAGCAAACACACTCGGGAAGTAAACAGGGGGGTGTTTCACTGAGGATGTCATCAAAATTTTCAAATCATGTTTGTGACTTGATTACCTACAATTCAATTTGTGCAGAGACTCTGTACGTCTGTATTTTTGGCAGCATTTTTGCTGACTGGGTCAAAAACTGCCAGTTCGAAATCTCCTGCAAACTAGAGCCAGAACACCCAGTTCGACCAGAGTTTTACAAAGTACAGAGTTTTCACACTCATGGCAGACTGGCATTTTCTGACACCATGAAACACACACAACTTGAAACTGTATCAGACCTCATTGAAATGTGTGTGTTCAAGTACACACACAAACTACCGGTATATTTCACAGAGTTTTAGTCTCACACCACATACAAAGCAGCATGAGACCACTGTAACCAAGCATCAGTGATGGCATGCTGGATGTCTCAAAGCACAGCAGATCAAAAACTTACATTACAAGGACTGTGCCATACAGTGTGTACCACTGTGTCTCAGCAGTCTACGCTGAGCAGTAACTGGATACAACTTGAAGTCACTGACATACACCGCCTGCTCAAGTTCAATAGCACACTAGGACCAAGTCTTATCACAATCTCTCAGAACGTCAACAGAGTATCAACACAGGTCCACAGGTGTAGCTTGTATTTATGTGTATTACGCTCCTTTAATGTGCTGAAGTCAGACAGCAGTTGGACCTTATGAAACATCCTCATCATCACTGTCATCATCTGTGTCATTCAGGACTGCAACAGTACCCCTTGCTGGCTTGCACACCACTGTCAATGGAAGGAGCTCCTCAGGTGGCCACCAGTCA
>JAABUO010004752.1_pt1 | contig 15977 bp, 12 predicted proteins | sample 5559291 | NCBI WGS metagenome assembly JAABUO01 (sample SAMN10711878, study PRJNA513372) | rock metagenome | isolation source: Antarctica rocks | place: Antarctica: Victoria Land, Finger Mt sud
GGGTGGTTCTAAAAAAGGGGGGTTGGGATTTTAAGAATACAATTAGGCTAAAAAGCTTGCGCTACTAGAAGGTAGGGTAATCAGGTATGTATGGCATGTTTCAAGAGGGGAAGCGATGGGGTAAGTAGGGGTGTTGGAAGAGTTAGGGGAAAGGAGGTAGTGGGTTTTTCGTTTCCGAGGGAGCGATGGGAGGGTTTGATGAGTTGGGGGCTTAAACGTTTGGGGTGGGTGTGTTAGATGGAGGTTTCTGGGTTTGGGGAAGGATAGTAGTGAGAGCTGTTACATTTATTAAGAGGAAGGAAGGAAGGCGATGAGGGAACTTGGGGTTTTGGAAGTTTAGGGGAGAGATGAACTTTTTCTAGCTCAGAATGTGAGAAAGGAAATAGTCAGGGCAGCTGCGATGATCCTTGAAAGGCGTGGGAGCGGTGAGGGGGTTTGATGGGTTGGAGACTTCGATGTGTGGGTGGTGTAGGTGACATATCTAAATGTCTAATATACACAAATGAAAGCGAATGTACTAGAAAATTAAGGTCCGACCAAGAAATCAACGGCGCCGATACCAACAAGAGTTACAAGGGGGTATATCCAACATGCTCAAAGGCGAAGGCAACGCTAGTAAACAGCCCTGCAAAGACTATTGTCAACGACAAAGGAAAGCTTGCGGTATCTCTCGAGCCCGCACTCGCCGTTGCAGATGCTGCACTTGGCGATGTTGCCGAAGACGACGGAGCTGGACTGGAAGCTGAGGCCGTGGTAGAGCCAGCCGAGGCAGAAGTAGATGAGAAGGAAGCCGAACCGCTGGACGTGGACATTACTGAGCTACTGGACTGCGAGGCTCCGGTGACAGTGGAATTCCCAGAATGATTGAGATACGGCGAGACTCCTCCAGAGGCCGCACTGGTCGACGCCGCATCAGGTGATGGCGTAACTCTGCCTGCACCGCCTCCCGTAATCGCTTGGCTGCTTATTGCCTGCGAGTTCCCTGTCGTAATGGCGTGGACATCGTAGCCAGACACATCCTGAGTCACTGGGTCCACAAAGCCGTCGATAGTTTCGATTGCTGATTTGCCGGCCGCCGGGCTGCAGTACGAGGATGAAAGAGTGGGTAGGGGTGTAGAATCAGGGTTGAGATCGGTTGGGTAGATGTTGTTGGATGTTAGGCAGCTGTTGCAGCTGTGGTTAATGTTAGCGATGAATCAAAATCGTAATAAAAGCGGAGTGCGCACGCATATAAGTGATTCCAGTAGTTGCCATTGCAAATGCAGTCTCGAACTTTTGCCGCGTTCTGGGGTGTGTCATTGTTTTCCAAGTTGACCTGGTCGAGGCCGATGATAGAGAGGCATTGGTCGCCGATTGTATTCGATTGAGCACAGTCGCCGGTGTCGTTGAGGCAGATCGAGGTGTCGACTTGGCGAGTCCATAGCTGGGGGCGATTTGGAAGCAGATGGTGCTCGTGGGCTACGGCAGCGCTGATGACCGTGTATAGGAATAGGGAGACAGTGGGGAGAGCAGAGTAATACTGCATGTTTTGCTGATAGTCTTATAACAATGGGACGCCTGAAGAATTGGGTGTGGTATTTCGCCGCAAGATTTACGAGTAGCGTTGCAATAGATGCGAGATAAGATTGATCTTATCTTATCTTACGGTACCATTCCATTATTAATCATCTGTCATTCAACAGTCCTGGGACACTCATATCGATCGACTTTGGAGGAGTGATACACAGCTGCTTGATTGTTACGAGTATACCGACTTGTAGATGATGTGAGGAATTCCATGTGACAGACCGACTACGGCGCCATGTCCTCTTCTCGCGCCGCCAGGATCGAGATGATCCTCTTATGCGTGTGGGCCCTACTCGCCGCAGTCACCCTTGCAGCTCAAGTCTTTCTTGGATCTTCCGCTCCTGAGAGGACAGACCATGATAGGCTTGGGGCCGTCGCCTCGGAGAATAAGATCTGCAGCCAGATTGGGGTGGACTTGATAAAGGCTGGGGGTAATGCTGCCGATGCTTTGGTAGCGGCAACTTTCTGCGTGGGAGTCATAGGGATGTATCACAGTGGCATCGGTGGCGGAGGATTTGTTCTCGTTCGAGCTCCAAACGGCACATACGAAGCCATCGATTTTCGAGAAACGGCACCTGCTGCCGCTTTCGAGGATATGTACAAGGACAACGTTGATGGCTCGGTGTTCGGCGGGCTGGCTAGGTACGGTACCTAAATTCATACTGTAACCTGGTTAACGAGCTGCTAGTGGTGTGCCAGGAGAAGTTCGTGGTCTCGAATACCTTCACAGCCGCTACGGAGTTCTGCCGTGGGCTGAGGTAGTTAAACCCGCGGTCAAAGTCGCTCGAAATGGATTTGTTGTCTCTCACGACCTCGTCCGATTCATGGGCTTCGCTACACAAGATTTTGACTTTCTCACAAAAGACCGAAACTGGGCGATTGACTTTGCCCCGAATGGGACAAGGTTGGGTTTGGGAGATACCATTCATCGTAAGAGATATGCGGATACCTTGGAGAGACTGGCGTTGGAAGGCGCAGAGGCGTTCTATACCGGTTCAATGGCTGACGCAACCGTCGAAGCGGTGAAGGCAAGTAATGGAACGATGATAGCACAAGATCTACGGGACTACGCCATTGTCCCCCGACCAGCTATTGAGATTCGCTATCGGGGCTTCAATATCTATGGTTGTGGTGCGCCTGCTAGTGGAGCAGTTGCTTTGAACATACTTAAAACATTGGAGGGCTACGAAGACTTTGCAGAACCAGAAATACTCAATCTCAGTACTCACCGACTTGATGAAGCCATAAGGTTTGGATACGGGAAGAGGACAGAACTTGGAGATCCAGATTTTCTGGACGGTATCTACGAATTTGAAGCTGATATGATTGACGTCAAGTCTGCAGCAGCAATTAGAGCTAAGATCTCAGATCATCATACCCAGAATGTTTCGGCTTACGATCCCAATGGGTTCGAAAGCGCCGAGACGCATGGGACATCGCATATAGTTACAGCGGACTCCTCTGGACTCGCTACATCTTTGACGACCACTATAAATTTACTCTTTGGCTCTCGAGTGTTGGTGCCCGAGACTGGTATCATCATGAATAATGAGATGAATGATTTCTCGATTCCGCATGTAAGGAACGCCTTCGGGTATGTACCGACTCCAGCCAACTACATCCGCCCCAACAAACGCTCTTTATCGTCCATTACGCCTCTCATTGTCGAGCATTTATCAAACCACTCTCTGTTTGCTGTCCTCGGTGCCGCTGGCGGCTCTCGTATCATTACAGCTACCATCCAAAACGCCCTCGATGTAATTGATCGTAAATTGACGGCACATGAAGCTCTAGCTAGACCAAGGCTTCACGACCAACTAATCCCCAACCAGGTTGCGTTCGAATGGGACTATGATAACAGAACTGTGCAATATATGAAAGAGCGAGGACATAATGTGACATGGGTACCCCCAGTGTATAGCAGTGCACAGGCTCTGAAATTGTCCTCTAATGGCAGTTTTGAGGCTGCCGGTGAGCCGAGGCAGAAAGACTCAGCAGGGCTTACAGTATAAATCGATATGAGCTTACGTTCTCTATGTGTGAGCAGCCTCGATGAACCGCTTCATCAATACTTACATCGCAGAAGGACACGAGGTAAAAGACCCTATCCTCCATAGCGCCCGCTTGCCATCCAGTTGCTGTTCATTACACATTCCATCTCAACACATCTGAATGAACAAGCGTCATATCTCTTTCCTCGATAGAGAAAAATCATCTCTGTAAGATGGATGAATTTGGTTGTGAAAAAAGTACAACTGAACAACATCATCTATTTTACCGCAACTTTTCCAAACGAACAATTCACCTGTTCAGTTTCTTTCAGAGACTAATCTATAATTTTAATTTAGCTGGATTGGGTATGCGACAAGTAAATTTGGAAATTTCGTGCAGTTCATCTCGATGCTTCCAAATGGGCAAATAGTATAGCCGATTTGTTCAGAGGACGTAAGCACTCTCCGAAGCTCAAGGGAAAATGCATGTTCGACAAGGAAGCTGGAAAAATGAAGATATAGGTCAATAACAATCTCGATCCAAATTCCTACTTATGGTTCATTGGTTTTGGACTTCCTCTTGTGGTACACATAGCGGTAGCCCTATATGCCTATCAACCTGTTCGCTTCACAGGGCAGCAGCTCAAGCTACGTCCTGCGGCGCTGAGCGTTGAAAATTGAATGTTCGTCACCCTTGATTTCACAGTGCATTTACACTATTGCAAGAGGCCCGAAACTTCAGTGTAAGTCCCTTGCCACTGCATTGGCTTCCATAATGTTGGTTATCTCGCGATCCATTGTGGACCCGGTCTGCCAGACAAGAGCGTCTATATCACTGCTAAGACCTACAGGTTTAGATTATAATCATCCATGTCAGCTCGCGGCTCTTAGCTTGTTAAACAGATATACTCAACTTTCAGGGGCTTGACGTTGAAACAGCTCAAGTACTATGAAAACAGTAGACGTACCGAAAGCGTACCACCCACTTGCACCTTTGTGATGGCAACCAAGAAGAATTTGCAGAAAAGCGTCCCATGCGTCCTCATAAGTGGCCACATCCGTATTTTCGGGCCAGTGCGTAGAGCGATCACCTGGCAGCTCTCCTGGCTCGAAAAAGCTACGCATTACAATAGTAAGTGCGCAGGAACCTAATATCTCTCAATGTTAATAAATCCCTCTGAAGCCGGACACTCCAAGTAGGATATCTGAGGACCAAATTGGCCCGATGATTCACTCACCTACGCTCCACCTCATAGGCGTCTGCGCCCTCTCCCGCTGTGTTACCGGTATTGCCTTATACCCGAGAAACTCTAGGCGGGGGTTCTCGGGGTGAGTCTTCACTTTTTCTTTCCAAAATTGTGCTCTAGCATTGAAGCAATCGGTAATCACAAAACCTCGTTCGTCCGATACCCAATCATATGACGAGGTGCAATGGTACTTTGTATCGGCTAAAATCGAATGATTGTCTTTGCTTGGACTCGATAAGTTGAAGGCATTCTGCATATGCGTCATGTTCGGGCTTGCCAAACCGTTCACGATGTTCACGTCCCTCAATATCGCGGCGCCAGATGCGATTAAGATGGCGAGCCAAAGAACCGCACATCTTTGCGCTTGGACAGATAAACCAAGGGGAGGGAATGCAGCATAGAGACCCATCTTTGACAGACCCTGATCAATCCTGAACTGATAAGCATCAAGGCGACCAGAGCCGGATATATAAACCCCTAGGTCCTGGATATTCATCGAGATTCCATCGGAATACCACGATAATGGTCGAATTAGCGGAGGTTACACCACAATGGCAGCTCATCCCACGGTCTGCTATTGGACGAGGACGACACTCCGAGCAACCCGACGTGAGATCAGCATAACCAACCGCAAATGTTCGCGTCCGATTCTGCACTTTCTCTGGGGCGAGTAGAATTATGCAAGCTACAAGCGCTCGACGGCTGTGGGGGATTTTCAACGACACGGATTCATACGTTGAACCTCTAGCCGCTCAGGCGCTGAACCTACCCCAGTGTTTCAAGAGTCTTCTCGCCCCTTTCCCTGAGTGGTTCGTTTTACCCATATCACGAAGACTAGTTTTTCCCATCCCCTTAATGTCACTTTCTACGCCCGTGGCCCAAATCTGACGACCATTGCTTTATTTTGTTCCTGGTTGCATTCAAAATAACAGTCAACTACCTGGTCTTCTACACTTCGTACTACCCATAAGACCACACACCGCATCTTTTCCCCTTGGTATATAGTCAGTTCCACAATCTGCTCGTTTGACGTGCGATTGAGTCTAAACAGGGTAGGGAAACATCTCCACCGGTCGGCACAATTACAAATGCACATCAAGCCCATAATACACAGGGGTGTAGCGCTCGTGCCTACGTACCAAGACCTGATTGCAGTGTGGTGATCAGGTCTATTATCATGGCGATATATATTATAAGCAGTATATTCCAACCGCCGGCTGTCGTGCTGATGCGCGGCGTTGCTGCAATCGAAGGGAGAGAGCAACGGTTGCAACAGTAACTCATCAATTTAACTATTAATCATAGCCAACTCCGTCCAGTCAAGTCAAAGTCTCATAATCTTACAATTTCGGCTAGTCAATGTACCTGTTTTCATATCCTACATTAGTCTCATAACCTAACAAAAACGCTCTTGCATGTCAAAGGTTCTGGGGAAATCATCACTCAGAGAGTAGATTGGCCGGATTTTCAGTGGTGAGTTTAGCTTTCGACTCTCAAGGTCCGTGGGTTACGCTGACACAACATTTTCTGTGTGACTTAGGGTCTTTCCAAGTAATTTGTGTGTGTACCTCACGGGTATCCGTATATGGAAATAGGCTTAGCATATCTGTGTTGGGCCGAAGCAATTGCATCACAAATATAAAGGATTTCAACCTCCTCTCCCGACCCCAAACTCTCTAATCCATCTCGAATTATACCCTCTGACATTAGTCATAATTTTGATGGAAGGTACCTAGATATGGTTGGAAGGGCTGTGGGAGATACTAACGCCTAGGTCTCGCTTTAAGACGATGTATTTGACACACCTGTCAGCGTTTTTCCCTCAAAATTTGTGAGAGTGTGGATGTGAAGGAAACCGCTCAAAAGGTCACTAGGACATTTGTGCATGTGCATGAGCATGTATTCGAGGCATGGAAGCTTGACGCAGAAGTAGTGGTGGTCATCGTCCTGGTGGGACATGGTGTTGTCATTGGGGAAGAGGGAGAGTTGCATTAGCTTTGCGGCGGATAAGGAGGTGAAAACGGTTAGGAGGGTAAGGAGTTGAAGCTTCATTGCGGTTGTTGTTGCTGCTTTGGTTTCTTTGTTGAGGGGGCTCAGTTGTTGTTGTGAAGATTGTGAAGGGTGATGTTGGAGTTTGGAGAGGAGATTGGGGATGTCTTGTCTTGTTATAGTACTCAGGAGGGCCACCTAAGGTTAACGAGGTTTGGCGATGTTATCTCGTAATGCTTAGTTCAACCGTCGAGAATTTGCAATGGCACCCCATCTTCGTTATCGAAAGAGTCTGCTCAAACTCTAAAGAGATATCTTGATGACGGTTCTTCAAAATGGTTCGTGCTGGCAGGCAACCACAGTAGCCGTGCTACAAGATTACCCCGACCAGAGCTGAGCTCTCAATCTAGGGCTACATACTCTCAAATGTTTCCCTATGCCTCTCTAGATTGTCTTGATGTTCTTCTCAAGTCGGACTCATGTCTCGTCTCGGCCGTACTCGTACGAAAAATCCCACACCGCTGCTAGCGGACAATTTCTAGCTGAAGTATGTTTTCAACCTATATCGTAAACTTTTGGCAAGCTCATAAGTTCTTCTGTAGTAGATACTCAAGCCAGGCGATGTCAAATCGAACGCTGTGCAATTGAAGATCTGGATCGTCCCGTATCTTGACTAAGATGGCGAGCTGCAGGTCAAGACTGGTGAACTTTGCTTGACAGACATGGTTCAAGGCCGAGTTCAAGAGTACGTCAAAGAAGCCTACTTATCTGCTGGTGGTCTCATAACCCCGAGTCGTTCTTGAGGACGTTTTCATCCAAAGAAGCAGAAGAGGCTCTATACCATATTCGGCTAGCTTATTCGCTAATGTAGCACCTTACTTCCTTTGGGTTAGATCATAAATCTGGTGACATGTACAATCCTCTCTCTCACTTTCGCTTTCAGTCCTGTCAATATGTTACAGAGCAGAAGAGAAGTGTTGTATGAACTGATGATAATCTTGCCAGAGACTGCCATGCTACTGGTTGCTCTTATCAAAAATTGAGTGTTTTGTGCGGTGGCAAAACATTTTCCACGTCACTGCGAGATTTGTGCGTGTTTTAGCGGATTATCTTATCTCAGCTGCTCCTTCCATTTGATCATCTCTAGTCCATGTTTAATGTAGAAATAACGATTTAAGGAGGCATCAAACCTCCTGATTCTCACTTCTGTCCTTTAACAGTTGCGCGGCACATTTGGAAGTCAAGCTTTCCCTTGTTGTTTACATTCCACGGTTCAAATACACAGTCATCACTTCAACCATGATTTCACCTATAGCTTCTCCTAGGGCTCCATCCCCACTACCCTTGACTAAAACAACTACGTTCTTGATCTTGAATCTACACTGTCCCTCATGCGTGAAGAGCATTGAGATGTCTATGAACTTCCTTCATCCGAAACCGTTATCGGTTTCTCATTCGATTGTGTCTCGCTCGATAACAGTCACTCACGATGCATCACTGTCCGCAGCGGTCATCGCGAGGTCACTCGACGAGGGCGGTTTCGAAGTTTATGACGTTTTCACAGATCCTTATGATGATATTCACTTGGACGGTGTTTCACTAGAAGATCGTCTCGGAACCGATTGGACCCAGCACTTCAATGAGGCCGTTGTACGATGGAAAGGGAAACCAGAGAACCTGGAGACTACACGGAATGAAAAGCGAAAGCGACATATGGAAGACTGCGAACAGTGCCGCCTAGAAGCAATTAGCAAAGAGAAAAGACCATCTACACCAGCGGGTTCATCGAAGGACAAGCGAGTATCGCAAAAGTTGAGGGGTGGTCATCTCACACCACGCTCAACTTCTATTGGTACCAGTAAAAGCCCGACCCTCTCTTCGGTGGCCGTTCACTCTCCATCCAACGTCGACCTCTTTCAAGCCTCTTTCACCATTGGAGGGATGACATGCGCCTCTTGTGTCGGCAACATCAGCCGCGCGCTTGACCTGAAACCGTGGGTACGTACAGCCGAGGTCGCTCTCATCACCAACAGCGCCTCTATCATCTTTCAGGGTAAAGAGCATGTTAATGAGATCACCGAAGTCATTGAAGACTCTGGTTATGAAGCCGCACTTGTGGAAGTAAAGGAAGTGGATTCACCGATGAAACCAGCGGCCAAGGCCGAAATTGAGATATGGCGTGCATCCTACGCTATCACTGGCATGACATGTAGCTCTTGCGTGGGAACCATTACGAAAGGGCTACAGGAACTCGAATGGATCATCAATGCCGACATCAACCTTATATCGAACAGTGCTACCGTTGTATTCCAGGGAAAAGACAATCTACCGCAGATCCAAGAAACGATCGAGGATATGGGTTTCGAAGCGACCTTGAACGAAGTGGTGACCATAAACCCCAAGGCCGCGGACGACGTTCAAAGAAAAGTTGCAGTACGTGTCGACGGAATGTACTGTAGCCATTGTCCGCCGCGAATCCTCGACGCCTTGAAGAGAGACTTTGGCATGCACCTCAACATTAAGAAGACTCTGACTGTGGCCGATCCGATCATGGAGATCGCCTATCAACCCAGTGTACCAGAAATCACAATACGACGCATCTTCCAGTCTATCTCGGGTGTCAACGAAGCCTTCAAACCTTCCGTCCACCATCCGTTGTCGCTGGAAGAAAGATCCCGGAAGATGCAAGTCCGGGAACGCAGACATGTTGTATTCCGTCTTGGTCTCTCCGTCATCGTCGCTATTCCCACCTTCATTATTGGAATTGTACTGATGAGCCTTGTCCACCCATCGAATGTCGCTCGCCAATTTGTCATGCGACCAGTGTGGGCTGGCTACGTCAGTCGGGCTGAATGGGCGCTTTTCATCATCGCTACTCCAGTCTACTTCTTCGCCGCTGATGCCTTTCACCGACCCGCTCTAAGGGAACTGAGAGCGTTGTGGAGACTCAGTAGCAAAACACCAATATTCCGCCGCTTCTACCGATTTGGAAGCATGAACACGCTCATTTCCCTAGGTACGACAATTGCTTACGTTGCCTCCATCATCGCATTAGCATTGACGGCATCCAACTCATCTCAAATGAGTGCTAATAACGGCTTATCGACCTACTTTGACTCTGTTGTCTTTCTAACAATGTTCCTGCTCATTGGAAGGTTCCTCGAAGCATATAGTAAAGCAAAGACAGGCGATGCTGTATCTATGCTAGGAAACCTAAGGCCGACAGAGGCGATACTTGTACACTCAAGGGAGGACGCGGACTCTCTGAACGAGAAGGAATCCTCTGCACAGTACACGGAGCGAATCAATGTGAACTTACTTGAGGTTGGCGATCAGGTTAACGTTTTGCACGGTGCCTCCCCACCATCCGATGGAATTGTGACAAAAGGTATCTCCAAATTCGACGAGTCAAGCCTTACCGGAGAATCAAGGCTAGTCCCAAAATCAGAAGGGGACGAAGTATTCTCTGGCACTGTGAACAAAGGCGGTCCTCTTACGGTGCGGGTATCCAAGGTTATGGGAAGTTCTATGCTCGATCAGATCGTTAGAGTGGTACGCGAAGGCCAAGCCAAGCGTGCACCAATTGAGCGAGTAGCAGATCAGGTCACGGCATATTTCGTTCCTCTAGTGGTTTTTGTCGCGGTGGCTACCTGGATTATTTGGATGACTCTTGGTCTCTCCGGATCGCTGCCATCAAGCTATCTAAACGTCTCTGTTGGTGGATGGCCCTTCTGGTCACTCCAATTTGCGATCGCGGCGTTTGTAGTCGCTTGTCCTTGTGGCCTCGGTCTTGCGGCTCCCACCGCCCTATTTGTCGGTGGAGGCCTAGCCGCCCATCATGGTATCCTCGTCAAAGGTGGAGGTGAGGCATTTGAAGAGGCAAGCCATCTTGACTGTGTCATTTTTGATAAAACTGGTACCCTGACAGAGGGCGGAGAGCCTGCCATCACCGACTTCCACTTCGAGTTTGAGAGCAACGCGCAAGAAATCTTAGGGATGGCAATGGGCTTGGAGGAGCAAAGCGGCCACCCCTTGGCCAGGGCTATGATCCAGTTTTGTACCTTAAGAGAAGCACCGCGTCAAAGAGTCAGTGACGTCGAGGAAATCCCTGGCAAAGGACTGAAAGGCACCTTTTTACTCCGTAATCGAGAGACAAGTGACTCCGAAGCAATTGTAGGCAATGAAGCGCTTCTTGTTGACTATGGAGTTCCTATTCCTGATACAGATACTACAATCCTTGAAACATGGAAATCACAGAGCAAATCCGTGATTTTACTCGCCACACGGAGTACCAAGGCATTCGCCGAAAATGAAGGGGATATCATGACGAATCCAAGTTGGAAACTCGCAGCAATGTTTGCAGCATCTGATCCTCTCCGTCCCGACGCCGCATCCACAGTTCAGGCCATTCAACGACGTAACATTGTAGTCTGGATGATCTCCGGCGACAACCCCATCACTGCTCGCGCTGTTGGCGCCCATGTCGGTATCCCAGCTGAAAACATCATTGCGGGTGTGCTGCCTGAGCAGAAAGCCGAGAAAGTAAGATACTTGCAGCAAACGCTCTCTAGACGCCCCAAATATAGTTGGAATAAGAGTCAAAGAGGCGGAAAGGCAAGGGTTACTGTTGCCTTTGTTGGAGACGGTATCAACGACTCCCCCGCCCTGACCCAAGCGGACGTCGGTATTGCCATCGGCTCCGGGTCTGACGTTGCTATATCGTCCGCGCAATTCGTCCTCGTGTCTTCTCAGCTCAGCAGTATCCTCACCTTGGTAGATCTAAGCCGAGCCGTCTTCAGAAGGGTAAAGTTCAACTTCGCGTGGGCCCTGATCTATAATCTCGTGGCTCTTCCTGTTGCGGCTGGGGTGCTTTATCCCGTGAGAAGTGGTGGAGGGCATGTGCGGCTGGATCCCGTATGGGCGAGTTTGGCAATGGCGTTGAGTAGTGTTAGCGTGGTTTCGAGCAGTCTACTGTTGAAAAGTCGATTGCCTTTTGTGGGAGTCAGACTGGGGAAACCAGTGGCGTCGGGGGAAGTCTGATTGGGTTTTCCAATCAAGGGTTTCTTGAGATCCGCTTTCTGGCTTGGGTTGTACGTAATCTCTTTCCGTAAGAAGGGGTTGAGGTGACTTGATGTCATGATGACTAGGAATTATGAGATGAAAATGTGCTGTTTTCCGATCCATGGATTCTTATGTGGAATGCATTATCTACTTTTCTTGCTGCGCGGAAGAGTGGGGGAGTGACTAGGTGATGCGACCACCTGGGGCTATGCCCGTCTGGCGTGTTCAATTTCTTTTCGGGCGGTTATGCAAATCATTGCCTCCATTTCCGTTGTTGTCCTTATCGTTATGTCTTTTGTCTGCAATGGGTCTTAGGGAACTACCCTCCGCACTACTACCGATCGTGTGCGTATAAGCACTTGCTAATGCCGCTTGTGCCGATGCTCCCTGATGCGAGGGGTTTTGCGATGGATTTTGGGGCGAAGGGGAAAAGGGGTTCATGGAGCCTGCCATCGATGTCAGAGAAGCCGGAGAAGCAGGAACTCCACATTGGCTCTTATTGGATGTTCGCGAGCTCGCAGCATGCCCATAAGGCGATGTAGCCGGATAGGCATTATGTCCGTATCCCGGCGCGTCCGGCGGAAAACCCGCCAACGAGGTGCCTGCTCCTCCCCTTGTGCTGGTCGACGTCGATCCCGCCTGAGCGTTGCGTCTGGAAGCTTCGAAGCCTCTTGTCCCTGCCGCCGTATCGCTTGTTCGGGCCTCAGCTACGTCCACTGTGTGTCCTCGAGCCCGACCATACACCTCACACGCAGTAGCGAGGTAGTCATTTCCGATCCCGCACTGATGACAGGGCAAAACCATTGTTCAAAATAGACCACTGGAGTAAATGACTCAGCCAGTGAACTGTTACGGTCAACGGGTATCGATTCTGCTAGCTAGGGGGAAGAAAAAAAAGCCTTACAAGGTCTCTACGTATCGATAGATTGGGATTTGGGTACGGAGAAGACGTTGGTAAAGAGGTAGTACGAGCGGAAGGGATGGGGAAACAGCCAGCAAGACATTACATACAGGATTCACCATGATGGCGCAGTCATAGAGCGAAACGCAGTGAATTGGCGTTTCAAGGAGACTATGTGAATGAGCCTGATGAAGAATCGTGGTCATGTGAGCGGAATAAGTCAGTGAATTAACTTCGTCAAGCACATGAGGCTTTAAGCATGATAGTTTCTCAGCCGGGGATCACAAATCAAGCGCTTTAGCGCTCATGAAGCAAAATCAAAGTTACGAAAGAGGTCTCTTAGATATCTTGACTAATCGGGCTTAGCGCCGTGATACACCGACTAACTGGGTTTAGCTGTAGGGTTTCTAGGGTACAAACACTTCTTGAGGCACCGAAGGATGCTAACCGAGTTTCATAAGGCCGATGCTTAGCTCAGTTTATTATTCTAACATCTTGCTAGCTATCGTTTCAAGTTCTATCACTTAATCACAGAGATTCAAAATCAGACTACAGTATCACGAAAGAGATTCAGTGAAAAATTCAGCCACAACCTTGGCAGGTTTTCCGGAGGAAAAATTCCTCAAGAGAAGTATGTGAGTAACGTGCGATGTTTCTTCAAGAAATGACTCGTTAAGGAAACGATCAAGTTGGAAACTTGTGGGTAAAAGCGTCTGATTTTCTAGAGACCAAACCCACACGCAGAAATCTACATGCCACAGTCAGCACTTTTCTCTAAGAGAAAGACCCATTAAGAGAAAACCCAAGTAGAAACAATGAGACGAAATCTGTAGGGTTTTCCGGTGAAAGAAGCTCGATATAGAGGAATGTCAAGGAGTCAAAAGCGATTTACTTGTTCAGGAATGTATGAATAACGGTTCGCAGTAGTGGCGATATCAATGAGAATTTGATTAATGATCATATGTAATGTTAAGCCTAGATAAATGTTGCGAGATCGCCAGTTCGGAACTGTTGAGAGTGAAATGCGAGACTTTGCTCATAACTAACCCACTATATAAACTGTGTCCAACTGAAACGACTTCTTGACCCCAAAATGGTATGATCTTGAGTATCAGGCCTATTGCAGAGAACATGCGAGCTTTAGCTATGGAAAAATCAGATATTATGACCCAGAAAATACATGTAGAATAGTCATCTAGTCGATTTCTCGAGAGAGCACAGATTCCTCCACCTGGTCATGTTCAAAATGTGCGCTATGTGAGGCGTCGGAAATTTAGAAGCACAATGTGTATATCTGACAGTTCTAGCTTGAGATTGGCGCGATGTAGCTGAGATAATTCGTTAAAATAGCAACAATTTGCCGAGCAGTTCCTTCGTTGACGGCCTAAATGTAGGAAATGCGAGTCAAGGGTTGGAACAGTCCCGGAGTCAGTCAGATCACTGTAGAGGCTGCCGTTAACGAAGAGGGTTTATTATAGACTCCTTCGACGAGCTTGTAGTTTCCATAGAAAATTCTTGGGTCTGACGACTCCTCCGCTCCACGAATTTGCTGGCAGACGAAGCTGGCTTTCGTGGGGGTACAGAAAGTGGTGAACTAGGCGCGGCGGGTTCTGAATTTATGGAGCGTTGAGGCGCCGAAGATCCAGCTTTGCTATTTCGTGGTGAGTGCGCAGTAGAGTTGGGAGGACTTTGAGGAAAATGCTTCTTCCCTTGCGTAGATGTGCTCGTAGATGAAGTTGCTACATCTAAGGGCACCACAGGAACTGTGCATAAGTAATGGGTAAGACGGTGTTCTTTCAAGTTGGAAGAGGACTCAGTACTTGCCATACACCGATGGACCGCAGTTTGAACGGACTGGGAGTCGCTCTAAACTTTATCTACTCGTAGTGATACACCACGACTCACGAATCTCCGAAGTTATAGGAACATGTGAACCATAATCGACTACTTTTAATCCTGTATCCGCCGATCAAGGGCCGCTTCGGCGAAGCGCGCCAGCTTCTTGATCAGGAAGGATTCCAGCTCAAGAGGAGAATAACATCTGTTACGGCAGGGAGCGAAAAATGCTGGATGACCATTCTCATTCCGGATCTGAAAACTGTAACTTGAAACAATGCTCTGCATGATCTCGTCTTTAAACGATGCTCCAAGCAATAGGGTAAAGTCACAGGAGGTGTTGTCGATGTTTTCGGCCACTTGTAATCTGGCGTCCTCTCCGATGAGAATATCTGTAGGTGTAAATGCGATCCATGTAGGTGATAAGTGAGCTCCATGCTCATTCGCGAGAATATAAGCATTAGGTTTGAGTTGTAGGCTGCCACTCTGCAGTAGTTGTCACTAATTTCAACCCCCATATAGATCCCCGACTCTCCTCTGGTCTGTGGTTTGTTTAAATGGAGGGAACAAGTCTTCTATACTATTGACAACTCTATGTTTAGACTCTGAGCGATTTGAAACCTTTAATGCGCTGGGTCTGATGCTTATATCGTTTTTTGAAGGTTGGATATTAGATTTAGTTCCTGAGCTCAAGGGAGAGGATAGATCTCCAACACTACTAACAACCCCTATATTGGGGTTTGAGTCGTTTGGGTTCCTTGAGTCGTCTAGTCTGTGCTTCGTCTTGAAGCGCTTAGATGGCGGTATGGAGAGAAAGCACTTCACTGCAAGCCTCCTGAAGCTCCGCCGAAGCGCCTTTGCACTGCTTGTAGGGCGACCATGCAAGGTTGCCAGCGGCCAAGAAATCGCCAATGGAAAAGCCGAAAGACATTGTGTGAGTCTTCGGAACCTTTGAGATTTGTAGAGCTGCGAACGGTTTCTCGAGTAGATGAGGTGGGCGGAGTACTTCGAGTGGATCGGTGAGGTCGAGAGTGCGAGATGTAGGCATCCAGTTTAGATAGATCGGCATGACAGGTTTGTGGATATTACACGGCATGTCAAGTTAGCTTTAGGAAAACGTTGGCGAGTTTTGAAGCAGTTAGCTGTATGAACCCAATCAACCACGAAAACCTACAGATAGGAACCATACCAACGCAGGCGCGACATTTCTTCGAAGACAAAAGATCATCAAGAAAAACTTTGGATAGAAAATTGCAGCACAAACTAGCTAGATATTCCAGATCAGGGAGTTACGACTAGAAGACTATACAAAGCGTGTCGCCCCTTCCCGACCGAACAATTCCATCAAGAAGACATCATAACGGAGAAATGGAAGACAGATGCGTG
>JAABUO010004754.1_pt1 | contig 15973 bp, 14 predicted proteins | sample 5559291 | NCBI WGS metagenome assembly JAABUO01 (sample SAMN10711878, study PRJNA513372) | rock metagenome | isolation source: Antarctica rocks | place: Antarctica: Victoria Land, Finger Mt sud
GCAAACGCTGGGAACGGCGGAATCGGGCACGACAGCGAGTGCTGGGCGGCTCCGCTGCAATCGCTCAATGCCAGTCAATTGCGGCATGACCCACTAGGAGGGGAAGGGGAGTGCCTTGATCTGCACGGCGGTCGCTTTCCCCAGCAGCCGATTGATGTAGATGCAGAGGGTATGCGCCGTCAGTTTACGTGCCAGCCGCGCACACAAGCCCCCGAAGGTATGCGCATGGTTCGTGCCGATGCGAAACTGATCCTCCAACTGATCGTTCCCCAGATAAAACGAGTGGCATCGCATGTGCATATACAGCGGTAGGGACAGGAGGGAACGGAAGGAGCAAACGGTGGATGACGAATCCTACGAGGAGGACGAAATCCTCGTCCAAGTGCGTACGCAGCTCGCGCGAACGATATACATCGCTACTCTCTTGCACGCCGAGGACGATCACTTCCCGGATTTCGACCGAGTCCGTCGCGACGTTGACGCGGCAATCGTGTACTTGGAGCGTGCCGTTGCAGCGATAGAAGCGTCCATCGCGCATGGAGAAGCAGAGAGACAGCATATACGGCGCGTCGGCTGAGTCAGTAACTGATGCCACAGCGAAGTCCACGATCCAAAAACTCCCGCCGCATTGCGTTCCAGCATTCTTACTATTCACCTCAGTCAATCTACCCATCGTCTGTCACCACGTTTCTGTGTCCCGGCTGCCCGCCGATAACGAGCGCGAACAGGGCGAAGGCGCCACACATCAGCGCGAGTACCAATCGTGATGAGTCTCCTTCGATGCGCAGACCGATGAGCATGAGCGAGCCGCGCCATTCCACGTCGTCGTGTAACATCCTTCCGTCACATCGTCGTGCCAGACAGCAGTGCTGATTAGACACCTCATTTCGCCATCCGGTACTCAGCACGATTTCAGGATCGGCTCAGATGGTGTTCATCTCCCCGCGCAATACTTGCTCTCGACGGGGCCGGGGCGGGCAGTAGCGACGGTCGAATGAATGGAAGCCGCACCCACCTGCCACACACCGGAACCATTGACTGTCACCGGCCTCGTCGTTCCTTCGATTATTCCTCCCTTCCCCAACCTTCGCGGCGGTACCCACCGCCGCTTCTTCTTTCCTGCGCGTCACACCTCCTCCCCTCATCGCCTTCTGCGCTACCAATCACCCTCTCACGCGTTCTCTCTTTAGTTAGGCGCGCATCCGGGTGCGCCTCAGGGCACGCAGTCGGGGGGATGTACGGAAGGAATGATTGGTACGGTGTCAGTGAGATTCGCGCGGCGCGGCGTGGCGTTACTGGCGGCGTTCCTGCTCGTTGCGGCGCTAGCGCCCAATGCCGGGGCACACGGCATCTATACCGCTACTTCAACAGGTTATGACATCTCGTGGCCGCAGTGCGACGCTGCCTACCCGCGCACCAACGCCTACCTCTTCGGCGTCGTCGGCGTCACGAGCGGTCATGCCTTCCGCGATAACCCCTGCTTCGCCAGCCAGTATGCCTGGGCCACCGGCCCGATGGCCCCGGAGTCGGTCTACCTCAACCTCAACGAGGACATTGGTACGACCGCCGCGAATGGCGAGAACGGCCCCTACGGGGCGTGCACCCCGAACACAGCGTGCCATGCGCTGAACTACGGCTACAACGCGGCGTCCTGCGCCTACACCCACGCAACGCAGCAGGTCCCGACTTTCGTCGCGCAGATGTGGTGGCTGGACATTGAGACGGAGAATTCGTGGTCGGAGACTGATCTGTCGCTCAATCAGGATGTCATCAAGGGTGCGTTGCGGTTCCTGCAGGACGAGCGCCACTTCGGGGTGGGCATCTACTCGACGGCGGCGATGTGGAAAGAGATAACGGGCGGGTGGCAAAATGGCCTGCCCGCGTGGGTCGGGGGTGGGACGAAGGGCGAGGCGCCGACGCTCTGCAGCACGGGCTTCACGGGCGGGCCGGTCTACCTGGTGCAGTACGCGCGGGGCGAGTACGACGGCAATTATGCGTGCTGATGCTCGCTGTTGCGGCAGCCCCACCGCCAATCTTTCTTCCCTCGATGTACGCGTAAAGCGGCGACGTGGCCTTGCCCGCAACGTGCTGGCGTTCACCGTGGCACGGAACCTGCTAGTATCATTAGCGACGGGCACGATGGCGTGGGCATAGCCCCGCGATGGTACTCCATCGAAGATCGCACAATCCTCCCCTCCCCTTCCCTGCGGCGGTCCCCCACCCGCCGCTTTTTCTTGCCAGTCGTAGACTATGCCACCCCGCAAACGGGGATCGCATTTCGCCCAGAGATGTGCCGTGAGACGCAGGCCACCACCGACGACCTCGAACACATGCGAGCCGACCAGTAAGCGGCCGACGGGGGTTTCCCCATCCGAGTCGCGCATCAAGCGCGGTGACTGCGTCTTCCACAGCGGCAAGAACCTGACCGAGAATCCGGAGGGAGCAAAGACCTCCGCCCCTGCAGATAGGGTAGTACGACGGCGGGTTGCGCGACAACTATTATGTAGGGAGTGAACCGACATGAGACGAGGAGAGACGGATACCGTCCCTCCTCATTATCCAACGAGTCGCTTGCCTTAATCGCTGCCGACGCGTGCCAGGTATACCCTGGCGTGCGGGAGGACGACGTCGCTGCGCCGCGATACCTCGCCGTGATTGAGACCGGGCAGCGACACGAACGTGACATGCGCCTTCCCCGCTGCTGCGCGGCGCGCCTCGTCATGGATCGGCTGGTCGCCGTCGCCCGCGTAAATCAGGACGGGGATGGAAAGGCGCTCCAACGCTCCCTCAAAACCTGGCGCACCGCTGCCGCCGGTGGTTGCCGCCACGAGCGCCTCCGGGTCGTTGGCAAATATTCGCGTGCGGATCGGCTCCGGCAGCGGCCCCTCTCGCCGCTCCAACTCCGCGACGTAGCCAGCCATCCCGCCGGTGCGGAGAGCCTCGCCCCGCCATCCCGGCGCAGCAGGGTCGCGCGCGTACGGGTGCATGCCGCCGAGGATCAGCGCATCGAACCGCTCCGGCGCGTACTGTGCGAGGGCGTACCCGATTTGGCCGCCCATCGAGTAGCCCCAGTAGATGGCCCGATCAATGCCTGCGTCGTCGAGGACGGCGGTAATGTCGGCGGCGCGCTTGTCGAGGGCATAGTCGGCGGGGTCGTGCGGTTTGTCGCTCTTGCCGTGGCCGCGCGCATCAATCAGGATGAGTTCGTAGTCGTCCTTGAGCGCGTCAACGTAGCCGCTATCGCGCCAGCCTTCGAGGGAGCGTGTGAAGCCGTGTTGCAGAACGAGAGGGGGGCCGCTGCCTTCGCGCTCGTAGTGGATACGGACACCGTCGTTTATCACGTCAGGCATGATACCGTCCTTCCGATTTATGTGACTACTCAGCGGCCTCCCGATTGTACGATTGGCGGTGTCGCACAAGAAGACGGACGCTGGCAAGCGTCACGCCCGTGGCACGATCGCGCCGACGCCCGCATCCCGCACGAGACGGTTGAAGGCACCAAGATCGGCTTCCATCAGATCGTCCACCTGGCGCAATTGACGGTCAATCCGTGCCGCGATCTCCTTGTAGACCTCCTGTGCCTGCCGGGTCGGGGCGACATCGGCGCTGTTCGCGAAGCCCGCAAGCGTGGCGAGCTTGCCATTCAGTTTGATCGGCGGTTGCAAGGGACTGCTCGCTTTCTCCTGGATCAATGCATCCTCGATCGCCTTCGCCTTCTCCCGCAGCACCTGCGCAGCTTGGACGACCGCCTTGCCACTCTCGTCATCCTTGAGCCGCTTCTCCCATCCTTCCGCTTGCGCGCGGACATCGCGCAGCATCAGGATCGCCTCGTGCGTCTCGGTCAGTTTGTCCCGCAGGTACAAGAGGAAATCGCGCTGCGCTTCCAGATCGCGCTGTGAGACATCAACGCGTGGGTCTTTGGCGACCTGGAAGGTCGCGGTCTGCACGGCATCGCCCACCGTCAATCGCACCTGGTACGTACCGGGCACGACCATTGGCCCGGCGAGAGCGGTCTCGGTCGCCGCATCGCCCGGTATCTTCGTCGCCTCCGCGTAGCGCGTGTCCCAGACAAAGCGGTTCAGCCCTGCTTCCGCCGGGACGAACGGCGTCTTCTCTTCGTCCTTCTTTTTTTCACCGTCCGCCGGTTTCGCCGCTTCCTCCTTCTTGCTCTTGAGCGAGCAGATTTCCTTCCCGCTCGCGTCGAGGAAGGTGAGGGTGATTGGTTCGGGCGGCTTCTCGGTGAGGAAGTAGCGGACGATCACGCCATCCGGCGGGTTCTCCCCCGCGTTGATCAACACCTCTTCCGTCTCACCGTTCGGCTTCTTCTTCTGCTTGAAGGTGACGACGACCGTGCCCGCCATACGATAACTCATTGCCGGGCCGGGATCGCTGCCGTATCCCTTGTGAGTGCGCAGGCGGACGAAATCACGCGGGGTAAAAAGGTGGGTCGTCACTTCCCGCAGGTCGTCCGTGTACTGCCGCAGCGGTGTCACGTCGTCCAGAATCCAGAATGACCGCCCGTGCGTCGCCGCGATCAGGTCGCTGCCCTGCACGATCACGTCGTGGATCGGACAGACCGGCAGCGTGCCCTGGCACGCCTGCCACTGCCCGCCATCGTCGAACGAGACAGACACCCCCGTCTCCGTCCCCGCATACAACAACCCACGTCGTGCCGGGTCCTCACGCACGACGCGTGTGAAGTCGGTGGCGCCAATACCGTCGGTGATCCGCTGCCAACTCGCGCCGTAGTCATTCGTCTTGAAGAGGTAGGGGGCGTAGTCGTCCAGTTTGTAGCGCGTCGCCGCGATATATGCGGTGGCGGCATCGTGTGGCGAGGGTTCGATGACGCTGATCAATGCCCATTCCGGCAAATCTTTGGGCGTGATATCTGTCCACGTCTTGCCATCGTCGCGGGTGAGGTGGACGAGGCCGTCATCGCTGCCCGCCCAGAAGACGCCGTGCGCATGGGGTGATGCGACGAAGGCGAAGATCGTGCCGTAGACTTCCGCGCCGGTGTTGTCCTTCGTGATCGGCCCGCCGGAGGGTTCCATCTTGGTCGTGTCGTTGCGCGTCAGGTCGGGCGAGATCACCTCCCAACTCTGCCCCTCGTCCGTTGAGCGGTGGACGACATTCGACGTAGCATAGAGGGTATCTTGCTCGTGCCTGTCATAGAAGAGCGGGAAGGTCCACTGAAAGCGATATTTGAGGTCCTTCGCGCCATTGCCCATCCCGCTCACATCGGGCCAGATGGTGACATTGCGTTCCTGCCCAGTGCGGCGATCGTGGCGAATCAGCCGCCCATTGCCCGCGCCGCTACCGATTGCGCCGCCGAAGACAATATTGGGGTTCTTCGGGTTGACCGCGATGTAGCCGCTCTCTCCCCCGCCCGGCTGATACCATTCCTGCTGCGTGATCGCGCCGACGGGAGAGAAACTGGGCAGCGACATCGCCGTGTTGTCCTGCTGCGAGCCGTAGATACGGTAGGGCACCTGATTGTCCGTGATGACGTGGTAGAACTGCGCCGTCGGCTGGTTGAAAATCGTGGACCACGACGCCATATCATTGAGCGTGACGTACGCACCGCCATCGTCGCCCTGGATCATCCGCTTCGGATTCCTGGGGTCAATCCAGAGGTCGTGGTTGTCACCATGCGGCGTCGGGTACTTGACGAAGGTCGCCCCCCCGTCGGTGGACTTCCATGCCGCGCCGTTGAGGACGTAGACGGTGTTCGGCTGCGTCGGGTGGGCGAAGATATGGGAGTAGTACCACGCCCGCCAGCGCAACTCCCCCTGCTCGCTCTGCCGCTGCCACGTCCCGCCGCCGTCGTCTGAGCGGAAGACTGCCCCGTCCTCCGCCTCGACCAATGCCCAGACCCGATCCGCTTGCGTCGGTGAGACCGTCACACCGATCTTGCCAAGTGTGCCCTTCGGCAGGCCTGGGTTGCGCGTGATCTCCGTCCAGCTGTCGCCGCCATCAGTGGATTTGAAAAGGCCGCACGTTGGCCCCCCGCTCGTCAGGCTCCAGGGGTCGCGTCGCCCGTTCCAGACGGCGGCGTAGAGGATGCGCGGGTTGTGCGGGTCCATCGCCAGATCAATCGCGCCCGTCTCCTCATCGCGGAACAGTACCTTTTCCCACGTCTTCCCGCCGTCTTTGGAGCGGAAGACGCCGCGCTCTGTGTTCGGGCCGAAGGCGTGACCGAGCGCGGCGACGTAGACGAGGTCGGCGTTGTGCGGGTGGATGCGAATTTTGGCGATGTGTCGCGTATCAGCAAGGCCGACGTTCGCCCACGTCCTGCCCGCGTCGGTGGATTTGTAGACGCCATCACCGTGCGAGACATCGCCCCGGATCGCCGTCTCGCCCGTCCCGACGTAAAGGACGTTCGGATCGGACTCGGCAACCGCGATGGCGCCGACGGCAGCGGTTGTGAAGAAGCCGTCGGAGATGTTCTCCCAGTACGTGCCCGCGTCGGTGGACTTCCAGACGCCACCGGCACAGGCGCCGAAGTAGAAGGTCATCTGCTCATGCGGATCGGCGGCGACGGCAACGACGCGACCACCGCGATGCGGGCCGATGCACCGCCAGGTCAGCGACCGCCGCAACGCTGATTCCACCGACATCTGCCCGTTTCCTGTCTCCGCCATGCGCTCGCTCTCCTCGTTACCCTGCCGCCCCACGCGCATCAGGGCGCTTAGTGTCGCACGCGCGGCGCGATCTGCAAACCGCTGCGGTCGCCGGAGAATCCCACCCCCACTCCCTTCCCTCGGAGGGAAAGGGAGCAAGCCTCGGCCTCGTGGCGATCACGGTTTTGAGAAACAGGCACGGTCATGCGCTGAGTCACCCCTTCCCTTCGAGGGAAGGGGCCGGGGGTTAGGTTTCTCCGACGATGGCGACAATGTAAACGTCCTGCCGCCGTCCGTGTACCCCTCCATCCGTCCGTCGCTGTATGCTTCTTGCAAAGGCTTTCTGGCAGTTTCCTGGCGCCCATCGCACGGTCAGCCGGTACACGGCACGAAGGACGACAATGCAACGCTCCGCTGCGTTCACAACTCCCAGAGCGGCGTATGGATTTGCGCTGATCGTCACCGTATGCGCGACGGTGGTAAGCCTGCCTTTCTCATCATTCTTCGCAGAAAGTCCCTTTACGCTCTTCTACCTCGCGGCCGCGCTCGCCGCATGGTACGGAGGCCTCGGCGCGGGGCTGGTCAGTGTGTTCGCGGGTGCGATCGCTGCCGATTACTTCTTTGTCCCGCCGCGCGACCACTTTGGCTTCGATTCAACCGACGCGCTGCTACGCATGCTGCTGTTCATTATCGTTGCGTGCATCATCACGGGTTGTATCGCGGCGGCGCATCGGCGGCGTCGCGCGTCGCTCCACCACACGGGCGATGACGCGGTGTCCATTGACACAGGCGAACGTGAGGAAGTCGGGCGCGGCGAGGGGAACGTCGCGGATCGCGGGTTGCCCCTCCGGTTACTCGACTTGCGCACGCATCTGACCGTCGCGACGCTTGCTGCCGCGCAACTCCGCCGTCGCCATGTCTCAACGATTACGGCGGCTCGTCTGTGCGCATATGTTATTCGGGCGCATGGCCAGATGCTGGACGACATCCAGGCATTAGAAGCCGAACTCAGTGAAGATGGTGAGAGGCGCGACCCGCCACGATAGTACGATAGTACGTTGCGTCTGACATTGATCGGTGTACAATGCATGCGCTTGTTCCCTGACTGCGTGACTGATGGAGCGGAAGGTGCGCATGCAACCGGTAATCGTGGTGATTGACAACGACGAACCGTTCCGCGATCTGCTCACCGATGTCCTGGGCGATGAGGGGTATCGCGTCGTCACAGCCATGACCGGCGCTGACGCCATCGAGACAATCCGCCAGACGCGGCCTGCCCTGGTGATCCTTGACCTGCGGATGGAAGCGCCGGACTCCGGCATTCAGATCATCCGCGCCGTCCGGAGCAATCCGCTCACTCGAACGTTGCCGCTCCTGCTGTGTTCAGCGGACGCCGCCGGCATGGCAGTCCACGCGCCATTTCTTCAGGAGCATCACGTTCCGGCTTTGAGCAAACCCTTTGATCTGGACCAATTGCTGAACCTCGTCCGCCAATTGATCGCCCCATTCGACGCGAGTGACGCGCAAGGGGCATAGGCTTTTCCTCACCCCCAGCTCCTCTCGTACGGAGCCATCGCCCCGACGCTTCGATAGCATGAGAACACAGCGGCGATGGAGAGGGGAGACAGTCATTCATTGCTCATTGTTCGTTGCTGAGGAGGAGACCACCGCGATGACCTTTCCGGCTGATACGTATACGCCGTACGGCTATCTGTACAGCCCGGAACATGTCGCGCGCTCATGGAATGATGCCAGTAGCGGCATGATCCGCACGAGCGAGCGCTTCCTCGGTATGGGCTGGGCATATGTCCATCCGCGCCGTGCCGTCTTCCTCTGTGCCGGGCTGGAACTCGACCGGACGAAATGCCACTCCCGCGCCGATTGGACTGTGCATGGCCTCCACGCCTCCCACCATTCCAGCCAATTGATGACCTTTCGCGCCATGCTCCCCGGCTGCACGCTGACGCTCACCTATTTCCTGCTGCGCACCGGCGTACTCGCCGCGCACGTCGTCCTCCACGCGGAGGCGGCGATCACCGGGCGGTGGGGCTGGCTCCTCGACACTGACCGCGTCCCCGGCCACTGGAACGCGAAGGCCGACCGCGCCCTGCTGATCGGTCGGGAGCCACATACGCTGCTCGTCCGCGATCTGCTCACGCCACGCCTCCAACGCCGCCCGCGCCCTGGCGTGTGGGAACCGGTCGTGCTCCAGCCCGGCGAAGTCTGGGAGGGGTGGGCGCTGCTCGCGAACAGCGTCGCGCCGACCGACCCGCGCCCGTGGTGGCAGTCTGTCGCCGCTATCGAGGAGCAGAAGCGACGCGACGACGACGCCTTCTGGAGCCACGCTCCCCGGTTGACGGGCGACTGGCCGGAGCACTGGCGGCGTGGCTGGGTTTACGACATGGAGACGACGCGACTGCTCATCCAGCCTCCGGGCGGCGTCTTCAGCGGCGAGTGGCCGACATGGATGGTCGCCTGGCCGCGCGCCGTCCTCGCCGAGGGCGCGCTCGATCTCGACCGCCTCGGCCTCGCGGAACCCATGCGCGCGCAGGATGCCCTGCTGACGCTTTTGCGGGACACACCGGGCGACCAGCTCCCCTGCGTCTTTCGCGGTGGCGAGCCGAACATGGTCGCGGCGGACGGCGCGGTCTGCGGCACATCACCGGCGTGGTGCCTGCCATTTCTTCATATCGGGCGGCTACTCCGCCGCCAGCCCGATCCCGCCCGGATCGCGCTGATCGTTCCCCTCCTCGCCCGCTACCTACGCTGGTGGCTGATCGAGCGAACGGACAGCACGGGCTGGCTCTCCTACCACTGCACTTGGGAAGCGGGCGAGGACGACAACCCGCGCCTCGATCCGAACGGCACTGGCGACGGCATCATCCAGGGCCGTACCCGCCCCGTCGAGTTGCAGGCGGCGATGGCCCTTTCCGCCGCCATCTTACGGGATATGTTTCAGTACGTTGGACAAACGGGCGAGGCGATGCGCTGGGATGCCGTCGCGCAAGACTACGCCGCGCGGGTACAGCAACTCTGGGACGGCGCGACGGGGCGTTTCCGCGATTGGGATGTAGCGGCGAACCGCTTCATCGAGGGATCGAGCACCTATTGGGAGACCGACCCGAACCGCTTCTCGCCACTCTCCCTCACGCCCGCGCTGCTCGACTTGTCGGAGGAGCAGCATGCGGCGTTGCGGCGCGAATTAGCGCACTATGACACCGCGCCGTGGCGCTGGTGGCCATCGTGGAGCGGCACGCTCGGCGAAGTGGCGGCGGCGCTCGGTGACGATGCATGGGCGGCGCGATTCGTGGAAAAGATCGTGGATCGCGTCTACCGTGAGAATGATCGCCGCACGCAAGCGCCCGACGAGCGCCCGACACCCGGCAGCGCGCGCGAATACTGGCCCGAACCGTTGGGGAAATTCACCGGCAACGACGCTTACGGCTGGGGCGCGGAGACCTTGCCGCTCCTGCTGCGCCATATCGTCGGCTTCCGTGAGGATGACGCGGGCTGGCACGGCGTCTCCTTCACACTCGCCCCCGGCCTGCCGGATGGCTGGCGCGGCACGTACACAGTGGCGAACATCCAGTACCGCGCCGTCGCCGTCAATCTCACGTACATCGTCGCGGACGACGGCACGATGACCGCCCGGATCGTCTCCCGCCCGCCCCTCCCCTGCCGCGTCACGTCAGCGGATGGCACCGTGCTCCTTGATTCCCCAGCGGACTCTCCCGCATCATTCCCCATCCGCAACGGCGAGAGACATGCCGTCACGCTCAGCGCATTTACACAGAATTAGTTAGGCACCCGCTTCGATCGGAAACAGGCATAGATTCTCCACGATATCTGCCTTCAAAGGCGATATCTCAATGACATTGCTTGTCGCAGAATCAAGAACGCGCTGCCCTAATTCGAGTATGGCATCGGGTAGATTTCCGCCGAAACGTGGATGCATATACAGTATGGGATCAGCCAGAGGTAGTCTGTCCATTCGTGGAAATGCTAAGACGCCTGCATATGTGGGGTCTCCGACCCCCTTCGCGAAGAGTCCATCACGCACGAACTCGATTATCATTTCGTTTCCCGAGTCGAGATGCGCAATTTCATGTCCATATAGTGCCCTATCGAAATCACCAAGAGATGCTGTGCTAGGTCCGGACACTCCTATCGCAAGCAATACGGGACTTGAAGAGGCACGCACTTGACGACGCTTACGCTGCACAGCTTGTCTGATTTTTCCTTGTGATCCATCCCACCATATGATTGGTGGCTCACCAGCAATTTGACGGTCGTCCACACGGCCCGGCAGCAAGAGAAGATGAATGACTCCGCTTGAGATTTCTTCGACAAACTCAATTGATCTCGATGGATCTTGTTTCGCAGAAATATTAAGCATTCTCTGAGTCGTGGCCTTGAACTCCTGCTTTGATTCCGAGGGGCCTATGTTTGGAAGCGCCGCGACTAGCACCATCCAATTATCAGGCACAAGAGATTCAATAATGTGCAGCAAGGGGTTGCGGTTCGTAATTATCTGTTGAGTCTGTCGGTTAAATACGGGTGAAACCGCTTCAACACATACCGTAGCATCAGAGAACGTGGCTTCAAAGTCTATTCGTGTCCCGGACGAACTTTCAGGTTCGACGATGAGAGAGGCACCGAGCATTTGGAGCGTCCGTGCGACAACCAGCTCGAGAAAAGCGCTGCCCCAACGAGTCTGCAAAGCCTTGAACATGATAGGCTGAAATGATGGAGGCAAGCTCGATAGATTCTCATTGAAGGCACGCCGAACTGCCCGTGCATATGGTAGCGTTGATGCCATCAACCAGTCCGCCGTAGATTCGCCTATCTTAGCCCGTGTGTTATCGGGGACCGAGGGTTCAGTGAACCACTCTGTTTCTTGATGATATATGTTCATCAGGTTTATCCTACGTTCGCGCACCCAGTCTACAGATTGGCTCGACATCAGACTTTTGTCGCGCGATTCATGACATATATACCAGATTTCCTCTATCAGTCATCTACTAATCATCTCGCTGCTCGGCTGCGCGACGCCTGCCGTCCAGTAGACGCTGCCTTCCCACGTCTGTTCGGATTCGAGGGTGAGGGGCCAGCGGGCAACAAGGCTGGTGCCTTGATAGACGCGCTCGAAGCCGCCCTCGGAATTGGAGACGGTTTCGATCGGCAGTTTCCAGAGTTCGGCGGGCGGGCTGACCAGCAGCGACAGGTCTATGTCGAGGTAGGTATTGCCCATGTGGAGTTCGTTCACCTCCTGCCACGTCTCCGGCAGATCGTGGAACGTGGTCAGGGCAGAGTGGTCCGGCAGCCAGGTGTAGCATTGGTCGTTGTGCCCGCCGCCTTGTAGGTTGACGTTCCACTCGGAGGCGAAGACGAGCGTCACCGGCCACGGGCCGCGATTCGTGACGCGGTAATGGCAGGTGAAGGCCGCGCCAATCGTCTGCACTATGTACGTCTTCTCAATCGTCAGCGACGATGTGCCGCCGTCCGGCCAAGCGATCTGACCGTCGCGACGGAGCGTGAACTTCCACGTCGGGGCCTGCGCGTCCCCGGCGGGCGCGAAGGAGGCGGTCGCCGCATCAATCGGGTCGAGCGTCCAGACGCCGCGCGCGAAGTCGCCCCGCTCGGTGTAGCGCATGAAGCGGAAATCATCCGGCCCAACGTCGGTGTCCAGCAGGTGCTCGATGCCGCCGCCCCGGTCGTAGGTGTCGTAAGCGAGATACTCTTCCAACCCCGCCTCGCGGAAGCGGATGATGCCGTGGATATTCGCCGGTTCGTTCTCCGCTTCGTCCTGCGCGTTCGCGTCCGCCGCTGTTGTTTCCGCGCCATCCGCAGGCGTCGCATCAGCGGCACGCGCTTCGTGCGCGTGAACGCGAATCGTCTCGTGATATGCTTCGGGGCGGCGGGCGAGCGTATCGAGTGCATTGACGGCGGTGCGGCGAATGTCCCACTGCTGGAGCATGCCGCCCTCCGCAGGGTCAATGAGCAGGTTCTGATGCTGACCGGTGAGGAGCAGTTCGGGCGCGCCGTCCGCGTCGAGATCGCGCAGTTCGTACTGGAACCAGTCCATCTCGTGCGCGTGCAAGATCGCATCGGCGGCGTTTTCCGCGAGCAGGAGGCGGTGTGTCGTCTCGGCGCGCATGTGATTCATGTAGATGCCGCCGAAAACGCCATGCCAGTAGGCGTCGTTGTTTTGCCCGCGATAGAGTTCGAGCAGTCCGCCATCTCCTTCGCCACCCACCGCCCGCGCCGCGTGGACCTTGGCATGTGTGCGGAGCATCCGTTTGTGGAGGCGGTTGATCTCCGGGTACTTCGTCATAAAGGAGCGCCAGAAGCCGCCGCGCATCCACCGCGCAACCTCAGGCCGCTCCGCCTCCATTGCGTGCCGCACCTGTTCGAATTGCGCGGCGGCATGGGCGGGCAGCACCCACTCGCTCATCTCGACGTACGAGGCGGTCGGCAGATAGATGCGGCCGAGCGCCGGGTAGTTCTGGCGGTACTCGCCAAGTGGCATCGTCAGAAGCCAGTCGCGATGCTCCTCCAGTGCGGCAAAGAGGCGATCCATGTAGCCGCGCGCCCAGACGTGCTCGTAGGTGCTCGGCCACGCACCGAACTTCTCGCCATCGTCGCCCATCACGGCGATCGGTGGGTGGCCGTCCGGCGCGTTCGCCGCCAACCCGCGCAGGAAGTCAATCGTCTCCTCAACGGGACGCCACGGCACGGTGTAGCGGAGCGAATAGAGCGAGGGAAAGACGCCGATCGGTCGTCCGTCGTCCTCGGTCAGATAATAGCCGTAGAGATCGTCCGGCCCGACACCGGAGGCGAGCAGGTGCGTGTCGTCCACAATCGTCCATTGCATGTCGGCGTCCACGAGCGAGTGCGGCAATCCTGGTTCCCAAACACGCTCCGCCAGCCACATGCCGGTCGGCGTCGTGCCGAATGTCTCCCGCACGGCATCGGCGAGGGCGCGGACCTGCCCGACGCGATCCACCTCCGGCAGCACGGCGAGCACCGGTTCGTAGAAGCCGCCGCCGACGACCTCGATCTGCCCCCGCTCCGCCAGCGCGCGGATGCGGTCGAGCAGATCGGGATGGGTCATGCGCAGCCAGTCGAGGAGCGAGCCGGTGTAATGCAGACCGACGCGCACGCCCGGATGCCGTTCGAGCGCGGCGACCATCGGCTCGTACGCCTTCTCGTAGTGTTCCTCATTGACCCAGCCGAAGTTGCCGATCGGCTGGTGATTGTGAAAGACCAGTCCAAGCACGACCTGACCCATATTTATTCCCCCGTGATTGTGCAATCCGATGCCGTATAGTTTCAGCGTATCCCAGATCGCTGTGCGCCGCCCTACGCAGCGTGGCAGCACATATCGTACCAACGCACGGAAAGGAACGAGTCATGGTAACTGAAACAATTCATATTACGCCAGAGGGCGAACTCGCCGCAGCCTTGGAAAAGGCGGCGGAAGCGCCGGTGATACTAGAGGCGAACGGCATCCGCTATCACCTCAGCCGTGCGGATACGCGCTCGCCAGATGCGCTCGAGGCAACCATTGAAGGCATCCCAACGTCTGCCGATGATCCGCTCTGGAACATTATCGGTATGGTCCAATCGGAGGAGGGCAGCCCGACGGATGTCTCGCAGAACAAGTATCGGTATCTCGCTGATGCATACGCACCGAAGCCGGAATGAGCGCTCGCTTCTCAAGCGCGGCGCGTCGAGTGTTCGTTGATACCTCGGCCTATTTTGCGCTGCTTGATTCTCGCGATGCGCGCCATACGGCAGCACAGGCAGCCTCATCAGAGATTCCTGGCGGCTGTATACGACGAACTACGTCATCGCGGAAGCGCATGCGCTCATCCTCGCGCGGCTCGGCTATACCGTGGCTGCTGCATTCCTCAGGGACGTTGATCGCAGCAATCAACTCCTCATCCGTGTTACCGAGGCGGACGAGCGGCGAGCACGCGAGATCGTCTAGCAGTACGACGACAAAGAGTTTTCGCTCACCGACGCAACGAGTTTCGCGGTGATGGAGCGCCTGCACATCGCGCACGCCTTCGCCTTCGATCACCACTTCACGCAGTTCGGTGTCACGCTCCTTGGTCCGACCCCGATCGTGTAAGACGAGGATTATGATGCCGAATCTCTATGATGAGGAACAATTGACGGATGATCTCTCGGAGTATGATTTGCGGGCGGGGAGCATGGTGCGGTGATTGACACAAACGCTCTCAGTCGGGGAGCGGTAACCGTCGAGTTCTATCGGGACGATGCCGTTCATCTTGTACCCGTGGAAGCGTTGCGCGTCACGGATCGCTCCGTCCTGCACGATGCACACATCGCGGCATCGGCATGATGGAGGCGACGCGATGAGTTGATCGCGGACTTCGACCTGACGATCTGACCGTGCTTACCTTCAATCTTCGGCACTTCCGGCGCATCCCCGATCTCAAACTGTATCAGCCGATAGAGGCGGCGCCATGACTATGCCGAACGATCCCACATCATATCCTGCGGTCAATGCCGTCCTTCGCCTCCTGCTTCAGGAGGTGCGGGGGATACTGGGGCCGGAATTCGTCGGGATGTATTGCTACGGATCGCTGTCGCTCGGGGATTTCGAACCGGGCAGCAGCGACATTGATTTCCTCGTCGTCTCCGCACACGAACTGCCGGAGAGCATGCTCCACGCATTGGACGCGATGCACGCGCGGATCGCGGCGAGCGGGCTACTGTGGGCGGAGAAACTGGAAGGCTCCTACATCCCGCGCGCCACCCTGCGCCGGTACGATCCCGCGAATAACCGGCATCCGACCATCGGTATGGACTGGCCGTTCAGCATCCGCGCGCATGGCTGTCATTGGGTTATCGAGCGATCTATCGTCCGGGAATACGGCGTGGTCGTGGACGGACCTCCACCGCGAACACTGATCGCCCCCGTATCGTCGGATGACCTGGCGGCGGCGGTTCGGCAGGCGCTCGACGGCTTCTGGCGCATACCCCTCGACGGGCCGGAACCGGAGTGGCTGCGCACCCGCGACTATCAAGCCTTCGCCATCCTGACGATGTGCCGCGCGCTGTACACCCTCGCGCACGGGACGGTCGTCTCCAAGTCTGCGGCGGCAGCCTGGGCACAGCAGGCCTTGCCGCCACCCTGGCCGGGTCTGATCGCGAAGGCCCTCGTCTGGCGATACGATACATGCCCCGATGATATGACCAGGGCAAACGCATCTAAATGGTGTGGTGCTCGGGTAGGATGAGCCATCGGCAGATCGCGCATCGCCCGGAGGTCGCTCATGGCTGCATCGCCCGGTTCCACCCTCTTCGAGCATTTTGCCACC
>JAABUO010004755.1_pt1 | contig 15972 bp, 16 predicted proteins | sample 5559291 | NCBI WGS metagenome assembly JAABUO01 (sample SAMN10711878, study PRJNA513372) | rock metagenome | isolation source: Antarctica rocks | place: Antarctica: Victoria Land, Finger Mt sud
CAGTCGCTCTCGTAGAGCGCGGCGCAGCACGACTTGACCTCCTCGGCGGAGAAGTCGGCGTCGGCCAGTTGCACCGTATTCGCCATGGCGACTCCTGTGGGCCTTGAACGGATGGCGGTCGCCCTACGCCAAGCGGCGACGCCGACTGCGGTCCGCTCGCCGACGACCGACGACCGACGACCACGCCCTATCCGCGCCCATTGCGCCCCCCCGCGGCGAGCGGCTGGGCCTGGAGGAGGCCGCCGGGCGTGCGGGCGCCCGCGCCGGTGCGCAGCGGCTGGTCGAAGTGGAAGGTCAGGGGCTGCGGCTCGAACGGGACGCCTTCCCGGCGGGCGCGGGCACGGGCGCGTTCCCGGGCGGTCAGCTGGATCCGGGCCTGCTCGCGGTAGCCGACGTTGTTGTAGGCGCAGAAGGGGATCTGCTGACCATCCGGCAGCAGGATCTCCTTGCAGCATTTCATCAGATTCTTCTGGTTGAAGGTCCAGGGATCCATGAAATCCTGGAGCATGATCATGAACATCCGGTCGGCGATACCGGCGACATCGAGACCGTCCGGCAGGCCGCAGGCCGCGCAGGCGATCAGGAATTGGCTCGCGGCGGTCTCCGAGCCGGTCACCGCGGAGGAGGACCACAGCCCTTCGAGCGCCCCTTTGATCGCGTCCGACAGGTCGGGGACGACGCGGTTGGCGATGTAGTCGAGGTAATCGTCCACGTCGAGGACGCGCGGGAGCGGCAGCACGGTGTCGCCCTCGACGTAGGCATAGGTGACCGAGTTGCAGGTCGGGAAGCAGCAGGGGACCGGCACGAAATCCCGCCGCTCGAAGAGGCCGCCGGTCTGCGCCGCGATGCCCGCGACGATGTCGGGGATCGTCAGGCGCTCCAGCGGGCTGTGCTCGCCGTGGCGGCCGGCGTAGAAGGCGGGCTGGAAGTTGATCCCCTTCACCGCCGGGTGCCGGAGGGCGAACTCGACGATCGCGCCGACCTCGTGGTCGTTGACCCCCTTCATGATCGCCGGGACGAGGACGACGCCGAGGCCGAGCAGCGCGAGGCGATCGAGGGCGCGTAGCTTCTGCTCCAGGAGGTCGGGTTCGGCGCGGATGGTCTCGTAGGTGCGGCGCTCGAAGCCGTCGAACTGGAAGTAGAGGACCGGGCGGACCTCGGCGAGTTCCGCCAGGAACGCGTCGTCGTCCGCGATCCGCTTGCCGTTGGTATTCAACATCACGTACTTGATGTTGCGCGCCTTCGCGGCACGCATCATCGGGATGATCTGGGGGTGGATCGACGGCTCGCCGCCGGAGAACTGCACGACCTCCGGGCTCCCCTCGGTGGCGACGAGGTGATCGAGGATCCCCTCGACCTCGTCGAGCGTCAGGTTGAAGCCCGCCCCGGCGTCGGCGAAGCAGAGCGGGCAGGCCATGTTGCAGGCGCTGTTGACCTCGATGATCCCGAGGCAGGCGTGCTGCTGGTGGTCGGGGCAGAGGCCGCAGTCGTGCGGGCAGCCGTTCACGATCGCGGTGGTGAACGTGAGCGGGATCGTCCCCGGCTTGTTGAACTTCGCCGCCGAGGTGTAGGCCTCCGCATCGCCGTAGACCAGCGCCTCGAAGGTGCCGTGCTCCGGGCAGCGCTTGCGCATGTAGACCTTGTTGTGCCGGAGGAGGATCTGGGCGTCGATCACGCGGCGGCATTCCGGGCAGATGCTGCGGGTCAGCTCGTAGAAGACGTAGTCGGCGTCCCGCTTCCTGAGCGGCATCACCGGGGCGGACGGGGCGGCGAGGTTTCGTCCTGGCGTGTCGATCATCCGCGATACCTCCATCTGCGTCGCATCGTCGCGCGGGCCGCGCCCCGCTCAGTATCGCTGCCGGGGGGGAAGGCCGTCGGTGATCTGGCTCACAGACGGACGCGTCGGTGCCGCACGGGCGGAGTATGCCCTCATAGGTGCCGGAGCGCCACCAGCGCGCCGCACGCCAGCAGCACGGTCGCCGCGAGCACGCCGTCGAGCGCGAAGCGCTCGGCGAACGGCGCGCCGAGCGCCGCCCCGAGCAGCGCCCCGCCCCCGGAGACGACCGAGTAGAGGCCCATCACCAGCCCGCGCTCGCCGGCGACGCGGCCGCTCAGCCGCGCGAGATAGGCGACGGCAGCGGGTGCGAAGCCGCTCTCGACCAGCAGCAGGGCCAGGGAGAGCGCGACGAGCCCGGCCCTGAGCGCGGTGCCCTCGCCGCTGTGGTTGAGCGCCCAGAGCGTGGCGCAGATGCCGAACATCGCCGCCAGGGCGATCCGCATGACCGCCACCTCGCGCCGACGGCGCAGGCCGAGGTAGCCCCAGAGGAGTGCGCCGAGGCTGAAGGTGAGGGCGTAGACGAGCAGGATGCCGAAGAGCAGCGCGTCATCTCCGGCGACCAGGCCCGCGAGCATCTGCCCGGCCCCCGCGGGTCGCCGCACCTGGATCTGGTAGAGGCCGTGCGAGAACCAGAGGCCGGTGATCGCGCCGAGGCAGAGCCAGCCGGGGAGGAAAGCGATCAGGCGCCGCTGCCCACGGAGCGCCGCCAGCGACAGGCGCCAGGGCCTGGTCCCCCGCAGCGCGCGGGCGTCGCGGACGGGGACGAAGCAGCCGGCGGCGACGAGATAGATCGCGGCGATGACCAGGAAGGCACCGCGACCCCAGACGAGCCACAGGCCCGGCCGCAGCGGCGACGCCCACCAGCGTCCCGAGCGCCGTCGTCGCCTCGAAGACGCTCAGGGCGCGGCCGCGCAGCGCGTCGTCGCCGTCGGTCGCCTCGCCGAGGTGGCCCAGGATCGCCGGGACCGCCGCCGCCGCGCTCAGCCCCTCCAGCAGCCGGGTGAGGAGCAGGACCGCGAGCAGGGTCGTCGCGGCGGTCAGGCCGAGGGCGAGCGCGCCGAGCAGCGGCCCCAGGAGGAGCAGGGCGCGTCGGCCCCGGCGGTCGCCGACGGCACCGAGCAGGGGGGATCCGACGAGCTCCGTCGCGTAGAATCCGGCGGTCAGCAGGGCGACAACACCGGCACCGATCGGGCGACCGGTGTCGTTGATGTGGGCCAGGTAGCGGGTCAGCAGGATGCCGGTCGCCGCGCCCGCGAAGCGCAGCGCGAAGTTGCCCGCCAGCGCGCCGCGCAGCGACCAGGCGAGCCCGGTGGGCGGCGCGGGGGGTGCGGGGAGCGGTATCGGGCGGGCGGCGCGCGGGCCGACGGCCTTCACCGCGCATCCCGGCGCGCCGGGTTGGCCCGCCGCCGCTGCCAACGGAAGACCGGGGACAGGACGTGGCGCGCGATCCGGGCCGGGCGCGAGGCCGCGCGCCAGGCGAGCGCCGCCTGCTGCAGCCCCATGCCCAGCGTCGGATAGGCGTGGATCGCCGCGCCGAGGTCGCCGACCGTGAGGCCGTGCCGCATCGCGATCGCGACCTCGTTGATCGTCTCGCCGGCCTCCGGCCCGACGATCTGGGCGCCGTAGAGGGTGCCGTCGGGGTCGTGGACCAGCTTGATGAAGCCCTCGTCGGCGAACTCGTGCGTGGCCAGCGCGCGGTCGATGTGGCGGTACGGGAAGCGCGACACCGCCACCCTGCGGTGCCGTTCGCGCGCCTCGGCCTCCGTCGGGCCGATCCGCCCGACCTCCGGTGCCGTGAAGGTGGCCCAGGGGATCGCCCGGTAGTCGAGCGCCGTCCTGGTGGGCAGCAGCGCGTTCCGGACCGCGATCGCCGCCTGGTAGCCGACGGCGTGCGTGAACCGGAGTTGGCCGATCACGTCGCCGCACGCGAAGATGTCCGGGTTGCTCGTGCGGGCGTGGCGATCCACGACGATGCCGTCCGGCCCGACCGCCACGCCCGCCAGGTCGAGCCCCAGGTCGGCCACGCCCGCCCGCCGCCCGGCGGCGACCAGCACCGCCGCGACGCGGATCGCGCCGCGTGCCCCGTCGCGCAGCACCGTCACCGCCCATCCTTCGCCGTCCGGGCGGAGGTGTTCGACCGTCGCGCCGGACAGGACCTCCAGCCCTTCGCGCGCGAAGACCCGCGCGAGCACGCCCGACGCCTCGGGATCTTCCCGCGGCAGCAGGCGCGGGGCGCGACCGACGATGGTCACGCGCGAGCCGAGCCGTGCGAAGGCCTGCCCGAGTTCGCAACCGATCGGGCCGCCGCCGAGCACGAGCAGGGACGCGGGCAGCGCGCGCAGGTCGAAGATCGTCTCGTTGGTGCGATAGCCCGCCTCGGTCAGGCCCGGGATCGCGGGGATCACGGGGCGGCTGCCGGTGGCGACGATGAAGCGCCGCGCGCGCACCGGCGCGCCGTCCACTTCCAGCACCCGCGGCGAGCGGAAACGCGCCGCGCCGAAGTGGAGGGCGATGCCGTGGGCGCGGAGAGCGGCGGGGGCATCGACGTCGCCCGCCCGCGCGATCACCCGGCGTACCTCGTCCATGACCGCGCCGAGGTCGACCGGGCCGACGGGGGGGCGGGCGGGGAGGCCGTACTCCCCGGTCCGCCCGGCGAGCCAGTGGGCGCGCGCCGCATGGATGAGCGCCTTGCTCGGCACGCAGCCGGTGTGGAGGCAATCGCCGCCCAGGGCCGCCGCGCCGCGCTCGATCAGCGCCACCTTCGCGCCGAGCGCGACCCCGAAGCGCGCCGCGGTCAGCCCGGCGGAGCCGCCGCCGATCACCGCGAGGTCGTAGCTATCGCCCATATCGCCCCCTCCTCTCAACAGTGCGCCGCGTCCCCGGCGACAGGCCCGCCGGCACAGGCCTTCGCCGCCGCTGGCGTGGGGACCGCCACGCCGTCGCCTGCCGCGATCGTGCCCGCTCCGCCCCCCTGTCGGAGCCCCCCCAGCTGGTCGGACGTCAGGGCGAGGGGCATCGGGTGACCGGCGACGTGTGCGCGCGCGCGCGCTCACGCCTCGGCCCGCCGCCGCCGCTTGCGGGTCGGTTCAGTCGCCGCCCCACGCGCGCAGCGCCGCGACGTCGAGCACGAGCACCCGGCCGCGACGCGGCTCGATCAGCCCCGCCACGCGCAGCGCGTTGAGCACCTTGGTCGCGGTCTCGCGGCGGGTGCCGACGAGGTCGGCGAGCTGCTCGTGCGTCAGGCGCACCTCGCGCTGCCCCGGGCGGAAGAGGCGCGGCGGCTGGCGCTCGGCCAGCCCCGCGAGCAGCGCGGCCAGTCGCTGCGGCAGCGCCTTCAGGGCGAAGTCGACGAGCCGCTGCTCGGCCTCGAGGAGGCGCCGCCCCAGCGCCTCGGTGATCCGCAGCGCGATCCGCGGGTCGCCGAGCAGCAGCGTCTGCACATCGGCGCGGCTCATCAGGCAGAGCACGCAGGGCGCGAGCGCCACCGCGTGGCTGTCGCGCATCACCTGCCCGAGCAGCGCCATCTCGCCGAAGATCGTGCCGGACTCGACGATCGCCATCGTGAACGCGTTCCCGTCGGGTGAGAGACGATAGAGGCGCACGCGCCCGACCTTCAGGATGAAGAGCACCTCGCCGGCCTCGTCGGGGGTGTAGATGACCGCGCCCGCCGGGACCGTGCGCATCGGTGCCCGCCGCCCCAGCGCCGCGATCTCCTCGGGCGCGAGATCGCGGAAGATATCGACCTCCGAGAGATAGCCCTGTTTAGCCCGTTCCCGGTCCATCCGCGACTCCCGTGAGCGCGATTATTCGCGCGATCAACTCGTCCTCGCCAGGGTTCCCGCGGAAGATGATCCGGTCGTCCCAAGTGTACATCGGGGTGCCGATGATGTACGGCGGCACCCGCGCGCCGGGGGCGTCGATATCGACGAGCTGTGCGGGCGCGCCTGGACAGCGCGCCCGCAATTGCGCGAGGCGCAGGCGCGCGGTCGCGCACGCTAGGCAGTGCTCCGCGATGTAGACCCGTAACATCCGGCCCCTCCGACTTCTCGTCGCCGCCACAATCGCCGCGACGGCACGCTGCCGCGTCCACTCGCCCACCGCTTGTGGCGACTGTAGCGCGCGGGGGGCCGAGCGACGGTGAGCGAGGTTACACAACGCGCGGCAGTCCGGCCTGCGGCAGCATGCACTCAGTTGCCAACCCTACGCGGCGGCTCAGTCGCGTTGCGCCCGCGCCGCGCTGATCGGGGCCAGACAGGCCGCATCCTGCGCCAGGCCCGGGAAGATGTACGACTGCGCGCCGTGCCGCCACTCCAGCCTGAGGAAGTAGCGCCCGCGGTAAGCCGACACCCCTTGTCGCGCGATCGGATCCCCCTGTGCGTCGCAGGCCGACAGCTTGAGCCAGGCGATGTCGGGACGATAGCCGGTGGCCCAGATCAGGGCGGTGATCGCCGCCGCAGCGATGTCGAGCGTGGTCGCCGGTGCCGCCGCATCGGCCTCGGCGAAGCGAGGGGGCTGTTCGAGCGGGGCCGCAGCCCCGGACACGCGCACATGCCCGTCCACCGCAGCGCAGAAATCCGCCGCCGCCGCATCGCCGGCCGCGATCACCACCTGCCGCGCCGCGACCGGGCCGACGCTGGTCGCGAGCTGGAACCCCGGCCCACCGGGATGCGGGGTGATCGCGGCCACCTGGACGCCGCGGCGTAGCGGCAGGGCGAAGGTGAGCGCGTAGCCCTCGAGGCGCGCGACGACCTCGTCGCGGCCCATGAAGCCGTCGGGGTCGTCGCCGGAATACGGCAGGCCGGGCAACCCGAAATGCCAGTTGGGCGCGACCAGGCGCAACGAATCCTAGCGCCTTGTCCGCCAGTGCTCGGCGACACGGCCCTGTTCGAGCACGACATGGTCGCAGTCGAGGGCCCTGAGATGATCGCTCAGCGCCAGCCCCGACGGCCCGCCCCCGATAATCGCCACCTCGGTACATGGGTCGCTCTCGTGCCCGCTCATACCCGTTCCGCCGCTGATGGAAGCGTTGCCGCCACAATTTCGCTCGGGAACCCGCGCTGCGTGATGACCTCCCGCCGCTCGACCACGAAACCCGTGCGCTCCACCAAGGCCCTCAGCCGCAAGGGGCGGCAGCCGCCCAGCGATCGCGGTGCCAGACGAAACCGGAGCTTCCAGGCCGCGACGAAGAGGCGGCTCGGGCGATCGACACCCTCGGTCAACGAGACGACGACCACGCGCCCCCCAGGCCGGAGCACGCGCGCGAACTCGGCCAGGGCGCGCGGCAGCTCGTCTGTCGGCAGGAGATCGAGCAGAGAGGCGGAGAAGAGGCGGTCGAAGCAACGCGCGGCGAACGGCAGGGCGACCGCGTCGCCCGCGCACAGCGGTGCGGCGGTGCGCCTGCGCGTCAGATCGCGCATCACCCGAGACAGATCGAGGCCGACGGCCCGCCCGCCCGGCATGACCACCCGATCGAGTGCCCGATGCGCACCGCCAGTGCCGACACCAACCTGGAGTACCCGCTGGCCGGGGGCCAGGCCAAGCGCCGCTATCGCGTGGGCGCGCGCCTGCGCCTCGTATCGCGCCGCGCCATCGAGCCCCGCACCGAGCGCGTTGTACATCTGCCGCGCTTCGGAACGCGAGCTCGTCGGGTCTGATGGTGGCACGCGATTTCTCCATTGCCGGACTGCCCGGCACCACATCGCTCCCTGGCCAGGGATGACCAGCCATGCGGCGACCGGGTGAAATGATTTCGTAACAGCGTTGTGCTACGGTGACCGTATGGCGGTATGACCATATCGTATCGCTCCGTCATATGTGATGACGATCACGGTGTGCGGCCACTGCGCGCGCTTATGCTGACAAGGGGCAGGGAGCTTCGGGACCGGGGTGGGCGCGGTGCGACAGCCACCGGATCCGGGTGAGACTCGAGGAAGATGCATGCATTCGGCTGCGACAACCGACGACATCGCGATCATCGGCGCGCTCTTCGCGGCGGTGCCGTGGATGCCCCAGGCGTTTCGGGCGGTGCTCGACGGCAAGACCGCGCTGCCGACCCGGAAGATCCGCCCGGGCCTCTTCCGCCGCGACGAGGGTTTCCTCGGTGCGGGGGACTTTCGCACACATTTCTTCGGCACGCGGTCGCTGGCCGAGGTGAGCACCTTCTTCGTGCGCGATGCGGCGAAGTATTCGACCCCGGCGATCCGGTTGCAGAAGCGCCTCGGTTACGCGCGCAGAACGCGCGCCTAGCACCGGGGCTGCAGGAGGGGCAGATGTCCGCGACCTACCACACGATCGTCATCGGCTCCGGGTCGGGCGGCTTCACCGTCGCGATCGGCCTGACCGGCCTCGGCAAGCGGGTCGCGGTGATCGAGCGCGCCTTCGTCGGCGGCGACTGCACCAACGTCGGCTGCGTCCCCTCGAAAACGCTGATCCATCTGGCGAACGAGCGCGACGCGGCGGACGACACGGCGGCGGTCTTCCGCACCGTGCGGGAGAAGCGCGATCGGCTCCGCGACGAGGAGGCCGAGCAACTGCGCCAGACCAGGGGTTTGGAGCTGATCTCCGGCCACGCGCGCTTCCTGGACGCGGGTCGCGTGGAGGTGACGAGCGCCGCCGGGGAGCGCCGCGCGATCGGCGCGGCGCACATCGTGATCGCCACCGGCTCGCGCCCGCGCACGCTGGACATCCCCGGCCTGCCGGAGGCGCGGACGCTGACGAACGAGCGGCTGTTCGAGTTACAGGAGGCCCCGCCGCACCTGGCGATCGTCGGCTCCGGCTCGGTCGCGCTGGAGATGGCCTGCGCCTTTTGTAAGCTCGGCAGCGCGGTCACCATCCTGTCGCGCGGCGACCGCGTGCTCGCGAAAGCGGACCCGGCGGCGTCGGCGGTGCTCGGGCGGGCGCTGGCGGCGCGCGGTATCGCGGTCCACTACGGCGCGCAGCCACGGTCCTACGACGAAGCGACGCAAACCTTGCACGCGACTGGTGCTGGGCCACCCTTCACCATCCCCGGCGTCGCTCGCGTCCTCCTGGCGGTCGGGCGCGAGCGGAACATCGACGATCTGGGACTGGCGGGCGCCGGGGTCCGTTGCGAGGCCGGGGGCGGTATCCCGACCGATGCGTATGGGCGCACCAACGTCCCGCACATCTACGCCATCGGCGATGTCACGCCAACTTCGCACTGGACCCATTCGGCCAACGCCCAGGGGCGGCGCGTCGTCCAGCGGATCGCCCTCCCCTACCTCCCGGCGCTCGGGGACGCGCCGCTCTACCCGCAGGCGACCTTCAGCGACCCCGAGGTGGCGAGCGTCGGCCTGACCGCCGCGGAGATCGGCCGATGCTACCACCCGAAACTGATCCGGCGCGTGCGGGTGGAGCTGCGCGATCTCGACCGGGGCTACACCGACGCGGTGGGGCCGGGCTTCGTGCTGGTCGATGCGGTGCGCCTGACCGGGCGCATCCTGGGCGCGACGATCGTGGGGCCGCACGCGGGCGATATGATCACCCTGTTCACCCTGGCGATCACGCGCGGACTCTCCCTCTACAGCCTCTACCGGCTGGTCTTCCCCTATCCGACCCTCTCGGAGGGGCTCAAGAAGGTCGCCGACGCCTACGTCCGCGAGACGTTGCCCAACATCCCGTCCGAACTCGGTGCCTATCTCCGCTATCGCTTCGCACGCCCACGTCGGACGAGGCCGCAACGCCAGGCACACACCTGAAGAAGATGACACCCTGTTATCCTGCACCGCGTCGCGTGCGTACCTTGGGTGTGCGGGTGGCGCTCATTGCCAACCTGCGCGACGAACGATCGCCAGATATGTGCGGGGCAGGGCCGTCGGGGCGTGTTGTGATCGATCAGTGGCTCCGCCAGCCGAAAGAGCGCCTCCTCGTGCCACTGGCGCGCGGGCCGCTGCGCGGCGTGTCGCCGACAATGCTCACGATCGCCGCCTGCGCGCTCGGGCTCCTGGGGGCGGTCGCCGCCGCGCAGCGGGCCTACCCGCTGGCACTCGGGCTGTGGCTGGCGAACCGGGCGCTGGACGGCCTCGATGGCACGGTGGCCCGCGCGCAGGGGAAACAGACCGACTTCGGGGGCTATCTCGACATCGTGCTGGATACGATCGTCTATGCGGCGCTCCCATTCGGGCTGGCGCTCGGCAGCGATACGCGCGTCGGCTACCTCTGCCTGGCGCTCCTGATCGGCAGCTTCTATATCAACGCGGTCTCCTGGCTCTACCAATCCGCCCTGCTCGAGAAATATCAGCGCGGGGCGGCGGCGCGCGGCGAGTTGACGACCCTGACGATCCCGACCGGGCTCGTCGAGGGGACGGAGACGGTCGTCTTCTACTGCCTGTTCATCATCTTCCCCGGCGCGCTCCCCGCGCTCTTCGGCGCGATGGCCGGACTGGTGGCGATCACCGTCGCGCAGCGCCTGTGGTGGGCGACCACGCTCGGCATACCGGGAGGGCACGATGCACACTGAAACGGGGCACGACCGACCGCCGGACGCCGCGCAGGCGGCACAGGGCGGCTGGCAGCAGAAGCAGAAATGGATCGTCCTCGCCTGCTGGCTCCTCGCGTTCGCCGCCTATCAGTGGTACGCCTGGCAGCACGACCTCTCCCCGCTCGACGTGGTCCGCCGCCTGATCGCTTTCTTCGGCGCCAGTTTCTATGGCCCGCTCGTGTTCATCGCGATCTCCATCCTGCGTCCGTTGGTCCTCTTCCCGGCGACGCTCCTGACGATCGCGGCGGGTTTTGTCTTCGGGCCGATCCTCGGCGTCATCCTGATCGTGATCGGCAGCAACGCCTCGGCGCTGCTGGCCTATGCGATCGGGCGCTTCTTCGGGCGGGGATTCCTCGCGGAGAACGGGTCTGCGGGGATCGTGCAACGCTACACCACCCGGCTGCGCGAGCATAGCTTCGAGACGATCTTCATCATGCGCCTGATCTTCCTCCCCTACGATCTGGTGAACTATCTGGCCGGTTTCCTCCGTATCCACTGGCTCCCGTTCCTCGTCGCGACCGCGCTGGGCGCGCTGCCGGGCACGCTGGCGTTCACCCTCTTCGGCGCGTCGATCGAGCGATTCGATGGCGGGATCCCCGCGCTGAACCCGTGGGTACTGGCCATATCGGTCGCGATCTTCCTGGTCAGCCTGGGCCTCTCGCGCCTGATCAAGCGCCGCTCGGCGGCCAGCGGCGATGAAGGGTCGCACGAAGGTACGTCGTGAGCCCGCGCGCGGGCGCGGTGCCCATCGGGGGATGTGAACACACCGGAGGGAAAGGAACGATAGTGAACGTACGTGGACGTACCCGCTCGCGGCTGAGTTGCTGCCTGGCGATCTTGCTCCTGCTGGCGGGCTGCGGCGGTGGCACACCGACCCCGCAGGCGGCCAGCCAGACGGGCGGTGCGCCGGACCCGGCGAATTGGGACGCGGTGCTGCAGGAGGCGCGCGGTCAGACGGTCAACTGGTATGTCTACGGCGGTGACGAGGGGATCAATCGGTTCGTCGATACGTTCTATGGTCGGGCGCTCCAGGAGCGCTACGGCGTCACCCTCAAGCGCGTGCCGGTGGCGGACACGGTCGACGCGGTCAATCAAGTCTTGAGTGAGCAGGCAGCGGGGAAAGACCCCGGCGCGGTCGATATGATCTGGATCAATGGCGAGAATTTCGCCACCCTCAAACAGGCGTCGCTGCTGTACGGGGGGTGGTCGCGCTCGCTGCCGAACAGCAAACTGGTCAATTACGACAACCCGGCGGTCAACCTCGATTTCGGCCAGCCGATCGGCGACCTGGAAAGCCCGTGGTCTTCGGCGCAGTTCCAGTTCATCTATGATTCCGCGCGGATGGATGCCGCGAGCCTGCCGCGCTCCTATGCCGGGCTCAAAGACTGGGCGTGCGCCCATCCGGGCCGGTTCACGTATATCGCCCCGGGCGCGGGGGCGTTCCAGGGGACACGTTTCGTGAAGGGTGCCCTCTACGAGCTCAGCGGGGGCGCGGAGCAATGGCTGTCGTACGACCAGGCGCTGTGGGATCGCTGGTCGCCGCAACTCTGGGCCTATCTCAATAGCCTGAAGCCGTGCCTGTGGCGCCAGGGAAGCACCTACCCGAAGACCGAGAGTGAGTTGCACCAACTCTTCGCCAACAATGAGGTCGATTTCAGCATCACGCAGGCGGTGGCGGGGGCCGGGGGGTTAATCAAGCAAGGGTTGTTGCCGACGACCGCGCGCGCCTTCGTCTTCGACCACTACATGATCGGCGACTTCAACTACGTGGCGATCCCGAAGAACGCCCCGCACAAGGCGGCGGCGCTGGTCCTCGCCAACCTCCTCCTCGATCCCGAGTTGCAGGCCGCCCAGATTCTGCCCGACAATGGATTTGGCCTGGGGTACGGGATCGATGTCGCCCGCGTCAGCGACCCGACCGCGAAGCAACGGCTGCAAGAGGCCGCGCAGCAGCTCGGCGCGGCGGCGACCCCGGCGGAGCGCCTGAGTCGGACCCTTGTGGGCGACACGGACGCCCGCTATCAGGATTTGGTGGAGCAAGAATGGCGCAAGCGGATCCTGATCGGCGGGCAATAGTGCGGCGCGGGGTGACGATCCTGGACCCCCGGCTGTGGCACCGGATCGGGCCGGCGGTTTCGCTCCTGCCCGCGCTCACCCTGATCGTCGTCCTCTTCGGGACGGCGATCAGCTATGGGGTGACCCAAAGCCTCGGGTATCTGCCGGCGATCGATCAGCGCACGGTCAGCCTGGCGACGTATCGTGCGGTCATTGGCGGCGACGGCATTGTCGCCGCCGAATTCTGGCCGGCGCTCGGCTTCTCGCTGTGGGTGAGCGTGGTCGCCACCGTCGTCTCGGCGGCGGGAGCGCTCGGCATCGTCGCCCTCTTCCCGCGCGGGCGCGCCGATCGCCTCGGTCTGACCGTGCTGCATCTGAACCTCGCCTTCCCGCACCTCGTCTGGGCCATCGCCCTCCTCTTGCTGCTGGGACAGAGCGGCCTGCTGGCGCGATTCGCCGCGACGATCGGGCTGATCGGTGCCCCCGTCGATTTCCCGGTGCTGGTGCGCGACCGCTTCGGGCTGGGGATCATCATCCACTACGCGACCAAGGAGATCCCGTTCCTCTCCCTGATCGTCCTGGGGATTCTGCGTGCCCAGCCGGAAGGGTACGAGCTCGTCGCCGCCAACCTCGGCGCGACCCCCTGGCAGCGGTTGCGCCACGTCATGCTGCCACTCGTCCTACCGGGCCTGACCGCCGGGGCGCTCCTCGTCTTCGCGTTCACCTTCGGCGCGTACGAGGTTCCGGCGATCCTGGGCGTCCGCTATCCCCGGATGCTCGCCGTCGTCGCCCTCGACCTCTTCGCGAACTCCGATCTCCGCGTGCGCGCCGCGGCGATGGCGATCGGGGTGATCATGGCGACGGTCACGATCGCGGTCGCCGGGCTCGGTCGCATGCTGATCATGAGGCGGGCGTCGTGATCGGAACGCCCCGTCGTCCGTCGGTCGCCGCGATCATCAGGGCGGTCTGCTATGCCCTCCTCCTCTTCCCGCCGACGGTATTCATCCTCTATGCCTTCGCGACACGGTGGTTCTACCCGCAACTCTGGCCGCAAGCGTGGTCGCTCGCGCCGCTGCGACGGCAGTTGAGCAACCCGCAGACGACCGAGACACTCGGCACCAGCCTGCTGATCGCGGCACTGGTGACCGCGCTCTCGCTGGCGATCGCCTATCCGGCGGCGCGGACCCTCGGCCTGCGCCGGATACCGGGGCGGGGATTTTTCGAGTTGCTCTTCTTCCTGCCGACGACGGTCCCGACATTGGCCGTCGGGATGGGGCTCAACATCTTCGCGCTGCGAGTCGGCCTGGCCGGGACGATCGTCGGCGTCGTCCTGGCGCAACTGATCCCCGTCCTCCCGTACACCCTCTTCGCGCTCATCGGCGTCTTCGCCCGCTACGATCCCCACTACGAATACCAGGCCCTCGCCCTCGGTGCCGCGCGGCCACGGGTCTTCCTGCGCGTGACCCTGCCGCTGGTCCTGCCCGGCGTCGTGGTGGCGACCCTCTTCGCGTTCCTGGCCTCCTGGAGCCAGTATCTGCTCACCCTGCTGATCGGCGGCGGGCAGATCAGCACCCTCCCGCTCCTCCTCTTCGCGGCGACGGCGGGCGGCAACAACACCTCGATCGCGATCCTCGCGCTGCTATTCATCCTGCCACCGCTGCTGATCATCGCACCGGCGGCGCGCTATCTGGCCGACCGTGACACGGTGGTCGGGGGACAGTACTGAGCGACGATGACAACCCTGTGCCTGGACGCCGTAACGAAGACATACGCACGACGTGTCGGCCCCGTCCTGCGCGATCTGTCGCTGGAGGTCGCCTCGGGCGAACTGCTGGTCTTGCTCGGACCTTCGGGCAGCGGGAAGTCCACGGTGCTGAAGTTGATCGCCGGGATCGAGCATCCCGATCGCGGCGATATCGCGTTCGATGGGCGGAGTATCCTGCAGCTCCCGACGAATCGGCGCGGGGCGGTCCTGATGTTCCAGCAGGCGTATCTCTTCCCGTTCATGAGCGTCGGCGACAATATCGCCTTCGGGCTGAAGATGTCCGGGGTCAGCGATCGAACCAGGAGGGCCGAGGTCGCCCGGATGCTCGAGCTGATCGCGCTGCCTGGTATCGAGCGCCGCAAACCGCGCGAGCTGTCGGGGGGCGAGCAACAGCGGGTGGCGCTGGCGCGGGCGCTGATCACCCGCCCCCGGTTGCTGCTGCTCGATGAACCGTTGAGTAGCCTCGACACGTTGGTACGCGAAACGTTGCAAGGCGCGATCCGCCGGATCCAGCGCGACCTGGGCCTCACGACGGTGCTGGTCACGCACGATCTCGGCGAGGCGGTCACGCTGGCCGACCGGATCGGGATCCTCCGCCAGGGCCAGTTGGTCGGCTGCGACCGCCCGGCGACGCTCTTCGAGCGCCCCGCGACCGCGGCGGCGGCGCGCTTCGTGGGCGTCTCTACGTTCCTCTCCGGTCAACTCATGCCCGACGGGCTCGCAACGGCACTCGGGACATTCGTCGTCCAGGATGCGGGGGCCGATCACGGCGCTGCCATATACGCGATCCGACCCGAGCGTACGCTCCTACTCCTTGCCCCCGCGCCGAATGCTGTCGTATGCACGATCGAATCGCTGACCTATAAGGGGGAATACACCGAGGTGCGCGTGCTGGCGCAAGGGCTGCCGGTGCTGCTCAGACAGTATGGCCCGACCGCGGCCTATCGCTGCGGTGCTTCTGCCTGGGTGCAGTTCCCTCCAGGGGCGCTTTTTCGGGTCGAAGCGGAGTAAGGGCACATGATCGTCATCGTCGGTACCGGCCCCGCCGGGCTGGCCCTCGCCCGCGAGTTGCAGCGGCGCGGCCTGGCCTATCGCGTCTTGGAGCGTGGCGTCGTCGGCGAGAGCTGGCGCAACCACTACGATCGGTTGCACCTGCACACGCTCAAGGAGGTCTCGGGACTCCCCGGCCTCGCGATGCCGGACTCCTACCCGCCGTTCCCGGCGGGGATCCAGTTCCACCGCTACCTCGCGCGCTATGCCAAGGAGCAGGGGCTGAACATCGAGACCGGCGTCACCGTCGAACACGCGATGTTCGATGGCGCGCGCTGGCACCTGGCGACGAACCGTGGCGCGCTTGAAGCCGCTACCCTGGTCGCCGCCACCGGTATCTGGAGCACGCCACGGCGCGCGCATTTCCCCGGCGAAGGGGCGTTCGGCGGCGCGATTCTCCATGCGCGCGACTATCGCAACGCCGACCCTTTCGCGGGGCGGCGCGTGCTGGTGGTCGGCGCGGGCAATTCCGGCAGCGACATCGCGGTCGATCTGCGCGAGCACGGGGTGGCGACGGCGATCGCGATCCGCGACGGGGTCGCCTTCGTGCCGCGACCGACGTCGCCGCTGGCGATGCGCGCCGCCGCCTGGTTGCTGCGCGTCCTGCCGCGCGCCGTGGCCGCGCGATTGTTGCGGCGGCGCGACTTCAGCGGCATCGGGCTCCCGTCGCCCCCCGGCTCGCCGCTCGATCACTTCCCGGTGGTCGGGTACGAGCTACCGACGGCGATCGCCGCCGGGCGGGTGCGGCGGTACGGCGCGCGCGCGCGG
>JAABUO010004756.1_pt1 | contig 15969 bp, 29 predicted proteins | sample 5559291 | NCBI WGS metagenome assembly JAABUO01 (sample SAMN10711878, study PRJNA513372) | rock metagenome | isolation source: Antarctica rocks | place: Antarctica: Victoria Land, Finger Mt sud
CAGGCGTGTCGGGCATCCCGTGCGCGCTCGTCGTAGACCGCAAGGGCATCGTGCGCTTCTGCGGCCACCCCGCGGACCCGGGCTTCGAGTCATCTGTGCGGACGGTGCGTGCCGGCGCCTTGTCTCCAGTCTCCTGGGTGCATGAGAGGCAGGCGGTGCAGATACAAGTGGCACCAGGTCTGGCAAAGGGCTTTTGATCGGCCGCATGCCCGCTCAGCTCCGTCGCTCACCGTCCTTGTCATCCTTCTATGTTGTTCCCCCATTTCCCAGCATGTTTCATGCTTCTGTGAATGAGCACACATCGGCTTATCAGCACAAGCACGCACTTGACAGAGGAGCAGGGTTGCAGACTTGTGCAGGCACTGGCTGTGGCCAGGGCCTCGCCTGCCATCTGCGCGACGCTGCTGACGAGCGCACTGGGCGCAGGTGTGCACAGAGAGGGCCGGCCCGGCGCCTGAGACGCGGTCGCGCGCCGAGCTGGTCGCGGCGCCCATCCGCGAGCTCAAAGCGCTCCTGGCGGAGCACGGCGTCAGCGCCGCCGGCGCCGCCGAGAAGGGCGACCTGGTCGACCTGGTGGCGACGCGCTGCCGGTAGCCGCATGCGCTGGACAGGGGCCATGGTGTTGGGCTGCAGCCTCTCCTCCGCTGCCTGATGAACTTGCTTCGATTGCGCTCCTAGTAAGGAGCCTATTGCGGCGGTGTGGTGGTGGTGGGTGATATCAGATTTTTTTTTTTGCAATGTCAAAATGTATGCCTTGAGCTGTGCGGTTTAGCAGGAACAATCTGCTGGCATTAGCTGCAAGCACTGCTGTTGTGCCAGGCCCGGATGCTTCCTGGGCGGTCTGTTCAATGCGTTGCAGCAAGCGCTGGGTTTTGCAGAGCCTTGCACTGATGTTGATTGTCAAATGTGGTGCGCTTCCGCTGTCCTGTATGTGGCTGCAGCTTGCTCAGGTGGTATGTGGGGATGTGCTCAAGGTATGCATGATGGCGCCTGTTTCAAGACCATGCATCACGCTGGTAGCTGGCTCAGCATGCCTGCGTTGGGCACTTGTTGACCTCTACTGCTGAAATGCAGTAATTCATTTGGGTGCAGGCATGCTGAGCTTGGCTGCATTCAGAGTATGTGAAGGAGCTTGGGGTTGGCGTGCTGCGAGATGCGAGATGCCTCGTTGAAGGATGTATATGACGAGTCTCACAATTTCTCTGGTGCTTCAGTGGAGCGGTCGCGCATGAGCTCTGGTGAGTTATTTCAAGGCGCCGCCAGCGCCAAGCACAGCAGGTTTTACGCAGAGCACTGCAAACACCCTACTGCAGCAGATGCATCTGCATGCCAGCAAGAGAGCATGGGCACCAGCCACCACTGTTCAGTTCATACGATGTGCAGAGAGCAAGTCTGGATACGCAAATGCACACTGCCAAGCGACAAGCTGCCCTGAAAAGCCGCAGCAAAGCATACGTAGATGGGGCTGCTACTACGACAAGTGCTCCACACGCTCCACGACCTAAACCACGCTTGCATCCAAAGGACACAACGTGCAACGGGTCAAAATCTGGGTACAAAAACCTGGTGATGTCACGCCAAACAGGTTACAAACGATGCATCGAGCAAGAGCGCCCTTTGCTCAGCATCCCTCCCCTCATACATGCGCAGCACAGATACAGCAAAGTGCAGAGTGCAGGCCGCCGCGAGCAGTAGCTCGCCTCTGTAAGCACACTTCCAGGACCACCCACTGCGTCAACAGCAAGCCTGCCATGTCTGCAGAGCTGCCAGAACCGTGCCGAGGTGGCTACATGCGAAGAGGGCCCCTGCATCCCTGCCTATGCAGCAGACAGCGCCGCACATACAGCCAGACATACACGCAGCCGTGCAGCTACAGCCTAAAAGCAGGCGCTACCAATGCATGCATGCCAAGACATCGCATGCGAGGACGCAGGCACGCGTTGTGGCACAGCGCCCCTGACCGGCCGGGCTCGGGCCGCCTGCGGCACGCGCGCAGGCCGCGCAACTCTGCCAGCAAGCCCCGGCTCTGCCGCGAGACGCACCGTACGGCCGCGGCAGCAGCCCCGCTGGCCCCTACTCCCACAGCGCCATGTACGAGCCGCGCAGGCCGTACGCGAGCGGCCCGCCGACGCACAGCAGCTTGGTACAGGTGGGGTCCCATGCGTGCGCGTAGCAGGCGTTGAACACCGGTTGCCCCATGAAGTGCTCCCTGCCGACGAGGCAGGCGCAGCTGTCATGCCTGCGGCAGCGCGCCTGCCCGTGGCGCAGCCCGACACATGCAGGCAATCGCGCGCGCTCACACTACCACTGCGCAACAGAGAGTGTTGCTCTGCCTATAAGCTGAAAGAGTGCGCAGGAGTGCACACGCTGTTTCAGAGACATGTCACACGGCTGTTGATGCATGGGCGCACGGTGATGCAAGCGTGGCGCGCAGCCTGCAAAGCCACTGGCCAATGAAGCCACCCCTCACTTATCCAAGGTTCCCGGTGCCCCCACCGCACATCAACAAGCTGGCCAAGCACAGCATGTGCAGTTTCTCACATAGCTCAGCCTTGTACTCCCAGATGACCTGCGCGGGGGCGCACAGGTACACGGGATCGGTCTGGCACAGCCACCCGGGCCCGAGCTGCTGGAAGCCGCAGGCGCGCCGCGCGCCGCCGCGCGGCTGCGCGTCAGGGTCAGGGTCAGGGTCCAGGTCCAGCCAGGCCGAGGCGCGGAGGTCGTAGAACGAGACGCGCCCGCGGCCGGTGCCGCACGACAGCAGGTGGTCCAGGAAGCACAGCGAGCGAACGCCTGCACGCGCGGCGCAAGCTCCGGCATGCCAAACACACCGCCGCAGGCCGGCGGCAGACAGCAGGTATGGCAACGATCAACAGTGACGCATAAGAGGCGGTGCTGCTTCGGGCGCGTGCGGTGGAATAATGCCCGCTGTGGAACAATTGTTAGGTGTGTGAATGAATATGAGCTGTGCTTGTCCCTGTCGCTGTCAAGACAACTAGTATCACGCTCCGTAATGTGTTTGTAGCTGCACAGGTGGAGGTAAGACTTTGACATGGGAACATATATGTACAGTGCCTACCAGGCAAGAGTGCGTGTTGCGTTCGCTACCCTAATAGGCGCAGGTAGAGTCGCAGCGCCATCCCACCACTACTGAGCACATTCTAGCGTCTATGGCTCCGAGCCTGACAGGCACGCAGCAGTGCTGGGGCCTCGCACCGTGGTCGGTGTCAAGCGAGGCCACGTCCTGCACGGGCGCCTGGCAGCGCGGGTCCACCAGCGACGCGTGGCTCTGGCTCCCGACGGCCAGCAGGCCGTCGCCCACCGCCATGCACACCACCTCCTTCTCCACCCTGAGCTTGACCTGCCCGCGGACAAGGGTTCGGGTAGGGGCCATACCCTGTGCGACTGCTCAGCCGCAGCGTCCGCACGGTTGAAGCAGAGACACTGGCAGCAGACGGCCGTGTGCGGTGCGTCGCCTCTGCTCGACCAGTGCTGGGCGGACCAGCGCTGTGCAGGCGCAGACACGATGCGCGGCGCCATGCAACGGGCTCCAAGCGCCTGCGGGGCGCGGCGGGCAGCGCGCGCGCACCGTGCGGGCCAGGCGCATGTGCGGGTCCCAGAGGTGTACGGCGCCGCTGGTCACCAGCGACGCCACGCGGCCCAGCTGCGGGCTGTACTGCACGTCCCGCACTTTATCCCTCTGCGCCGCGGTGCGCCATGCGTAAGCGCAAGCGTGACATGGGGAGTAACACCAGCCAGACCGCCTGACGATCGGATTTTGTCTGTTTGGCAGCCTCGTATGCTGGACACGTGCCAAGGGGGTTGGAAGCTCGTTTAGAGGCAGACACTGGCAGAACAACTGTGAGTGTCAACATGCACTGAAAGCAGCCCAGTGAAGGCTCTAAGCCGCTCCAGAACCCACCTTCTCATGCTGGATCACAAGCGGCTGGACGTTGGGCAGCCCGCTGTATTCGTCCATGCACCAGAGCCGGAGGGTCCGATCCCGTGAGCCTGGTCAAACACATTAACAGTTAGTTGCAATTGAGGCGATTGGCGGTTGTTGCAGTGCTTGGCGTATGGCGCGTGCGGTCACCGGTGACGAGGTGGCGCTCGGTGATCCACGCGACGCCGAACACCCAGTCGTCGTGGCCCTGTGCGGCATCCATACCTGGGTACCGCTTGGATGCTACAACATGGTGCAGTCAGCAGGGCGCTAGGCAGCCCGCGCACGACATGATGGTGCAGCAGTGCTCGCACCACCAGCGTCTGCGCGGGCGCCAGCGCGGGCGCGCCGCTGCGCTGCGCTCCGCCGCGCACGCGGTAGACCTGGCAGTCGTTGGGGCTGGCGCCGCCGGTGGCCAGCAGCTGCGCGTCCGGGCTGAGCGCGACGGCGTGAATGCCGCAGTTGCCGTACGCCTGGCCCTCGACCGGCGCCTCGCTGCTGCGCGGTTGCCGCGGCGGCGCCGGCGGCGGCGCCACCTCGCGCAGCGCGTACGTGCGCGTGTTGAGCAGCAGCAGCTTGTTGCACTTTGTGCCGACGACCACGTGCTCCGGGTCCAGCCATGCCTGCGCAGCACAGTACCCTTAGGCACTCTGTTTTCGTTGTCAGCATAAGTGTGCCAGAGGAGGAAGGAAGGAGGAAGGAAGCTGCAGGAGATACGGCTCCGGCAGCGCAAGCGTGGGAGGCGCGCACGCAGGCAAAGGCTTTGTCGTATCGCTGCCAGCGCCGGCACGGCAGCTCGCGCTCCCGCAGCAGGCCCGGCAGCTTGCTGAGCAGCGTCTGCCGCAGCGCCAGCTTCCGCTGCCCCCTGCGGCCTCGGGCAGCGTGAGGCAGCGCCGTCCTGGGAGCACGGCTATTTTTGACCTGGTCAGGCACGGCACTTGCCACTGCCCTCCTGTATAAGGTGCACATCGGAGCCCAGCGTCACAGCACATCACAAGCTTTTGGCCGCTTGACCGCACTCTGACAGTAAAAGCAGGCTATGCCTCAGCTCGGCGAGCGATGGCGCACATTGACCATACAATTATTAAGCGGCTCCTTGTCTCAAGTACAGTCAAACACTATTACTAGGAAGTTGCAAGCCGTCAGCCATCTAAGGGAGCACTGCTGCGTGTCCTGCTCCACGTCTGGCATTAGCACCATCCACATGGAGCTTCACAGCTCCCGCCGAGCCTCACAGTGGTGCCCCTGGTGCCCCCAGAAGCGTGGCTGGGCCACGCCTGTGCAGGTCCAGCAGCTGGCCCTCGCACAGGTTGGGAAGCAGGTTGCGCAGGCTTTGACCAGCCAGCGCTGGCGACAGCACATCCTCCACGGCTGCGCACTGCTGCACTTGCCGCCTGCGGCCCCCGGGCTTGATCATCACCGCAGGGCCCCAGGAGGGGGCCCGCGCTGCGTGGTGCACGCCCCACTCTTCACTGTCACTCTACAACTTTCGAGAATTTAGTGCGTATGAGGTTGTAGTCTGTAGCACTGGTGGGGGCTGGGTGCGCTTTGCGAGTTTTTTGCTCTAACCAGGGACGTTTCTCAAGACTTTAAAGGGGTGAGCCTAGGGTATGTTAGCAGGGTACAATATGCTCACCGAGTCACGCAAAACTCAAGTGGTTGGCAAGTGGTCTAGCTTGCACCGACAAGGTCTCATCAGAGGCATTCGGATCTAAGGCACTCACTGACAGTCAAAGCCTTACCACCATGACAGCAGCCCTCAGGCTCGCTGTCCTGGCGGTGCTGCTGGGCCTGTTGCAAGGCAGCAGCGCCTTCTCCTGGAAGGCCTGCGCAGACGTGAGCAGCCAGGGCAAGATAAACAACGTCACGCTGTCGCCAGACCCGCCTTACCCAGGCTCGACTGCGGTGTTTATCGTGGAGGCTATTGCCGGTGCGCAGCAGCGCACGTTCGGCACTGGCCTGCTGTGCCTTTCATGTGGTGCTCTTTTACACGCTGTGTATGAGTATGCAATCAAGCCCGCGCATCTGCTGCGGCTTCATAGCCGCCTTGATGTGTGCCACACATGCACAGCTAGTAAGGGCGGCTTGACCTGTATGTACCCTTGCAGACACTGGGCTTGAGTCTGGGACGCTGGACATCGGCGTGTCCTACCGCGGCTTCCCTATCTACACGCAGTCGCAGGACTTGTGCGACGTGACGCAGTGCCCTGTGGAGAAGGGCCCGCTCACAGTCAAGCTGGAGGAGCCGTTCCCAATCATCACGCCGCCGGTACGCGAGACCGCAGCAGCCCCGGCTGGCAGCACTTGGGTGGCCCGATCTCTGAGGCTATGTGCGTGTCGCGGCGCGCGCAGGGCCCGTACACTGTGCGCCTGTCGGCGGTGGGCGCCGACCCCACCGCGCCGCTCATTTGCCTCGACGTCGACTTCTCAGTTGTACCTCAGGCAAGGGGCGGAGTGGTAGAGTAAGTAGTGATGCTGCTGTGCCATCTGACGCTATTCTTTTTCTGTCTCTTGCTGGGCCTATGCAAGCTCTTGCCTGCTGAGACGTGTGCCCCATACATAAAGGCAGGTGTTGAACAAACTATCTTTACTCTGCCGTCTCCAAGCATGTCTGGAAACAGCATGCCGTGTGAAAACTGGTGATGCGCATGCAGCCAGTGGCGAGAGAGGCAAGGTAAAGCTGGTGGCTGAATAACACATACTCATTGCATCACAGCTTACAGGCACATATGTGCAAGCTTCTGTGCTAGTGCAGCACGAGCATCGGCGTCTGTGCCGAGCGCGACTTTGAGGTTGGCATCGCCTTCCCGCACAGAGGCGACCAGCAGATCTATGCGATAGCGCAATTTTTCCACCTGAGTCTGCAGCTCTCTCCTCTCTGCCTCCAGCTGCACGCCGATGCGCTGGTCAGGCAGGCAAGCATGCGTCTCTAGAAGCCTGGGCACACAAAGAGGCGTACCTGTTTGTTCTGCTCATGTGCCTGTGCTAGGGCCGCGTGCAGCTCTGGCGAAGCGTCACCAGGGCCAGACGTTGTGCCTGCAGGTTGCGTCAGACGTGTGTAGCCCCCACACGCCAATCGCGACAGTAAATAGTAAAGCAGTTTTCTCAAGCTCAGCAGAGACAGAGCAGCACCAGGTTCGCCCTTGCTGCTGGCCATGGAGCTCTCCAGCGCCGCTAACCGCTGCTCCGCAGCGCCTGCACGCTCCTCAAAGCCCTTCAGCGCTTCCTCGTCCATCTCTTCAACTCACGCGTGAAGCTTAAGAGGTGCAGGTCACAGTCCCGATGTGGCGAGTAGCTTGAGGAAGAAGACGATGTGCTGGAGTAGTTATGTGAGCGATGTCTCTGGCTCGCGCTCCCTGGAGGTGCTTGCGGCTAGATGGTGGGCCCCCCACATTTCAGGCTTGACGGGGGGTGAGAGCAGGCACAGTGGCGGCCGTTGCAGGTAGGCGCTGCCCTACCTGGCTCACTGTAACAGCTAAACTCTTGGACGAGCTTGAACAACTCCCCAGTGTACACCTCGTACTGTGCCTGACCTCGCTCACATAGCTCATAGCCCATACGCGCTTATGCATGCCGCAGGATCCTGGGCTCGGACATCCTGGCGTTGATCGACTGCACAGCAGCCTGCACGGGGCCTTCTAGGCACTGAGTTTGTGCTGCGCCTGCCGGGAGCTGAAGGTGTGGAGCCATGGCGGTCAAGTCTCTCAACTCCAAGGCGGAGGTGATGGGCCGCACTGCTGCTCTGTTCATGAACATTAACGCAGCCAAGGGCCTGCACGACGTCATGCGGACCAACCTGGGCCCAAAGGGCACAATAAAGATGTTGGTCGGCGGCTCTGGTGGTGCGCCCATGCGGAGCGTATGCTTGCAACCTCGCTGCACATCTGCAGCAGCGAGCTTTGTTTTAAACATGGCACGGGCTCTGTGCAGACATCAAGCTCACCAAGGACGGCAACGTGCTCCTGCGAGAGATGCAAATTCAGAATCCCACAGCCGTAATGATCGCGCGCACAGCGGTCGCCCAGGACGACATCACAGGGTGCGCTCACGCCGAGCACCGCTGCCCTGCTCGCATCCCCCCAAGCCGCCCTGCACCAGCCCCCGCAGGCGCCCCAGCCCCTGCTGAAGCTGGCCAACCCGCCCGCCGGCCTGCAGGGACGGCACGACCTCGACGGTGCTGCTCATCGGTGAGCTGATGAAACAAGCAGAGCGCTACCTGAACGAGGGGACTCACCCCCGCGTCATTGTGGAGGCACGCCCATCGGCCTCCTGCGGGCCGCAAGCCAACCACGCAGCCCTGCTCTCCCTGTCACGGCAGCCTGCCGTGGAGCGGCGAGCTGGTTGCGCTGCAGGCTCGTGACACGCAGCATGCACGTGTGAGGGGTCTGTCAGGGCATGGAAAGCATGCAGGGCAGGCGCACGCGCAGGCCAGCATCGAGGCAGCCAGTGCGTTATTTCTGCCGTGTGCGGGATGAACATACACAATGCAAATCACATACTGCAGCGAGCGTGGACAGCGCGCAGCAGGGGCGCCAGAGGGAACCATGCGCGTGCGCCGCGCGCGCGAGCAGGGCTTTGAGGCTGCGAAGAAGGCCGCGCTGAAGTTCCTGGAGAGCTTCAAGGTGCCTGCGGCGCCGGGCGACCGCGAGCTGCTGCGCTGCGTGGCGCGCACGAGCCTGCGCACCAAGGTGTACGAGGCACTGGCGGACCAGCTGACCGACATCGTCGTGGACGCCGTGCTGACCATCCGCAAGCCCGACGAGCCCATCGACCTGTTCATGGCGCGCGCGGCGCCCGCTGCGTGAGGCTCACTCGAGCGTGCCGGCCTGAGCATCGACATGCGGTCGGCCATTGCGTGTTGCCCAGCAGATGTGGAATAAATGTGTGATACCTCAAACTGCCGTGGCGGCCAACAACAACCCCAATGTGCTATTGGCGCGTCATTCACACAAGACGGTGGGTCTGGGGCAGGCTGCTGTGCTTGCAGGGTGATGCCAGGGCGCTCCCAGAGCCATGCGTGCCGCAGAAGGTACTGCTGGCTCAATGCGCGTGGGGCGCGTGACGTACAGGGTATGGTAGGGCATGATGGGCGCATTCAGCGCCGGGAGCGCGCGCTCGCGGCAGGTGGAGCTGATGCACATGCGGCACAAGCTGGACAAGGACACGCGGCTGGTGCGCGGGCTGGTGCTGGACCACGGCAGCCGGCACCCGGACATGCCGCGGCGCGTGGAGGACGCGCACATCCTGACCTGCAACGTGTCGCTGGAGTATGAGAAGTCGGAGGCGCGCGCGCGCAACCCCCGCGCCCCGCCGGCCCAGTGGTCCATGCGCAGCGGCGCGTGCGAGGCAGGCTGTCCTGCATTGTTATGCTTGCGCGACCCCTGAAGCCTTGGGACGCCCGCCTGCGGCCAGATGCGCAGGAGCTGGAATCCTATGCGTTTTCCAGCGCCCCGGGTAAGAGTAGAAAGCGTGCGGCACGCCTGCTCGAGGGCTGCCTCGCATGCGCGGAGCAGCTACCAGGCTCACCAGGCTCATCCCGCCACGCTGCGTGCTGGGCCCAGTGAAGCTGACACAGTCAGTCTCATGCCGGCCGCCTGGCAGGCTGGCTCCGCACCGCTCGTCATCCGCTGGGTAGCTGCAGGCGCGCGGGTCCGCCGGGAGTGTCGCAGGCCTTGCGTGCTCACATGCCCCCACGTGAGCAGGGGTGCAGGGTCAGGGTTGCGGTTAGGGTCCCAGCCTGGCCTGGCCGCCCAGGTGAACGCGGGCTTCTTCTACAGCAGCGCGGAGCAGCGCGAGAAGCTGGTGGCGGCCGAGCGCGCGGTCGTCGACGCGCGCGTGCAGAAGGTCATCGACCTCAAGCGCCAGGCGCGCCGCGCCGAGCCGCGCAGCCGCCCCCTCTTACCTTTCCCGGAAGAGGCTTGTTGCGTTGCTGCACGCAGGGCCAAGGCCCACTCTGGCGCACGGCGCGCAGGGTCCGGTGCCCCGGCTTGCGCGCTGCGCCCAGCGGCTTGTTCCGTCTGCACACAAGAGCTCGCGGGGCCGGGTAGGGCCTGCACCAGGGTCAAGCCAGGGCGTGCAGGCCCTCCGGAAGCTGCTCTGCATGCAGATCCCGACACCTGGCTGCAGGTCCGCGTAAGCTGGGGCCGAGCTCCGCGCGCCCCGTGAGCCCGCGCGCGGCGCGCGCAGGTGTGCGGCGCCAGCGGGCAGGGCTTCGTTGTGATCAACCAGAAGGGCATCGACCCCATGTCGCTGGACCTGCTGGCTAAGGAGGGCATCCTGGCGCTGCGGCGCGCCAAGCGCCGCAACATGGAGCGCCTGGCGCTCGCGTGCGGCGGTGCGGCGGCACCCCACCCTGCCCTGCGGGGCCGCAGGGGCACCCTGCGCCAGCGCCTCTGCGGGGCAGCGCGGCCCTCGAGCTCATGGGGCGACCAGTTGGTCACAGCGGAGGGGAGCATGCTGCTCTGCGACTTGGTGGCCGCTCAAGCAACAACCTACCCTCCATGGCGGGGCAGCGCACTCCCCGGGGGCTCGTGGGGCGGGCAGCTGGTCACAGCGTGCGCCTGCTGCTCTGCACAGAGCATGGCAGCATCCAGAGGCAGGCCCGGCCGCACGCGCGGCGCACTCCAGAGGCAGGGCAGACGCTGATAAGGCAGCGCCAGGAAAGCCCAACCCTGCCCTATCCTAACCCTACCGCATGAGCCAAACAGCGCCGCGCCCGGCCGCCCAGGCTTCGCGGTCAACAGCGTGGAGGAGCTGGCGCCGGACGCGCTGGGCCATGCGGGCCTGGTGTACGAGCACGTGCTGGGCGAGGAGAAGTACACGTTCGTGGAGGGCGTGCGCAACCCGCACAGCGTCACCATCCTGATCAAGGGCCCGGCGGACCACACGCTTGCACAGGCGCGCGCGCAGGCGGCCCCCGCGCCGGCCGCCGGCGGCCGTGATGCCAGGCGGACACCTCGGGTGCCGGGCATGCCGCCGGCGGACACCTCGGGTGGGGCGCCTGCAGCCTGCAGCCTGCATGGCTGCCGTGCAGTGGCCCGGGCCGCCGGGGCTGCGGCTCGCGGCGCAGTCCAGTTGTACAGTCTGGAGGCCTCCGCTGGCGGCTGCACGCCAGCTATTACATGTCAAGGCCTGGCCTTGCGGTTGCCAGCTGACCCCTGCTCCAGGGCTTCACGGCTTTCAACAGCCACGGAAGTATGCAGCCCACTGTCGCTCCTAGTGTGTCCCCGCAGGTCATTGGGGACGCGCGATGACATCCAACAGAAGGGTCTTGCCTCGGAGGTTTATTAACTGTCAGGTGCACCAGGTGGGCACTGGTGCGCAGCAGGACATGCAGAAGCGCGCCCTGCCAAGGCGGCGCGTGTGCGCGCAGATTAAGGACGCGATCCGGGACGGGCTGCGCGCCGTGAAGAACACGGTGGAGGACGGCGCGGTGGTGCCCGGCGCCGGCGCGTTCGAGGTGCGGCGCCGGCGCGCCGCCGCGCCTGCCTGCATTGCATGAGCAGTGCGTTGCGCAGTGCGCATGCAGCCCTGCCTCCGCGCCGCGCTTTTGCTGTGCCCCTGAGCGGCGTGGGCCGTGATGCGGGCTTTCACGCGGGGCGGCGCTGGCCGCGGGCACCCCATCCGTCATGCTCTAATCAACATGTGTGCCATGAGAGCTGTGGCGCCAAGCTTGTGCACGTGCATGCAGCAGCTGACGCGCAGGCGAGCGGCCCGGCCTGGCTCAGACGGGGGCGCTCCAGCCGGCCGGGCTCGGCGCGCCACGCGCGGCGCCTCCAGGCGGGCCGCGCGCCCGCCAACCAAAAGCTACCCTGCTCTAACCCTAAACCTGCCCACCGCCCAGGCCCCGCGCGCCGCGCAGGTGGCCGCCGCGCACCACCTGCGCGAGGTGACGCGGAAGGAGGTCGCCGGGCGCGCCAAGCTGGGCGTGGCCGCCTTTGCCGAGGCGCTGCTGGGCGTGCCCAAGACGCTGGCGGAGAACTCCGGCTACGACGCGCAGGCGCGCCGCCCGGGCGCGGGCCAGCGGGGTGGCTGCTGCTGCGCTTCATGTGTGCGGTCCGTGGGGGGCGCACGCATGTGAGCTCCTGGGAGGACAGGCTCGCGGCGGTCTGCGAGGTTGGTGACGCCGCGGGGCACAGCGCCCTGGCTGCCAAAGCGCTTAGGGGATCCGGCCGCGCAGGACACCATCCTCGCGCTGGAGGAGGAGGTGGCGCGCGGCGGCACGGCGGGCATCGACATCGCGACCGGCGACCCGTGCGACCCCGCGACCGCTGGCATTTATGACAACTACCTCGTCAAGCGCCAGGCGCGCGCGCTGTATGACACGGCATTGGCACACCCTACCCCCAACCTAAAAGTACCCTTCTCCACACACACATATGCGCAGACGGCATCGGTTGCGATGGACATGGCGGAGGCGCCGCACCCAGTCCGTGCGCTCGGCGCGCTGCGTGCGCAGAGCGCGGCTGTGCACGCATGCACCGTGAGCCCGTGTGCCCTGCCAGTCGTGTGAGTCTGCTGCAGCCGTGGTCCGCCCCTGCCGCGGGCCCCGTCGCAGACACACTCTGCATTAGGGGCTGCCCTGAACGAGCCGCTCGATCTGTATGGATGTTCAGTGACTGATGCTGGCTCATGCAGAGCGAATTCGCTCTTGTCTGGATGGCACCTCCACGCGCTGTGTGCCGTGGCGCGCGCCCCACCGCCACCCTGCCCGCCGCGCGCAGGTCCTGGACAGCGCGCCAGTCGTGGCGTCGCAGCTGCTGCTGGTGGACGAGGTGATCCGCGCCGGCATGAACATGCGCAAGGGGTGAGTCGGGGCCTGGGCCGCACAACGCATGCCAAGAACTTCTTGGCAAGAAGAGAGTGAGAGCAGCCGTGTCGCAAGCCAGCGGTGGTGTATGCTGGCATGCTCCACGATGAAGTGCATGTAAGCCTGGTTGGGATGATGCGCCCGGCCTGCTGTACACCAGCGGTGCCCTGCAGGGCTTTAATGCATTGCCCGAGCATGCCTGATGTGTGGACTGCGCCCCGCTCCCTCCAGCCGCACTAGAGTGCATGCAGTTGCACTGAGAGAGCATGCGCAGATCATTGTCATCCACTGCAGTTCCTTCCATCAATTGGTGCATTTACATCACTGCAGTGCATTCCATGAACTGTTGCATTTACATACTTCGTGCGCTGACAATCCTACCCAGAACTGCTCCATGTGCAAAACTGCTGCACACACACGACACGGCGCGCACTGCATTGCCCCAGTGCTGGCTGGCAGGCATTGGACGGAGACTGCTCAGACACACGGGCGGACACAGCATGCTACAAAACCATGCGACGGGAGAACCTCCCGCCTCGGACACACACGTTTCAACAGTCTGGGCAGATGCAGGGACACACATGACACATCACAGGGCGCCCAATTGCAATTGGGCTGCAAAGCATGCCCATAAGTAGCCGACGGGCGTGTGAGCTGGCAGATAGCTATGAGGGCGGCCCGCCCCGCAAGTGCGGGCGCGGACCGCTGAGTGCGCCGAACCGGGCTCCCTGGTTGACCGCTCTGGCGCTGCAGGGGCGCCTGTTACAGGCCGTGCCCTCACGGGGCATACTCGGCACCGGGGCGCTGCGCCGCGCGCGCGGCGCCGCAGCGCGCCCGCGCGCTCAAGTGGGTGGTGCGTAGCTAGACCCGCGCGGGGGGGCGGGCGGGGGGTTACGTGAGCTAGGTCGAGGCGATGAGCTGCGCGAGCGCCAGCGGCTTGCCCAGGCCGACCTTGGCCGCCTTGGTGACGGGGTCGTAGCTGTACGCGGTGTACCAGGCGCGCAGGAAGGGCGCGCCCAGGATCATCTCCGCGTCGCTCGTGCCCGGGAAGATGAGGCTGATGCAGTCGCCGGTCATGTCGCCGGTCGTCTCGCCGGCCACCTGCGCCGCGCGCGCCCGGCGGCTCACGTCCCAGGCCTCGTGTGTGGCCGATGACCCTCTTCTAGGGTCCTGCCGGGGTGGACCATGCAGCCCTCACCGCTGGCAGCAGGAGATGGCATGCAGCTCGGGACTCCCTGGCACCTTCCTCACTGCTCTGCATGCACTGCATTAGAAAAAGCGCATGACGCTGGGGTCCGAACATGGTGCTCCAGGCCGCGCTCCGGCACATTGCGCGAGGGCTACACGGGCGAGCACCGGGAGCGCGGGCGCACCGGCTTGGTCCACAGGATGGGCGGGATGTCAAAGTACTTGGGCGCATCCGCCGTGCCCAGGTTGAAGGAGACCGAGGGCAGCGTGTGCACGTTTGCGCAGCCGCCGTCGACCATCCACATGCCATTCACCGTCTTCGTGAGACCGGGGATCCGCTGCGCGCACCGGGGTCAGCGTCAGCCAGCCGCAGCAAAGGTGTTGCGTGCGGGCAGTGCTTGCATGGCAGCAGGCGACCTGGATATGACTTGAGCTGATTCCACAGTGGGCTGCGGGTATTCAGCTGAGGGCGCTGGCGGTGCGCGCATGCAAGTGCCATGGAGGAGCAAGGAAGCGGGCTGGCCAGCCAAGTTGGAGCAAGTCACACCCATGCTGCTGATGTGGCAGGCTTGCGCCCCCAGGCAGCGCCACATATGCATGCGGCCAGGCAGGGGCGCTCCGCCAAAGGCCGCGCCTTGGCTGGGCCGCATCATGCACCAGGCGTGCCTGGCAGCGGGAGGTAGATTCAGGGGCAAGGGCGCGCGCCATGTGGATGCTGTCCGCGTCGGTCTTGCTGACCAGCAGCGCCGACGTGCCCGAGTCCAGGATGACCTGCTTGGCGGAGCTGGGGAACTGCTCGCCCGCGCCCGGCACCGTGCCACCCGCCACCTGCAGGCCCGCCAGGCCCACCACCCAGTACCTGCGCGCGCCCGACCCGCTCAGCAAGGGGCTTGTCGCCGGGCTCACCGCTCTCGGCATGTGACGTGCAGCGCATGTCACATGCCTTGCAGCCCATGTGTTTCAGCACCCATAAGACCCTCCTTTGCCTCTCCTATAAATGTTTAGGACCAAAGGAGAAGCTGGTCGACCTGGGCAGGGGTGGACTCAGGCGCAGACAAGCGCAGCGCACTGGAAGAAAGGGGCGCACGTTTTCTTCACCACGGGGACCTCGAAGAGCTCGCCCGCAAAGTGCGTGGTGTTCACGCCGCCGAACGTGATCTCGCCCGCCGGCTCCGCGGTGGGCGCCGGATTGAGGAAGATGCCGAACGTGTTGGCGTCCAGGTCGCCGTTGTCGATCATGTTGAAGAACACGGGCACGGTCTTCAGGTTGGACAGCGCGGGGAAGCCCAGGCCCTGCAGCGCCCAACACGCTGTCAGCGCTGCTCGCTCGCATGCAACACAACGTGCGGTGTGCGTCCAGGAGGTGTCGCGTGCAGGCCTCCAGCGCGCATCGTGCAACCGTTTGACCAGACGTGCACACTGTTCTTTGGAAAGGTGATAGATAGCAGGCCTTCAGCACTGCTGGCGCATGTCCTGGATGCGTACGGTACAGAACCAGGGCGGCCGCGGGGGCGCACGAAGAGGCCGTCGCACGACACGCCCAGGAAGTCGGTGGACGCGTGGAAGACCAGTCCAAAGCCCTGGTTCTGCACCGTGATGGCCGGGCTGGTGCCCACGGACAGCGTGTCCGACGCCACTGTGCCGACCACCTGCCGCAGCAGCGCGCGCGCTCAGGGTCGGCCCGGGGGCTGGCCAGGGCTGGCCGGGGCCTGGAGCGAGCGTGCGGCCTGGCGCTCGACGCGAGCGCTCTGGCTGCGCGCCGTGCTCTGTGCTCTGGAGACGAGGCAGCTGCAAGGCAGGCGCCCGGGTGGCTGGCCCCGGGCTGTGCTGACTGTTGCGGCACATGCATGCAAGGCTGCATGCACCGATGTATCTCTTTTGCTGCATGACGATGATGCGTGCGTGCGATGCAGCTGGTGCCCCACCTGCCCAGTGCCGTATGTGATCGAGAACGGGCCAAATGCAGTCGACCCAAAGCTGTTGTCCACATGCCGCGCGCGCCCAGAGCTCGCAGTCATCTGCGCGGGCA
>JAABUO010004757.1_pt1 | contig 15967 bp, 16 predicted proteins | sample 5559291 | NCBI WGS metagenome assembly JAABUO01 (sample SAMN10711878, study PRJNA513372) | rock metagenome | isolation source: Antarctica rocks | place: Antarctica: Victoria Land, Finger Mt sud
CCCGCGCGGCCCACCGGGCGCGCCCGCTCGCGTCGACCAGGACCGCCGTGTCCAGGACCCGCGCTCCCTCCGGGTGGGCGAGGGCGAGGCGCCACCGTCCGCGGGCCGCGCGCTCCACCGCGTGCACGGACGCGCCGCCGCACCACAGGGCCCCGGCCGCGCGCGCGCTCCGGACGAGGTGGGCGTCGAAGCGCCCCCGGTCGAGGTGCCAGCCCGTGCCGTAGGGCTGGCGCACGAAGTCGACCTCCGCCGCCTCTGGGCCGCCCCAGCGGGAGCGGAGGCCCGGCGAGCGCCGATGCCCCGCGGCCTCGGGGTCGGCCCACACGCCCAGTTCCCGCAGCACTGGGGTCGTGGCAGGTGGCAGGCTCTCGCCCAGGCGTGCTAGCGCGAGGGCGGCGCTCGCACCCGCCGGCCCGCCGCCGATCACCGCCACGTCCAGGCGCGACGGGGGCGCGACGGCATCCGCCTCCTCGTCGTCGCGCATCAGAGGTGCGCGCGCCAGTCGTCCAGCGGGGGCTGGGTTGGCATGTCTCGCTCCGCCGCGGCCGCGGCGTCGAGACCCTCCCCCGTCTGTCCCGCCGGGGCCGCGCCCCCGCCCGCGCCGCCGAGCGCTGCGGCGAGGGCCTGGGCGTGCGGCGACGGCCCCTCGGGGAACCCGCTCTCCCGCTCCACATGCATCTGGGCGGAGAATGTCGGATCGTGCGCGGAGCCGGGCTGCGGCTCGATCAGTCCCAGGCGCGGCCAGTCCGTGACGAATTGGCGGATGCGCCCCTCGTAGTCGGGCGCCAGGTGGCGCGCCCAGGGCACCCGCCCCGCGAAGGCGGCCTGGCGCTCCTGCGGGCCAAGCCCACCATCGAGGATTCGCCGGTAGGCCTGCTGGGTCAGCACCTTGTTAGGGACCGCCGCCGGCCAGAAGGTGGGCAGATCCGGCAAAGGCGACGGTTGCCGCGTCGCGTTGGGGTAGGCCGAGCCCGAGCCGCAACTTGAGGTGTCGGTCTGCCAGGGCACGGCCATCCAGCGCGTGAGGTCGCCGGGCCCGCTGGTGTGCAGGGGGCCGTCCGCCCCCAGGGCCCGCGCGGGGGTGAGCTCGTCCCCATAGTCGGGCTCGGCCTGCCCCGGCGGCCGCACGTTCAGGCGACACAGGTCGGCGTACGTGCTCGGCCGGCGCAGCGGCCACGTGGCCTCCACGCCGGGGTGGAAGGGGCCGCCCGCGCACGCGGCCAGGGCCGCCTCGTCGAGGGCCGCGGGCCGGGTGGCGACCGGCAGGTCCTCAATGCGTCGGGCCGGGGCGGGAGCGCCGTGCCAGTCCGCCGCGAAGTGACCTTGTGCCCAGGCGGTGAGGCAGCGATACTGCTCGCGGGTGACGGTCAGGTATTGCTGCGGGTACTGCGGGGGCTGGTCGAACGAGTCGCCATACACCCGCGGCCAGGCGTCCTCCTGGAACGTGCGGTACGCGGGGTCGCGGAAGCGGGCGTAAATCTGCTGGCGAGCGACCGCGGCGGAGGCGGACGAATCGGCGAACTGCGCCAGGCGCGCCGGATCGAGCAGTGGCACCTGACCCTGCCAGCCGTAGCCGCGGTAGAAGCCTTCGTTGACCCACTGCAATCGATCGAACCGCTCCAGGAGCGGGTAGATGTCCCGCGTGAAGGAGACCGGCCGCGGCGGGAGGTGGGGATGCCCGTCGAGGTAGGCCTGGTAGGCGATATCATAGAGCGTGACGATGGCGGCGATGCCCGGCGCGTAGTTGGGCGGGCCGACGATCACCCAAGCGCCGGTGACCGGCAACTCCGTGCCCCCGCGCACGACCCGTGCCGTGACCGAGCCGTCGGCGACGTCGTCGTGCCACCCGTCGTTGTTGCCGAACGTGGTGACCGGGTTGTTCGACTGCGGCGTCCCCGACTGCCCCGAGCCACCGAAGACCAGCAAGTTGCCAGCGCCACCTGTGCGCAACTCGCCCAACGAAACGGCCGTGCCCATGAAGCGCCCCCCGTCGCAGTGATAGGCCGGTCCCTGCGTGTTGGCGCCGCGGATGGGGCGCGGCCCCGGATCGATGACGAGTTGCCCGCGGGCAGCGCCGACGAGGGCGGCATTGCGCCGCCGGCTGCGCATGTCCGGCGGCAACGATGGGGATGTCGCCTCGGGGATGTCGAGGGCGAGCTTGAACTGGTACCAGGCCGCTTTCTTATTGGCCAGATGGACGGTCCAGGTGATATCGGCGTCGGCGGCGGTCAACTCCTGCACCACCGCGCCGGCCGCATCGAGGCCGTAGAGGCGGAAGCGCGCGACCTGGCGCTTGATGTGCCCCTGCGCGTCTTTGTAGCCGGTCCCCCCTGGGTCGGGCAGGGAGCCGGGGACCTCGGGGCCGATGAAGAAGTCGGTGGGGCTATCCCCGATACGGGCAATGCCGATGCCGGGATGGATGACACAGCGCATGATCTCGTTCTGGCTCATACGACACCTCGGTTCCATGGAGCGACTAGTCGAACGGGCATTAGGATAGGGCCTCGTGCGTTCAGCATACAGGCCCCGGCAGCGGATGTCCAACACCGATCACCAGCACGATGCACGGGAGGTTGAACCGCTACGCCCGCTCGTCACGAGGGTATAGCTTGCATACTTTGTGGGCCAATCCTATGGGTATTAGCGTCCACTTAGTTAGGTGCGCATCATTAGGCAAGTGGCCGCGTCGCCAACCATCACGCGGCAATAAAGCCCAAGCGCACTAGGCGGACGGTCAGAGCCTGTATGCTTACACCAAAGTGAGCGGCGAGACGGCGGATAACGGCATCGTCCAGCTCATCGAGCAGGTGTTCACCTACTTGGTCCCGCAAAACCTCTGTCAACGCGATCGTTGGCATTAACAACTCCGCCGCAAATAAATTTGCCTCGACCTCCTGCCACTTAGTTCCCTCCGATGATCGTTGATCGCGGAAGAATACTGTAGTCGCATCGATAAACACCGACGACGCCTCGCGATGGAGCAGGTAATGCCCGAGTTCATGGGCGATCGTGAACCGCTGACGGTTGGGATGGTGATTGCCATTAACAGCAATAACAGCCCGTTCTCCCTTGATGACAAGGATTCCCGAGACTTCTTCCTCCAATACCTGTCGCTGGATAGTTACATTGTACGTCTGAGCTACCGCGTCGACAGCAACTGGATATTCAAGTTTGAGGCGACCGATGATGTCACGCGCGCACCGTTCGGCCCTTGATACAGCCATCTCACTATTCCTCTAGTAGCCGTTCAAGCACCTTCGCGGCTTTCGGCGGCACGTTCCTGATCACACCGCCAACATCGACCCCAACGAACTGTTGGTCGGTGAGTTGGCTATTGGGCGGCAGGATGGTGCGCGTGTCAATTTCAAGGCCAACGCACAATCGGTAGAGCACATGGAGCGGTGCCTTTTGGCGCGCCGTTTCGATGCTAGCAATCGACGTGCGCAACACACTCGACCGTTCGGCGAGCTGTGCCTGCGTCAAGCCCGCCTCAATGCGTCGGCGCTTGATGCGCTCCCCGATGTAGCGATAGAGGCGATCCTCATCGATGTTCGCCGCGTTAGTCATACACATGTACTATAGCTTATCACAGCCCGTGCGATTGTGTTAAATATACACATCGACGTTACTTTGTGCTCCTCCTTGACGCGAGTGGCCGCGTTTGATACTACTTTATACGTCTACCAATCATATCCTGTCACGAGGAGGACGGATGCACACGCTGACAGTCTACAACCTGGGCAACGCCGACTGTTGCCGCATCGATCTCGCGAACGGACAGAAATTGCTGTTTGACTATGCCAACTGTCGCGGCAAGGACGACGCCGGCGACTTGCGGGCCGATCTGGAGGCCGAGTTGCGCCGCAATCTCCAGGCGGCCAAGCGCGCCTCCTACGATGTCGTCGCCTTTACGCACGCCGATAAAGACCACATCGTCGGCGCCTCCGACTTTTTTTACCTCGAACACGCCAAGAAATATCAAGGTGATGGGCGCATCAAGATCGATGACATGTGGGTGCCGGATGCTCTTGTTATCGAGGAGAAGCTCGACGGCGATGCGGCTATCCTACGGGCCGAGGCGCGCTACCGCCTGATCGAGGGCCGGGGCATCCACGTCTTCTCGCGCTCCGACCGTCTGGAGGAGTGGTTCAAGGAGAGGGACATCGCTCACAACGACTGGGCGGACTTGATTGTCGACGCCGGCACGTGTGTCCCGACATTTACCCTAGCGAAGAACGGGGTCGAGTTCTTCGCCCACTCGCCGTTCGCCAACTACAGTGACGGCGGCTATGTCGAGCGCAATGAACGCTCCCTGGTCGTGCAGGCGACGTTCGACGTGGGCGCCGGGTACCCCAACATCCGCGTTATCCTCGCGGGCGACGCGCCCCACGAGGTGTTATCGGAGATCGTGACGAAGACCAAAGGGCACCGCAACCAACACCGGCTTGAATGGGATGTGTTCAAGATCCCGCACCACTGCAGCTATCTCGCCCTCAGCGCCGAGAAGGGCAAAGACATCACCGTCCCCGATCCCGAGATCCGGTGGCTGTACGAGCAAGGCGCCGACGGCGGAATCATCATCTCGTCGAGCAAGCCCATCCCGACGACGGATCAGGACCCCCAGCCACCACACCGCCAAGCCGCTAACTATTATCGCGAGCGAGCGGCCAACATCCCCGACGGTGAGTTTGTCGTCACGATGGAGCATCCCAAGATCTCTCACCCTGAGCCGCTCGTGATCACGCTGGGGACAAACGGTGCCACAGTCAAAAAAATCGCCGCAGCGGCCAGCATCGCCGTGACCGGTCGCCCGGCCCCGAGGGCGGGCTAGTCAATGCTCAAGCCCGACATGCCCATTGGCGGAGCCCCCGTGGAGGTCGACGAGTTGCGTCTCCGCAAAGCGCGAGAGGTTGTGGCTGCCCTGCGGACCGACCACCTCGATTACGTTGACTACGTCGAGTGCCGCCAGTTCGACACACCCGACGGGAACGAGGCCGTCATCAGCGATGTGACGGTCGAGCGGGGTCAGCGTACGGTCAACGATATTCGCCGGGTGGAACGCATCGCCATTGTCTTCTCGGCTGACGATGACGTGCCCCCTGAGGCGTTGGCGCTGCGCCCGGACTTTCCGCTCGTCCCGCACCTGAACCTCCGGCCCGCAGGGACTCCCCGCAGCTTGTGCTTGTTCTCGGGTCCATACAGCGAAGAGAAGAGGCACTGGACCGCGGCCCGGTTCATCAAGCGTATCCGGCAATGGTTGGCCCTGACGGCGACGGGCGAACTACACGCCGCCGACCAACCGCTCGAACCCCTCCTCAGCTATACGCCGTGGTCGCTCGTCATCCCGTCCGACCTTTTCGGCGACGGCAAAACAACCACCCCCCCCACGATGCCGAAATGCTCACCATCTATCGGGTATCCGAGTCGCACACGCGCGTCTTGGTCGCTCAACGTGTGGCCGATACGGCAGCGGGCCGGCGCGAGGCGTCACATGTGGCCCTCGCGCTGTGCGGCATCCCGCAAGAGCATGGTCCCATACAGGTCTTGCCGCGCACCCTCCGTGAATTGCATGACTGCCTCGACAGCGCTGGAATCGACCTGCTCGGCTCCTTGCGCTCCGCGTTCCGACAATGGCAGGGAGACGCGGAACGCCGACACTTGCTCAACAAACCCCTGATCCTCATCGTGGCGTTACCGAAGACACGAAACGCAACAGCGGCGCCAGAGGCTGTTGACGTGCTCGCGTTCGCCTGCGGCAGGACGGTCAAGGAGATCGGCCGCGATATCGGCCTTTGGGATATCATATCCGCGGCGACGGGCCGCACGCTCGCCAAGGATGCGGAGGCACAGGCGATCCGGCAAGGGCAGGTGGGCCTCATCCTCGGTGACGATGCTGGTCGCAGAGGCGACGATGTCGGCATCGACGCCTTGAACACGGTCTTCGCATTCTCGCGCGCACAAGCGGCGCGCGTAAATGGGATTGAGCAGCGCGGGATCATGCACCTAGCTGCGGTAGGGGTAGGCGCCTTGGGCTCACAAGTGTGCATGAATTTGGCTCGGAGTGGGTTCGGTACCTGGACGGTCATCGACGGTGACTATGTGCTGCCTCACAATCTGGGGCGTCATGCCCTACCCGGTTACATGGTCGGGCAGGCGAAGGCTGGGGGCATCGCGGACCTCATGAACACGTTATTCGACGGGGAGTCGATGGCGACACCACTCGTCGTGGACGTGCTCCACCCAGCACAGGCGTCCGATGAACTGGGCGAGGTGTTCGAGCGGGCTGACGCCATCCTGGATATGTCGGCATCCGTGGCGGTTGCGCGCCATCTGGCGCATGAGGTCAAGGCATCAGGGCGCCGTCTATCCCTCTTCCTGAGTCCCACGGGGTCGGATGGAGTCCTGCTGGCCGAGGATGCGCGACGGGAGATACCGCTCGACGCGCTGGAAATGCAGTATTACCGCCTCTTAATCGAGTGTCCCGAACTGAAGGACCACCTGCAACAAGCCGGCGGCCGCATCCACTACGCGCGCTCGTGCCGAGATGTAACGAGTGTGCTGCCGCAGGACCAGGTCGCGCTGCACGCGGCCATTGGTAGTCACATGGTCCGCGCGGCTATCGCCTCTGAAGAGGCTCGCATGATCGTGTGGCGTGTCGACATCGAGACCATCAACACCGTCAGCATACATGGCGCGCCGGCTCGCATTGTCCGGAAACGGATCGGGGAATGGACTGTGACCTGGGACGAGCACCTGGCGGCGAAGGTGATGCGCATCCGTAGCGAGGCGCTGCCCAACGAAACTGGGGGTATCCTCGTCGGCGCCTTCGACACAGAACGCAACATCATCTACATTGTCGATACGGTCCCCTCTCCCGCCGACAGCGAGGAACAGCCGACGCTATACATCCGCGGGTGCCAAGACTTGAGCCGGGCCGTCGAGAATATCCAGGCTATCACGAGCCACGAGCTGGGCTACGTAGGGGAGTGGCATGCGCACCCGCGCCGTCACGACGCCACGCAGAGCACGGCCGACCGCATGGTCCTCTCCTGGTTGGCGCGGGAGATGGGCGGAGACGGCCTGCCCGGGCTCATGATGATCGCCGGAGATGGAGGCGCGATGGCGTGGTACACCGAACAGGCGCGCTGACCTAACATATGATAAGCGAGGCTAACAACGAAACGACGACGAAACTCGGAGTGGGAACGAACGGATGAACGGAGGCAACGGGGTGGTTCGGGTACACTTCCTCAATGTAGGCCATGGCGACTGTACACTGATCAAGCATGCGAGCGGTCGGCTCACCATGATCGACATAAATAATGGCGATGACCTCGACCCCGACTCGGCCACCGAACTGTCCAAGGCCCTCCGGGCCGACCCCGCTCAAGTTGAGAGCGCGGCCAGGAGCCGTGGTCTGTCGGTGCGGGCGGTGCTGGGGCAGAAAGGTTACGGTGTTGCGCTAACCAACCCGGTGGCCTACCTCAAGGTCCACTACCCCGGTCGACCGGTGTTTCGCTACATTCAGTCGCATCCGCACCTCGATCACATGCGCGGCCTAGCAGCACTCCGAGGGGCGGGGATCGACATCGTCAATGTATGGGACACGGTGGATATACCGGCGCCGGCCATGCGATCACAAGCCGACCAAGCCGACTGGGACGCCTATCAAGCCCTCCGCAAAAGCACCGTGTATCCGACGATGCTGCATCCGCAACGAGGGCAGCACGGCCCGTATTTCAACGAAGATCCGGCCGGTGTCTTTGGAGGCGACGGTCTCACGATTCTCGCGCCGACTCCCGAACTGACCCGTGACGCCTTGGCCGCGAACAACCTCAATAATATGGGCTACGTCATCCGGTTCGAGCACGAGGGTTATAGCTTCATCCTCGCGGGCGACGCCGAGGCCGCTGTGTGGGAGTCTATTGTCGGCCACTACGGCGCGCGCGCACTCTCATGCACAGTGCTCAAGGCAAGCCATCATGGGCGGGATTCCGGCTACTATCAGCCGGCCCTCGCGCTCATGCGCCCGGGCTATACCATCGTCTCCGTCGGCAAGAAGCCGGAACAGGACGCCAGTAACAAGTATCGCCATTACAGCGAGAATGTGTGGTCGACCCGCTGGCGCGGCAACATCACCGTGACCATCACGGGACGGGCTCAAGCACGCATCGACTCGCAGTATCGCGCCTAGTGGAGGACCGGGTCGTGGCGTCATGAAGACATTCGATTTCTACGAGTTCGCCGGCATCCTCGTGCCAGGTGCCGTCCTACTCTTCGGTCTCGTGCAGTTGATCCCCGGCCTCGCGGCAGCACTCGGCGGCAAGGAGCTAGTCGTTGGCAATCTCGGCCCGTTCGTCGTCCTGTCGTATGCGGCCGGTCACATCGTCCAAGCCCTGGGGACGCTCATCGAACCTCGCTTGTGGGCGCTTAGGTGGTGGGGCGGAGCTCTCCCTACCGATCGAATTTGGGGAGATGTGAAGACGGGCAAGGGCGGTGTGCTCTCGCCGCCGCAGATCGCCACGCTCGCAGCGCAACTGCAGCCGAAACTCGGTCTGACGACGCCCCTCGACCCATCAACGCTAAATAAGAGTGCATGGCCGGGACTAACGCGCCAGGTATACGCTGCTGTTGCGGCATCCAACCGCGCATCGCGCGTCGACATCTTCAACGGCACGTATGGCATGATGCGTGGACTTGCCTGCAGCTTGCTTATCCTGCTCGCCGTCATCGCTGGGCATATCCTCATCGCATTGATCCCCTTTGTACATAGCGGCGTGCCTGGAGGCACTATCCTACGGCTGGCAGCGATCGATGTCGTGCTGCTCTTGATGGTGCTATTAATCCTTTACCGCATGTACCGATTTGGCCTCTATTATGGCCGAGAACTATTCGTGCAGTTTCTGCAACTCCCTCTCCACTCGGCCGATACAACGACACCTCCGACAGGGACTCCCTAAGCCTACACACCACGGGTAGGCCAGATTGCTCCCAAACGGCTGATTTGCACAATAATGGGGCAACGCTAACGGTTGTCAACGACCGGCCGGTGGCGGCAATCACCTGCGAGCTGCCCCGCGTGCAACGCGCCGTATCCCTCACCGGCACGCGAGGCCACGGCCGAGGACGTAGTCCAGTGCCCCGCGCAAGTGCGCGAGAAACAGCGGCTCATGGTACGCGGCGATCGTGTGACCCATCGCTGTGTAGAAGGTACGCCCCCCCAGGTTCTCGTGGCACCACGCAATCGGATGATCCACCCCCATCCCGCCGCCTCGGTAGCTACGCTCGTCGACCGTCGCCAGGACATGCACGCGACCGCGCGGGTTACTCCGGAAATCGTACCACTCGTCGACGCGCCACCAGACGGCCGGGAGCGGGGCGGTGGCGGGGTTGCGCCGGTCGATGACATCCACCGTGGCGGGCTGGATCGCGGGATGACGGCGAAAGTAGGCGCCGACGAGCCGGCCGTAGAAGGGCCAGGTGTACGCGGTGTCACTGGCGGAGTGGACACCGAGCCAGCCGCCGCCGTGGCGAACGAACCGTTCCAACGCGCCGCGCTGGCCCGCATTGAGCACGGTGCCGGTGGTGAACAGGAAGGCCACGGCACGAAAACGATGCAACACGGCGTCCGTGAAGGCGCGGGGGTCCTCAGTCGCGACGACGGCGAACCCGTCGCGGCGGCCGAGGGCGCGGACGGTGGCGACGGCGGCGGGGATGCTGGCATGGCGGTAGCCGGTGGTGCGCGTGAAGACGAGAATAATCGGTGGGGCGGCCGCCATCGCCGCGACGCTGAAAGGGCGCATGCCAGGAATGAGGGCGAGGGCAAGCATGGCGACACAGGCGACACAGGCGACCAACCGCACCCGGACGGCGCTGCCGACGGTCGTGGTGGTGCAGGCGGCGGTCCGGTGCCGCGCTCGCATGTGGGCGCGCCGGCCCAGCGGCTGGATGGCCCGATCGTGCGCGATCATGGGCATGCGTCACCTCCTATAGCGACAGGATGGCACAGTAGAAGGGGTGACGCCAACGTACGATGCATGACGCATGGGTTGACGCGATGGTGGGGCGAATCGTTCGGCGTTGGGGGGCGATAAACGGCACAACCGCGTTGCCTCGTGTCGTGCAGCAAGGTGCGGATGGGACGCTCATCGTCCGTGACGCCCAAGCTGGACGCCCGCCGCCAGCAACCCACGGTAGGTCGGGCGCTCCAGGTCGAAAAAGGCGCGGCTGTGGGTGTACTGCGTGCGCGCTAAACGGCCGACGGGCCGCGTGCGCGTGTTGTCCAGGATGCCATCGATGAGGAGGTCCGGATCAACCGCAATGTGCGCGACATTCCCGATGATGAGATAGCTGGGGCCGTGGCCGAACTCCTGGATGTCGCGCAGGCAGCACTCCAGCGCGGCGGGCGACTCGCCCACGCGCGGTGCCCCAACCACGGCGCTTGGCACCGGCGTCAGGCCAGTCCAGTCAAACTCGCTGGTCCCCGGCGGGAAGTCGGCGGACGAGAGATTCATCGCTGCGGCGAGCGCGTCCGAAACGTGGTTATAGACGAACTCGCTGGTCACCCGGATGTTGGCCAGGGTATCTTTCTCCCCCGACGACGAGAAGGCAATGATCGGCGGGTCGGAGGAGACGATCATGCAGTAGGAGTGGGGCGCGACGTTGGCGACGCCGGTCGCGCCGCGCGTGCTGACCTAGGCGATGGGACGCGGAGCCACGATGCTGTTCAGGAGGTGGTAGATCGCGCCACGCGGGGTCGTGGCGGGATCGATCACGGTGCGCGGGGCCGCCGGGTCGGTCACATCGGACATGGTCGCGCTCTGCTCCCCTTCATGCTCTACGAGAGTGTACCTGACATCGCCGGAGGCGTGGCGACTACTGACATACATTCACGCTGGTGCGCCGACATTACTCCTCGCGTTAGCAGCACCCGGTGGTCGCGCGCAGGCTTGGGTCTGACCACTCCGCATGGACAGATATCGTCTCTAGCTTCGGATGGTCGGTGTGCCGGGCTGCAGCGCAACGCGCGTTTTTAGGTGCTGGCGCCGACCTACCCTCGCTTGAATGCACGACACGGCCAGTGCTTGTATGATTGTCCCCTCGCCTCACGACGAGACGGTGGCCTCCGTCGGCGGCAAGGTATCGAGTTGCTCCCAGCGGTACCAGTCCCGCAGGCCGAGTCGCTCCGCCCAGCGGTCCACCAGCGCCACATCCCCGTCCGCGTCGTCGCGTGCGTGGGCGACCGTGTCCAGCAGCTCTCCCCCGAGATCCCAGACGTCAGTCGCGCGGTAGGGGGCCGCCAGCGCCGGCTCGTCGTAGAGGTCCGCGACCGCGCGGGCGAAGGCGGAGCCCATCGCCGTCGAGGCGCGGTAGATGGTCGGCGGCGTGATCCGCGCGATCTGCGGGTCAAGCACCTGTGCGTTCTCGCGCGTTTGCGCTATGAGCGACGCGCGCTGTGCCTCGTGCAACGCCGGGTGCTGGCCGTGCAGCCAGCGTTCGATGCGGATATCGATGGCCACGTTGGTGACCTGCTGCACCGCGCCGGGGTACATCAGGCCGAACATCCGCGAGAGCGTCGCCGGCGGCATCCCCGCGTTGGCCATGTCCGCCAATTCCTGACCGAGCTGCTCGATGGCCCCGACTTGCAAGACGCGGTCACTCACGGCGAGGCGACGGGCCGCGGGGCCAACGGTCCACAGGCGCACCAGGTGCCCGCACTCATGGGCAATCACGTGGTCCAGGGCCACGCCCGGCGGCCCTGGTTTGTAGAGGATGCGATGGGACGGCATGTCCCCGCGCGCGATCTGAATCGTGGCCAACACCGACAGCGTGGGGTCGGCGACAAACGTGAAGCCTCTGCCGGTCGTCGCCGCGACCTCGTCCAGGATCGCGCGCGTGGCCGCCAGCAACGTCGGCTGCCCGCGCATCGTCCGCGCCTCCGGCATAGGGACAGGCGCGGCCACGTCGATGCCCAGGTCGCGCAGTCCCGCGCGCGCCGCCTCGGCCGCCGGCCCTCGTCCCCCGGTGATCTCCAACACCTCCTGGTACTGCCGCGCGGCCTCGTCGCGCTGGCCCAGCGACGCCAGCGCCATGGCCAACCCCGCATGCGTCTCGGCCACGCGCGGGGCACGCGTGAGCGCGGCGCGGAATGCTGCGGCGGCGGCGTCCATCTCCCCGGTCTCCGCCAGCGCGACCCCCAGGTTGCGCGCGGCGTCCGCGCTCGTAGGGTCCGCCGCGCGCGCCCGCTCGTAGTAGCGTCGCGCGCGCGCCGGCTCGCCCCGCCGGCGTGCCACATTGCCGAGGCCGAGCAGGACGTCGGCGGAGGGGGACCCCATCAGCGCCAGGGACCGGACGAAGGACAGGGCGGCCTTCTCGACGTCGTTCTTGATCAGATAGGCCACACCGAGGTTGTAGTGGGTGCGGGCATCGGCCGGGTCGTGGCGCAGGGCCTGTTGCAAGCTCTCGATCGCGGCCCCGAGCTTCCCGAGGCCGATCAGGCGCATCCCCTTGTCCAGCAACGTCTTCGCCATCGCCGATCGCCGCTCCACGGCGATGGTGACGGTGACCACGTCGCCGTCGAGGGCGACGTGCTGAATCTTGCCGAGGGGTCCGAACGTGCCCTGGGTCGCGCGTTCGATGCGCGGGCGATCCGTCCCGTCGGACGGACCCGATCCGATCGGCGACGGCGACGACCCCACGAGGTCATCCAGGGCGAGGGTGGCGACGACGGTTTCGCGCGATGGCATATGACCTACTCCTTCATCGTGCCGCGCGGGACACGCCAGATCTCGGGGACCGGTTCCGGCACGGACAGGACCGCGCCGCCCTCGACGTCCTCATACACGCGGTAGGTGACCCCATCCGTGACCAGGACGGGGTCGCGCACCACCCCCGGGACGACGTGCGGCGCGACCCTGACCCGATGCACGCCCTCCACGGTCGGCGTTGACCGCAGCGCGGCCTGATAGGCCGCCGGCAGCGTCCGATACGCGTAGCGCGCGTTCGACCAGGCACCCGATGAGGTCGGCCGTCCCATGCGGTAGGGTTGGCCCAATAACTCGCACACCCGCCGCCAACTGCCGAACCGTTCGATGATCGCATTGCGCGACGGCAGGACGCCTCGCCCGCGTCCGCGCGGCCGATCCCGCACGAGATACTCCTGACGTAGCTCTCCACCGTACTGTGCCTGTAGCGTCCGCAGGTACGCCAGCATCTCCTCATCCGACCACTCGCGCGCCCGCCGACGCTGCTCGTCAGGCGCGTAGTACTCGCGACGGAACTGCGCCCGTGTCTCGCGCGGCGTGCGCGGGGCACCGGGCGCGAAACGGTAATCCGCGACGAGGTTGCGCCACCCCTCGTGTTCCGCGTTCTTCTCGCGGCGCCGCTGCGTGATGCGCGGGATCTCCAGGGGCAGCGTGACGTTGAGCCCGTACTGCTCCTTGTATAGGGGGACGGTCAGGCCGTGCAGGCCTAGATGACGCGTCTCGAGCTTCTGGTACCACCCGCCACAATAGTGGCATTGGATGCGATCGTCGATGGGGTCGTAGGCCAGGACGCCGATCTCGCCATGGAGCGACAGGTCCTGCGGGGCAACGGTGGTGTCGACATGCATACCTCTATTATAAAGGGTGCGCCCCGGTCGCTCCAACGGATGTGCTGTCTATCACTAACGAGGCTCCGCCTCAGACCGACGAGGCATGACGTGAAAACGTGACTCAATCGCACCATGTGTGCCTGTATTAGGAGTCTAGTTCATCTTCGCAATAATGGGGGTCTATGCCGCATTACTAGCCCGCGTAGAGCAATGAGAGGCCGCAAGCGCCGTGATCGGCGTCAGACAAGGCTCCGATGACCTTGAAGGGGTCCAAAAATGCCACATATGGCCTCTCACAGTATTACGAAGATGAACTACTGGTAGACCGGGCGGCAGCGGACGGGCGTCACGGGCACTCTACCGGCGCGTATGCGGGGGCAAGGGGATGGCCGAAAAAGAGACGACACAGGCCAGCGATCCCGCACCCACGAAGGAACGCATCGGGATACCCGCCGAACGGACGCTGGCCGTCGATCGTGGCCTGGTCACCGCTGGGTGCCGCAAAGGAGAAGGCGTCGGGTGCGCGTGGTACGCCGCGGACGGTTCCGTCGGCGAACGCACCGCGAAACCGTCACCTCACGCGAGCCACCTGGCGGCCTGATGCAGGGTCGGGGCATGATAATACATGCACTCGTCGCGCTCACCGATGAGGCCGCCGACGGCGCGATACAGGGTGTCCAGCGCTAGGTGCAGGACCTCCGCCTCCCCGGCCTGGGTGGATGTCAACCGTCGATCGCGTCGGACCAAGCACAGGCGGATCGCGACATGGACGTCGGTGACCAGGAGCCAGGCGGTGTCGTCGTCGGGCGCGTTGACAAGCGGCTCAGGGAGGGCGCGGAAGAGCGTGGGCAGGATGGGCATGGTGGTGTCCTCTATCGCTATGCTGACGTCGTCACAGGGGCGCGAGGGGCGCCGGAATGATCGATCGATGCCTATGGCGGGACAGGTAGCCGGGGCGCCGACACATGGAACAGGTGCGGCCAACGAAGGTGGCGCGGTGAGGCCGAGGCGCGCTCGTTATCGCCAGGGTAGGGTAGGCGCGAGAGGCGCGGCCGAGGGGTTGGTGAGAGTATAGCACGATGGGGTGGGGTACGTGGACGATGCCGGGTATGATGAGGGAAGATTGGTTAGAGGAGGACACATGCACCGACGAAAGATCATCGATGTCGCCACGGCCGCCGCCTTACTCTGCGTCGCCTTCCCCACGTCGCGTGTCGCCGCCCTGTCCTCTCACATCAGTCCTCATGTGACTGGCCAGCCGTCGCGCGAGACCGGCTGTGGGGTCGAGCGCTGGTCCGTCAAAGTCGGCATGGACCCGGACGCCCGCCTCGTCGATCAGCGGACGGCCGTCCCCACGAACATCGTCCAGTTGCGCGCGTTGCCGGCGCCGGCGTCGCCGCCCCTGAACAGCCGCGTCCGGCCCGTCGAAACGACGGTGTGGTCGCTCGACGCGATCTTGCTGCGCTACAAGCAGGAGGACGACAGCGACTATCATCTGGTCCTCGCCGACACGGGCGGCCGCACGATGATCGCCGAGATCCCCTCGCCCGCGTGCGTCGGCCCGTCGAGTCCCTTCCTCCCGGCCATGCGCGCGGTGCGCGGCGCCTTCACGGCGGCGTTCCACCCGACGATCTCGTTCCAGCACGTCAACGTCATGGTCCACGTCACCGGCGTCGGCTTCTTCGATTTCAAGCATGGGCAGAGTGGGGTGGCCCCCAACGCCATCGAACTCCACCCCATCCTGAGCATCCGCTGGGGGACTGGGGGTACGGCGCCGCCGGCGGGTGCGCGCGCCGGCCCCGGTGACGGAGACCCCGATTCCGACGACGGGGACACCCGCTCCCGGCAACGGGTCGGGGTCAACGGGCACCCTCGCCGTGCGCGTGCAGGTCACCCCAGACCTGACCGCCTATCGGACCGACACCACGGTGCGCGCCTCGATGATACCGCGCGCGCACTGTGGCGTCCGCGTTGTCTACGCCTCGGGCACGGTGTCGAGTAGTCGTGCGCTTCAGGTGACGCAGGAGGCCGACACGCGCGGGATAGTCGCATGGACGTGGCGGTACGGGTCGCGGATCACCGGGCACGCGCACGCGACGGTGACATGCACGCTGGGCGGCCGGCAGGGTGCCGGGACCGCGACGTTCGCTGCGGGGTGAGCCGAGAGCGCCCGGCGCGTGGCGAGCCTAGTCGTCGCGCTGGGCGCGGCGCGGCAGACCGCGCGGCGCACCCGGTTCGGGGGTGTACCGTTCCTTCTCTCTCTCCTCGCCGCATGACTCCAAGGGATACGTCGCGGCACCCGATCACGACGTCGTGATCGGGTGCCGCGACGTATCCCTTGGAGTCATGCGGCGAGGAGAGAGAGAAGGAACG
>JAABUO010004758.1_pt1 | contig 15964 bp, 24 predicted proteins | sample 5559291 | NCBI WGS metagenome assembly JAABUO01 (sample SAMN10711878, study PRJNA513372) | rock metagenome | isolation source: Antarctica rocks | place: Antarctica: Victoria Land, Finger Mt sud
CCGGGACTCCCCGACCAGCCGGACCGCCCGCTCCCGCAGCTCCGCCGGGTACTGCCTCCCACGGCTACCTGACATGGACTCCATCCTTCCCAAGGACCGGAGTCTCCGGACACGCCGGGGCGGTTCACTACATCGTCCGGGAGATCTTCACAGCGCTGCAACCACTCCCAGCGCCCAACGGTCTGCTCCACGTGCTTGACACTCCATAGGAGCATCCCGGGCCCGGGACTGACCCGGCCGGCGCGCGGGCGGCCCGGCGGCACCGGGTGGCCAAGGGGGGTGGTGGGGCGGTGCCGCCGGCGACCCCGCCGGCGGGGTGAGGCACATGCGGGGCGTACACCCCAGCGTCGCCGCAGACCACCTCCCGGGCATCCCGGTGTCCCCGCCACGGGCCGGTTCCCAGGGGCCGGGTGCTGGGTTCGTACGGTGGGGCCGTGGCAGCTGGTGGTAGTGGGTCGGCGGGGTTCAGCCCGGTGGTGGTGTCCCGGATGGCCGGGGGGTTGGGGGAGTGGACGACCGAGCAGGCGGTGGACCTGCTGCGGCAGGGGTACGGCGTGGACCGCGTCGCGAAGCTGACGGGCTTCGACCGCAGGTGGGTCACCGCGCAGCACCGCCGCCTGGGCTGACCATCCGGCCCGCCGAGCCCCCTGGTCCGCTTGTTGACGACGTCGACCGTCGTCGGCGGTGAGGGCTTGGGGTCTGGCCGCGCGCCATCAGGGGCTTGCTGCGCTGTCGATCCCGCCCCGCGGCGGGGTGAGGGGGCAGCGCACCGGTGCGCCGCTGCCCGTGGACCATCCCCGTCCTCACCGGCCCCGTCGTGGCCCTGCCCGGTTTGCACGCGGTGTACGCGGATCCGGCTGTGTGGGAGCACTTCCCGAGTGGCCGGCACACCGACCGGGCCCGGACGGCGGCGATGATCGCCCGGGAGGGGGCGGGTTGGGCCGGGCACGGGTTGGGCAGCTGGGTGGTCCGGTCGGCGGCCGACCCCGACGGTGCGGTGCTGGGTCTGGCGGGCTGCCGGTGGCACGACGGGCCGGGGTGGAACCTGGGCTACCGGTTCACCCGGTCCGCGTGGGGGCGGGGTTTGGCCGGGGAGGCCGTGACCGCGGCGCTGGCCGCCGCCGGCCAGGTGGCACCGGGGCTCCCGGTGGTGGCGTACCTGCTCGAGCACAACACCGGGTCGAGGCGCACCGCGGAACGGGCGGGCCTGCAGCTGGCCTGGCGGGGCCGCGACGTGGGCAACCCGGACCCGCAGGCGGTCCGGCTCGTGTACGCGGACCGTCCCGTGTCGGCCGCGGTGCTCACCGCGTTCACCGACCACCCGTGACGGCACCGCGTCCCCGGTGACCGGCCTGGGTATCAGCGGGGCCGGCGGTTGCCCTGGTAGTCACCTGCTCCCGAGCTCCTCCCGGGTCACACGGCGGGCGATGTCTTCGACTGCCGCCGCGGTGAGCCCGCTCTCACCGGTGTCGTGGACGGCGTGGTGGAGCAGACGGCGGACGAGGGCGGAGGTGGGGATGTGTTCGGTGTCGGCGCGGGCGCGGAGCGCGGTGTCGAGGTCACGGTCGATGCGCAGGTGCAGCGGGACGACCAGAGCCGCGCCGGTGGTGGCGGCCTCGGTTTCGGTGGCCTCGGCTTCCTCGGTGGCGACCTCGGCGAGGATCGCGGCGTGCCGGGCCCGGCGGGCGGTGCGGGCATGGTCGGTGCGGGCCCGGTCGGGGATGACGGTGTGGGTGGGGTCGGTGGTGTGGGTCATGGGGTGGGCTCCTGTTGGTCGAGGTAGTCGCGGAGGTCGGCTCCGGTGGTCTTCCAGGCGGTGACGCCGGACCAGTCGTTCGGGTCGGCGATGACGGTGATGACGAGGCCGGCGGTGGGGGAGTAGCCGATCAGTCGGAGGTACCCGACGCGGCTGCGCGGGTCCGGGTCGCGGAGGAGCCGGTAAGGGTCGGCGGCGGCCTGCATGGTCCAGGCGGGCTCGAGGTTCTGGGCGCCGGGGTAGCGGGTGGACCGGGTGCGGATGTGGGTGGCGTCCTCGTCGTCCCACCACAACTGCCCCACCACAACCAGAGCGTAGCGCGTTGCGCTACGCCCGTGGGTGCTTCGTCTGATGTCTCGGTCGGCCGGCGGCCGGCGGCGTCAGAGGCGTGCGGTGACGTGCTGGCCAAGGGCGGTGAGGGGCTGGGCTTGGTGTCGGGTGGCGGCGAGCTCGCTGACGTGGGCGAGGACGTCGGCGGTGGCGCGCGCGGCGCGGCGCAGGTCCCCGGGGTCGAGTCCGGTGACGGTGGTCTCGATGCCGGGTGGGAGGTCCTGGGGGTCGTGGTCGAGGACCTGGGAGAGCCCGTGCCAGGGGTAGAGGGCGCCGGTGGTGGCGGCCCACAGCGCCCAGATGTGGTGCCGGGTCTCGTGGAGGCGGGTGTGGGCCTCCCACAGCGAGCCGCGGTGCAGGTACTTGCCGGCGTCGGCCAGGGCGCACCACCCGAGGAACGCCCACTCGCGGACCTGCTCCGCGCTGACCTCGTCGGCGGGTGGGAACCCGCCCTCGGCCGCGCCGTCCGCGATGACAACGCTGTCCAAGATGGGGGTGCTGTCCGCGGCGGCCGCCGACCCTGGCGGCGTGGGTGAGCGGTAGAGGGACACGAAGTCCGGGGCGGCCCGGCCCCGCCGGACCTCGGGCTCGGCGAGGACGGCGAGGTCGAGCTGGAGCCCGTCGTCGAACGCGTCCGACCGGGGTGTCGAACTGGGCGAACACGCGGCGGATGAACCGGTCCGGGGGGCCGACCCGGTGCCGCAGCACGTCCACCAGCGGGCCGTGCCCGGGCAGCGCGTCGACGAGGGCCTGTTCGACCGCTGTGACCTGCTGGGCGCCGGACCCGCCGGGAGCAACGGCGACACCCAGGGCGGCGTCGACGTCGGAGAGGGCGTCGGCGGCTCCCCGCCCGAGCGAGCAGCCCACGGACAGCGACGTGACCAGCGGTACGGCCTGGCTGAAGTCGACCAACCGGTGCAGTAGCCGCCGTTGCCCGTCCAGCTCAACCGGTAGCGCTGCCACCCACGCCCGGCCGCCGGCCGCGCCGGCAGAGTCCTCGACAGCGTCCACCCCGCCAGTATCGACAGGGGCTGCCCGCCGGTCGCTGAGCGTCGACGCCCGGGGCGCCGCTCCGCCGACGGGTCGCAGGGTGGGGCGTTCCTGGCCGGGTGCGGCGGTGTCACCGGCTGGGGGTGCCGCGTGGGTCGGCCGCTGATCCGGGAAGGGCTGGGCGTCTGGTGCGGTGAGACCGTGCGGTGGTGCCCACCTACTTCGACCTCGGGTTGCGCGGGTCGGCGGAGAGCTGGCGGGCGTTGCGCCGGCGGCGGGCGGCACGGTTCGGTCCGGTGGTGGTCTCGCGGAGGGCGGCGGGGTCGGGGGAGTGGACGGCCGAGTAGGCGGTGGACCTGCTCGAGCATGGGTACGGGGTGGACTGGGGCGCGGAGCTGACCGGGTTCGACCGCCGGTGGGTTACCGCGCAGCGGCACCGCTAGGACTGACTAGGCCTGCCGCGGGGCCGGTCTCGCCGGGCCGGCGCCGAAGGCTCTCCCCGGAGTGTGCCGATCCGCCGGTGGCCGCAACGGATATCGGGAGCGCCCACGCCCGACGGAGAGACGGTCATGCTTCGCAGAGGAGGGCAGTGAGCATGGAGATCTTCCACTCCATCGCTGAGTACCAGCGTTGGCGCGAGGCCGCCGCGGGCCGGGTGGGCCACGTGGCCTCCCTCGGCTATCTCCACGGAGGGCACCGTTCCCTCATGCGGCGCGCACGTGTGGAGAACGACCACGTGGTGGTCACCCTCTACGTGAACCCCCTGCAATTCGCTCCTGGTGAGGATTTCGACAAGTATCCGCGGGATCCGGCGAGGGACGAGTCCGTCTGCGCGCAGGAGGACGTGGACGCGTTGCTCCTGTTACGCGACGACGAGATGTACCCGCGCAACTTCGGCACCAAGGTGGTGCCCACCGTGGCCATGGCCCGTTACGAGGCGGCCTCCCGCCCGGAACACTTCGCGGGAGTAGCCACAGTGGTCACCAAGCTGTTCAACATCGTCCGCCCGCACCGGTCCTACTTCGGCCTGAAAGACTATCAGCAGGTTCAGGTCATACGGCGGATCACGGAAGACCTGAACCTGGGTGTCGACGTGGTCGGCGTACGGACCGAACGGGAGCCGGACGGGCTCGCCATGAGCAGCCGTAACGTCTATCTCCCCGTGGCGGAGCGGAGCAGTGCACCGCGGCTCTACCAGGCGCTGCGAGAGGTACAGGCCTGCCTCTCCTCCGGTGAGCGGTCGGCGGCCGAGGGGCTGCGCCGGGGTCGGGCCGTGCTCGACGGCTTCGAAGTTCCCATGGCCCTCGGCTACTTCGACGCCGTCGATCCGGTCACCCTGGACCGGGTCGACGAACTTGAGAATGGCGTAGTGGTGCTCGCGGCGCTGCAGCTGCCGTCGGTCCGGCTGATCGACAACATCGTGCTTGAGGGCGGGGCGTGACCGTGCGCCCGCTCCCTCCGACGGTTGTGCAGCTCGCTGCGGGCCTGGGCACCGACACCCGGCTCGGGCGTGAGCGAGCGGACCATGAGGAAGCTGCGGGACCAGCGCTCTTCCTCGGCCATGAACTCGTCGGCGAGGTCGTGGCCCGAGGGCCGCGTACGGCCGGCGGGCCGGAGCGGTGGGCGCGGTGGCCCGGTGGCCGGTGTCGGCGGGGGAGGTCGACCCGGAGGTGTGGCGGTGGGGAGCTTGACCCGGTTTCTCGGACAGTTCGGGTGGGTTGTCAGGCCGCGGTGGTGAGCACCGCTGCCGGGTTCATGGTCTCGTGGTCGGCCGGGGGGTGGTAGCTGATGGCGCAGTGCCGGCGGGTGGGGTTGTAGAAGCCCTCGATCCATTCGAAGATCGCTGCGCCGAGGTCCCGTCCGGCGCCCGGCTCCTGCTAGATGATCAACTACGGTGCCGATATGAGCTCGATGCGGACCCTCGTCAGCCCGTGAGCGACGGCACGCGTGCTCGCACTTCGCGCACGAGTCGCGAGTGGACTCCGGTCTGTAGCCGACCCGAGGGGTGATTTCCACCCGTCGAGGAGGACCGAGATCGAACTCCGAACGCACGCGGAGGCGACCCTCGTGACGCCCCGCCTGGGGGCGCCGAGGAGATCACTGTGGTGAACCACGTGTCCCTCCCTGCGGCCGTGCCCAGGGGTGATCATCAGCCGAAGGTTCTCCGGTCCTGGCGATCCGTGCGACGGGGAGTGGTCTGGTCGGTGCTCGTCGTGGTCATCGCCTACTTGGCGTTGGTGGTGACGTTCAACCTTCGGACACCAGCCTGGGAGAACGACGATGAAGCGGGCCATATGGTCTACACCGAGTATTTCGTGCAGCACCACATGCTCCCGCCCATCGCTGAGGCGAGCGGTGACGAATCTCATCAGGGCCCGCTCTATTACGTACTACTGGGCGAATTTCAGACAACAATGGGAATTCCGGCTTTCCAGCCGCAGCTACCGCCAACGGCCCCGCACGGGCCAAGCGTCCCGTATGAGCTTTCCCACCGCTACACGCCCGAGCAACACCAGCAGGCTGTGTGGTTGCACACCCTCCGATTCTTCTCGATTTTTTGCGGACTGCTCACCGTTCTGGCCGCGTACCTGACCGGATGGTTGCTGACGCGGAGAACGTCGGTAGCGGCCGCCATGGCGGCAACGGTCGCCGTGTGGCCGAAGTTCCTGGTCATCTCCGCCGCCGTCACCAACAGCGCACTCGTGGACGCCGTGTGTGCGTGCGCCCTACCGTGCTGGGTGTGGTGGCACCGTTCCCGGTCTCCCCGGGTAGCAGCGGTCACGGGGGGCGTTCTCGGTGCCGCTGTGCTCACACAGGTCACTGCGCTGCCCCTGACGGCTCTTTTACTACTCTCGATGCTGGTCGCTGCGATCATTCGCCGCGATTGGTTGTCGCCGCTGCTGGCGTTCTGTGGCTCAACCGTCGTTTGCGGTTGGTGGTTCATTCGTAACGCGGTCCTTTACGGGGACCCGTTGGCGACGATGGCGACTGACGCGAATATGCGAGCAACCCTCCCGGGACTCAATGTCGTACGCTCTCCGCCCAGTCTGTCGCTCGCTGTCATCCGGCACATGATTCCCTACGCCGAGCACAGTTTCTGGTACTCGGCCGGCTGGGATCAGTTACTCCTCCCGAGGTCCGTCGACGACGTACTCTGGATCTTCGCCGGGGTTAGCATCCTCGCAACCTTGTCCGCATATAGAGGATTGCACCTAGCCTTCGTCGCCGGTGTGATCGCGAGCATCGTCGCTTGGTTACTGATCATTCGGAGCGCTACCCACGGTCAGGGCCGCTACCTCCTGACCGGCGTGACGGCCTGGGCCACCCTTCTCGTGACGGGCATCACCCGGATTGGTCCCCGCCGGCAGTGGCAGCCCTGGGTGTGGCCCGCAGTCTTCCTCATTTTGGATGGTTACCTCATCCTGACCACGTTGATCCCGTACGGGGGGTCCTGACACAGACCTCTCGCGAGGTGGCCGCGGTGCTGCGGCGGAGGCATGGGGGTGACGGCGTCGGGGCGGCGAAGGCGTCAATCCCGGCGTCGAGCTCGGGGTTGGTGAGATGGGTGCTGTCCCGGTCGGTGATTCCGCCGTCGGCGGTGTGTCGGGATCGTTGATGGGCTGGGCACTGGCTCGTTCAGCGTTCAACGGGTCCTCCTCGCGACGGGTCTATGGATGGTGCGGGCGACGTCTGGGTCAGCTTGCGAGTCTGCGGACCGCGGCCTGGTAGATGGCGTGGTGGTCGCGGAGGCCGACGGCGAGGACATCGCGGGTGGTGGTGTCGATGGTCTGATACAGCAGACGGAACCGTGGTGGCCGTTGGGCGGGGAGGTCGAACTTGACCCGGGCGAAGCCGGTGAGGTCACCGCTGACCTACCGCTGCCCGAGTTGTTTGCCGGTGACCCGGCCGTGAGCGAGATCGTCGAGGACGGCGGTGACCGCGTCGAGGACGGGCGGGCCGTGGCCGGCGAGCGCGGTGAGGTCGTCGACGACCTGGGGGTGGAAGGTGAGGAGGTAGCGGGGCGCCGGTGGGCCGGGACTCACTCGGTGGGGACGGCGAGGCGCTGCAGGAGCGCGGCGACGTCGGCTGAGCTGAGCCGTGGGCCGGTGGCGGCCCGGGCGGCGGCGAGGGCGAGGTCGAGGTCGTCCTCGGCGTGGGTGAGGAGCTGCTCCCAGATGGCGACCGGGACGATGACGGCCTGCGCGCGGCGGTGGGAGCCGAAGTACACCGGCTCGTTCTCGCCGGCGTCGAACCGGCGGGCGATCTGGTGCAGGGACTCCCGAGCCTCACCGGTGCTCACGACTGCCATCCTTTGAGAGTACCGAAATTCGTACTTATCCGCCGGTTGGTGCGGCGTGGGGATGAAGTCAGGGACGGCGGCCGAGTCGGGTTGCCGCAACCTGAGGCGGGTCAGGCTCCGACGTCATCCGACTGGGGTCCAGGTGTGTGGTTGGTGGCGTGTCGGACGGTGCCCATGTCGGACGGTGCCGAGGTCGCGAGGTGATGGTGGTTGTAGCGGTGACGGAGCAGCGCGGCGACGCCGTCGATGAGTTGGTCGGCTGTGACGGGCTTGGTGAGGAGGTCGATGGAGGGGTGATTGGCCAGTTGGGCTGCGTGCTGGCTGGCGCTGACGTAGAGGATGGGTAGTTCGGGTTGACGTTGATGGATCTTCTGGGCGAGCGCGAGCCCGGTCATGCCCCGCATGCCCAGGTCGGAGAGAACGGCGATGACGTCGGGTTGCCGGTCGAGCTGGGTGAGGGCTTCGGTCCCGGAGGCGGCAAGGAACACCTCGTACCCGGCGCGAGCAAAGGCACGGGCGAACACCAGCCGGATCCCGGGGTCGTCGTCGACGACCAGCACCTGAGGTGGAGCGGCGCCGCGCCCGAGTGCTGCGGGGTCGGCCGGGTCGGTGTCGCCCGCGTAGGCGGAGGACAGTTCGTGGGTGGCGGTCTCGACCGCGAGGTCGGTCATTCGCCGGGGTCTGATGCCAGGGCGTCGTTGGCCCCGTCCGGCCATGGAGGTGCAGGGGCCTGTTCTACGGTGAGGCCGGAGTCGACGGCGCGACCGGGCCCGGTGGTGTGGGCTTGGTCGTGATCGCCGAGCCAGTGCAGTGCGCTGACAGTCCCGTTGAGGTAGACGCGGTCCCGTTGGGCGAGCATGGCGTGGTTGGCGATCTGGGTGAGCAGGACCGCGTCCCGGAACTGTTCGTCGGTCAACGGGCCGGCCCGGTCGCGGTACAGGTCGAGGGCACCGAGCTGAACGGTCCCGGCGCGCAGGGGGAAAGCGAACAGGGCGTGCACCCCATGGAGCAGAGCCTGCTCGGCGAACACCGGCCACGTCGGGGCGTCGTAGTCGTCGAGGCGGGGGACGAGCAGGGGGACCTCGGTTCGCACGGCCTCGATGCAGGGACCTTGCCCCAGGGCGACCTGAAGATCTTCCAGTTCCTCGGACAGCGGGTCGGTGCCGTGCACGAGGATCTGTTGCCGTCGTCCACCGACCAGGGCCATCCCCGCACCAGACACATCGAGCAGGTGCACGCTCACCTCGCACACCCGCTGGACCAGGGGCGTCGTCGGCTCCCCGTCGGTGAGCAGGTCCAGCAGCTCGCTGCGCCGCTGGTACCCCGTCGTCACGGTCACTGGGCGCACCGAACGACCAGGTCGAATTGATGGGGCCGGCGCGGTGTCCTCGGCACGCCACCTGGGTGGCTGGGCGGAGGCTGGTACGCGTCTCCACCCCGGTGCTCAGCAGTTGGTCGACCCGACGCCTTGGCGATCATGGGTGTCCTCACGGAGCACTACCCGCGGGTTCCGAGGCGGGGTGCGCGGAGAGTATCTGCACGCTCACTCACCGTAGTGGATTCGGCTGTCGCGGTAAAGGCCCACGAGCGCCTGCCGGTCCGGCCGGCTGACCTCAGGGATCTGCCCAGCGCATCCGGTCCAAAGTGTCCGCAGCGCAGCAGGCATCACAGACTCCTCTCCGAGGCGATATCACCTCAGAACAGATGCCCGGCGAATCGGGTCAGGCTCCCGCTGGTCACGTGGAGGGAGACGACCCAGGCGTGGGCGATCACGTCGTGCAGCCCCGCGAGCCCGCACACGTTTCCCCCTCCACACCTCGTCGAGTAGGTCGTGCTGAGCGGCCCGTAGCCGCTCCAGCAGGCCGCGCTCGTCACCAGGAGGCGGACCCACTGCGTAGTAAGCGAGGCCGGGACACCCGCGGTCCCGGCCACTCACCCCACGCTGAACCGGGCCGTCGCCAGAAGCAAGAAGGGCTACCCGAGCCCGCGGACCCGCCGGCAACGCGCACCGTGCTCTTCTGACCGGCTAACAGAATCCCTGGGTGGGCGGGTGATCCGCCCACCCAGGATCCCGGCTCGTCCGTTCGCTGGTCCTTGTGGGGGTCAGGCGGCGGGGGCGGCGCCGGCGGGTGACGGTTGGAGGGGGCCGTAGGTCATGGTGACGTCGGCGAGTTCGAGTTCGGCGGTGGCCTGCAGCATCTCCAGCAGCTCTTTGTCCAGACCGGGGGAGAACTCTTCCGGGCGTTCGACGGCGATCTTGTTGGGCACCCCGGCGGGCATCTGCTCGTCGGAGGTCAGGGTGGTGCCGTCGTTGAACGGCGACATGCCCTGGAAGACCTTGCCGGCCTCGGTGAGGTTGTCCGCGCTGAAGGTGAACATCTTGTGGTGCAGGCCCTGGTCGAGCAGGGCCTTGACCTCCGGCCATTTCTCGGCGTTGGTCTTCGGGATCGGCAGGGTCTTGCCCCAGTCGACCCCGAGGGACTCCAGGGCCTTCGCGTAGGCGTTCTCGTGGGACTGGTCGCGGACGATCAGGTAGGCGAGGGTCGAGCGGGCGGTCTTGTTCTCGGTCATCTCATAGATCCGGCACTTCTGCTGCCGGGCGGTCGACTCCAGCATCAGGTCGTAGAGCAGGTCCAGGACGAGGGTGCCGCTGTTGTACACATACGCCCCGGTCCACGGGTTGCCGACGGAGTCCACCGCCCGCGCGCCCTGCCCGGCCACGAGGAAGTGGTGGATGTTCCCCGACGCCAGGGCGGACACCAGCGGGGTCGCGCCCCCCGCGCCGGCAGCGTCCTGCGGGTCGGTGACCTTGCCGTGGTACTCCGGCGCCCCGTCCAGCAGGCGGGCGATCGTGGTGCCGATCAGCTCGACGTGGCTGATCTCCTCGGTGCCGATGCCCTGGATGAGGTCGCGGTAGGGCTTCGCGGCCGGTCCGCGGAAGTTCATCGACTGGAACAGGTACTGCATCATCGTGCGCATCTCACCGAACTGACCGCCCAGACCCTCTTGCAGGGCGTTCGCCGCCCCCGGGTCCGGCTCGTCCACGGCGATCTCGTTGATGAGGTTGTCCACGTGCAGGTACATGGCACTCCTACGGGTCGAGGTCGACGATCGGGTGGAGACCGCCCACCTCGCAACGTAGCCACCGCGACTGGATGGCCCACCTCCGTCCAGCGCGCCGTCCGCGCCCGCGCGGTGGAGACAGCGGCGGCGCCGCCGGGGCGGCCCGGACCGGGCGTGACACCGGTTCACGGTGTGCGTGGTCGCCACGCGAGCACAGCCGGTTACGGTGAAACGCCGGGGTCTTGTGGAAAATCCGTGCCGAGCGTTTCACCTGTAGGTACTAGGGACGTTCACGTCGAGAGGGCTTTCGTTGACGTGAATGGTCACAGCCGTCGCCGCCGTCCGGCGCTGCGGTCATCCACCCCTGAAAGGCCCTCATGGCTAGCGCCGACGCCGCTCCCCGCGCCGACTACCCCCAGTCCACCGTTGACCGCCGCCCGGAGCGGGTCACCACCGAGACCAAGGCCTCGTTCAAGACCACCGAACTGGTCTTCTACATCTTTGCTGTGCTCGGGGTCCTCTTCGCGTCGAAGACGATCGGCCACGACGGCGCGGTCACCGACTGGTTCCGCGCCGACAAGGCGTGGCTGTACATCACCCTGCTCACCATCGGCTACATGATCAGCCGCGGGCTGGCCAAGTCCGGCAGCCGCGAGCCCTACGACCGTTGACCCCGCAGGCCAGCACCGGGCTTTCAGCGGGGCTGGTCCGGGGTGCCCGGGCCGGGCGGTGGCGGCACCGCCTGACCCGGGCGTCCCCCGCCATCACCGTCGGCCGGCCTCGTCGCGTCGGCACGGCAGCCGGGCGCACCGATCATGGGAATCTTGTTGGTCCAGGTGGAGGATGCCGCCATGAGTACCGACGACACAGCCGCCGCCCCTGTCCGCGAGCAGGCGCGGAAGGTCAAGGCCGGTGGGGACAAGGCCCAGGCCCAGGCCGAGCAGAAGATCGGGGAGATGGCCGGCAACACGGACCTGCAGGAAGCGGCGAAAGCTGACATCGCCGACGCCGACCACCGCGCGGACACCGCCGGTAACTGAGGTCCTCCACGGGACTGCGGCGACTGGCAGCTCCGCTGCCCGGTAGCCCGTCCCCCGGGCAGCGTTCGTCCGCGGCCAACATGTCGGAGCGGCCAATGAGCAGCCCTGCGCGCCCAACGAGACCCGCGCGGCGACCCCGCAGCGGACCGGGGGACTGCTCTAGTTCGGCCAGCTCGCCACCACGACTCAGGCGCTGCGCAACGCTTTTCACCCGGGCGAAGGGCGCTGCAACGGCGTGCGCGCCGGAGGCGGGGCCACTCGCCGTTATCCGCCCAGGCCAACCCGCGACCGCCTTGCAGGGCAGGCGTGAGGCCCGACCCAGCGGGGGCGGGGAGCCGTTCCCTGTGGACAGTGGGTCTGGCCTGCCCAGCCGCGGCACCGCCTCCGACCCCACCTGACAGAAGGGCTCCACCGTGCAGATCGACAAGAGCCAGATCCTCGACCTGCTCCGCAGCCAGGGCAAGCACGACCGGGCACAGCAGGCCGACGGCGAACTCCCCGACCAGGTCGACACCGACCAGCACGCCGGGCTTCTCGGCAAGTTCGGCATCGACCCCGCCAACCTGCCCGGTGGTCTCGGTGGGGCGCTCGGCAAGCTCCTCTGACGCCGATGGCCGGCGTCGTGAACCCCCTCGGCGCCGGCCACCAGTCAGACCGTCCGCCAGGCCAACTGTCGGAGCGGGCAACAGCCGCTGAGCTCGCCAGGGACACGTTGCGCGTGATACCTGCTCTCGGTCTGTCCCCGGCACACGAGCGTGTGGTCACCGCGCGCGCCGAGACGTTCCTCGATGCCGCACTCGGCGGACAGGCCACGACCGCCGACACCCGACGCCAGGCCAGGCGTCTGGTGGCGGTCCTACGGGCCACCGGCAACCATCGGGCAGCCCAGCTCGCCGATACCATGCGCTTCCTCGACCAGGAGCCCGAGCCGCCCAGCTGACCGTCGACGGGTCCAGCCGCCCGGCGACCCGGCTCGGTGACGCACCGCCGCAGACCTAACCTCGCACCACTCACAGGACAAGATCCCCGCACGACGCCAAGCGCAGCACCAGTCACGCCGTCGTGCAGTGAAGTCCCGTCCTGACTGCGGGGCGCCTTGTTGCCGCAGTCACCCGTCTTCCCCGCCCCGATCATCTGTCCGAGGAGTACCTGATGCGCCGACTGTCCGCTGTTGTCTTGATGTTCACCTTGTTCGTGGCCGGCTGCGGGGCGTCGAGTAGTACCGGGGCCACCGGCGGCTCGCCGGGGGTGGTGGTGAGCCAGTCCGCTGGGGCACCGGTGGCCTCCACCAGTGCGGGCGCCAGTGCCGGGGCCGCGACCACGGCAACGAGCTGCCCGACCGGCAACACCCGGGCCTTCGCGAAGACCCGGTTCGTCAGCGACCTCGGCGGGTCGGCCTTCCTGATCCGCCGCTACCTGTACCAGCCCTACACCGCGGGCAAGTTCACCAAGGGCCACTCCGGGCGCAGAGTCGCCCTGATCAAGGGCGCGGTGGCCGCCGCCACGGTCGTGAAGCTGCTGAAGAACGCGACCCTGAACGCCAAGGCCAACCCGACCCTGTGCAAGACCCTCGCCGCGCCGCTCGCGGATCTCACCGACAAGATCAGCGGGCTCGCCGGGTCCCTGGTCGGCGGCGGCCTCGACCCGGGTGTCCTCGGCGGCCTCGGGGGCACCGTGACCGGTCTGCTCGGCAAGGCCAAGGCCGCCGGTGTGCCCGTCACCGAGCAGCCGGTACCCGCCAGCTGAACTGCACACAACGCTACGTTCGCGCAGACACCCGGACGGCACGACTGGGCCCGCTTTGCCCGCCGCGGCAGGTCCGCTCGGCCGCTCCCGGCGAGCCGGAGACTTCGGCGGCGAGTTGGGTCCGGCGCCGCGGTTGCTGCCCACCCGGCACACCGGGCCCGGGCCGGGGGTGGTCGCGCGGGTGCCGGTGGCGGTGTGGGCGGTGTGGGACGCCGACGACCTGGTCGGGGCGTACGCGAAGGAGAGCACCGCCCGCGCGGACGCCGCGATCCTGCGCCGCGACGCCGCCCGCGCTGGGCACCGCGGGCGGAGCGTGGACTGTCTGCCCTTGCAGGTGTTCACCGAGCCCCAACACACCCGTCGGGACCCGCGGACGTCACCGTCGCGACCGGCGCGGTGATCCGGACGACCCCCCTGGGTCTCCCGCCGTCCTCTCGGGCGCCGGTTGTTGCGGCGGTGGCTGTGGGGATCCCCGGGTCCGCGTTCAGCTCGGCGTCGGGTCAGGGCAGCGAACTCCTACTCACAGCCGTTGGTGCACCCATCGCTTGGCGCCGCCGAGGGTTGGGCGGCGCGGGTTGATCGGGGACGGGTCTCCCGGTTGGGTGTGGAGCTACGCAGCAACCACTGCCCGTCCGAAGGGACGGAGCTTGAGCCGGTTCTCGGATCAAGCTCCCAGAGCTGTGGTCCACCGGTGCAGGTTGTTGTGGATGTAGTCAGCTGCGGGTCCCCAGTGGGCGCCGTGCCCCTGAGCCCATAGCCGCGCCCATGGTTGGGTGCCTGTCCGGTGTCCGTTGCGGAGCAGGTCGTACATCCCGCGGGTGTGCGCCGCGGTGAGCGCGGGCAGGTCGCGGCGTTGGGTCTGGTCCAGGCCGTAGCCGTCGGCCAGGGCGCGCAGCCGGGGGCCGTCGTGGTCGGGGTCGCCGCCGGGCTGCAGGGGGATGAACCCGTGGGCGGCGTATCCGAGGTCCCACAGCCGTGATCCGGGGCCGGCGCCGTCCCAGTCGATGAAGACCCACCGGTGCCCGTCGCGGATCAGGTTCCACGGTGCCAGGTCGTGGTGGCAGACCAGCTCGTCGCGGTCGGCGGGGATCGCGACGTCCCAGCGGGCCGCGGGTGGCGGGGTGAGGGTCTGGGTCGCGTCGTGCAGCCGTCGGATCAGGCCGCCCAGCCGGGTGAGCTCCGGGATCGTCAGCGGCGGTTGCGAGTAGGCGTTCACGCCGGGGACGAACTCCAGGACCTGACGGCTGATGTCGTCCATCCCGAGGTGGCGCGGGGAGGCCTCGAACCCGACAGAGGTGAGGTGGTGCAGTAACGCGGTGACCGCGGGGGTCGCCGCTGTTGTCGGCTTCCGCACGGTCTGTCCGACGCGGACCACCGCGTCGGCGACGTTCCCGCCGGCCAGGACGTGCTCCTCGTCGACCGGCATCCTCCAGTGTCGGCCCGCGGCGAGCCAGCGCAGCCCATCGGTCCGGTCGGGCATCAGGCAGCGGTGGGGATCCCGGCCGGGTCGTTGACCACCACGACGCGGCCCGGCCCGTCCTGGGCGTCGCGGTGCGACGCGAGAGGTGCCGCGCGAGACTGCCGGCTCTTGATGAATCCGTGGGACACCGGGGGTATGCCACCTGCGAGGAGCAGCGTGGGTCCTCGTTCCACCCGGCTGCCCGGACGACGGCGGTCGCTGTTTGGAAGGGAGTCAGGTTGGTGGCGTCGATGGTGAAGTCCTCGGCGTGTACGGACCTCAAGATGGCGTCCAGCTCGCCACTGCGGAGCAGACGCCAGGCCAGGTCCACCGGCTGACCCTCGTGGCGGTGGCCCAGACGGCGGCGGACCACGGCCAGGTCGACCTGCAGCCGACACACGACCCAAGTGACACCGACCGCGTGAACGTACGCCGGGCGGACGGTCGGGTCCTCAAGCACCCCGGCCAGAACGAGCCTCCAGGCGCCGGCGCGTAGGTAGGTGGCGGCCACCACGGTCAGCTTCTCGATCTCCAGGTCAGGGTCGGCCACCAGACACCCCGTGCCGCCCACCACGAAGGATCGGCACGCCCCGCCGATTCACAGCGCCACCTCCACGGCCGAGGTTGGTCAATGGTCGGGGTGTACGCGGAGGAACGGGTGGCCCGCGCGGACGGGGCGGTGCTGCGCCGGGACGTGGTCGGGGCGGGGGTCCGGCGTTGACGATCGACTGCCTGGCGCTACTGGTGCTCACGACGGCACGGGCGGCGGGGTCGGTAAGCGGTGGGGAGGCCGGGCGGCCTGGGACCGGTCCCCGGCGCCGCTGGGGTCTGGCGGGCGGCGGGGGAGCCGTCTACCTTGACGGGCGTGAGCACTGTGCATGCTGACCCGCCGAGCCCGACTTGGGCGCAGGCGGCGGCTGACGCGGCCGCCCAAGCGGCCGAGGGCGGCGAAGCGTCCCTGGTTCTTCCGGACGGAACGGCTGCGGTCCTGATGTCGAAGTCGCGGGTGGTTGAGCTCCACGACCAGCTCGACGGCCTCGGTGAGACCCGCAGCGTCCTCGGGTCGCGGCGGTCCCGGACGCGGTTGCTGCGTGGTCTGGCCGATGTCACCGCCGGGCGCACGCACGGCGCCGCTGACGCCGCTGCCGCTCTTGCTCGGCATCCCGGTCGACGCTGACCGCTGGCGGACGCGGTACACCACGCTGGCGCTGGAGCAGCTCAGCGGCGGCCTGCCCTACTCGGTGGCCGACGCCGCGTACCAGTTGATCGAAGGTGACCTG